>Ga0207789_1000209_pt1 | contig 35541 bp, 35 predicted proteins | sample HigsolmetaGSP12D_FD_184840 | JGI IMG/M metagenome (GOLD analysis project Ga0207789, IMG submission 184840) | High solid enriched microbial communities from the Joint BioEnergy Institute, USA - SP1-2-D (SPAdes) | ecosystem: Engineered > Bioreactor > SSF (Solid state fermentation) > Aerobic >...
CTGCCGAACAGCCTCCTGCTTGAACTCTCGCGTGTACTGCGCACGCACCTGCTTGTCACTCATCTCTGAACTCCTTGTCGGTATTTTCAACAAGGGTTAAGAACTCCTGTTTTCAGGGGCAACCTCACGCTGATCCGTGATCGGGAGCCGTCAGCCCGGTCGGTTCAACAGCGATCGGGGCCATTGCCTCTGCGAAAGCGCACAGACCAAAGGCACTTGGGCTGGCTCGCCCCAACTGCTTCACCTCATCAGGTTCCGCCTGGGAACTCCAGGCAGAACCGGGTCCTGCCCTGCGCGGACGTCACGCTGATCGATCCTCCATGGGTTTGCATAATGGCGCGGGTAATCGCCAATCCCAGCCCTGCGCCGTCGGTTTCCGGATGTGACCGCGATGGGTCAGCACGGTAAAACCGATCGAACAGGCGCGGCAGTACCCTCGGGTCGATGTCCTCGCCGGTGTTCTCGACGCTCACCCGGGTGGCTTGGGAAGACTGGCTGATCTCGATCGTGACCTCGCCATGTGGCGGGGTGTGGCGCAGCGCGTTCGAAAGCAGATTGCTCAGGGCACGGCGGAACATCAAGCGATCACCGACGATCTCGCCCTCACCACGCTGAGCCAGTCTGACGCCCTTCTCCTCGGCGACCGCCTCATAGAACTCGATCAGGGCGTGCGTTTCCTCGGCTGCCGAGAAACGTTCCCGGTTCGGCAGCATCATCCCGCGTTCGGCCTTGGCCAGGAACAGCATATCGGACACCATGCGGCCCAGACGCTGCAGTTCCTCGGCATTGGAAGCCAGAATCTCCCGGTAGGTATCGGCATCGCGCCGGGTAGCCAACGCGACCTGGGTCTGGGTCAGCAGGTTGCTCAGGGGGGAGCGCAGCTCATGCGCCAGATTCGACGAGAACTCCGACAGTCGCGTGAACGCGTCTTCCAGCCGGTCCAGCATCTTGTTGAGTTCGTGAGCCAGATCGGCCATTTCGATGGGTACCGCCTCGACGGGCATGCGCTGGTGCAGCTGCTGGCTCGTGAGCGTGGTGGCTCTGGATTTCATGGCACGCAATGGCGCCAGCCCCTTGTACGCGGCAAACCAGCTCAGCAAGCCACAGATGACGATCGTCACGACGGCATAGGTCATCAGGGTGCGCCGCAACTTCAGCATGAACCGTGTGTGATGCGCCGTGTCCATGGCAACGAGGATGTCCAGCCGCGTCGTTGCGTCATAGGCTGGAATAACCCGGACAAGCATCCCGCGAAACGCCTGCCCTTCGTCGGCCCAATGGATCAGCGCGTCGTTGCCGTTGCCTTCATCCGCCGGTGACAGTTCGCGCGGGAGGCGAAATCCTTCGGACTGGAAGAGCGTTTCACCTTTCGAATCATGGACGCTGACGTACAGCCCGTGATGGTGGCTCAATGCCTCACGCAGCAGCCACTTGGCGTCCTCGGCCGAATTGGATCGCGCCAAAATATCCTCGATCAGGTGCTGCTTGTCCTGCAGCGCCATGTGATCCAGCTCGATGAAATGCCGCTCGGATGCAGCGATGACCAACAAGGCCAATCCAAACACCACAGCCCCAGCCGCCAACGTAAAGAAGAGGGTGAGCCGGGTCGTCAGTGACAGGGAGCGAAACATTCAGCGCTCCTCCGGTGCTTCCAATACGTAACCCATGCCACGTACGGTGTGGATCAGCTTGACCTCATGACCCTCATCAATCTTCGCGCGCAAGCGCCGGATGGCCACCTCGATCACATTGGTATCGCTGTCGAAATTTATGTCCCAGACCTGCGAGGCGATCAGCGAGCGGGGCAGGACCTCGCCATGACGGCGCATCAGCAGTTCCAGCAAGCCGAACTCTTTGGCCGTCAGGCTGATTCGTCGCCCGCCGCGTGAAACGCGTCGGCGCAGCAGGTCCAGTTCGAGATCGGCCACGCGCAGCACGGTGCTCTCGTTGCCACTGCGCCCCCGGCGCAGGATCGTGCGCACGCGGGCCAGCAATTCGGCAAAGGAGAAAGGCTTGACCAGATAGTCGTCCGCACCGAGTTCAAGGCCTTTGACCCGGTCTTCCACCTGATCGCGTGCGGTCAGGAACAGCACCGGCATCTGCAGGCCGCGATGGCGCAAGGACTGCAGTACCTGCCAGCCGTCGAGGCCGGGCAGCATCACATCCAGGATGACCAGGTCGTACTCGCCCTGCAAGGCCAGGTGCAGACCATCGGCGCCGTCTTGCGCCAGATCGACCACGAAACCCGCTTCGCTCAAGCCTTGACGCAGGTAGTCGCCCGTTTTGGGCTCATCTTCAACGATCAGTATCTTCATGAGGGTGCTCGGCCATATCGAATAGCCGCTAGTGTGACGATTTTGGGTGCACCTGACATGAAGATAACAAAAATGTAATCGGACGAACAGCATCCTGACAGGGGTGGCTCCATAGCATCTCACCCACGACTTCAGTAACTCATCGCGAGAAGCCCATGCCATCTTTGAGTCCGTTTCATTTGCCATTGCCGTTGATGCCCTCGCGGCGGCGCTTCGTGCGCGGCTTGGTCGCCGGCGGCGTGATGGTCGGCCTGTCACCCTGGGTGCGTGCTGCGGCGCAGGGGCTGGCCGACACGCGCACGGGTGCGGCGCCCGTGCTCAGCGGCACGAACATCGACCTGGTGGTTGCCGAGTCGCCGGTCAACTTCACCGGCAGGCCAAGGATGGCGACCACCATCAACGGCTCCATCCCGGCGCCGACGCTCAAACTTCGGGAAGGCGACACGGTCACCATCCGCGTCACCAACCGCCTGCGCGAAGCCACGTCGATCCACTGGCACGGGATCATCCTGCCCTACCAGATGGACGGGGTGCCTGGGGTCAGTTTCCCGGGCATCGCCCCTGGCGAAACCTTCACCTACCAGTTCCGTCTCGAACAAACCGGCACCTACTGGTATCACTCGCACTCCGGCACGCAGGAGCAGACCGGCATGTACGGGGCGTTGATCGTCGAGCCGCGTGAGGCAGACCCTATCCGCGCCGACCGGGACTACGTGGTGCAGCTGTCCGACTGGACCGACGAAGACCCCATGCGGGTGCTCGCCAAGCTCAAGGTGCAGAGCGACTACTACAACTACCACCAGCCGACGGCCATTGACTTCTTCCGCGACGTCGCCGACATGGGGCTTTCCCGCGCACTCGACAAGCGTGCGATGTGGAACCAGATGCGGATGAACCCGACCGATCTGGCCGATCTCTCGGGGGCGACATTGACCTACCTGATGAACGGCGTCACCCCTGCCGGCAATTGGACTGGCCTGTTCCGGCCGGGCGAGCGCGTGCGTCTGCGGTTCATCAACGGCGCGGCCAACACCTTCTACGACGTGCGCATCCCGGGGCTCAAGATGACGGTGGTGCAAAGCGACGGGCAGAACGTCGAGCCCGTCACCGTCGATGAGTTCCGCTTCGGGCCGGGCGAGACCTACGACGTGATCGTCACGCCCCAAGAGGACGCCTACACGATCTTCGCGCAATCGATGGATCGAACCGGCTTCGCCCGCGGCACGCTCGCGGTGCGCGAGGGCTTGAGCGCCGCCGTGCCTGCGCTCGATCCCGTCGAATGGCTCACCATGGCCGACATGATGGGCGCGATGGACCACGGCGCGATGGGGCATGGCGGCTCGGCCATGGGCGCGATGGACCACGGCGCGATGGGCCACGACATGCCGGGCATGAAGCACGACATGTCCGGCATGAACCATGGCGCGATGGCCATGGATCACGGCCAGCACGCGATGCATGGCATGACAGGCGGCGCGATGGCCAAGCCCAGCGCCACGGTCCGTCACGCACGCACGGAATACGGCCCAAGCACGGATATGCGGGTGGACATGCCGCGCACCAATCTTGACGATCCGGGCATTGGCCTGCGCAACAACGGCCGGCGCGTGCTGACGCTGGCGGATCTCAGGACGATCGGTGGTCCTCTCGACCCACGCGGGGCCGAGCGCGAGATCGAGCTGCACCTCACCGGCAACATGGAGCGCTATGCCTGGTCGCTCGACGGCCTCGAGTTCGGCAAGAGCACGCCGGTGCACCTGAAGTACGGCGAGCGGGTGCGCGTCATCCTGCACAACGACACGATGATGACCCACCCGATGCATTTGCACGGGCTGTGGAGCGAGGTGGAAACACCCGACGGGCAGTTCCTGGTGCGTCGCCACACCGTCCCGGTTCAACCCGCGCAGCGCGTCAGCTTCCTCGTGACCGCCGACGCCCTGGGTCGCTGGGCCTGGCACTGCCACCTGATGTTGCACATGGACATGGGCATGTTCCGCGTGGTGGTCGTGTCATGAAACTCATCCCAAGTAGATTCGCCATGAAACCCTGCTCTCTCTTCACTGCGGCGCTGGTGCTGCTCGGTGCGGCGCCCGTCTGGGCGCAAACAACGATGGAAGGCGGCGGCCATGCCGGGCACCCGGGCACGGCTCCAGCCCCAACGCGAGCCGAATCGCCCGCGAGCGCCACCATGGACCACGGCAGCATGCGCATGCAAGGCGGAGCCGCCCCCGCCGATGCCCGCGATCCGCACGCGTATGCCAATGGCTTGACTTTGGAGTCGGGCCCTTACGCACTCCCCGGGCCACGGCAACTGCGGCTGTCCGATGAACATGCGTTTGGCAGCGTGCTCCTCGATCGCCTGGAGCGCGTTTACACGAAGGACGGCAACGCCACCGCCTATGAGGCGCAAGCCTGGTTCGGCGGCACCTACGACCGCCTGGTCCTCAAGGCCGAGGGTGACGTCGCCAAAGGCAAACTGGAGGAGGCACGCACGGAGGTCCTGTGGGGCCACGCGGTGGCTCCGTTCTGGGACACCCAACTCGGGGTGCGGCTGGACAGCGGCACGGGGCCTGACCGGACTTGGCTCGCTGTGGGCATCCAAGGGCTCGCCCCGTACTGGTTCGACGTCGATGCCACCGCCTACGTCGGCAGCTCGGGACGCACGGCACTGCGCCTGTCGGGCGAGTACGAACTCCTGCTCACCCAGCGCCTGATTCTGCAGCCCCGCATGGAAGTCAATCTGTATGGCCGGCGCGATGAAGCGCGTGGCCTGGGCAGCGGGCTGGCCGATGCCACCATAGGGCTGCGCCTGCGTTACGAATTCTCGCGCCAGTTCGCGCCCTACGTCGGCGTCGAATGGGCGGGCAAGTTCGGACAGACCGCCGATTTTGCGCGCGCCGAAGGACAGCGTACCCGGGAAACGCGTTATGTGGCGGGTGTGCGGCTGTGGTTCTAGAAGCCGCCACGCGCAACTCCGATCTTATTCACCAACCCTAAGGAGAAACCGATGATGAAGAAAACCTTGAGCGTTTTGGCGCTGAGCGCGTTGCCTGTGTTGGCGCTGGCCGCCGGCAATCATCAGGGCGGCCATGGCATGGCCGGGCACGACATGCAAGGCATGCACGGTTCGATGCACGGTGGCGCATCACACTCCAACGTCGGCAAACCAGGCGATCCCGCCAAGGTCGACCGCACCATCGAGGTGGTCATGGACGACTCGATGCGGTTCACGCCCGCCACCATCACGGTCAAAAAGGGCGAGACGATCCGCTTCTTTGTCAAAAACGCGGGCAAGGTGCCGCATGAAATGGTGGTCGGCTCCTTGCAGGAGCTCAAAGAACACGCTGAGATGATGCGCAAGATGCCCCAGATGCAGCATGCCGAGCCGAACATGGTGACGCTGCAGCCCGGCCAGCGCGGCGGGCTGGTTTGGCAGTTCGATCAGCCCGGTACGGTGGACTTCGCCTGCCTCATCCCCGGCCATATGGAAGCGGGCATGGCGGGCAAGATCGTCGTCGAATAAGCAGCGTCACCGGGGGTCCTTGTCATGCACCAAACCGTTGATCAACCGTTCCCCCGGCGGCGCAGGCTGCTGCTGGCGGTGCTTGCGCTGAGTCTTCCCTCCCTGGCACCAGCCGCCGCACCGCAGACGCTTGCCGTGCAGGTGTGGAAGGACCCGAACTGTGGGTGTTGCAAGGACTGGATTGCCCACCTGGAGAAAAGCGGATTCCGCGTGAATGCCGTCGACCAGGGCAACGGCGCGGCCCGCGCTCGCCTCGGGATGCCGCAGAAATTCGGTTCCTGCCATACGGCCCTGATCCAGGGCTATGTGATCGAAGGCCACGTACCCGCCACGGACATCCAGCGGCTGCTCAAGGAAAAGCCCCAAGCCCTGGGCTTGGCGGTGCCGGGCATGCCCATTGGTTCACCCGGCATGGACGGGCCGGTGTATGGCGGCCGACGTGATGCCTACCAGGTCTTGCTGGTTGGGAAAGACGGGTCGGCACAAGTGTTCAGTTCCCATCCATGAAGAAACCCCTCACCCGGCGATGAGCGCGACGCATCATGATCACCACCCCGACACGCGTGGCTCGTCCGGCCTGAGCCGGCGTGTCAGGATCGCGTTGCTGATGGTGGCCCTCATCGGCGGCTTCTACCTGCTGCGCGAGCACTGGAGCCATGTCGCAGGCAATTGGGTGTACCTGTTGCTGCTGGCGTGCCCGCTGATGCACCTGCTGCATGGCCACGGTGGCGATGGCGGGCATGGTGCGCCGCCCGACAAACCCGCCAACAGGGAGGCGTGAAGTCATGGACCTGCGATCAGACCACGAACACCGCCGACACGCCCACGACCACCCGAGCGCACTGCAGTGGGCCGAAGGTCTGAAGGACCCTGTCTGCGGCATGGACGTGACCGCGCAGTCCGAGCACCACGTCGAGCACGCAGGCCGACTCTTTTACTTCTGCAGCGCCAAGTGCCGGGCGAAGTTCGTCGCCGAGCCGGCGCGCTATGCCTACAGCGGCCATGAGCCTTCGTCTGTCGAAGCGCCGGCGCTGGCGGCAGGCACGATCTACACCTGCCCCATGCACCCCGAGATCCGGCAGGATCACCCCGGCTATTGTCCGAAGTGCGGCATGGCGCTGGAGCCGGTGCTGCCCGATCTCCAAGAAGAAGAGAGTCCCGAGCTGCGCGATTTCCAGCGCCGCTTCTGGTACACCCTGCCGCTGACCGTCATGGTCACTGTGCTGGCCATGTTCGGCCACCAGTTGCATTGGTTCGAGGCGCGCACACAGACCTGGATCGAACTCGTTTTGTCCCTGCCCATCGTCCTGTGGGCGGGTCGGCCGTTCTTCGTGCGCGGCTGGCAGTCCGTGGTCCATCGCAGCCCGAACATGTGGACCCTGATCGGGCTGGGCACCGGGGCGGCGTTCGTCTACAGCGTGGCGGCGACCGTGGCCCCACAACTGTTCCCGGACTCGTTCGTGTCCATGGGACGGGTCGCGGTGTACTTCGAGGCGGCGGCGGTGATCATTTCCCTGACCCTGCTGGGGCAGGTACTGGAACTCAAGGCGCGTTCGCAGACCTCGGCCGCCATCAAGTCCTTGCTCGGACTGACCCCCAAGACCGCCCGGCGCCTTCGCGACGATGGCACGGAAGAGGACGTGCCCCTGACGCACATCCATGTCGGCGATCGGCTGCGCATTCGACCCGGCGAAAAGGTTCCGGTAGATGGTACGGTAATCGAGGGCAGCAGCGCTGTGGACGAATCGATGCTGACGGGGGAGTCCCTGCCCGTGACCAAGCGGGTGGGCGACAAGGTCATCGGTGCGACGCTCAATACCAGTGGCGCGCTCGTCATGGTCGCCGAACGTGTCGGCTCGGCGACCATGCTGTCCCAGATTGTGCAGATGGTGGCGCAGGCGCAGCGGTCCAAGGCGCCGATGCAGCGCATGGCCGATGTCGTGGCGGGCTATTTCGTGGTCGCGGTGGTGTCCATCGCCGTGCTGACCTTTTTTGCCTGGGGCCTGTTCGGGCCGGAACCGCGTTGGGTTTTTGGCCTCATCAACGCCGTGGCTGTGCTGATCATCGCCTGCCCCTGCGCGCTGGGCTTGGCCACGCCCATGTCGATCATGGTGGCGACCGGGCGAGGGGCTACGCAGGGGGTGCTGTTTCGCGATGCCGCCGCGATCGAGAAAATGCGCCAGGTCGATACCCTGATCGTCGACAAGACCGGCACATTGACCGAGGGCCGGCCGCGCTATCAGACGACGATCGCAGCCGAAGGCTTCACCGCCGGCGAAGCCTTGCGACTGGCTGCCAGCCTCGACCAGGGCAGCGAGCACCCGCTGGCGGAAGCCATCGTCACGGCCGCGCGCGAGCAGGGCCTGGTGCTCTCACGCGCCGAGGAGTTCGACTCGCACTCAGGCATCGGCGTGCGCGGGCGCGTCGATGGACATGCCGTGGCACTGGGCAACACCGCGCTGATGGAACAGCTCGGTGTGGACGTGCGGCCATCGGCCGAGCGGGCGGAGGCGCTGCGCGGTGAGGGTGCCAGCGTGATGCATCTGGCCGTCGATGGCGTGCTCGCCGCAGTCCTGGCCGTCGCCGACCCGGTGAAGAAGACCACACCGCAAGCGCTGGCGTCGTTGCGCGCGGAGGGCTTGCGCGTCGTCATGGCCACGGGCGACGGTCTGACCACGGCCAAGGCCGTGGCGGCGCGCTTGGGCATCGATGAGGTGCATGGCGAGGTCAAGCCTGCCGACAAACTGCAACTGGTGGAGCGGCTGCAGCGCGAGGGGCGTATCGTTGCGATGGCTGGTGACGGCATCAATGATGCCCCGGCCTTGGCAAAGGCCGACGTCGGTATCGCCATGGGCACCGGCACCGACGTGGCGATGAACAGCGCACAGATCACGCTCGTCAAGGGTGACCTGCGCGGTATTGCGGTGGCGCGCGCCTTGTCAGTGGCCACGGTCCGCAACATGAAGCAGAACCTGATGTTCGCCTTTCTCTACAACGCACTGGGCATTCCCATTGCGGCCGGCGTGCTGTATCCGCTCACCGGTTGGCTGCTTTCACCGTTGATCGCCGCCCTGGCGATGAGTTTCAGCTCCGCATCGGTGATCGGCAATGCGCTGCGTTTGCGCGGCGTCCGTCTTGTCTGAACACGAGGATCGTCGCGCGTGCCGTGGTGGGTGCTGGTTGCACTCCCAGATCGCTGGGTCTGTCGTATCGGTTGCCACCCGACGTTGGACACCTGATCCCTATCGAGGCCTGGAATGCTCTCGACCACGGCACCTGAGCCGCCTCACACCGATACCGCACTTGGCGCCCAGTCGGCATCGCCATAAGCACTTGCACCGATGTGGCGATGAGTCCGCGCCCCGCCTTGGTGAGCAGGAATGCATTGAGATTGGCACACGATTAATCCCGATCCCATCCCGAATGGAATCTGACATATACGTAACGGCCGTCTCATCTTCCCGTCAGCGGTGGCTTCGCAGAATACATACTGTGCAGTCGCACAAGGCATTGACAGAAATGCCTTCACGTTTGATTGAAAGGAGTGTAGAGATGAAAGCCAGGATTACCGCTGTTGTCGCCGCCACCGTGCTGAGCGCCATCGTAACCCCATCGTTCGCTGGTGACGCGGCAGCGGCCAGCGCCAAGAAAATGTTCCTCCTCAAGGACGGTGGAACCCTGTATGTATTCGAGGACGGCAAGACGGCGCTGGAAGACAAGTTCGGACGGGCTATCAACCTGAAAGAGGGGCAATCGCTCGAAACGGTCGATGGCCAGAAGATTACAGCCAACGGCAACGAGGTCGCTCGACTCGATGGTCTTCTCCGTCAGGGTCATTCCGGCGGTTGACTACTCGATTCAATTCGTGAACTGCACGCCAGCGGATGTCGGGCCAACTCGTTGACCAACACGCGCTGGCGGGCCATCGGTCATAGCTGGGGCTAACCACTCGATGGTAGGCTGCGACGCTACCGGTCAATCGGCGCCGCACAAGGTGAGAGTCCGCCCTGCACTGACTGACCGGCGTTCATTGCCGAGGCCATTGCGTCCACAACAACCCGCAGGATTGCCCGGGATTGCTCAATCGTTGAGAGAGTGGGTTGGATTCCGGTCGCGTCTGCACCCCCAATCGCCCCGTTTCAAACACTTTGGAGAGAATGCCATGAAGACCATTGCCTACACCGCGTTGATTTCGTCTTTCCTGCTGGGTGCCGTCGCGCATGCGGACCAGAACGAGATCGGGAACGACTTTCCGCCCCCGCCCATCTCCACGACGTACGAACTGACGCGCGATCAAGTCCGTGCCGAACTGGAGCAAGCCCGGGCCAATGGCGGAATCGTCTACGCCGACGACGGCTACCCCGAGCGGGTCATCCAGTCCTCGGGGGCGCCCGTCAGCCGCGCGCAAGTACTACGCGAACTCGAGGAATACCGCACCGCCCATCGCGTCGACGGCCCGCTCGAGTATCCCCACAACCTGTAAGACTATCGTGCGAGTTTCGTCGCCGCGGCCGATACGTCCCGCAACCGGGCCGGAAGTGGCGGCGGCGCTCGCGCGCTTTGCCGCTAGCCGGCCCAACGCTCCGCAGGCGCCCCGAGCAACCTCGACAATTCGCGTCCCTTCTCCCGCAGCGCGCGGATCTGGACGCTGCCTGGACTCGTGTCCAGCATCGACATCGGGGCCGTAATGGTCAACCCGTACGCCACCTCGCCGTGCGTGTTCCATATCGGCACGCTCACCGCAACATAGGTAGGCAAAGTACGCAGCTCGACCACCGAATATCCTCTATCGATCACCGCCCGGCGTATGCGCTCCAGCCTGGCCTGGGCCTCGGCCTGCGTCACGGCTAGGCCGTCGGTTTCCAGCTCCCGGACCAGGACCGGCAATACCGCCGATGCAGGCAGGTACGCCGCGAAGACATGGCCGGCAGCCGTGTGCAACATTTCTACCGGCCCGTTGCGCAGGTCGAAAATGCGCCCCCTCACCGCCGCTTGATTGATCAGGATGACGGGCCCGTTACTCCAAATGACCACGGCCACGCCCAGCCCGGTTTCTTCGGCCAACTCCACGGCCGCCACGCGGACTAGCTCGAAATGGTCGACATCTCGCGCTGCCGTCATGCCAAGCGCCGCCAGGCTGGGTCCCAGCCTGTACAAGCCTCGGCCATCGCTCTTGACCATCCCGGTTCGCACGAAGCTGACGAGATAGTTATGGGCTGCGCTAGGCGCCACACCGGCCCGGGCGGCGATGTCCTTCAGCGCCACCGCCCCGGGGCCCATCTGGATCGCCACCAGGATCCGGTAACCGATCTCGATGGACTGGATGCCGCGCGGGCCCGAGGCGGGCGGAGTGAGAATGCCTGCCTGATTGGATGCCATGAATTCAAGAACCGATAAGAGGCCGACACAGAAAACGCCCAGCGTATTGCATAGCCGGTTTGACAAGCCTTTGCGGGCCCACCTATCATCAATTAAACATTATCAAATGATTCAATTATATTGAATTCTGGAGACAAGGCATGCCGCCCAGCGCGAACACGTTCAAGGCCGCCATGCGCCGCATCCCGTCCGCCGTCGCCATCGCCAGCACCTCATATGACAGAGAACGCCGGGGGTTGACCGCCACGGCAGTGTGCAGCGTGAGCGCAGAGCCGCCGCAGTTACTCGCCTGCGTCAACAAGCAAGTCCGCGCCCATGGCCACATCTAGCTGGCGGGCGGTTTCGGCGTAAATGACTTGCGTCACGACCGCTGCCCCCGCGCGCGGCCATCACCAAGGGAAATGCATGAAATTCGCAGTGTTCGATCACATGGACCGCAGCACGGTCACGCTGGCCCAGCAATATGAAGATAGGCTCGCTCTGGTCGAGGCCTACGACCGCGCCGGGTTTTACGCCTATCACGTGGCGGAACACCATTCCACGCCTCTGGGCATCGCTCCGTCGCCGAGCGTGTACCTGTCGGCAGTCGCGCAGCGTACGCGCCGATTGCGCTTTGGGCCACTGGTCTATACCCTGGGCATGCATCACCCGCTGCGGGTCATGGAAGAAATCTGCATGCTCGACCAGATGAGCGGCGGCCGCCTGGAGGTAGGTTTCGGACGGGGAATATCGCCCTATGAACTTGGCTACTACGGCGTCGACCCGGCCCACGCACAGGGTATTTATCACGAGTCATTCCAGATCATCATGCAAGGGCTCACCCAGGCCACGGTGAACTTCCAGGGCAAGTATTTCGACCTACGGGACGTGCCGGTGGAAATGCAGTGCGTGCAGCGCCCCACCCCGCCCATCTGGTACGGCGCCGGCACGCCGGGCGCCACCCAATGGACGGCGGAAAATGCCGTCAACATCGTGTGCAATGGGATGCCGGCGCAGGTTCGTGCGATCACCGATCAATATCGGGTGCACTGGGAGGCACTGGGCCACCCACCCGAAACCATCCCTTACCTGGGCGTGAGCCGTCACATCGTCGTGGCCGACACCGATGGCGAAGCACTCGAAACTGCGCGGCGCGCCTATCAGCGTTGGTATGCACACCTCATGCACTTGTGGGTCAAACACGGTACCCGGCCCCAAACGCTCTCTTTCCCCGACAATTTCGACGATGCCCAACGTGCGGGCTTGGGCATTGCCGGGTCCCCCGAGACCGTGCGGCGATGGATAGCCGCCGCCGCGGAGGAAACGGGTGTCAATTACTTCGTCTGCCGCATGGCCTTCGGGGACCTGACCCGGGAAGAATCTCTACGATCCACCCAGCTCTTTGCCGAACACATTTTGCCTGCGCTGACCGAACCCGAACCCACCTCCACGCAAGCCTGACACCATGCCCACCCTCAGCTCACAAGACCGCGCCCTGCTCGAAGCGCCCCTGCCACCGCTGCAGCAAATCCGCCTGCCTACCGGCGAGCTCATCGAATACCGGGAAGCGGGCCGGGGCGACGACGCCATCGTCCTGCTGCACGGCATAGGCTCGAGTTCGGCTGGCTACCGTGCGCCGCTAGCCGGGCTCTCGGCCCGCTGGAAAGTCGTCGCCTGGAATGCGCCGGGCTTCGGCGGCAGCACGCCGCCTGCGGCCGCCTCGCCCAGGGTGGACGACTACGTGCAATCCCTTCATGCCTTGCTGGACGCGCTCCGCCTTGCGCCAGTGCACCTAGTAGGAAGCTCATGGGGCTCGCTGATCGCCAATGCGTATGCGGCGAGCCATCCGCAGCGGGTACGGTCCGTCGTACTGTCTGCGCCGACTCGCGGCTACAGCCATCTTGAGCCCGCCGAAAAAGCCGCGCGCATTGCCGCCCGGCTCGATCCGGCCGCACGCGCCGTTGCGCCCCAGACGCGTGCGGCGCGATTCCTCGGCCCAGATCCCGACGCGCTGGTGATCGAGCGTTTCTCCCAATTAGGAGAAGCCGTTCATCCTGACGGCCTGGCCCAAGCCACCCGCATGCTATTCGACTGCGACGGCATCGCCCTGGCGGCGTCGGTCAGCGCTCCCGCCTTAATCCTGGCCGGCACGCACGACACCGTCGCTCCGGTCTCCGAACATGCCGGGCCGCTCTGCGACGCCATGCAAGAAGCCGAACTGAAAACGCTGGACGGCTGCGGCCATATCCTCAAGCTCGAAGCACCGGCGCGCTTTAACCAACACCTTGCCGACTTCTTCCAACAAACTTAGAACGACACGGAGACTACCGATGAAACCGCGCCTGCTTCACTTGGCCTGGGCCTTCGCCATGGCCGTCAGCCCTGCCGCTATCGCCCAGTCCTGGCCCGAAAAGCCCGTGCGCATTATCCTGCCCGGCCCGCCCGGAAGCAGTCCCGACCGCATCACCCGGTTGCTGGCCGAGCAACTGAACAAGAAATGGAAACAACCCGTCGTCGTCGAAAACCGGCCGGGCGGGACGACCCGGATCGGCGCCGAAATCGTGGCGCGCGCGGCACCGGACGGCTACACGTTGCTCTCGACTTTCGTGTCGCACGGGATGGTGAAACTGCTTTACCCCGAAACGCCGTACGACCCCATCACCGACTTTGCACCGGTCGTGCAGCTCGTCGATACAGAAACGACGTTGGTAGTGCGCTCGGACTCCCCGTACAAAACGCTCCAAGAAATGATCGAGGGGGTGAAAAAACGAGGGCGGCCACTAGGGATCGGCAACTTCGGCACGGGCTCCAGCTTCCATTTCTATAGCCTCATCCTCGGCCAAGGCGCAGGCATCGACGTCTTGCCGGTTCCCTACAAGGGAGAAGCGCTGTCGCTCTCGGACATGATCGGCGGGCACGTGGAGGCGAGCTTCAACTCGGTGGGAACAGCCATTCCGCACATCCGAGAGGGCCGTGTCCGGGCGCTCGCCGTGCTGGCACCCAAGCGCTCGCGCGTATTGCCGGACGTGCCGACCTTCCTGGAGCTGGGCTTTCCGCGCCTGCGCGCGGGAGGCTGGTTCGGCGTCCTCGCCCCCGCGGGTACACCCAAGCCGGTCATCGACAAAATCCGGACGGACATCCAGTCCATCCTGCGCGAACCCGATGTCACCAAATGGCTGCGCGACCAGGGGTTGGAACCCACGTTCGAAAGCTCCGAAGCGTTCGGCGAATCGATGAAGCGCGAGGCCGTCGAATGGGAAAAACTGATCAAGGAATTTAAAGTCTCGGTCAATTGACGACACGCTTGCCGACCGGCGGCGGGCCGCCTCACCCTCCCGCTGCCGGGGCGCTGCGAACCATCGGGGTAGCGCGCCGCGGCAAGCGCATCGACATCGCCGCCGCCGCAACGAGCAACGCACCTGCGGCACCGAACGAAACCCAGTGCGTCCCGAAGGTTTCGTAGCCCCAGCCACCCAGCCACGAACTGATCATGCCGCCGACTTGATGGCCCAGGTAGGTCAGCCCGTACAACACCCCGACTAGGCGCACGCCATATATGTCGGCGAGGATGGCCGACGACAGCGCAATGCTGCCCGCCCAGACGATCCCGCCGATGGTCGACGCTGCGTACAGTTCCCAATGCGCGCCGACCATCACCAATGCAAAAAATCCCAAGCCCCGCACGAGATAAATCGTGGCGAGCAGATCCCGCCGCGGCAGCACGTCGGCCAAGCGCCCCAACACCAGAGTACTGAACATGGCCACTGCGCCGATGAGCCCTATGCCCAGTGAGCTCGTCATCGCGTCGAAACCATGATCCATCAGCATGGGCACGCCGTGCGAACCAAGCAGATTCATGCTGAAGCCACAAGCGAACAATCCGATCGCCACCTGCCAGAACGGCGCCGTACGCACCGCGTCGGCGACCCGCAGGGCGGGCGCCGCCTGGGTGGCGTGCGATGCCGCCGCCGTGCGCGCCGCGACGTCTTCGGGGCGCAGGTCGGCATGGGCGGGTGCATTGTCGCGGAATACGAACAACGCAGCAGGCAAGGTAAACAACGCAAACGCCCCCGCGTACGCCACTAGGGCCGCGCGCCAGCCCAACCATGCGATCAGCGAAGTGAAAACCGGCGTCATCAGGGCGATGCCAGCCATCGACCCGGTGGAAAGGAAAAATAGCGCCATGCCGCGCTGGCGCGTGAACCAGCGGGTCAGTATGGGCGTGAGCGCGACCGGGCTGGTCAACCCCAACCCCAACGACTGCCCCACCCCGAAAGCCAGGAAAAACGCCAGAGGATCGCGCACCCAAACGGTCGCGAGGGTGGACAACACCACGACTGCCATCCCGAGCAGCAATACGAAACGCGTCCCGCGCGTGCCGACCAAATAGCCGGCGAGCGGCATGGCCAAGCCATAACAGAGCATGCCCACCGCCACGATCCCCGCCAACATGCTCCGGCTGAATCCGAGGTCGTCGATGATGGGTAGGAAAAAGGGCCCGATGCTCATGCGCATGCCGACCGTCAACAAAGTCATCACCGTCGCTGCAGCCACGATGGTCCAACCGAAATACCAATTGCCTATGCGACGCACGGCCAGATCCCCTCTCGTTCCGAAGTTCTTGTAGTTCCGGACGCGCATGGGTGGGCGCCCTTCGGCAAAGAATACCCGATCCTGCCGGCGCTCCCCGTCTCGGCAACCTCTGGCGCCCCGCCCGAAAAGGCCGTGCTGCCGAGGCCGATGATGGGCGCAGACGGAGCGAAGCCAGGGCGTGTCGCGAACACATTTGCTTTTTCAATAAACAGTATTTTCCCCATTGCATTGCGCTATTCGAACCGACTCCCTATCGTGCGGGGCACCCCTAGCAATCCACATCAGGAGACCCCGACAAGCCTTGACCCGAACGTTTATTCGTATTCGTGCAACGCGTCCACATACGACTAGAGTAGATGGAGACCCCACATGCATCGCCCTTCCCCCAGCTTGACCCATCGCCGCCTTTGGGCGGCCGCCGCCGTTTTACTGGCCGCGCCCGTAGCGGCTCAGCAGGCCTACCCCAACCGCCCCGTCACCATGATCAGCTCATTCTCGGTCGGCAGCGGACCGGATACCGTGCTGCGCCTGGTTGCCGAAAAGCTGGGCGGCATGTGGGGCCAACGCGTCGTCGTCGAGAACAGGCCCGGCGGGGCAGGTTTCATCGCCATCGATGGTTTTCGCCGTGCTGCACCTGACGGCCATACGTTGCTGCAGCTCGACAGCGAACAGCTGGCCGCCCTGCCCTTGCTCTACAAACAGCGCAATTACGACCCCGACGCGATATTCGAATACACCGCCGGCCTTTTCAGAACCTTCTTCATGGTCTCGACCGCATCCGGCAGCCCGTGGCGCAGCGTCGCAGACCTGATCGCCGCGGCGCGCCGGGAACCGGGCTCGGTGACCTATGGATCGTGGGGCATAGGCAGCCCGGGCCACCTGGGCGGCGTGGCCCTGGAATCGGCCACCCAGGTCAAGATGTTGCACGTGCCTTATAAAGAAACACCCCAACTCTTCGCATCGGTCGGCAACGGGGACGTAGCCTGGAGCTTCGCAACCCTGGCATCGAGCCAGGGTGCCTACCAGGCAGGCAAGATACGATATCTCGCGGTGGCTGCGCCCAAGCGCATCTCACAGTTTCCTGACGTTCCCACAGTCTCCGAAAGCGGCGGCCCGGCAGGACTCGAAGTGAGCTCGTTCGCCGCCATACTCGCGCCCAAAGGCACGCCGCAAAGCATCGTTGACAAGATCAATGCCGACATCAACAAGGTGCTGGGCGACCCAGCGATCCAGGCGCGCTTTGCGACCTTCGCGTTCGAGCCTACCCCGTGGACACCCGCCGAAATCAAGAGCGAGGTCAAGAACAAGTTCGACGTGTACCGCCAGTCGATCGAGAAGGCGAACATCCGTCTCGACTGACGCATAGGAAAACGGGCCGCATCGCGGCCCGTTTCAACTCCCCTGACGTCAGCTCAGCTGTTCCCGCCAGATGTCCAGGCTTTGCTGCGCGGGACGATCCGAAAAGCTGAACAATACGACTTCGCTCTCGGCCCGCAACGAATACGGCATCCAGGAGGGACACACGAAAATGTCCTTGGGCCCGAATCTCAAGGTCTTTCCCGCAATCTCGCACACCCCGCGCCCCTCGCGCACGGCGTAGACCGTCGCATCGGTCGACCGGTACGGCCGGCCCTCGAAACCCGCCGGCAAGTACTGCAGGAACGTGCCCATGGTGGGCATGGGCCATCCTCCGGTAGCGGGATTGACGTACTGCATCTTGTGTCCCCAGCAAGGATGTGGTGCGCGCGTGCGGGAGAGTTTTTCCACGGCTTCCCGGCTTCGATCATAGGGAAACCACCACAAGGGCGACGTTTTCGTGGCCGGCCGGTACTCCACCGGCTTCATGGACACGCCGAACTCGGCCAGATTCACCGTCCCATCGGCGCTGGGGTCGGACCGCGGCGCCTCGTCGCCATCTTCGCGAAACTGCGCATCGAACAGCTCGACGATGGGAACGTCCAGGCCGTCGAGCCAGACGACGGGCGAATCCGACGGATTGCCATGCTCGTGGAAAGACCAGGAAGGCGTAATGATGAAATCGCCTTCCGACATCGAGATCCGCCGCCCGTCCACGGCGGTATAGGCGCCATGCCCGTGCATGATGAACCGCATTGCCGACTGGGAGTGACGGTGCGGCGGAGCGACTTCGCCGGGAAGGATCAGTTGCAACCCGGCGTACAGGCTGTGCGTGATCCGGGATTGCCCCCGCAGCCCCGGATTTTCCAGCACCAAGACGCGCCGCTCGGCTTCTTCGGCGCTAATCAGTTCGCCCGAGCGCTGGAGGAAAGGCCACATGGCGTCCCAGCTCCAGAGATGCGGCACGCACGGCGTGGCCGGCGTCTTCGGCACCAACGCGTGCAAGACCTCCCAGAGCGGCGTGCAACTGCTGCCATCGATCAATTCGTAGAAAGCCTGGCGCTGGCTCTTGGAAGCTTCATTCATTGCGGGATTTCCTTCCGGTCGTACATCCACGCCATGCTGTCGGCGGTCTGTTCAATCGTTCGCGACTTCAGGAATGCGTTGCGCAGGTCCCGCGTTGCCCCGGCCGCGTGATAAGCATGGCCATACAGGCGGGCCGTCAACTGCACGCGGGTCGTGCGCAAATAACGCGCCTGCTGGTATTCGAGGAAAGCCCGCGGCAAGTCGTCCGGCTGCGCTGCCACCCGCTTGGCGAGGCACACGGCGTCTTCCATCGCCATACATGCGCCCTGGGCCAAGTACTGCAGCATGGGATGCGCGGCATCGCCCAACAAAGTGGTGCGTCCTTGACTCCAATGGTTGACCGGCTCCCGGTCGCACAACACCCACATGCGCCACGACTCGATCTTGGCGAGCATGTTCAGGACGTGGGGATGCGCCCCCTGGAACCTCAAGTGCAGCTCTTCGGGATCGCCATAGGTATCCCACCCGTCTTCATAACGATCGCTATGGAAGACCGCCACCAAGTTGAACAGCTTGCCGCCGCGCAGCGGGTAATGCACCAAGTGGTACTTGGGCCCCATCCACAAGACCATGGCGTTCAGCCGGTTCTCGAGAGGCACGTCCTCAGTGCGGAGCACGGCGCGGTAGGCGATGTGGCCGGACACCCGGGGCTTGCCGTCTCCCACGATGGATTCTCGGACGGTCGACCAGAGCCCGTCGGCGCCGATCAAGCCGTCGCCCTCGTACGCCTCGCCGCTGGCCGTCGTCACGCGCACCGACCCACCGTTGTCCCCGAAGCCGACGATTTGCGTCGCGGCATGCAGGTGGACCCGGCCCGTCTCCCGGCAGGCGTCCAACAGGACGCGGTGCAGGTCCGCACGGTGAATCAGTCCGTACGGCTTGCCGAACCGCCGCGGGAAAAGCTCGCTCACTGGCAGGTGCACCACCCGCTCACCGGAAACGGCATCCATTGCGATGATGTCGTCGGGGAAGGCCGCAAGCTCATTGACTGCTTCGGTCACACCCAGCTCATCGAAGGTGTAAAACGCGTTCGGCCCCAGCTGTATGCCTGCGCCGATTTCCTTGAACTCGGCAGCCTGCTCGAATACGTGCACCTCGCGGCCCCGCTGAGAGAGCGCCAACGCCGACGCCAAACCGCCAATACCGCCGCCCACCACCAACAACGGCTGTCTGCTATTGCTCATGTCTCCTCCCTCCACTTATGCCGCACGGACCTGCACCCGCATGCCGCCCAGGCCGTCGACCGACACGTCGATGACGTCGCCCGGGTGCACCGGCCCGACACCCTCAGGCGTACCCGTGTAGATCAAGTCTCCGGGATGCAACGTATAGAACGACGATGCCATCTCGATCAATTCCGGTATGCCCAACACCAGGTCGCGGGTGTTGGCCTGCTGGCGAAGCTCGCCGTTCACCGTGAGGCGGAACCCCAGCTCGCCGGGCGAAGACACCGCGTCCGCAGTCGTCAGCCACGGCCCCAGCACGGAATAGGTATCGATGGACTTGCGGAAGCTGCGCTCCTCCGGCCCACGCGTGGTCATGTCGAGCCCGACGCAATAGCCAGCGACGTACTCGTACGCGCGAGCGGCCGGAATGTCCCGCCCTTTCTTTCCGATCACCACGACCACTTCGGCCTCGTGATCGTTACGGCGGTTCAGGTGCTTGAGCGCGACCCCCTCAGACTGGCCGACCAGGGAGCTCGTCGCCTTTAAGAACACGCCCACCCGCTGGATTTCGCCCACCTGGTTGCGGTGGTGGATCTCCGCATCCTCCCGGGCTTCGGCCAGGTGCTTCAGATAATTGACCGGCGCCGCAATGATTTTCCCTGGGCTTGCGACCGGCGCCAGCAAAGAGACCTCCTCCAGCGCGAGCGTCTTCGCGGCCGGCAACAGCTCCGTCGCCCTCGCCACAACCTCCTTCAAGTTCGCAATCAGCGGGTCAAAACACGGAAGCGGGTAGCGATATGCCGGAAGTACGTCCAAAGCTTCGGTCACGTCCTTGACCTGACCGCCTTGGACGATTCCCAGTCGGCCTTCGTTGAAACGGCACAATTGCATCGATGTCTCCCAGAGTGCGTGAAGTACGGGCACTTTAGGGTTGGCATGATATTGCGTCAATTATCAGTGCCATATATAGTCCATTAATAAATACAAATATGGGCCATGAGCAAACTAGACCTAAAAGACTTGGCGCTCCTGGACGAACTCGCGAAGACCGGGGCCGTATCCGCCACCGCCGTCGCACTAGGCCTGAGCCAACCCTCCGTCAGCATCCGCCTGGGGAGGCTGCGCCAGCACTTCCGCGACCCGCTGTTCGTGCGCACGTCCAACGGCATGCAACCCACGCCGCGCGCCGCCGCACTGGTTCCTGCCGTCCAGGCAGCACTCGCGTTATTCAACGGGACTGCAGGCCAAGAGCCGGAGTTCGACCCGGCCACGTCCGACCGGACGTTCAGGATCTGCATGACCAATACCGGTCAAATGGTGGTGCTGCCGAAATTGCTCAACCGCCTCAGCCAGGTTGCCCCCAACATTCGCATCGAAGTCAGGGACCTGGACGACGACACCCCGCGGAAACTCGAAACAGGCGAAGCGTCGCTGGCCATGGGCTTTACGCTCAACATGCAGGCAGGCTTCCACCAGCAGAAACTGTTCAGCGAGCATTACGTTTGCCTGATGCGCAGCGGACATCCGCGCATCCGGAACAAACTCACGCGCGAACAATTCGTCAACGAAAAGCACGTGGCCGTCATAACATCCGGCACCGCGCATTGGATGCTGGACAAAGCCATTGAGGAAGCCGGCGTCACCCGCCAGATTGCGCTATGGGTCCCTTCCTTCCTGGGCCTGGAAGAGATCATTGCCAAGACCGACTTCATCGCCCTCGCCCCCGTCCACCTTGCCCAGATCATCGCCGCGCACGGCACGATCAAGTTCCTGGAAGTGCCCATTGCTTTGCCCTCCTACCTCGTGCGCCAATACTGGCACGACCGCTATCACCGGGATGCCGGGTGCCGCTGGCTGCGGTCGGTAGTGGTGGATCTGTTCAGGAATTGATGGCGCGAGTCCGGCCGTCGATGTGACCGCCTGGAGACAGCCTCCCTCGCGCTTGCCCAACCGTGCCGCGATCCAGTAGCCTGTCCATGGCACTCCCGCCAACCCCAGGAGCGAAGATGGTCACGGACAACATCTACGAAGCCCTTCGTGTCAGCCATGACATCCAACGCAAGCTTTGCCGACGCTTGCTCCGTGCATCACCGCAAGGCGGGAAGCGACAGGAAATCTACGCCGAACTCAAGATCGAGCTCGCCGCCCATGCGGCTGCCGAAGAGCGCTATTTGTACGCTCCGATCTTGATGGATGACATGGGGCTCAACTCATCGCGCCATGCATTGGCCGAGCACCACGAAATCGATGAGCTCGTCGAAAAACTAGGCAAGGCGGAAGCAACCGGCGGAGAGTGGCTCGCCGCCGCCAAGAAATTGTCCGAAGAGGTTCATCATCACCTGAAGGAGGAAGAAAGAAAGTTTTTCCAAGTCTCGGGGAAGATCCTGACCGAAACCCAAAAATCCCGCCTCGCCCGACAGTACAACAAGGATTATGAGCGGATGAAGGTCGTGCTGAGGGGGTGAGCCTTGGCCGGCCTCAACGCCATACCTTAGAAATCCATGGAAAACACAATGGTTCGAAAATCGTCGAGGCGGGGCGCTGCGCGCCTATGCCGAGACGCCATCTGTGCGGTGTTGCTTGCAGGTTCTAATCTCTCCAGTGCAGCCTCCACCGACTCCGCGCCTGTTTACGACCCGGAGTACCAGCAGGTCATCCTCAAGCACCAGGCCAAGAAATTCTCCGACCAACAGCTGCGCGATTTATGGGCAAAGGCAGGAGCGGAACGGGAAGCCTTGTTGAAGGAATCCCAGAGGGAGCACGACGAGTATTGGGCAACGCGAAAGAAAACCCTCAGCCTCTGCAAAGACGTCGTCTTCGAGACCAAAAACCCAGGGACGTGCAAACGCGCGACCATCACCCCGATCGGAATCAGCCTAGGCCCCACCGCTCCTCCTCAGCAACTCCTGTATGAGCGCTATGTCATGGGTGAATGCGGACGAGTGGGCATCGCGAGAGCAAAAGAGCTAGGCTGCTTTCCGGCCGGGTATGAGCCCAGGATAGTTAAACCGTAACCATCATCCACCTGACCCCTTCCCCTAGGTTGTTGGGGTTTCGCCACCGCCACAATCACCGGAACGGTACGACTGCTCATTCAGGCCACAAGCGCCGCGCAGGTCGTGCCGACCGATGGAGTGTGCGCCACTCGCCCTACGTTTACCTCGAACCGCCTCGGTAGGTCGCTACTTGCGCGTGGATTTTCTGCACATCCTCGCCCGCCTTGTCGCGTGCCTTTTTCATGCCATCGAGGGCGCCCCCGAGCACAAGACCTTCTCGTTCGTCGCCCTCGTTCAGTTGAGAAATCGCCTCTAAGAACTGAAGCGACTGTTGCAACCTATGAAGGAAATTCAACGCCGGACGGGCAATCACTGCATACGGAAGCTCATGAAAAGGAATGCGCATCATCGTTTCTTCTGCAACACGCATGGGCCGCACCCTGAGATGAGCTTCATGAATGCGATTAGCTAGCGACTCCTCGCCCTCTATTGCGTCGACCGCCTTGCAAATAGCTCCATGGAAAACATCAATCATTTCCCCTGCGGCGCGAAGTTGCATCACGCGTTCTTCAGCGGCCTGCTTCCGTCGCGCTTCAGTTTGCTGACGAGCTATTCTTCCGGCCCAATATATTGCAGCAATGGAGCCAACGGCCTGAATCCAGGCAGCCGCGGTGTTTGCCGCTTCCCTATGCCACCCGAACACAGCCGACCAAACGGCGACCAGCGCCGCTCCCCCGACGACATAGGCCATGCCGATAATGAAACGATCCATACGCCACCCCCGGCGGGGATCGTATTTCATGGTCGGTGCCCTGTCATGAGGGAACACCCCATCCTGCTCAGCGCCGGATGGGCTGAGCGATCCTCGACGGCAGGCGGGGGGCGAGGACTTCAGGGTGCACGGCCGGCGCCACACGCGGGCGAGCTGGCGCGTGGATGCTGGAACTCCCCCTGGTGAGGCTGAAGGAAGCGGAGGGTGGGAGACGATAGAGATGGTGCGGAAGTATGCCCATCTCGCGAGAGAGTTACCTGGCCACGCACGCAAACGTGGTCACGTCTCGTCCACGGCAGGCCAGATCAATGGCAGTGGAAACAAAAACGCCGCCTGGCCGGGCGGCGTAATTGCCTGATTTTTTTAGTAAAACTGGCGGAGAGGGTGGGATTCGAACCCACGGTACGGGGAAACCGTACGCCTGATTTCGAGTCAGGTACATTCGACCACTCTGCCACCTCTCCGTGCACCTTAGGGCGCTTGCCTGGGTCGTGGCGAACCAGACAACAGCCCTAAACTATAGCACGAAACAGGGTGGTTTGTCTCCGCAAGGCTAATCCGTGATCTTTTTGTATACCGTCAGCCCCAAGACCAGGAAGATCACGAAAAGGATGAGGAACAAGAAGAACAGGAACTTGGCGATGGCGGCCGCGCCCGCGGCGATGCCGGTGAATCCGAACAGCGCCGCAATGATCGAAATGACGAAAAATATCAATGCCCACTTCAGCATGGCTAGCTCCTCCCGGGGGTGAACATGCATCTACCCTAGCCTAGGCGTTAGCGGGCCGCGCGCCGCGATTGTTACGGAGTGAGTCGCTCCAAGCCGCCCATGTACGGCCGCAGTGCCTGGGGCACGACGATGCTGCCGTCGGCCTGTTGATAGTTTTCCAGCACGGCCACCAAGGCTCTCCCTACTGCGAGGCCCGAACCGTTGAGCGTATGCACGAGTTCCGGTTTGCCCTGGGCGTTGCGGAAGCGCGCCTGCAGGCGCCGAGCCTGGAAGGCTTCACAATTGGACACTGACGAAATCTCGCGATACGTGCCCTGGGCCGGGAGCCAGACTTCGAGGTCGTACGTCTTGGCGGCGCCGAATCCCATGTCGCCAGTGCACAGCAGCACCACGCGATACGGAAGTTCCAGTTTGCGCAAGACGTTCTCCGCGTGGCCAACCATTTCTTCCAGCGCCTCGTAAGAGCGCTCGGGATGAACGATTTGCACCATCTCGACTTTGTCGAACTGGTGCTGGCGAATCATGCCCCGCGTATCGCGACCGGCGCTACCCGCCTCCGAGCGGAAGCACGGCGTATGGGCGGTCAGTTTGATGGGTAGCGCATCGGCGCTGAGAATCTCGCCGCGGACCGTGTTGGTGAGCGTGATCTCGGACGTCGAGATGAGATAAAGCTCTTCCCGAGGTACCGGATTGCCGTTTTCGTCGACCGACTCGCCGCCTTTCGTGACCCAGAACATGTCGTCCTTGAATTTGGGCAGTTGGCCGGTGCCCACCAAAGTTGCCGTATTAACGATGTACGGCGTATAGCATTCGGTGTAGCCGTGCTCGCCCGTCTGGACGTCCAGCATGAACTGCGCAAGCGCGCGATGCAGCCGTGCGATGGGGCCGCGCATGAGCGTGAAACGCGAGCCGGACAATTTGACCGCGGTTTCGAAATCCAAGCCCAATGGTTCGCCCAGCGCCACGTGATCCTTGGGTTCGAAGGGCAACGGCGCCGGATCGGCACCGGTGGGGCTCCAGCGACGCACTTCGACGTTGTCGTCGCTGGATGCGCCGTTCGGGACGCTGGCGTGTGGCAGGTTGGGAACGGCGAGCAGCAGCGCCTGCATGTGGCGCTGGATGTTCGCGAGCTCTTCCTCCAGCGCTTTCAGGCGGGCCGGAATGGCCTGCGATTCGGCCAGCACGGCGGATGCGTCCTCGCCCTTGGCCTTGAGCATGCCGATCTGCTTGGCGAGCATATTGCGCCGTGCCTGCAGGTTTTCCGTCTCCGTCTGCACCGACTTGCGCCGCGACTCGAGCGAGTTGAAACCATCGAGGTCTAGCGTGTAGCCCCGGTCTTTGAGCCGGGCGGCCACTGCCTGGATGTCTTTGCGCAGCAGAGCGATATCGAGCATGGGAAAAGCCGTGGTGAGAAAATAAGGGGGATGACGCCGCCTGGGGGCGCAGCCCCCGGCGATGAATCTTTCATTTTAGCCTCCCCGGAAACGCTCAGCCCATGGACGCCAAGGCCGCAGGCTGGGACCCAGTGCCGGAGCCCTTTCCGAACGCGTCAACCCTTCTTCGCTTCCTTGTCCAGTTCGCGCAGGAAAGCGAGCTTCTGGGCGATCTTGGCTTCCAGCCCGCGGTCGGTCGGTTGATAGAACGTGGCCCGCACGCCCTCGGGGAAGTAGTCGACGCCCGCCGCATAGGCATGTGGCTCGTCGTGCGGATAGCGGTACTGCTTGCCGTGGCCCAATTGCTTGAGCAGTTTGGTGGGCGCGTTGCGCAGGTGGATGGGAACCGGCGCGGTACCGTGCTCGGCCACGAAACGCCGCGCTGCGTTGTAGGCGGTATAGACCGCGTTGGATTTCGCCGCGCATGCCAGGTAGACGACGGCCTGCGCGAGCGCCAGTTCGCCTTCAGGCGACCCTAGGCGCTCATAGACTTCGGCCCCTGCCCTGGCGATGTCCAGCGCACGCGGATCGGCCAAACCCACGTCTTCGACGGCCATGCGGATGATGCGGCGGGCGAGGTAGCGGGGATCCGCGCCCCCGTCGAGCATGCGGCAGAACCAGTACAGCGCTGCATCGGGGTCCGAACCGCGCACGGATTTGTGCAAGGCGCTGATCTGGTCGTAGAACGCGTCGCCGCCTTTGTCGAATCGGCGCAGGTTTTGCGAAAGCGCCGTCTCCAGCCATTCCGTGTCGACCTTGGTGCGTCCTGCCCCACGCGCCGACTCTGCCACCACTTCGACGGCATTGATGGCGCGGCGCGCATCGCCGTCGGCCCACGCCGCCAGCTGCTGCTGCGACGCTTCGTCGAACTCGACGTCGCCCAGCATGGCGATGGCTTTGGCGATCAGCAGCCTAAGCTCGTCGGCACTGAGCGACTGCAACACGTAGACCCGCGCCCGCGACAGCAGGGCCGAATTGACCTCGAACGAGGGATTCTCCGTCGTCGCACCGATGAAGGTGAAAAGCCCGCTCTCCACGTATGGCAGGAAAGCGTCCTGCTGGGCCTTGTTGAAGCGGTGGACCTCGTCGACGAACAGGATGGTGCGGCGCCCCTTCTGCTGGGCCGCCTGCGCCGCGACGACCGCATCGCGGATGTCTTTGACACCGCCCAGGACCGCGGATATGGCGATGAACTGGGCATCGAAGGCATGGGCCATCAAGCGCGCGAGCGTGGTCTTGCCCACGCCCGGCGGCCCCCAAAATATCATCGAATGCGGCCGCCCCGACTGGAAAGCCACGCGCAGCGGCTTGCCAGGCCCCAGAAGATGGCTCTGCCCGACCACCTCGTCCAGGGAACGCGGCCGCAAGCGCTCGGCCAACGGCGCGGATGCGCCGGGGGCCGATGCGGAAGAAGCGTCGTCTGGAAAAAGATCGGACATGCGCCGCTCCGATCAGCGTTGGCCGGCTGGCTGTCCGTCCATGCGCACTACGTCCGCGCCGGGCGGCGGCGTGAAACGGAAGGCGTCTTGCGGCAAGGGAGGATTGCGCTCAATGCCGCTGAAGGTGATGGCCGTAGTTTGGCCGAATGCGTCATGCAGTTCCAGCCGCACGGGCAGGCCGCCCTGGAAGGCGATGTCCATGCGCGAGAAGCCGGCGTCCGGACTTTTCGGGGTGGCGCGCAACCATTGCAGTCCATCGCGCTCGGGCTGCTCGACGAGCTCGAAGGATTGCTCGAGCGAGCCCGAGCCGAACAGGATCTGCGCGGGCGATGACCCGATGACCTCGCCAACCGGGCGCACGGTGACCTGGTTCAGGTCCGGATCGTATTGATACAACTGCTTGCCGTCCGAGACGATTAACTGTTCATAGGGCTTGGCGACTTCCCAGCGGAAGCGCCCGGGGCGCTGGAAGGAAAACACGCCGGACTGCACGGGCGCGGCCTGACCGGATGCCCCGCGCGTGACTTGGGAAAACTGGCCGCGAGCGGCCTGGGTGTTGCCCGCGAACGCCCGCAGCTGGTCGATGGCCCCCGCGCAGGCGAGTGTCGGGGCGGCCAGCAGTACAGCCAAGCCCGCCCCCGCGAAGAAACGCGCGAACCGGACGGCGGTATGGGGAAAAGGTGTCATGTAGGATTCTCCGTAGCGCAGCGCGGCGGGCATGACCGCTATTCGCCCTGGCTGGCGGGCACGAGGATCTCGCGGTTGCCGTTGGACTGCATCGCCGACACCATGCCCGCACGCTCCATTTGCTCGAGTAAGCGGGCGGCACGGTTGTAACCAATGCGCAAATGACGCTGTACCAGGGAAATCGACGCCCGACGGTGTTTGAGCACGACTTCCACCGCCTGGTCGTACAAGGGGTCGGACTCGGCGTCCGCCATTCCCGTCACGCTGGTCAGTCCGTCGCCCGTCTCGCCCTCGACGATGCCTTCCAAAATGCCTTCCTCGTAATTGGGCTCGCCCAGGGTCTTCAACTGTTCGACCACGCGATGCACTTCGTCGTCGCTCACGAAAGCCCCGTGTACCCGGGTCGGCAGGCCCGAGCCGGGCGGCATGTAGAGCATATCCCCTTGTCCGAGCAGCGTTTCGGCGCCCATCTGGTCGAGAATGGTGCGCGAATCCACCTTGGACGACACCTGGAACGATATCCGGGTCGGGATGTTGGCCTTGATCAAGCCGGTGATCACGTCCACGCTGGGGCGCTGGGTGGCGAGGATGAGGTGGATGCCTGCGGCCCGGGCCTTCTGCGCCAGCCGCGCAATCAGCTCTTCGATCTTCTTGCCCACCACCATCATCAGGTCGGCCAGCTCGTCGATAATGACCACGATCATGGGCAGGGGCTGGAGCGGCTCGGGCGATTCGGGCGTGAGCGAGAAGGGGTTGGGGATAGGCTCTTCGCGCTTGATGGCCTCCTGCACCTTGGTGTTGTAGCCGGCCAGGTTGCGCACGCCGAGCTTGCTCATCAGCCGGTAGCGCTTGTCCATTTCCGCCACGCACCAGTTGAGCGCATTGGCGGCCTGGCGCATGTCGGTCACGACGGGCGCGAGCAAGTGGGGGATGCCCTCGTAGACGCTCATTTCGAGCATCTTGGGATCGATGAGGATGAGGCGCACCTGGCTCGGATCGGCCTTGTACAGCAACGACAGGATCATCGCGTTGATGCCGACCGACTTGCCCGAGCCCGTGGTACCGGCCACCAGCAGGTGCGGCATCTTGGCCAGATCGGCCACGACCGGCTTGCCCGCAATGTCCTTGCCCAGGGCCATGGTCAGGACCGAGGAGCTGCCGTGATAGGTCTGCGAGCCGAGGATTTCGGACAATTTGACAGTCTGGCGCCGCGCATTGGGCAGCTCCAGCCCCATCAAATTCTTGCCGGGTATGGTTTCCACCACCCGTATGCTGACTAGGCTGAGCGCCCGGGCAAGGTCTTTGGCCAAGTTGACGATCTGGCTGCCCTTGACGCCGACGGCCGGCTCGATTTCATAGCGGGTGATCACGGGACCCGGCTGCGCGGTGACGACGGACACCTGCACGCCGAAATCCGCAAGTTTCTTCTCGATCAAGCGGGAGGTGAACTCCAGGGTCTCCGTCGAGACGGTTTCCTGGCTGGCCGGTGGCGGATCCAGCAGGCTCAGCGGAGGCAGGCGATTGTCGCCGAGGTCGGCGAACAGCACCTGCTGTTTTTCCTTCTCCACCCGCTCGGACTTCGGCACGACCGTGACGGCCGGCTCGATGCGCACCGGCTGTTCGTGCACGAGTTTCTCTTGCTTGGCCACCACGACCTCGGCCCGGGCCTGCACCGCAACCTCGCCCGCCCGCCGGTCTTCGCGGGCCTGCCAGGCATTCTTCAGGCGCCTGACGCTCCACTCGAGCCAGGAACCGACGCGCTCGGCGACGACCAGCCACGAAAACCCGAAGAACAGGCTCGCGCCGATCGCGAACAGTACGAGGAGCAGCAACGTGCCGCCGGTGAACCCGAAGGTCGAAGCCGCGTACTTGGCGATGGTTTCGCCTATCATGCCGCCGCTGCCGTGCGGCAGGTAATCGCCGAAAGAGCGCAGCCGCAGGGCTTCCAATCCCACCGAGCCTATCATCAAGGCTCCGAACCCGAGTCCCTGTTCCCACCGGACACGGGGAGGCACGTCCGGCTCGACGCCGCCGCGCAGGAATTGGTTGGCCAGCCGCAGGTAGCTGGCATACACCCGCTGCAGCAGCAGCACGACCAGCCACCAGGCGGACGCACCGATCAGGAACAGGATCAAGTCGGCCAGCCAGGCGCCGAAACGGCCCCCACTGTTGTGAACGCGGTCGATCTGCACGGCATGCGACCAACCCGGGTCGGCCGGGCTGTAGGTGGCCAGCACCAGGGTTAGGTAGGCGGCCAACGCAGCGAACAAAATCCAGCGCGCTTCTCTGAACAGGCGCGACAGGCGCCCAGGCAAGGCGCCGGGGTTGCCAGCGGGTTGCGAATTGCGGGTATTCCCCGCGGTAGCGGTACGAGCCATGGGCTGATTATAAGTGTGCGAGCACCTCGTCCTGCTGCACTGCGCTATCGTAACGATAGAAAAACTCAAGCACATTGCAACAAGTCGAAAAATATAATGGCCCGGCGCACCCATGCGCGCCCGAACGCCGGGTCCGGCGTGCCGGCCGCGGCCTGCGCTGGACCTACCCTGTCGCCAGCCCAGGCGGACCAGAGAGAGCCCCTTCCCGGCTCTCGCGCCCGCAACAAGAAAGTCCGGGATCCCCTATGATGACGGTTGCGAATCGGCGCTCGGCGCCATGACCATGTCGATACTATGAGCCAAGAGAAACACGCGAAAGTCCTCATCCTCGGATCGGGGCCTGCCGGCTATACAGCCGCCATCTATGCTGCTCGGGCCAATCTCTCGCCCATGCTTATCACCGGGGTGGAACAAGGCGGGCAGCTCATGACCACCACCGAGGTGGATAACTGGCCCGCCGACGTCAACGGCGTCCAGGGCCCGGAATTGATGCAGCGCTTCCAGCAGCACGCGGAGCGCTTCAACACCGAGATCGTCTTCGACCACATCCATACGGCACACCTGGGCCAACGTCCCTTCAAGCTGGAAGGCGACTCCGGCACTTATACCTGCGACGCCCTCATCATCGCCACGGGAGCGTCGGCCAAGTACCTCGGCCTGCCCTCCGAAGAGGCTTACAAGGGCCGCGGCGTCTCGGGCTGCGCCACCTGCGATGGCTTCTTCTACAAGAACCAGGACGTCGCCGTGGTGGGCGGCGGCAACACGGCCGTCGAGGAAGCCCTGTATCTGGCCAACATCTGCAAGACGGTCACGCTCATCCACCGCCGCGACAAATTCCGCGCCGAGCCCATCATGGTGGACAAGCTGAACGAGAAAGTGCAGGAAGGCAAGATCATCCTCAAGCTCTTCAATGAATTGCAGGAAGTCCTGGGCGACGACTCCGGCGTCACGGGGGCGCGCATCCGGAACAACCAGACGGGAGAAACGGAAGACCTCGCCGTCAGCGGCATATTCATCGCCATCGGCCACCAGCCCAACACCGGCATTTTCAAGGGCCAACTGGAGATGAAAGACGACTACATCGTCACTCGCAGCGGCTTGAACGGATTGGCCACGATGACCTCGGTGCCGGGCGTCTTTGCCGCCGGCGACGTGCAGGACCGAATCTACCGCCAGGCCATCACCAGCGCTGGCACGGGTTGCATGGCAGCCCTTGACGCGCAGCGATGGCTGGACGGTGAAATGGTTTGACCCCCGGGATGGTTTAACCCCCCATAGGGAGCCCCACGAGCGTTTCGCGCGCCCCGCCGTGCGGGCGGGCCGGCGCGGTTTGCGCACCGGCGCCCCTCGGAGGAAGGCGACGATCGTGTCTCGTACCAAGCGAATCCAGACTAGCCAAGGATGCAACGGTCCCGGTGCGACCGCATCTTTCCCAGGGACTCGTGCGAAACGCGTCGTGGGAAGCCTGTCGGACCTCAAGACGCTGCAACGGGAACTGAAGGCCCGGCGGGAGGCGGAAGAAGCCGCCGAACGCGAAGCCCGGCGCCGCGAGCAGGCGGCCCGCCTGGCGGCGGCGGAGTTCCGCACACTGGTGGGTGAGGTCGTGCCGCTCAAGCCCAACGGCCGGATCGACCCGACACCGCCACCGCCGCGCCCCCTGCCCTACAAGCGCTGGGAGGACGAGTCCGAAGTGCTACGGGAATCGATCTCGGACGACTACGGCGCCGACTGGCTCATCGACACGGACGACACGCTCTCCTACCGGCGCAATGGCCTGGGCCAGGACGTGGTGCGCAAGCTCCGGCGCGGCCAGTGGACGGTACAGGCGCAGCTCGACCTGCACGGCCACCGCGTAGACGAAGCTCGGGATGCACTGGGAGAGTTCCTGCGCGCATGCGTTCGCCAGCAGATGCGCTGCGTACGCATCATCCACGGCAAAGGGTTGGGCTCAAAGAACCGTACCCCCGTCCTGAAAGAAAAAGTACGGCGATGGCTTGTGCAGAAGGAAGAGGTGCTCGTTTTCGTCGAGGCCCGCCCCAATGACGGCGGCTCGGGCGTGGTGCTCGTGCTGCTCCGGGGGCAGGGCCGCTCCGCCTGAGCCGGCGTCCCTCACGGCTTGGTCGACGTAGAGGTCATTGTTTCGGGGACGAAGTGCGCGGGCGTATCGTCCCGTCGCTTCTGGCGCCACTCCATGACCGTCTTGAGGACCAGCGTCAGCATGGCCATGCAGGCGAGCAAGGCCGCAGCGGTGAAGGCCGCGGCGCTCTTGTAATCATTGTTCAGCTGCTCTACCAACAGCGGCAGGGTAAGGGTCTGGTTCATGATGGTGCCTGATACGACCGACACCGCGCCGAACTCCCCTACCGCCCTCGCGTTGGTGATGACGACGCCATAGAGCAGCGCCCACTTGATGTTGGGCAGCGTCACGCGCCGGAAAATCTGCCAGCCCGAAGCGCCCAGGGAAAGCGCCGCGATCTCTTCATCCGCGCCCTGGGCCTGCATCAAGGGGATCAGGATGCGCGCCACGTAGGGAGAAGTGACGAACACGGTCACCATGATGATGCCCGGCCACGCGAACATCAGCTGGATGCCGTGATCGTACAGCCAGCTGCCGAACGCGCTTTCGAGCCCGTAGACGACCAGATAGCACAAGCCCGCGACCACGGGAGACGTGGCATAGGGAATATCGACCAGGGTCACGAGCACCCGCTTGCCGACGAAGTCGTAATGCGTGACGCACCAGGCCAGCAGAATCCCAAATACGAGATTGATCGGTACCGTCGCCAGGGTGGTGAGCACCGTCAGGCCGATCGCATGCTGCATGAAATCTTCGTTCAGGTTCTGCACCAGCAGGCTCCAGCCGCCCGACAGCGCCCGGGAGAAAATCAGCGCCAACGGCACGACGAGCATCAACACCGTAAGCACGATGCCAAGCGCAATCAGCAGCCATTGGTGGATCAGGGTGGGCCGTTTGTTTTTCATGGGAATCAGCGACGGCGCAGCAGCCGCCCTTGCACGACTTGCAGCAAGAAAAGCAGGAGCAACGAGGCGACCAACACCACCGACGCGATGGCGGCTGCCGCCGGATAGTCAAACTCCTGCAAGCGCACGAAAATCATCAGCGAAGTGATTTCCGTCTGGAACGGAATATTGCCGGCAATCATGATGACCGCCCCGAATTCTCCCAGGCTGCGGATAAAGGCCTGCGAGGCGCCAGAGATCAAGGCTGGCACCAGGCTGGGCAGCAGCACGCGCCAAAACGTTTGCCAGCGCGTCGCGCCCAGCGTGGCGGCCGCCTCTTCGTATTCCGGTTCGAGATCCTCCAGCACCGGCTGGAGCGAGCGCACGATGAATGGAAGGCTGGTGAAGATCATTGCGACCACCAGCCCCGGATAGGCGTAGGAAATCTTGATGCCCAAGGGGGCGAACCACCGTCCCAGCCAGCCCTCCGGCACGAACAAGGCCGAGAGCGTGATCCCCGCCACCGCGGTGGGCAGCGCAAATGGCAAATCGACCAGTGCGTCGATCACCCGCCTGCCCGGAAACTCGTAGCGGGAAATGATCCACGCGAGCACGAAGCCGATTCCCGCCACGATGACGGTCGAATAGAACGCCCCGGATACCGTGACCTTGTAACTCTGCACCACGCGGGGATCCGTGATCGCCCGCCAATACTGCTCCCAGGTCATGTCGCTCACGTAGAGCAACAGCGCCGAGAGCGGAATCAGGATGACCAGGCTCAGGTACAAGACCGAAAAGCCGAAGCTCGGGACGAAGCCGGGCAGGACGGGCGGGCTACGGAAGAAACGGAGCGACGAATTCACGGCGTAGGCGGCTGGAGCGTGTGGCGGAAGCGAATAAGCGCGGCCTCCCTTCGGTAGGCCGCGCTCTTGCGGAGGCATTGTACGGCACCGGCCCGGCGGCCGGCGCTCCCTCGATCAACGCTTGGCCAGCAATTGGTCGAGCACGCCGTTGGAGCTGAAGTGGACCTTGGTGATGTCGTCCCACGAACCGAGCACCTTGGTCGGATCGATCAGCCGCACCTTGGGATAGCGATCGGCCACGACCTTGGCGACGTCAGGATGATGGACGCGGTAGTTGAAGGTAGTCAGCAGCAGCTGGATTTCGCGGGTGTACTGATAGTTGAGGTATTCCGTCGCGAGCTGGCGCGTCCCTTTTTCGTCCACGACCTTGTCCACGACGGCCACCGGGAACTCGGCCAGCACGGAAACCGGCGGCACCACGATTTCGAAACCGCCCGCCTTGAACTCCTCGCCCTTGGCGATGTTGATCACCTCCGACTCGAAGGTCAGCAGCACGTCGCCCTGCCCGTTCTGGGCGAATGCGACCGTCGCGCCGCGGCCGCCGGTGGGAAAGTTCACGACGTTGTGCAGCAGCTTGCCTACGAACTGCTTGGTCTTTTCCTCATCGCCGCCGAATTTCTCATTGGCGTACAGCCAAGCGCCAAGGTAGGTGTACCGGGCATTGCCCGAGGTCTTGGGATTGGGGAACACCAGCTTCACGTCGTCGCGGACGAGATCATCCCAACCCTTGATGTTCTTGGGGTTGCCCTTGCGCACCAGGAAGGCGATCGTGCTGTAGTAGGGCGAGCTATTGTTGGGGAAGGCTTTTTGCCAATCCTTGCGCAACAGGCCCCGCTTGGCGAGGATGTCCACGTCGGTCACCTGGTTGAACGTGACCACGTCCACTTTCTTGCCCTGGATGATGTCCTGGGCTTGGCGCGACGTGCCGGCGAACGACTGGTCGATCTTGACGTCGTGGCCGGTTTTTTCCTTCCAATATGCTTGGAACTTGGGGTTGATCGCGGCGAACACCTCGCGCGCCACGTCATAAGACGCGTTCAGCAAAGGCTTGTCCTGGGCTTGCGCCGTCCCGGTCGCGGCAACGAGTAGCGCGGCCGATGCTGCCGCAAGCACGATGATCTTTTTGAACATGAAACGGCGTCCTAGGTCTGGTTTGTGAATTCGAGAAACGAGGATGCAACCGTAACAAATTCACATATGCAACCAAACCATATATTCATCATTTTTTCATAATCAAAAGAAATATGCCCCCCCCTACACTGGGCTCATGTACTTGGCGCGCGGCCGCATGGTGAACCCTGCCAGCCGTTGCTCGATGGCATGTGCCGCCCAGCCGGCGCTTCGCCCTATCATCCACAACGCTGAAGCCGCGCCGCGCGGCAGGCCCAGCCCCATGACCAGGCAGACGAGGCCCACGTCGATGCGCGGATGCAAGCCTTCGCTGGCATGGGGAAGCGTGGACAGCCCGGGCAGCACCGCTCCCCCCAGGCCGGGATGCAGGGAAGATGCGAGATCGATGAGATAGCGGGCGCGCGGATCGCCTTTGGGATACGAAACAGGATTGAACCCCGGGACCTGCCGCCCGGTTGATACATAGGACGAGATCAGGTTCTGCAGTTCCTGTTCAGTGCGTATGCCGCGCAGCAAGTCTTCCGTGCGGTCGCAGCCGCCGCCGAACCGGATGCCGGAATGCGTGACGATGGCCGCCTGCAGGCATGCACCGATTTGACATCCTCCCCGGTCTGAAGGCCGGAGATTCCTACGGCGCTCAGGAGCGGCATTGAGCCGCCCCTGAGTCGCTTCGGTGGGTTCCTGCTGCTGGCGACCCTACTGCATCGCTCACTTCACAGGCGAACCGGGCGTGTCCCGCCCTTAGCACATTGAT
>Ga0207789_1000211_pt1 | contig 34790 bp, 26 predicted proteins | sample HigsolmetaGSP12D_FD_184840 | JGI IMG/M metagenome (GOLD analysis project Ga0207789, IMG submission 184840) | High solid enriched microbial communities from the Joint BioEnergy Institute, USA - SP1-2-D (SPAdes) | ecosystem: Engineered > Bioreactor > SSF (Solid state fermentation) > Aerobic >...
ATTGCAGATTTCTCATTACGCGTTTTCGCTCTCTTGTACTGATCAGCCAAGGCATGGATCACTTCACGTCGTGTTTTCATGCTCAATTTCAACTCACATCCCCTCGGTAACATTTCGATGTGAGTGATCCGATGCCTCTTCGGTAACATTTTAGCTGAGTGATTGCGCGGGATTGACATTCGGCCGTTGCCGGAAGTAAGATATCAACGCGATTGGTTAGTCGTATTGATTAGTACCACTATACATAGGAACAGGGAGAACCGAGGTGAACAGGTCGTGTCCGACTTGATCGAACGTCTCAAAAAGCTCGGTCTCAACGAACTGGAAGCCAAGTGCTACCTCGAGTTGCACAGGCAGGCGCGCATGACCGGGTACGAAGTCGCCAAGCGGGTGTCGGTGTCGCGCACGAACGTCTACGCCGCTCTCCGCTCGCTGGCGGACAAGGGACTGTGCCGCACGATCGAAGGCGATCCGGTTCTGTACGACGCCGTCCCGGTCGAGCAGGTGATCGACTGCCTGCGCTTCGACTTCGAACAGAACGCCGACGTTCTCGTGCGGGAGCTGAAGCTCCCGCTCCGCGAGCCGGCCTTCTTCCATTGGCAAGGGGAAGACAAGCTGCGCATGGCTCTTGTGCGGCTCGTCGCCAACGCCCGTTCGAGCGTTCTCGTCGACATCTGGTCGGAAGACGTTCCGATCGTCGAGCGCGTGCTGACCGACGCCGAGAAGCGCGGCGTCGACGTCCGGGTCGTGACGCTCGGGCCGTCCGCCGTCCGCCTCAAGAACGTGCATGTCCACAAGCGGATGAACTGGCCCGAAGAGGAGGAGCGGGATCGCAGCTTCTCCGTCCTGTGCGACGAGCGCTTCGCGCTGATCGGCTCGTTCGGAGACGCCATCCAGCCGGCCGCGCTGGAGACCGACCATCCGGCCGTCGCCCGCATGCTGGTGAACGCCTACTACCACGACATGATCATGATGGAGATGGAGAAGGACTTCGGCGATAAGCTCACGGAAGCGTACGGGGAACATTACGACGCGCTGACCGGACGTTTCCGCATCCGGCGCCCGTGATCCATTCGCAGAAACAAGCCATCCGAGGGGAGAGAAAACCGCATGTCCAAAACCGCTTCCGCAGCGGTTCCCGCAACCGTCACTGTTTTTCCCGTTCTGTTCGCCATCAGCGCCGTTCACCTGTTGAACGATACGATGCAGTCGACCGTCTCCGCACTGTTCCCGATCTTGCGGGAGTCGCAGCATCTCAGCTTCGGCCAGATCGGCTTGATCGCCTTCGTCATGAACATGACGGCGTCGTTGCTGCAGCCGCTGGTCGGCCTCTATTCCGACGTGAAGCCGCGGCCTTACGTGCTGCCGCTCGGGGTTTGCTTCACCCTCGCCGGCGTGTTCTCGCTGGCGCTGGCGCCGAACTTCGCAACCGTGCTGCTGTCCGTCATCTCCCTCGGCATCGGATCGGCCGTCTTCCACCCGGAATCGTCGCGCGTCGCCTATCTGGCCGCGGGCAACAGCCGCGGACTCGCCCAGTCGATCTTCCAGGTCGGCGGCAATATCGGCTCCTCGCTCGGCCCGATCATGACGGCCCTCGTCTTCGTGAAGATCGGCCAGCACGGCGTCATGTGGTTCGTCATCGCGGCTTTGCTGGGCATTCTGATCCAGTTTTTCGTGGCCAGATGGTATGCCGGCCATCGCGTAGCTCCCCGCTCCGGCGCCCGCCGGGAAACGGCGGCGGCGGCCGAAGCGGCGAACCCGCTGCCGCGGCGGACGCTCGTATCCGCGCTGGCGATTCTCGTGCTGCTCGTGTTCTCCAAGCATGTGTACATCTCGAGCATCACGAGCTTCTATTCCTTCTACCTGATCGACGATTACGGCGTCTCGGTGGACGGCGCGCAGTGGTACCTGTTCGCCTTTCTCGCCGCTTCGGCGGTCGGCACGTTCTTCGGCGGTCCGCTGGCCGACCGTTTCGGGCGCCGCACCGTCATCTGGCTGTCGATCCTGGGTACGGCGCCCTTCTCGCTGCTGCTGCCGTACGCCAACCTGATCTGGTCCGGCATTCTGTGCGTCTGCGCGGGCTTCGTGCTCTCGTCCGCCTTCTCGATCATCGTCGTCTACGCCCAGGAATTGCTGCCCGGCAAAGTCGGCCTCGTCTCCGGCCTGTTCTTCGGCCTGGCGTTCGGCCTCGGCGGCCTCGGCTCGGCCCTGCTCGGCACGATCGCCGACGCGACGAGCATCGCCTTCATCATGAAGCTGTGCGCCTTCCTGCCGCTCATCGGCCTGTTCGCCGTTCTCCTGCCGAAAGATCGGCGCGCCGCGGCCTGAGCGGGAAACCGGCGCGCCGCAAAGAAACGGCGGGAGCGCTTGCGCTCCCGCCTGCTTCTATGCCAGGAAAGCTCCGAACACTTCGTTCCCGAGCGGAATTCCTTGTTCCGTCAGCCGGTAGCCGGCCTCGTCGCCATCGCCAAACCGCTCCAGCAGCCCTTGCCGGCACAGCCGCGCGAAGATCGGACCGAACGCAGCTTCCGCATCGGCCCCGCCGAACTGGCGGCGGAAGTCGGCCAGGCGGATCCCGTCGAGCAGGCGCAAGCCGACCATCAGGAAGTCCTCCATCGCCTCCTGCGCGCTCACCACGCTCGTCTCCATGCGCGGCAGCCCGCTTGCCGCCGCGTCGATGTACGCCTGCACGCCTTTGACGTTGAGGTGCCGCCGGCCCAGCGCGTAGCCGTGGGCGCCGGCGCCGAGGCCGTAATACGGCTCGTTGCGCCAGTAGGTGGCGTTGTGCCGGCTCTCGAAGCCGGGCTTCGCGAAGTTGCTGATCTCGTACTGCCGATAGCCCGCCTCGCCGAGCCTTTTCCGCAGATGCTCGAACATGGCCAGCTCGACGTCCTCATCCGGCAGCGGCAGTTCTCCCCGCTCGTAGAGACGGTGGAACAGCGTATTTTCCTCCACCTTGAGGCTGTAGAGCGAGTAGTGCGGCAAGTCCAGCTCCAGCGCCTTCTCTACGCTGTCCGCCAGCTGCTCCAGCGTCTGGCGCGGCAAGCCGAACATCAGGTCGATCGACAAGTTCGCGAAACCGGCCGCCCGCGCGTTCGCGATGCTCTCCACGACGTCCTTCGCTTCGTGGATGCGCCCGATGGCGGCGAGCAGCGTGTCGTCGAACGACTGGGCGCCGAAGCTGATCCGGTTGACGCCGCCCTCGCGCATCGCCTCCAGCTTGGCCGGATCGGTCGTTCCCGGGTTCGCCTCCATCGTGAACTCCGCGCCGTCCGCCACCGGGAAGTGCCGCGCGACCGCCGCCAGGAACCGCCGCATCTGCCGCGGGCTCAGCACCGTCGGCGTGCCGCCGCCCACGAACACCTTGCGGATCGTCTCCGGCGGCAGCTCCCGCACCGTCAGCTCCATCTCCCGCTCCAGCGCGTCCAGGTAGGCGTCGACCGGCTGGCCGTGGGCGACGTAGGAGTTGAAGTCGCAATAGAAGCACTTGTTCGTGCAAAAAGGAATGTGAATATACAGCGCGCGCGGCGTCCACGTGTGCAGGGGAATCGTCGAACTGGCTAGCATGTTCACCTTTGTCCCCCTTCTACAAGACCACTTTGCCCCGACCTTGTTCATCCAAAGGAATCTTGATATGAGTACAGTTTTTCAAGGAAAGAATTTGAATCCGGTTCCCTTCCCAATCCAGCATCGGAGAAACTCCTGCTACGCTTTTGAGCATCGCCGGATTTTTGGTCAAATGAGGCGAAAAATCGTTTCGAAACGCCGTATAACATTTCACTTCGTGAACTTCGTGGATTCCCAGGACTCCAAGTATCGCCAGCATTCGAAGTAGAGCACCTTCGAATTGTTCTTTCGTTTCCCGCCATTTCTTTTCAATGATCGTGCGTTTACATTCGATAAGATGTAAGATCCAGCGATGCTCTTTACGCTCTACAATTACAACGTCCGCACATTTGCCATTTTTCAGGAACGGAAATTTCCTCTGTCCTTCTAGACGAAAAGCCCAAGCCTCATCAACAACATGAATGTCGACTTCCGCTTTCCCATCCTCATGCGTTTCCAAAAGCCGCCAACTACCCGAAATTTTATGATAATAGCTTCCTTGAATCCAATGTTGAAGCCTCGACTCCGGCAATTCGCTCAGCAGCACCATTTAGTCCCCCCGCAGTTTCGGGTTCCCGTTCTGCTCGATGGCTGCGGCAAGCTCATTCTGGATAAGCATGACTTCACGTTGCAAGGCAATTATCGTTTCGTTAAATGTCGGTACCGTTACGCCTTCCGGTTCTGTTGTCAACGAAATGACTTGAGATTCTTCAGGGCTTTGAACCGAGAATTGATACATTCGAACCTTTTGGTACTCCAACGTCTCGTCTTTTTCGTATCCAAATTCCACCAATGAAATGGGATCTTCAACACGATTGCATAACGAATTCAAGCAGATCAGGTTGTTGACCTGCTGAATAATGGTATCGCTGTGTGTCGTAATCCATACAGGCAATCCGGCATGAATCAGCTTCGCGATAGCCCTGACCAAATAACGTTGTACGGCCGGATGCAGATGCGCTTCCGGTTCTTCGATGATGAGCAGTCCGAACAAATATTGCGAACGAAGCATCAAGATCAGGGGAGAAAGTTCAGCAACCAAAGAAGATGCCGCATGAATCGGAACACTTCTGTTCGAACCTTCGGGAACATATTCATAACTTGGTATCGGTGATTCGTCCTTTTCGAAGTGACCATGAATGACGGTATCTTCCAAGTACCGCGCAACTTCTGCATAAGTGGCATCTTCGCTATATTCGAGCCCGATAAGTTTCTGCAAAAAGCGGACCACCGTATAAGGCATCGGCATTTGCTCCCGATCTTCCTCTTCGCCTCCTACTCCGAGTTCCGTTATTTCTTGCAAAACCTTTTTGTAGGTCAGCATAAATCCAGTTCGGGAAGCAGGTAAAAACAGCGGTTCGCGTAAATTGGAAAACAACGAACCGGAGGATTGAATACCTTCCATCAAAAGATGCCAGCCTGTCGTTTGAATGACAAAAGACAGGGGACTTAATATCGTATCCAAACGGCTGGCTCTAAAGATGACTGTATGTTGATCAAAACGAACGAATACTCGGTTGAGCGGTGGGTCTTCTGCATCCTCTTCCATCTGGGACTCGCTAAACAAAAATTTAACTTCAATTTTTCGGGAACGCTTTAAATGGACGATCGACAAATGTTCAATCGGAACTTGAAAATGAATGACTCGCTGGACAAGCGTATCCTTGTAACAATCGAGAGCGTCGTTAAATAGTTCAACCAATAGACGCTCCCCTTCTTCATCAATGACAAACCCATCTGGCCGGTCGTTCACTTTCGCTTTAAACCATTGCTCGCATTTTTCATAAGCCGGGCGATGCACCAGCACCTTGGTGAAATAGCCTGGCCCCCAATACCGCCGCCCTTGGGAAAGAACTCCCCACAACAACGACATAAGGTAGCTTTTCCCACTGTTATTGTCGCCCACAAACAGCAAAAACGGGGCCGTTTCAATTTCAGCTTCTTTTATTTTTCCGAACCCTTTGACACGAAGAGACCATTTGGCGCTCAAGCCGACACCTCCTCATTCGTCGATTTTCAGAACGGCCATGAACGCTTCCTGCGGCACTTCCACGCTGCCGACCTGCTTCATTCGCTTCTTGCCTTCCTTCTGCTTCTCGAGCAGCTTCCGCTTCCGCGTAATGTCGCCGCCGTAGCATTTGGCCAGGACGTTCTTGCGCAGCGCCTTGATCGTCTCGCGCGCGATGACCTTCTGCCCGATCGCCGCCTGGATCGGCACCTCGAACATCTGCCGCGGAATGAGGTCCTTCAGCTTCTCGCAGATGACGCGCCCGCGCTGGTAAGCCCGGTCCCGGTGCACGATGAACGACAGCGCGTCCACCTGCTCGCCGCCCAGCAGAATGTCCATCTTGACCAGATTCGACCGGCGGTAGCCGGACAGTTCGTAGTCGAACGAAGCGTAGCCCTTGGTGCCGGATTTGAGCTGGTCGAAAAAGTCGTATACGATCTCCGACAGCGGAATTTCGTACTGCAGCGTGACGCGGGTGGCGTCCAAATACTGCATGTCGACAAACTCGCCGCGCTTGCTCTGGCACAGTTCCATGATCGTGCCGACATAGTCCTTGGGCACGATGATCGACGCCTTGACGTACGGTTCCTCGACGAAATCGAGCTTGCCCGCGTCCGGATACTGGGACGGATTGGAAATGTCAAGCTGTTGTCCGCTCGTCAGCGTCACCTTGTAAACGACGCTCGGCGCCGTCGTGATCAGCGGGATGTTGAACTCGCGCTCGATACGCTCCTGGATGATCTCCATGTGCAGCAGGCCGAGAAAACCGCAGCGGAACCCGAAGCCGAGCGCCTGCGACGTCTCGGGCTCGAAGCGCAGCGAGGCGTCGTTGAGCTCCAGCTTCTCGAGCGCGTCGCGCAGGTCGTTGTAATCCGACGAATCGATCGGGTACAGGCCGCAGAACACCATCGGATTGATCCGGCGGTAGCCCGGCAGCGGCGCGTCCGTCGGGTGCTTGGCGTTCGTGATCGTATCCCCGACGCGGGTGTCCTTGACGTTCTTGATCGAGGCGGTGACGTAGCCGACGTCGCCGGGTCCGAGCTCGTCGACGACCGTGGCGCGCGGCTTGAACGTGCCGACTTCGACGACGTCGAACGTCGCACCGGTCGCCATGAACCGGATCGGCGTGCCGGCGCGGATCGTGCCGTCGATGACGCGGACGTAGCAGACGACTCCTTTGTAGGCGTCGTAATGGGAGTCGAAGATGAGCGCTTTGAGCGGCGCGTCGATGTTCCCTTGCGGCGGCGGAATCTTGTGCACGACCTGCTCCAATATTTCCTTGATGCCGATGCCGTTCTTGGCCGACGCCAGCACCGCTTCGCTGGCGTCCAGCCCGATGACGTCCTCGATCTCCTGCTTCACCCGTTCCGGCTCGGCGCTGGGCAGGTCGATCTTGTTGATGACCGGCAATATTTCCAGGTTGTTGTCGAGCGCCAGATAGACGTTGGCCAGCGTCTGCGCCTCGATCCCCTGCGCGGCGTCGACGATGAGCAGCGCCCCTTCGCAGGCGGCGAGGCTGCGCGACACCTCGTACGTGAAGTCGACGTGCCCCGGCGTGTCGATGAGATGAAGCGTGTACGTCTCGCCGTTGTCCGCTCGATATTGCAGGCGAACGGCCTGCAGCTTGATCGTGATGCCGCGCTCGCGCTCCAGGTCCATCGAATCGAGAATCTGATCCTGCATTTCCCGGGACGTGAGCGTTCCCGTATATTCCAATATGCGATCGGCCAGCGTCGATTTGCCGTGGTCGATATGGGCGATGATGCAAAAATTGCGAATATGGCTCTGTTTTCTCGGATTGTCTGCCATGGGGTACCTCCACCGACTCTTCGCATCCTGCGGCTATCTTTTCTATTATAGCAACGGAGTGTCGGTGCATCAATCGACCGGACTTGCGATTTGCGGGAAGCCTCGCCCTCAAGCGGAGGAACGATAGCGCCCAAAAGACTCCGAAAAGACGCATCGCCTCTTCGCAGCCTTGCTTTTCGCGCGGACTCCGGTCAGTGCCTGCCCTTCCGGCGCTCGTTCCGCCTATTCGGTCGTCTTGCCGAACAGCTTCGCGATCAGATGAATTCCTTCCTTGGATACACTCTGCAGCAGGCCGGCGGCGCCGCTCGCGATCCGGTCGACGACCGGCTTGTGATCGAGGCGGGGAATGCGCGGGTCGCCCGCCCCGTTGACCGAGATGCCGTCCGGCTCGCTGCCGTACCAACTGGCTTCCGGCTCGTCCGCCCCTTCGGCTTCGGAAGCCTGGCCTCCGTACGGGACGCCCGCCCGGCTCGGGCTGTCGGCGTGCTGCCGCCCCACGGTTCCAAGCGCCGGATCGGCCGGTCCGTACACGCTGGAGATGCCGCTCGAAGCCAGCTCCATGCCGAACATCACCGCGAACAGCAGCAGTCCCGCCGCCAGCAACAGTTTGATGGCGTCCCGTCCCATCTCAACCGATTCCTCCTCCGCCGCAACCGGCAACGTCGGCCGCTTGAGGCCGACGGAGCCACGGTCGGGCACGTTTATTGGGCTTGGCCGGCGTCGGCCGATTCGGCATGGCCGCTCGCCTTGACCGCTCCTCCGTCCTTCCAGATCAACTCGGCCACCACCTTGGCCAGCACATCGGCCGTCCGGTAGCATTCCTCCAGCGTGTTGTCGACGCCGCCGATTTCGATCAGCACGCTGTCCGGCGATACCGACTGGTTGTACTCGCCGTTGCCGCTCGCCGCCGTCTTCCCCCATATCCCTTTGGACAGGCCGGGATAGTCCTTCTCCAGCACCTCGTGAATGGAGTTTGCGAACGCCTCGTTCTCTTCCCAGTTCGGGTTGCGATGCCCGATGATGAAGAACACCTGGGCGTAGTTTTGGCCGCCGATCGTCGCCGTCGTATCCTTGCGGTGCAGCGAGTCGCGGTGAATGTCGAAAAAGAACTTCAGGTCTCTGTGGTCGGCCATCGCTTCCTTCAACGTTTGCAGCGAATATTTGTAGGAATAGTTCCAGTTGTACCCGGGAACCGTGGAGGCGTAATCCGCATCGGAATGAACCGTGCCGATGCCGAGGCTCTCCAGCTTGTCGGCCATCCGCTTGCCGACCAGAGTGACGTTGGTTTTGTCGTCGTTCGGGTCTTTCGTCCCCGGCTTCAGCTCGGGAAACCACGATTCGCGGTTGTGAGAATGATAGATAAAGACGATCTTGCGCTCGTCTCCCCGCTGCGGAGCCGGGGACGAATTCGGTTCCGGCGTGGAAGACGGAGCGGTCGAGCCGCCGCCGTCCGCGCCGGACGAGGCTTGTCCGCCGTGGCCTTCTTGCCCGTCTTGTCCGCCGGCTGTTCCCGAATCGGCCGCTTCACCCTTGGGCGCCGCGCCGGCGTCGCTTCCTCCCGCCGCCGCGCCGTTTCCGCCGCCGTCCGAAGCCGAAGCCGCTCCGCCGGCATCGCCGCCGTCCGGCCCGCGATCCTCCGGCGCTTCCCCGTCCCCGCCCGATCCGGGCCGAAGCAGCACGGCGTCTTCTCCGTTCACGGCAGGCATTCCGATCTGCAGCAAGCTTTTCGGATCGTTCGGGTTGAGGTCCGTCATGAACCGGACGAGGAAGGCGGCCATCTGGTCCGCGGAGAGAGGCGATTGCTCCGCTTGCGGCTGCATATGGGGCAATTCCATCCCCAATAGAGAAGAAAAAAACGAATCCGATACCGAGGCGGCGAAGCCTTTCATCGACTGCGCGGGCGACGCCGCCCAGCGGTTCTGAAGCTCCCCGGCGATTCCCAGCAGCACGAACGCCAGCATCGAGCAGAAGCTGATGGCTGCATACGCTTTGCCGGTCGCCAGAAACGGCTTCGGCCGGACCGGTCTTCGCCCGGAGCGGCGAAGGACGAAGATACGTCTCATGGTGTTCCTCCCTCACTTGCCGCGGAGGATTCTCTCATCCTTTAGGTCCGTCGGCGTTGATGGTGAAGTATATGAGAGAGGGGAATTTGATAGAACGAGAAAAAGAGAGATGGAAGGTTTATAGGGGCCGGATCCGCATCCCGGATGGGCGCGGAACTCGCCGTTCGCAATGCGTTCGCCTAGCAGCATTAGCCATTGTCATTATAATCGTTGGTTGTTCGATCGATTTAATGTTAGCCCAAGGAAGCGAGGTGCATTTTCATGGAATTGCAGCCTGAGGCTGCTACCCAACGGCAAAGAGGCTCTCCGGTTTAGGGCCGGAAAGCCTTTTTGGCGTGTTGCTGTGGTTGATCGCCGGTCTTAGTAACCGAGCGCTTTTTTGGCCTTGGCCCACTTCGCGTTCATGTCGTCGAACGCTTTCTGCAAGTCTTTGGCCGTGATCAGCTCCTGGTCGATCGCGCCGGTGCCGATCGCCAGCTCCGCTTTGTTCATGATTTCGTTGTACTTCGGATCGGTCGGTTCGCTCTCGATGTAGGTCGGATTGAACGAGTTGAACTCGGACAGCTGCGGGCTTTCCGGCTTGTCGGCCTTCACGATCGGCATCATGCCGGAATCGGCCTGATAACCGGATTCCTTAACGAAGAATTCGACGAACGCGGTCGCCAGTTCCTTGTTTTTGCTGTCCTTGCTGACGCCGATGAAGTAGTCGCCGCCGAGCGGAGCGTTGTACTTGCCGCTGTTGTCGTACGGCAGCGGGAAGAAGCCGATGTCTTCCGACTTCGCGCCGGCGCCGACGATCTGCGGAATGACCCAGTTGCCGAGGAAGTACATCGCCGCCTTGCCCGAGGCGATTTCGCCCTTGGACATTTCCCAGTTGTTCGTGGACAAGTCTTTCTCGACCCAGCCCTTCTCCACGAAGGTGCGGGCGATGGTGATCAGCTTGCCCCACGGGCCGTCGACCGTGAACGGCGCGTCGGAGGACAGCAGCGTGTCGGTCCACTTGGCGTTGCCGGCCACGTAAGCGTAGGAGTTTTCCCCCCAGTTGGAAACCGGCCACTGCGCGCCGTAGTTCATGTACAACGGGATGATGCCGGCGTCCTTCAGCTTCTGCGCGTCGGCGTACAGCTCGTCGAGCGTCGTCGGCACCTTGTCGATGCCCGCCTTCTTGAACGCCTGCTTGTTGTAGACGATCCCCTGCGTGTTGACGCCCGTCGTAATGCCGTAGCGTTTGCCGTCGTAAGCCATCTGGTCGGGGAAGTAGACGCCGTCGAACATGGAATCCGGAAGCGGCTCGTAGTACTTCGGCAGGTCGCTCGTCGCCAGGCCGGAATCGATCATGTTGACGTCGCCGGCTTCCCCGGTCGTCAGACGAACCTTGATGTCCGTCGCGTAGTTGGTAAGCCCTTCGAATTCGATTTCCGCGTTCGGATATTTCTCCTTGAACTTGGCGGCGTAGCGGTCCATCGTGCCGTCGTTGACCAGGTCGGTGCGATGCGTCAGCACTTTGATTTTGCCGCTGAGAGCCGTGTTGGCGGCGCTGTCCGAAGCCTGGGCGGAAGGCGAAGTCGACGCGGACGGAGAACTCGCGGCGGAAGGCGACGATCCGCCGTTATCGCCGTTATCGCCGTTGTTGCCGCCGCAAGCCGCCAGAGCGGAAGACAGCAGCAGAAGGGACAGGACGGTCAACGATCTTTTTTTCATCGTGTACTCTACCCCCAATGAAATAAGTTGGCGAGCCGTTTGGGATCGCTTACATTACCTCATTATACGCGTTTGGACAACGGCGAATAGGCAATGATTTTGTTTTTATTGTCATTGTTTATGATAACAAATCAATAATATTAGTTTACAAAATTCAAACATCCCGCTCCAACCGTTCCAACGCTTCGAAGCACGCCCGGCTGTTGTGGTAAGGACATTTCCAAGGCCCTACCTTCGGATGACGCGCGCCGCCGACCGGCGCGCCGGACCGGGCGACCCGCGAGTGCCATTCGCCGCCTGCGCGGTCGCTGACGTGCGTTCGGATGAAAGTCCAGCTATTCCGGGCCGCCGCCAAATACGTTCCGTCGCCGGACAGCCGGTAGGCGTTCAGAAACCCGACCATCGCCTCCGCCTGCGGCCACCAGTCCTTGGAATCGTCAAGGCGCTCGCCGTCGAATTCGTTAAATACGCCGCCGTCGGCGTCGACGCCTTCCGCCAGCGTCGCTTGCGCCATGCGCAGCGCGACCGTCCGGACCCGCGGCAGCAGCGCTTCGTCGCCGAGGAGTTCCGCCGCCTCCCAGAGCAGCCAGCTTCCCTCGATATCGTGCCCGTACGAGACGCCGGCCGTCAGGGAGCGCCACTCGTCGTCGAAAAACAGCCGGAAGTGGCCGGATGCCGGATCGACGATCTTGTCCAGGTGGACTTCGATCAGTTCCTTCAGCTTCGCGCGCAAGCCTTCCGGCTGCCACACCCGGTACAGGTTCGTGTACGCCTCGAGCACGTGCAGATGGGTGTTCATCGACTTGCGTTCGCCCCGTCCCCGGCCGCCGCCGAGCGCCAGGTCGTCCGTCGCGCTCCAGTCGCGGGCGAGCGCTTCGACGTACCCGCGATGGACCGGGTCGTACGCATGCTTCTCGAGCAGCCGGTACAACTCCTCGGCCCAGGCCAGCGCGGCGGGCGCGTCCGGCCCGGAAGCGCGGGCCAGCTCCGCCAGCGCGTAGATCGCGAACGCCTGGCCGTAGACTTGCTTCGTGTCCCGCACGGGGCGGCCCTGCACGTCGATCGACCAGAGCAGGCCGCCGTACTTCGGATCGCGGAAGCGGGTGCGCAGCGTCTCGAACGCGCGTCTGGCGAGCTCAAGGTACGCCCCGTCCCGGCGCCAGCGGTAAGCGGCCGCGAACGTCCACAAGATGCGGGCGTGCAGCACCAACCCTTTGTCCGCTTCGGCCACCTTCGTGCCGTCGCCGCGAATTTCGCCGACGAAGCCGAAGTAGCGGTCGTCGACCGTATTTTTCCGCCAATAGGCCAGGATGTTGTCTTCTAGCTCGCTCGCCAGCTCCGCCCGCCAGTTGTCGCGTTCCGTCTCCGCCAGCCGCTCGCCGCCTTCCGGCTTCGCCGGAGCCGGTGCCGGTGCCGGTGCCAAAGCCTCGCCGGCCGTGTAATAGCGCCTGACGACTTCGGCCGCGGCCTTGCCGTACATGCAGTAGTCGCCGTTCGCGGCCGCTTCCGAGGCGTCGTACAGCCGGGCCGGCCAATCCCAGAGCATGAAGCCGCGCACCCAGCCGCGCTTCGCACACGCCGCGAACATGTCCTCGTAATACCGCTTCTGCGCTTCTTCGGAAGGCGCTCCCGGCAGCGACCAGTCGTTCGGGCGCTGCGGCGAATGTTCCCGGCTCGGACATCCCGCTTCCATGAAGAAGAACGGCTTCCCCCACCGCTTCACGACCGCCTCGATCCGGTCCAGCTGCCGCTCCCACTCGCCGAGCGGGTAGTAGCCGCTGGACGAGAGGACGTCAACCGCGTCCCACCACGTCACTCGCTCTTCCTGATACTTGTCGCAGTTGTAGGTAATCAGGCCCGAATAGATCGTCCGCACCGAGGCGATCAGTTCGCGCCATTCCGCCTCGCGCTTGTCGGCTTGCACCATCTCGCAGCCGACGCACAGCATCTCGCAGCCCTCTTCCTCGGCGATCCGCGCGTAGTGCCGGATGAAATCGCCGTAAGCGGCGAACCATTCCCGCCAGCCCGGCTCGCCCGGCACTTCCTCGTCGAAGAATCCGATGTGGGCCCGCCAGGTGCCGTTCGCGCAGTTGACGACCGGCTTCATGCACACCTTCAGGCCGAGCGATCGGGCTTTGCGGATCGCGAAGCGCACTTCGTCGTCGGTCACGGTCGGATGCTCGCGGTAGCGGATGACGGTCGACTGCGGCGTGTCCTGGAGGGCCGCCAGCGCGATGCCGGCCCAGTTGACGCCGAGCTTGACCATCTCCTCCATTGACCGTTCCGCCTCCGCTCCGGTCCACGTCCCGCGGACGCCCGTCCAGCCCCAGGTCATGCCGTTCACTCGTTCGGTCAGCATCGTTTTGTCCATCATGTTGCGCCTCTTTTCCGTAAGTCGTTTGGGTTTGATGCGTTTGCGTCCGATGTGCAATCTGTGCAATCTATGAAAAAACTCTCCGCCGACGTCCGTGTCGGGGAGAGTTGAACTGTCGCAAGAACAACCGCGCAAGATCCCCTCCAGTCGGAGCTTCGCTTCGAAGCTCGCCCGGACTTAGCGGAGATTCCGGAAGAAAGCCGCGGCCTTAAGGGCACGGCGCCGTCGATTGCCGCATGACGAAGTCGCCGGACAGCAGAATGCGCTCCTTCGGCCCGTCGGGATGGCGAATCCGCCGCAGCAGCGTCTCCACCGCCCGGCGGCCGAGCGCCTCCTTGTCGACGTGAACCGTGCTGAGCGACGGCTTCGCCAGCGCGGCATCGTCGATGTTGTCGAAGCCGGTGACCGAGACGCGGCCCGGCACGTCGACGCCCAGCTTCATCAGCACCGTCATGACGCAGATGGCGATGGAATCGTTGGCGCAGACGAACGCGGTGGGCAGGCGGTTGCCGTCCGCCATCCGCTGCAGGATGCCCTCCAGCGCCTCGGTAATTTCCGAGCGGTTGTCGCCTTCGAACGCGAGCAGCTCCGGCTCCTGTTCGAGCGCCAGCCCGTTCTCCTCCATCATCGTGCGGTAACCGAGCCATCGGTCGAAGAAGCTGCGCGAGTAGCGCGTGTTGCCGACGAATTGCATCCTGCGGTGGCCGTTGCCGTACAGGTAGTTCGTCACCCGCCGCACGCACTCGTAATTGTTCATGAACAAGGCGTCCGACGGGATGAGCGGATCTTCGTGATCCACCATCACGAACGGAATCCCCAGGTTGCGGATTTCAAGGAGCAGCTGGTTCGAGATCAGGCCGACGCCGATGAGGCCGAGCACGCCTTCGGGATTGATCAGCTTGGCGAAATTGTCCGTAATGTGCTCGGTCACGATCAGAATGCCGAGGCTGTGCTCTTCGAGCGCGGACGTGATGCCGTCGATGATTCGTCCCCAGTAGAACGACTGGCGGTTCTGGTAGCGGACGTTCGGAATGAGCACGATGATCGTGTCCCGGCCCGGCCCGCCCGCTCCCTCGGCGCCGGAGCGCGAGCCGCCGCCCTTCGGCCGCTTCTGCGCGAAGTAGCCGAGCCTGGTGGCCGCGCCGATAATTTTCTCTCTCGTCTCGGCGCTGACGCCGGACTTGCCGGCGAGCGCCTTCGACACGGCGAATTTGGATACGCCGACATGGTCGGCGATCTGCTGCATCGTCACTTTCCTGGACAAACCGGCTTCTCCCTTCGCATCCGTTCTGCGGTCACGATTTAGATAACAAATATTATTGTTATCATAACATAAGGCAGACGTTTGCGAAACAGCCGTTCCGGCCGGTCACTTCACCGCGCCGCTTGTGACGCCGGCGAAGATGAACCGTTGCAGGAACAGGAAGAGGACGATCGTCGGAATAAAGATGATCAGGATGCCCGCGGAGATGACGTTGAGCTGGGCGGCGTTCGGCCCGATGAACGAATAGATCGCCGTCGACACGACGCGCAGCTTCTGGGACGGAATGTACAGGTACGCCGTATAAAAGTCGTTGTAAATATTGATCGTCTTCAGGATGACGAGCGTCGCCGTGGCGGGGGCGAGCAGCGGGAAGACGATCGAGCGGTAGATCCGAAACAGCGACGCTCCTTCGATCATCGCGTTCTCGTCCAGGTCCTTCGGAATGTTGTGGATGAATTGCAGATAGATGATGATTTGCAGCACGTCCGCTCCGAGGTAAAGCACGATCGGCGCCGCCAAATGGTTGTACAGGCCGAAAAATTTGACGACGCTGAACGTGGCGACCTGCGTCGTGATCATCGGGATGATCTGCGCGAGCAGATACATTCCGATGATCGGCTTCCGCAGCTTGAACTCGAAGCGGCCGAGCGCGTACGCCGCCATCGTCCCGATCAGAACGTTGCCCGTCACCGACAGGACGAGGACGATGCCGATGTTGCGGAAGCCGAGGCCGAGCTTGCCGACCTGCAGCACCTTGCGGAAGTTGTCGAAGTTCAGCCAGTCGTGCGGAAGCCGCATGCCGGACTGATAGTATTCGACCTGCGTCTTGAAGGCGCCGATCACGACCGAATAAATCGGGAAAAAAACGACGAACAGTGCGACGGCGAGCGTTGCGTACTTGAAGACCGTCCACGCCTTGTTCTCTTTGGCCATCGGTCACTTCCCCTCCCGGAACAGCAGCTTGCGCTGGATGAAGACGAACAACAGCACGATGAGCAGCAGCACGACCGCCATCGCCGACGCCAGCCCCGCCTGCTTGAACCGAAACGCCATGTCGACCGTCTTGCTGACGAACGTGGCCGTTCCGTTGGCGCCGAGCATCATGATGTACGGAATGTCGAACGCCTCGAGCGCGCCGGTCAGCGTCAGAATCATCATCAGCTCGACGACCGAGCGGATGCTCGGCAGCGTGACGTAGCGGAACGCCTTCCACCCGGAAGCGCCGTCGATGCGGGCCGCCTCGTACAGGTCGGCGGGAATCGACTGCAGCGCGCCGATGAAGATGACCATGCTGAGCCCGAAATATTTCCAGAGCGAGATGAACGCCAGCGAAACGTTGACGAGATGAGGATTGCCCAGCCATTCCTGCTGCCAGGAAGAGAGGCCGACCGCCTGCAGGAACAGGTTGAGCGAGCCGTATTCGGAATGATACACGTTCTTGAACATGATGACGATCGCGACGCTGTGCAGCACGTAAGGCAGGAACAGCATGGCGCGGAACGCGTTGCGGCCCCGCAGCCGGCTCGTCAGCACGACCGCGAAATAGAGCGCGATGGCCGTCTGGACCAGCCCGCCGACGAAGTAATACGCGTTCGTCTTGAACACGGTGAAGATTTCCGGGCGCGTGAAGATTTCCTTGTAATTGGCGAAGCCGACCCAGTGCATCTCCCACCCGAGCCCGGTCCAGTCGGTAAAGCTGTAGTACAGCAGCGATGCCGCCGGATAGTACGAGAACGTCAGAGACAGCAGCACCGGCACGGTCAGAAAGCCGAACAAAATCAAGTACCGTTGCGTCTTGTAGCTGAAGTTGAACATAGACACCCCATCTTTCCGATAACGAAATCGCTTACAACGATTATAGCCGAATTCGTTATCGTTTTTAAGGTTCTATGTTTGTTTTCATTGCACTTTATTTGGATAACTATAACCTAACTCGTTCCCGGTACTCTTTGGGCGTCAAGCCGACCACCTTTTTGAACACCTTGTTGAAGTACGTCGGGTCCGGATAGCCGACCCGCTCGCCGATCTCGTACGTCTTGAGCGCCGGCTGCCGAATCAGCCATTCCTTGGCCTGCTCGATGCGGACGGAAATGATGTAATCGGTGATCGTCTCGCCCGTCTCCGTCTTGAACAGCTTGCTCAGGTAGCTGGGGGTCAAAAACACCTCGTCCGCCAGCCGCTGCAACTCAAGCTCCTCCGTGAAATGCGCCCGGATGAACGACTTGACCGTCTCGACCGCCCGGCTCTCGTGCCGGGACGAGGCGAGCAGCCGCAGCCGCCGCTCCGCTTCCGCCAGGAAGGCGGCGAAGAACGCCTCCCCGCTTGCGAACCGCGCCGGCTCCGGAGCCGTCCCCTCGGCCTCGGGCGGCTGCGGAGCCGGCAGCCGCCGCTCCTGCCGCTCGCGGCGGATGAGCGTCAGCGCCGCTTCGCAGCCTTCGCGCAGCGCCGGCCAGGACGGCCGAAGCGCGGCCGTATCGCGCGCCCAGCGGCGCAGCGCCTCTTCCGCCCGGTCGATGTCGAACAGTTGCAGCGCCGGGCGGAACTCGCGGTCGAGCTGCAGCGCCGGATGCGGCGCCGGCTCGGCGGGCCGGGGCGCATGCTCCTTGTCGAGCAGCGCTGTCGTTCCCGGCTCGTACCAGCAGCTTTGCAGGCAGCTCTCGGCTTCGAGCAGCGCCTCCCGCAGCTGCGCCGGCCCCCGGCGGATGCCGCTGGCTCCGAGCCGGGCCTGCATCGCCTGCGGCAGCCGCTGCAGCAGCGTGTGGCCGAGCTCGCGCGCCGTGCCGGCGTGGTCGCCCTGTCCGACGGCCGCCGTCACGACGATGAGCCCGGGCTCCCACGCCATCGCCCTGAGCTCGCGGTTCCACACTTCCGCTGCGCGCTCGACGGCTTCCGCCTCCGGTTCGGGCTCGCAGCGAAGCAGGAAAACGGCGAAATGGCCCTGCATCAGGCTCGTCTGGCTCAGCTCCCGGATCGCGACCCGCGCCATGTGCTCGGGCAGATGCTTAAGGTCGCTGCGGAGCAGAAGACGGAGATGCTCGTCGATCGCCACCGACTTGCGGGAGCGCTCCTGCTCCAGCCGGCCGCGGACCCGATAGAGCAGCTCCGCCAGTTCCTTCTCGTCCACCGGCTTCAGCAGGTAATCCTCGACCCCGTGCCGAATCGCCTGGCGGGCGAACGCGAAGTCGCTGAACCCGCTCAGCACCGCGAACTTGACCTTCGCGTCGCGCTGCCGCACCCGCTCGATCATCTGCAGGCCGGTCATCTGCGGCATCTTGATGTCGGTAATGATCAGATCGAGCTCAACTTCTCCCAGCCGGTCGAGCAGCTCCTGGCCGCTGGCGCAAGCCGCCGCGACGCGAAATGGCCCGTCGATGCCCTCGATGAGCTTGGCCAGCCCTTGCCGAATTCTCTCCTCGTCGTCCACGACCGCGATGTTCATCCCGCCTGGCCTCCTCTCTGTCTGACGACCGGCGACAGCCGCACCGTCACCGTCGTGCCCCGTCCGCTCTCGCTCGTCACCGTCAAACCGTACGCTTCGCCATACCGGAGCTTCAGCCGCTCGTTGACGTTGCGCAGCCCGATGCCGCCTCGCCCCCCCGCCGCCTGCGCCTCGCCCGGCGGCAGGCGCAGCGACGCGCGCAGCTCCGCCAGCGTCGTCTCGTCCATGCCCGAGCCGTCGTCGGCGATGTCGAAGACGGCATCCGCTCCCTCCGTCCGGAAGCCGATCCGAATGCGCATGCGGGCCTGCGACTCTTCCAGCCCGTGGTAAACGGAATTTTCGACGATCGGCTGGAACAGCAGCTTCATGACGTGAAGCCCTTCCGTCGTCTTCGCATCGGGCAGCTCCAGCTCGAACCGTTTGCCGTACCGATAGTTGAGCAGGTCGACATACATGCGCAGATGCTCCCATTCCCGCTCGATCGGAACGGTATCGAGCCCGGCGTGAAAGCTGTAGCGGAGCAGCTTGCCGAGCAGCTGCGTCATGTCGCCCACCTCCTTGTCGTCGTGGAGGACGGCGGTCATGCGAATCGATTCCAGCGTGTTATAGATGAAGTGCGGGTTGATCTGATGCTGCAGCGATTCCAGCTCCGCCTCCTTCTTGCGCTGCTCCACGGCGTAGATGTCCTCGATCAGCGCCTTCATCCGGGCGATCATCCGGTTGAACGCGGCGCCGACAAGGCCGATCTCGTCCCGCCGCCGCGCCGGGAAGAAGACGTTCATGTTGCCGCTTTGCACTTCCTTCATGTGCCGGACGAGCGAGCGCAGCGGCCGCGTCAGCGCGAACACGAGCACGAGCGAGATGACAAGCGCGAAGCTCATGATGACGACGGCGGTGACGAGCGTGAAGTTGCGCGTCTTGCGGGCGTCCGCCATCAGATGCCGCTCGGGAATCGTGATCAGCACCCGCCAGCCGGTCACCTCCGATTGCTTGTAGATCGTCAGCACCGGCCGGCCCTCTTCGATGTGGTGGAAGCTCCCCTGCGTTCCCGTCATCTTCGCGGCCAGATCCCGCCGCGGCCACATCCGGCCGAGGTCGTCCTTCCTCTCGCTGTCGTACACGACCCGCCCGCTGTCGTCCGTGATGAGCGTCGTGCCGTGAGTAACCTTGTCCAGGTCCAGCACGATGTTCTCGATGACGCCGATGCTCGCGTCCACCGCGATCATGCCGAGCGTCTCGAAGTTGCTCGGATCGATGATCTCGCGCACGACGGTGAACACGTACCGCTTGCCGCTCATCGTCGGGGTCACCTCCTGCGTGCTCAGCAGCACCGGCGTTCCGTGCGCGTCCGCCGCCATTCTTTTCCACTCCGGATAGACCGTGGACAAGTCCGTGCGGATGTCGAGCACCTTCGCCGAATAATAGACGTGGCCGTACGCGTCGAACAGATAGACGGTGTTCGTGCCGCTCTTGATGTTGTTGAGAAAATAAATGCTGCCGCCGATCTTCTTCTGGATGTCGATCGTCCGCTGCTGGTCGCTGGGCAGAATCGTCAGCGAATCGCCGCCCGCGTCCGGCTGGCCCCGGTAAAACTGGTTGGACATCTTCAGCCCGTCCTTGATCTCGCCCAGGTAGGACGGGATGATGGAGATCTTTTGCATATCCAACATGTAATCGTCCAGCTTCCCCATCATGCTGTCGGAAAGCTGGGAGACGTAGGTTACCGTATTGTTCTCGATCGACTGCGAATAGCGCTGCGCCGCCAGCAAGCTGAGCGCTCCGATCGGCAGCAGAACGAGAAACAGAAAGACGACGATCAGCTTGCTCTCCATTCGCTCCGGCAGCCGCAGCACGCGGCCCGGCCGCTTCGGCATCCGCCACCGCATGCGCGCCCCCCCCTTTGCTTCCATTATAGCCGCAGTTGAAGCGCTAACAAAGATGCAAAAGTTAGGATGATTTTAAGCTAAAAAAAGCAACAAAAAAGACGGCCGACCGGTGAAGGTGAATCCCGTTCGGCCGCCCGCTCCGATTCGCGCGTTCAATGCGTGTAAGCCGCGACGTTGCTCGAGTCCACCGCCGAATGAAGCGCGGCGTTCAGGCCGCTGGCGATGATGTTGGCGATGTCCTCCATGAACTTGTCGATCTCCTTCGGCGTCACGAGCAGGTCGTGGCCGAGCGGCTCCAGCACTTCCTTGACGAGCCCCAGCCGTTCCGACTCGTCCATCGAGCCGAACACGCCGAACAGCGGATCGGTGTTGTCCGTGTGCCGCTTCATGTGCGCCAGCACCATGTCCATCGTGTTGTTCACGATCGTGGAGGCGTAGACGACGGTCGGCACGCCGATCGCGATGCAGGGGACGCCCAGGATGTCCTTCGTCAGCCCCTTGCGCTTGTTGCCGATGCCGGAGCCGGGATGAATGCCCGTGTCGGCGATCTGGATCGTCGTGTTCACCCGCTCCAGCGAGCGCGCCGCCAGCGCGTCGATGGCGATGATCAGGTCCGGCTTCGCCTTCTCGGCGATGCCCTGGACGATGTCGCTCGACTCGATGCCCGTCGTGCCGAGCACGCCCGGCGCGACCGCGCTCACCGGGCGGTAGCCGTCGCTGACCTGGTCGGGCATCAGCTCGAAAAACTGGCGCGTCACCATCGTATTTTCCACGACGAGCGGACCGAGCGCGTCGGGCGTGACGTTCCAGTTGCCCAGTCCGACGATGAACACGCTGGCCGTCGGCGCAATGCCGATCCGCTCCAGAAACGCTTCGAACTCGCGCGCGAACGTCGTCGCCACCTTGTCCTGCAAATCCGAGTCGCCGCGCCTGAGCTCCGGCACTTCCAGCGTCACGTAATGGCCCGGCATCTTGCCGATCGCCCTCGCTCCTTCGTCCGTCTGCACGTGCATGCGGGTCACCGTAATGCCGTGCTCCTTGACCGTCTCCGTCCGAACCCCCGGCAGCTCGCCGTCCGGCTTGCCGGCCATCTCCCGGGCTTCGACCGCCAGATCGGTGCGGATGCCATACCGGCTCAAGTCCAATTGACGTTCCGTCACGTGGGCTCTATCCCCCTTCGATTCGCGGCGGGAAAGCGCCTTTCGCCCGCGTTGTTCGGGCGCTTGCGCCCGGGGCCTCGCCGTGAAATCCGCTTGCGTTTTGCCCCCTTGCATGATAGAATGTTACAAGTTGTCTGGAGAAATACTGGCTGTTTTTGCAGGAGGTGATATCAATGCCGAACATCAAATCCGCGATCAAACGGACGAAGACGAACGAGAAGCGCCGCTTGCGCAACGCGTCCCTCAGATCCGCTCTTCGCACGGCGGTAAAGCGGGCCGATCAGGCCATTCAAGGAACGGACGTGGAAGCCGCCAAGGCGGCGCTGCAACTGGCGCAGAAGAAGCTGGACAAAGCGGTCACCAAGGGCCTCATTCACAAGAACGCGGCTGCCCGCAAGAAATCCCGTTTGGCGAAGAAGCTGAACGCGTTGTCTTCGCAAGCGTAAAGCGGCGGACGTTCCGCCGCCGGCCGATCAGAAACGAACGAAGGTTGAATCCGAGAAGCGGTCGTCCGCTGTCCCGGTCAACCTTTTGTTTTTTTGGGCGCGGGCGTGACTCCAGGCTCGCGGCGATTCTAGCGTCCGCCGTCCGAGCCGGTCCGCAGCAGGAACAGCTCCAGCCCAAGCGTCTTCTCGACGCGCCCCGTCTTCATCTCGTAGTCCAACTCGGCCAGCTGCGCAAGCACAGAAGCCAACCGCTCCGCACTGAAGCTGCGCGCCTGCTCCGCCGTCACTTTCGCCGCGTACGGGTGCAGCCCGAGCTGACCGGCCATCTGCTGCGGCGTGAAGCCCTGCCGGCCCAGTTCCTTCACCAGCAGCATGTTGCGGAACTGCCGGACGAGCAGCGCCGCCAGCTTGATCGGCTCCTCCCGCTGCTTGAGCAGATCGTAATACAGCGCCAGCGCTCGGTCCGTCCGCAGCGCGGCGATCTCCTCCGTCAGCTTGAACACGCTCTGTTCCGTGGACGAGGGCACGAGGGAAGCGACCGCTTCCGCCGTCACCGTGCCGCCTTCGCCGGCATGAAGGCACAGCTTGTCGATCTCCGCCGCCAGCGCCCCCATCTCGCCGCCCGTTCGCCGCAGCAGCTCGCTTACCGCCTCCGGCTCGATCCGCCGCCGCTGCCCTTCAGCCCTGCGCGCCGCCCACTGGGCCAGCTCGTCCGCCGGCAGCGGGACGAACGGGACGACGGCATCCTTATCCTTCGCATATTTGACCAGTTTCTTGCGCTCGTCCAGCTTCTCGTGCGGCACGACGAACACGAGCACCGTGCTGTCCAGCGGCCGGCTCATGTATTCCTGCAGCCGCTCGGGCCGATGTTCGAGCTGCCTCGAGTCCCGGCCCGAAGCGAACACGACGCTGTCCCGCGCCACGATCAGCTTGCTCGGCACCAGAAACGGCGGCGTCTCCGCTTCGTCCACGATCTCGTCGAGCGAATGTTCGGACGTGCTGAAGCGGACGAGCCCCATGTCCCGGTGTTCGGCTTCCATCAGCGCCGAGACGAGGCGTTCGATAAAATCGTCGATGAGGTAGCTTTCCGTTCCGTAGCATACATAATAAGGCTTGATGCGGCCATCGCGCAGCTCTCGCAGCGCCTTGCGGTATTCCATGCCGACCGGGGCTCCTTTGCCAGGGTCTGTCCATCCGAGGATAGGAACAGTGTATCAAAAAAGCGTCCGCTTGTCTCTCGGCTCTCATCGAACGAAGCGCAGCGGGAAAAGGGACAAAGGGACAGCGCCAATCGCGGACGCCGTCCCTTCGTCTGCTGGACATCTATGTCAACGTCCGCCGGCCCGGCCCATGGTACCGTGCGCGAACGAGCGTGACCTTCGTCCTTGCGCTCTTCGCATTGCGGAGCGCCTTCACCTTAACCACTTCCATCATACGCCGGATGCGCCGCAAACGTGACGGCGCCCGGCTGCTTATGTTCCGTCGTCTTCCGTCTCCTGTCCGGTCGCCGCCGACCAGACGAGCGCCTTCTGCGAACCGTCCGCTTCCGTCCGGACGTAATGGAGCGCCGAAGAATCGTCCTCCCACCGCAAGATGGCAATCGAGCCGCCGTCCGAAGCGGCCGACTCGAACGCCGTCGAGCCGTCGGCCGTGCGCACGATCTCCAGCTTGCCGCCTTCGACCGTCGCCTTCAGCTTGCCGTCGGGGGACACCCGTTCGGACGAAGAAGCAATGTCCGCGGTGAGCGAACGGCCGGTATCCGGCTCCGATCCGCCTCCGTTAGCGGAGGAAGCCGCCGATGAGCTGTCCACATGCAACGGATCGTTCGCGCCCGCGCCGCTCTGCTGCGGGGACGGCGCCGCATCCGGGGACGCCGCCGCCCCCGCTTCGAACCGATGGACCGGAGCGCTCGAGGGAGACGGCTCCGCCTGTTGCGAAAAGAGAGATGGCTCCTGCGGCTGATCCGCCGACGCCTTGGGCGCCTGAGCCGACTCTTGTCCGTCTGCGCCTGCCTGTCCGTTCGCGCCCGAGGCTTTCTTTTCCGTGATCGCCTCGGAAAACCGGACCTCATTCTTCTCCTGCAAGCCGCCGATCGCGGCCGCCCGGTCGGTCGCCCCGGGACCGGCGTCCGACGCGGCGTCGTGATTCACGCCGGGAGCGTGCAGCCACGACTGCGGATGCGACACGAGCAGCAGGGCGACAATGCTGGCCGCCACAGCGCCCGAAATCCGCTGCAGCGTTTTCCGCCGGCGCCGGGAGGAACGCGGGCCGAGCGGCGCGGCGGACGGCTCCGCCTCCGGTCGGACCGCCGGCGCGGCGGCGGGACTGCCGGTTCCGATCTCGAGCTGCTCGAGCTGCGGAAGAATCGAATCGACGATGCTGATCTTCGGCACGACCCGCGGCAACTGGGCGAGCCCTTGCGACAGACGGGTCAGCCGTTCCAACATGGCGGCGCACTCCGGGCAGCCCTGGATATGTTCCGTCATGCGCGTCGTTTCGGTCGCATCCAAGTCGCCGTCAAGCGAGCGCTGCATGAGTTCCATCACCTCTTGGCAATTCATCCCCGGACACCACCTTTCTGAAAATCTCGAAGCAGCGATTGCAGTTGCTGCCGGGCTCTGAACAAGTAGGATTTCACCGTATTGAGAGGCAGATTGAGCGATTCGGCAATCTCGTTGTAGGAGAAATCCTGCAGGTAACGAAGCACGACCACCGTGCGATGGTGCTCGGGCAGCTTGCCGATCGCCTCGCGAATCTCCTCCGAATCGAACGAAGACATGACTTCCGTCTCGATGCTGTCCCTCGCCTCGAACACGAGCTCGTGCTCCTCGATCGAAACCGAAGGGCGGCTGCGGCGGAATTTGTCAATGCAGATGTTGGTGACGATTCGCTGCACCCAGGTCCGGAACTGGGCTTTTTCTTCATACGTATGAATTTTGGTATAAATGCGGATGAGCGCCTCTTGCGAAGCGTCCAGCGCGTCCTGCTCGTTGCCGAGCAAGTAGTAAGCCGTCCGGTATACCTGATGTTCGATCTCGCGGAGCAGCGCGACAAGGGCGTCGCGATCGCCGGCTTGCGCGCGGTTGATCAACTCCGGCTCCACCACAGAAGATCCTCCTCTCCTGCATCCCCATTGACGCGCTCGTTCGCCAAAAGGTTGCACCCCCGTTCTCCGTCGATATCCGATGGACGCATCCCCCGTTATTTTTGCAACCAAACTCACAAACCCCAGTCTAGCAAAAAACGTTCGGTTTGTCCTTATCCAGTCATAGGGAATACGAAGCGCCGGGCCGCTTCTCCCGCCGCGCCAGCTTCCCGGCCGGCGTGACCCGGTACTGAACTTCCCCGTTCTCGTCCGTGCGGTAAGCGGCGATGCCGTCGGCGGCCAGACGTTCCAGCACCTCCCGGTTGGGGTGCCCGTACACGTTGTTGCGGCCGACCGAGATGACCGCTTCGCGCGGACGCCACCTGCGGAGCCACTCCTCCGTCGTGGATGTGCGGCTGCCGTGGTGGCCGACCTTCAGCACGTCGACGGCGGCCGGCGGCCCGTTCGCCGCCATGCCGTCGACCGCGCGCTCTCCGGCCGCCTCCAAATCGCCCGGCAGCAGAAACGTCCTCCCGTACAGTTCGAGCAGCAGCACGACGCTAAGGTCGTTCTGCTCCTCGGCGACCGGAACGGCGCCGCCGCCGTCCTCCTGCGGGTACAGCACGGTCAGGCGAGCCGAAGCTCCCCACGTCCACTCCATCCCTGTGTGCGCGGCATAGAGCGGGATGCCGAGATCGTCCGCCATGCGAAATAGACGATTTACGGTCGAATCCGGTTTGATCGTGCCGTTGAACAAAATCCGCTTTACCGGGATTTCCGCCAACACCGCCGCCGCGCCGCCGATATGGTCCTGGTCGAGATGCGTCAGCACGAGCCAGTCGAGCGAACGGACGCCTCTCTGCTTCAGCAGCGGGACGACCGTCTTTTTGCCGACTTCGTAAGGGTCCCGCTTGTCCCGCCATTCGTCGCCTTTTTTGCGGAAGTTCAGCGTGCCGCCGGCGTCAATCAGGCCGTACTTGCCCTCCCCCGTGCGAACGAGAATGCTGTCTCCTTGACCGACGTCGAGAAACATCACCTTCGCGTCGCGGTCGAGCCAGGCCGGGCGCACGCCCCACACCAGCCACAGCAGCGCGGCCGCCGCCAACGCCGCCGCCGGCAGACGGCTGAACCGGCGATCGGGATCCGCCGCCGCGGGCGGCGAAGCGCCGTCCGTCAGCGGAACCGTCGCCTCCGCCGCATCATTCGGCCCGCCCGGCGCGTAGTAGGCGACTCGCGCGGCCCGCTCCCGGGGGTCGAAGGCGGCTGCCCGCGCGCCTTGCAGCAGCTCGTCCAGCGCTTGCCTGCCCGCCCGCTCCGCCTGCCGCCGCCGCAGAAGCTCGGCCGCCCCGAACAGCAAGGCGTACGACAGCAGCACCCAGGCGAGCGAAGGCTGCGGCCAGTACGTTTGCATGCCGGGAACGGAGGCGAGCGCGGCGATCGCTTCGTCCGTCAGCCGGTTGCACCAGGCCGCCGCTTCCGCCGCCGCGGCGCCGAGCGGATGCCACAGTGCGGCCAGGACGACCGAAGCCATGCCGAGCGGCATGACGACGGCACTGATGAACGGGACCAGCACCAGATTGGCCGGCAGCGACAGCAGATGGAACTGGTGGAAGTAGTACACCGTCACCGGAAACGAGACGGCTTGCGCCGTTACGGCAACCGCCAGCGCGCTGCGCAGGCCGGGCCGGCGGACCGGCAGCGACGCCGAGACGACCGGCACGAACAGCAGCAGCCCGGCCGTGACGAGGAACGACAGCTGGAAGCTGACGTCCGCGATGACGAGCGGGTCCCATATAAGCATCGCCAGCGCCGCCGCCGCGAGCAGGTGCAGCCCGTCCCGGAGCTTGTTGCGCCTCGCCATGTAGAGCGCCAGCATGCCCATCAGGCAGGCCCGCACCGCCGAAGGCGAGGCGCCGGTCAGCAGCATGTACGCCGGCAGCGCCGCGATCGCCAGCTCGAGCGACCGCTCCCGGGTCAGCCGGAGCAGCGCGCCGAGCCGGAGCAAAATGAAGATGACGACGCCGACGTGCAGGCCGGAGATCGCCAGCACGTGCGTAAGGCCGAGCCTGGAAAAGGAAGCGTACTGATCCGGGTCCACATCGTCCTCGATGCCGGCCACGAGCCCCTTCATATAGCCTGCGTCCGGTTCGTCGTACAGGCTGTCCATGAGCGCCCCGATCCGGCTGCGCAGTTCGTCCGCCATGCGAAACGGCACGGCCGTCCACGGGGGACGGTCGTCCAGAACGGCAACCGCCGCCGCCCCCTTCGCGGAGACGGTCCAGTGCACGCGTTGCCGCAGCAAGTACGCGCGGTAGTCGAACCCGCCGAAGTTGCCGGCGGTGTTCGGGCGCTGCAGCTCGCCGCTCACCCGGACCCTGTCGCCGCGCCGCCACTGCGCCGCGAGTCGGAGCTCCTCCTTCGCCGCCAGCCGCACGCGCGCGAGCAGCTTCTCCTTCAGCGGCACGATCCCGCCTTCTGCCGGCGGCACGTTCCCGCCTTCTGCGGATGCCGCTTCGGCGCGCAACTCGCCGGCGCGCAGCTCGAACGTCACCGTGTCGCCGTCGATCGAGACGGGCGAGGCGATCACGCCGGCGACGGCGGCCGGCGCGCCGTCCGGATCGCCGCCGAGCAGGCTGTCGATCCGCGACACGTTGTGCGCGTCCGTCCACGCCCGCTGGCCCGCCGCCAGCGCGATCGCCAGCATGCAGGCCGCCGCCGGCCGCGGCGGCGCCTTCCGCAGCAGCGCGATTCCGGCAAGCAGCGCCAGCGCGCCGACGACCGCGAGCAGCGCCGGCAGCCCGTGCCGCAAGCCGACCAGCGCGTCCCCCAACGTCCAACAAGCGGCAAATGCGACCAGCGGCCTTTTTCCCACGTCGGTTTTCCCCCTTTCGGCCGTTGCCTTCCATCTTCGTCAAATGCACTTTCCCGCCACGTTCCCGCCCCCCGCATAGGGGGCTTCGGCTTCGAATGCAAAAAAAGAACCCCGCGCCCCAACAGGCGACGAGGTTCTTCCCCGCGAAATCCGGTCCGGCGAACTTAAGCCGAGCCGTCCTGCACTTCCGTATCGGCCGGCGGCGAATAGCCTTCCAGCCGGCGAAACACGATGCCTCTCTGCTCCATCAGCGCCGCCACCTTGGCGAAATCTTTCGGATAGACGCGATGGTAGACGATTTCCTGAATGCCGCTGTTGGCGAGCATGTTCGCGCACGTCCAGCACGGCTGGTCGGTCACGTAGACGGTCGAGCCTTCGCGGTCGTTGCGGTCGGTGAACAGCAGCAAGTTTTGCTCGGCGTGAATCGTCCGGATGCACCGCTGCTTCTTCACCATCTCTCCGCCCTTCTGCGGATCGCGCTCGTACTCCTCCACGATCATGCAGCCCGCCTCCGAGCAGTCGGGCACGCCCATCGGCGCCCCGTTGTAGGCGGTGCCGAGCAGCTTTTTGCCCTGGACGAGCACGGCCCCGACGTGCCGCCTTGGGCAGCGCGAACGGGTCGACGCCATAAAGGCGATGTCCATAAAATAAGTGTCCCAGTCTTTGCGCAAACTCATGTTCTGTCGCTACCTCCGCTTGCCCTGCCGAATCGGCCCCGAAGCGGCGCCCGCTCTCCGGGCGCAAGCCGCGCCGCCGCCCGAAGGCCCCGCGGTTTACGCCTGGCTGGCCGCGAGCGCCTGCTCGAGATCGTACAGGATGTCGTCGATGCCTTCCGTTCCGACCGACAGCCGGATCATGCCCGGCAGCACGCCCGCCGCCGTCTGCTCCTGTTCCGTCAACTGCTGGTGCGTCGTGCTCGCCGGGTGGATGATCAGCGACTTGGAGTCGCCGACGTTGGCCAGGTGAGAGAACAGCTTGACCGCGTTGATCACCTTTTTGCCGGCTTCCACTCCGCCCTTGATGCCGAACGTCAAGATCGCCCCTTGCCCCTTCGGCAAATACCGGCGAGCCTGTTCGTACGACGGATGGTCCGCCAGCCCCGGGTAGTTGACCCATTCGACCGACGGATGCTCCTGCAGGAACTTCGCCACCGCCAGCGCGTTGCTGCTGTGCCGTTCCATGCGCAGATGAAGCGTCTCCAGCCCCTGCAGGAACAGGAAGGAGTTGAACGGCGACAGCGATGCGCCCATGTCGCGAAGCAGTTGCACGCGCATCTTGATGATGTAGGCGAGCGGCCCGAGCGCATCGGTGTAGACAACGCCGTGATAGCTCGGGTCCGGCTGCGTCAGGCCGGGGAACTTGCCGCTGGCTTGCCAGTCGAACTTGCCGCCGTCGACGACGACGCCGCCGATCGAGGTGCCGTGGCCGCCGATGAACTTCGTGGCCGAGTGAATGACGATGTCGGCGCCGAAGTCGATCGGCCGGCACAAATACGGCGTCGCGAACGTGTTGTCGATGATGAGCGGAATGCCGTTCTCATGCGCGATCGCCGCCACCGCCGAGATGTCGAGCACGTCGCCCTTCGGATTGCCGATCGTCTCGGCGTACAGCGCCTTCGTCTTCGGCGTGATGGCGGCGCGGAAATGTTCCGGATCGCCCGGATCGACAAACTTGACCTGGATGCCCAGCTTCGGCAGCGTGGCCGCGAACAAATTGTACGTTCCGCCGTACAGGCTGGAGGCGGAGACGATCTCGTCGCCCGCGCCGGCAAGGTTGAGGATCGAATAGGTGATGGCGGCTTGTCCGGACGCGACCGCGAGCGCACCCGCGCCGCCCTCCAGGGCGGCGACCCGCTGCTCGAACACGTCCGACGTCGGGTTCATGATCCGTGTGTAAATGTTGCCGAACTCCTTCAGAGCGAACAGGTCGGCCGCGTGGTCGGTGTCGCGGAACCCGTACGAGCTCGTCTGGTAAATCGGCACGGCGCGGGACATCGTCGTCGGGTCGATCTGTTGGCCGGCATGAATCGCAAGCGTTTCCAGGGAAAGCGGTCTTTCCTTTGCCATCTGCGTTTTCCTCCCAACAGGTTAAGGATAAAAGCTCAAAAAGTCGGCGAAGAAAAACAGCGTCCGCACGCGAACTGCCCTCTCCTTCCGCGCCGAATTTGTCGGAACGGACCGTCCCGTATCCGCCGGAATATGTCCGATTCGGCGCGGCGGGCTTTCGTCCGGCGGGCTTGCCAGGCTTGGCGGAATCCGCGCCCGCGCCGTGGTTCGCCGGTCTCCTTTTCGTCGCATTCTTCCTTATTGTCGCATATTTTGGGCAGAAGAGGAAGACGAGCTAGACCGTCACGTCGTTGCGGATGCCGGCCAGCAGCTTCTCGCCGATCCCCTTGACGTTCAGCAAATCGTCGACGCTGCGGAACGGGCCGTGCTGCTCGCGATACTCGACGATCGCCCGCGCCTTGGACGGACCGATTCCCTTCAGGGCGTCCAACTGCTCGACCGTCGCCGTGTTGAGGTTGAGCAGGCCGGAAGCGGCGGCGGGCGGCGGCGATGCGGCGGCGCTCGGGGACGATGCGGCGGCGCTCGGCGTTGACGGGAGAGCCGCGGCCGGCGGCGCGCCCGCTTCGCCCGAGGCGCGGTCCGGTGCTGTCGACGGAGCCGGGGCCGACGCCGGAGCGGCAGCCGCCTTCCCGTCCGCTGCGTTCGGTGAAGCGGAAGCCGCTTCGCCCTTCGCGGCGGAAGGACGGGCCGGATCGTCCGCCGCCGCTCCCGAAGCGTCGGCCGGGGACGGGCCCACCGCTTCGTCCAGGGCGGCGATCACCCGATCGTTGACCGGCTCCCAGCCCGGCACCCGCGCTTGTCCCGCCGGGGAGAGGAGCCCGTACGCCAGCGCCGCCGCTCCGACGAGCGCCGCGATTCCCGCCGCCTTCCCGCGAAAAAAGTTCGTTTTGCGCATCTTTTTTTCTCCTCCTTTTCGGCATCTTATTGGCATGTCGGCCAAACCGTCGTTCATAAGAATGGGATGAGTCGGAGCGTCATGGAAGGAGGGACACACGATGAAGATCGGCTTGATCGGCGCGGGCAGCATGGGGAGCATGCTGACCGGAGCGTTCCTCCGCTCCGGCACGCTCGCTCCTGCGGATGTGGCGATTGCGACCCGCACGCCTGCCAAAGCGGAGGCGCTCGCTTCCCGTTTTCCCGGCTTGACCGTCGCCCCTTCCAACGCCGACGCCGCCCGGAACGTCGATCTGCTGCTTCTGTGCGTGAAACCGCTCGATTTCCGCGCCGTGTTGGAAGAGATCGGACCGGCGCTGTCGCCGCGGCAAATTCTGGTTTCCATTACCAGCCCCGTGCAAATCGCCGCCCTGGAGGCGCTCGTCCCGTGCAAAGTCGCGAAGATCGTTCCGAGCGTCGTGAACGAAACGGGCAGCGGAGCCACCTTGTTCATGTTCGGATCGCGCCTCGATGCCGCCGACCGCGAACGGCTGCTGGGGCTGTTCTCCGCCATCAGCCGGCCGGTGGAAATTCCCGAGAAGGACGTTCGCGTCGCCTCGGACCTGTCCAGCTGCGGACCGGCGTTCATGGCCCAACTGCTCGAGCAGTTTATCGACGCCGCCGCCTCCTTCGGCATCGGCCGGCCGCTGGCCGAGCGGCTCGCCTGCGAAATGCTGCTCGGCACGGCGCGCCTGCTGCAGGAGCCGGACTGCGGGCCGGCCGAGCTGCAACGGCGCGTCAGCGTGCCCGGCGGCATCACCGCCGTCGCCCTCGAGGAGCTGCGGCAGGCGACGCGGGGAGCGTTCCTCCGCGTGCTGCGCGTCACGCACGGGAAATTCGCCGAAGACGTCGAGCGCGTCGAGGCGTCGCTGAAGCGCGAGCCGCCGCGGCCGGCGGCGCAAAGCGAGCGCGTCTCCGGCCGCCGGCCGTATTCGGAAGCGGCGGCCGGCGTCGCCAAGCCCGAAGCCCCGCCGGCCTTGCCGTTCCCTCCGGGCGGCGAATGACCAGGGCGCGGGCCGCAAGCTTCGCTTCGCCGCGCGGCAACCCCGCCGGCGCCGACAAAAAAAGGCGCGCCCCTCCCAGGAGAGAGGCCGCCCCTTTCTTCGTCAGTTGGCTACAATGTTGACGAGCTTGCCTTTGACCGCTATGATTTTGCGAACCGTCTTGCCCTCGATCAGAGCCTTCACTTTCTCCAGCGCGAGCGCCGCTTCCCGCATTCCCGCCTCGTCGAGATCCGACGCCACCGAGACGCGATCGGCGATCTTCCCGTTGACCTGCACGACGATCTCCACTTCCGCGTCGACCGTCAGCGCCGGATCGTATTCCGGCCACGGCACGTACGTGATCGTTCCCTCGTGGCCGAGCCGCTCCCACAGCTCCTCGGCGATATGCGGCGCGCACGGCGACAGCATCTGCACGAAGTGCTCCATCGCCTGCTTCGGCAGCGTCTCCGCCTTGTACGCTTCGTTCACGAAGATCATCATCTGGCTGATCGCCGTGTTGAACCGCAGCGCTTCGTAATCCTCGGTGATCTTCTTGATCGTCTTGTGCCAGACGCGGCGGAAGGCGTCGTCGCCGGGAACGTCCCGAATCTTCGGGTTCAGCTTGCCTTCGTCGTCGACGAACAGGCGCCAGACGCGGCCCAGGAACCGGTACATGCCCTCGACGCCGTTCGTGTTCCACGGCTTCGTCGCTTCCAGCGGCCCCATGAACATCTCGTACATGCGCAGCGTATCGGCGCCGTACTCCTGCACGATGTCGTCCGGGTTGATGACGTTGCCGCGCGACTTCGACATCTTCTCGTTGTTCGTGCCGAGAATCATGCCCTGGTTGACGAGCTTTTGGAAAGGCTCCTTCGTCGACACGACGCCGATGTCGTACAGCACCTTGTGCCAGAAGCGGGCGTACAGCAGGTGAAGCACCGCGTGCTCGGCGCCGCCGATGTACAAGTCGACCGGCAGCCATTCCTTCTGCTTCTCGAAGGAGACGAGCTCCTTGTCGTTGTGCGGATCGATGAACCGCAGGAAGTACCAGGAGCTGCCGGCCCATTGCGGCATCGTGTTCGTCTCCCGGCGGGCTCTGCGGCCGTCCTTGCCGACGACGTTCAGCCACTCGGCCGCGTTCGCCAGCGGCGACTCGCCCGTGCCGGAAGGCTTGATCTCCTCCATCTCCGGCAGCAGCAGCGGCAACTCGTCCTCCGGCACCGTCTCCATCGTGCCGTCTTCGTAGTGCAGCACCGGAATCGGCTCGCCCCAGTAGCGCTGGCGGCTGAACAGCCAGTCGCGCAGCCGGTACGTCACCTTGCCGCGCCCTTTGCCGTTCTCCTCGAGCCAGGATATCATGCGCGCGATCGCATCCGGCGTCGACAGTCCGTCCAGGAAGTCGGAGTTGACGTGCTCCCCGTCTCCCGTGAAGGCCGCTTCCCGGACATTGCCGCCGCGCACCACCTCGACGATCGGCAAGCCGAACTTGGTCGCGAACTCCCAGTCGCGCTCGTCGTGGGCCGGCACCGCCATGATCGCTCCCGTCCCGTAGCCGCCGAGCACGTAGTCGGCGACCCAGATCGGAATTTTCCGGCCGTTCACCGGATTGACCGCGTACGCGCCCGTGAAGACGCCGGTCTTGTCCTTGGCCAGGTCGGTCCGCTCCAGATCGCTCTTGCGCGCCGCCTGCTCGATATAGTCGTCGACCGCCGCCTTCCGGTCGGGGGTCGCAATCGCGCGCGTCAGCTCATGCTCGGGCGCGAGCACGCAATAGGTGGCGCCGAACAGCGTATCGGGCCGGGTCGTGAACACCGTAAGCGAAGCGCCCGGATGGCCGTCGACGGCGAACGTTACCTCCGCGCCGGTCGACTTGCCGATCCAGTTGCGCTGCATGTCCTTGATGCTCTCGGGCCAGTCAAGCTCCTCCAGATCGTTCAGCAGCCGCTCCGCGTACTCGGTGATCTTCAGCATCCACTGCCGCATCGGCTTGCGGATGACCGGATGGCCGCCGCGTTCGCTGACGCCGTTCACGACCTCTTCGTTGGCGAGCGTCGTGCCGAGCGCCGGACACCAGTTGACCGGCACCTCCGCGACGTAGGCGAGCCCTCTCTTGTACAATTGGATGAAAATCCATTGCGTCCACTTGTAATAAGACGGATCGGTCGTGCTGATCTCGCGGTCCCAGTCGTACGAAAAGCCGAGCGACTTGATCTGGCGCCGGAAGTTGTCGATGTTCTGCACTGTGAAGTCGCGCGGGTGCTTGCCCGTCTGGAGCGCGTACTGCTCCGCGGGCAGCCCGAACGCGTCCCAGCCCATCGGATGGAGCACGTTGAAGCCGCGCATCCGCTTGTACCGGCTGACGATGTCCGTCGCCGTATAGCCTTCCGGATGCCCGACGTGCAGCCCCGCCCCGGACGGATACGGGAACATGTCGAGCGCGTAAAACTTCGGCTTGCCCGGATCGTCCGCCGTGCGAAACGTCTTGTTCTCGTCCCAGTAACGCTGCCATTTCGGCTCGATTTGCTGCGGCTTGTAACCGCCTTGATGCTCTTCTGCCATGTCGATCCTAACTCCTCCCGGTCATAGCAACCGTTAACGTCGGCCGTCTGTCGATTGCGCCGCCGCCCAATGGAGCGCAACGCGTCAAAAAACCTCCCGCCCCTGCGTCGCGAACGCTAGGGACGAGAGGTCGAAATCCCGTGGTACCACCCTAGTTGACGGGCGCCCTGCTTGGGCCGCCGTCCACTCTTCCTCCGTAACGCGGAGGCGCGCCGCGCTTCCCGGCCGCCGATACGGCATCCCGGCTTGCGCGCGGAGGCTCCGAGGCGAGTTCGCCACTTGCGCCAACCGGCTTGCACCTTCCGCCGGCTCTCTGGGTGACGTTAAGCGGCTACTGCTCCTCTTCCCAGCCCGTAAAAATTATGCCAACATTCTACCAAGCGATGCGATCGGTGTCAAGTTCCCGCCAGCACTCAGCTAAAATGTTACCGAAGAGGCATCGGATCACTCACATCGAAATGTTACCGAGGGGATGTGAGTTGAAATTGAGCATGAAAACACGACGTGAAGTGATCCATGCCTTGGCTGATCAGTAC
>Ga0207789_1000212_pt1 | contig 34529 bp, 27 predicted proteins | sample HigsolmetaGSP12D_FD_184840 | JGI IMG/M metagenome (GOLD analysis project Ga0207789, IMG submission 184840) | High solid enriched microbial communities from the Joint BioEnergy Institute, USA - SP1-2-D (SPAdes) | ecosystem: Engineered > Bioreactor > SSF (Solid state fermentation) > Aerobic >...
AAATTACATGAACAGGCTGGCTTTCGAACGGACTTTCAAATCTTACCTACAAAAACGATAAAAAAAATTTTAAAGCACACAAAAAATGGAAAATAGTACTACAAATTATTAAAAATATAAAAGCTCCTAAAACGTTGTTAAATGCGCATTTCAGGAGCTTTTTGTGCTCTATAAGTGTCAAACTCAAGATTATTGTAAAGTGAATTCAACATAAGGTCAAGTAAGTTTCCCCCCTATCACAAGCTTCATTAACTCCTCCCAAATTGGTTTATAAGAGCCCCAGCCAGTTTCAACCTGCTCATTCCGGTACAGGTAACGTTCATATTGTTCCGTTAACCGACTCATCAAATCATTGTTAAAAAATTCGTCGACTTTCTTTGCAAATTGATTTAATGTCTCGTCATCTTTTTTTATGATTCCTGACTTTTCCAATCTTTTTAAAAGTGTCAAATAGGCTGACATAAAAGACTCTGTATCATTTCTATTTCGATACTGAAAAATATACCAATAAGAAAGCCAATGCCGACGGTAAATATAACTAAGCAAAACAAAAATACCAATTACAATTCCAGAGATTAACCACCAAATTTTCGCAGTTTTCCCGTCTTTATTTATTGTAAATGGTTTTGTTCCTTTATCCCCATTTGTCTCTAAATGGTTTTCTGGTTGTTGTTCTGTTTGTTGATTGGGTGAATTTGGCTCGACATTTGGTTTCAATTCCTGTTGCGCAGCATTTTTTGTACCTACAGATTCTTCAATAAACTCAACCGCGTTGGTAAAACCATTTGTCGGCTCAAATGGTACCCAGCCAATACCGGGAAAATATACCTCTACCCATGAATGGGCATTATTATTTGTAATTTTATATGTTGTCCACTCACCATCAGAGGAAATCTCTGTACCACCAGTATAACCTTTCACCCATCTGGAGGGGATCCCGACAGAACGAAGCAGAACCGTCATTGATGTTGAAAAATTATCACAATAGCCAATCATCGTATCAAATAAAAACTGGGCAACATAATCCTCCTCTTTGCCGGGAATTGGGATATCTTCAGTTTCATAGGAAAACCGCGAACTTTTTAAATACTCCTCGATTGCCTTTACTTTGTCATACTGATTGCTTTCATTTTCAGTTAATTGAATGGCAAGCTCTCTAACTCTGGCCGGTAAATTCTCAGGCAATTGTGTATACCGGATATAAAAATCTGGCATGTTCTTCCTCAAATTTTCATATGCCTCTACATTTTTCAAATCTTCTATAATAAAAACTGGGCGCTGATATTCCACAGTGTAGGACGATGATTTGTTATCGGGTGAAATAAGTATTTTCTCATTGACTTCATTATATTGGTAAAAGTTTTGCTTTTCAAATTTGAGTCTATTTGCCCCTTGTGGATAAATAATATGATCTCGTCTTTCCATAAAGGTAACTTCCAATTCTGAAGTTTCACCAAGATATGCCGGTTCAACCGAGTAAAGAAGCAATTCCTCTGTATCTTTGATTTGCTGAAAATTATCTTTTTCAGAAACAGTCCATCCTTTTCCTGAATAAAAATCTTTCGTTTCTACCCGCCAATACTGTTTCTCCCGAGACTTAACCGTAAAAATCGCTGTATCATCTTTGATAAATCCGCCCCCAAGTTGGGTATCGTCTTCATCATAACCAATTTTATGCAGTTTTCCCTTTACATTCGCCATATTCACATCTTCATGACTGGCAAATGTAACAACATAAGGCAGCGGATCCGGCCAAATCGGACCTGGCTTTGGAATGACTATTCCTACACCCGCACTAACAAGGATCATGGCAACTAAGGGGATAGGCCATCTTTTTATTAAAGCAAAGGAAACAGTGAGCCTTTCCTGCTCCACCAATTTTGAAAAATGTGCCCATCCCATTGCCGCCAAGCCGATAATAAAAGTGCAAATCACCGCATAATCTGCCTGAAATGAAAAAAATGTATCAAGAATAGCCAAGTAAATAATCGTGATCAAAACAAAGAAAAAAATACCTTTTCGCTTCTTCACCCAAAATGTATATAAAACAACAATACAATCCAGTGTGACGAATAATAGAAATGTTCGAAACGAATTCGTCAGTTCGAGCCAATCCCCCCTAAAAACATGACCGATATTTAAAGCAAAATCTTTTATCATTGGATCAAGTTTTAAGAGTGTGATAAGTGGCTCTTGGTAATAGAATTGATTAATTACTAATATCATGTAGCAAACATTTATAATTATTTTTAAAATCCAATGAACACCGAAAAAACTTAATAGAAAGCAAAGCACCAAAAAGCCAAGAAATACTGGTAAACTTTTCATATCGGTTATCTGTTGTAAGGGATGGAGCCATTCCCAAATAAGGATAAAGCCGATCACATATAAAATAAACGTCTGTAGACTTTCTCGCTTTCTAATCATTATCACCTCTCAAAAGCCCTGGTAAAATCACTTTCATGTACAACTTTTACCTTCATGCCTTTCCCCGTAGCATAAGCTAATAAAGTGGCTTCTTCAGGCTTAACTTTTTCGAGCCGGGACTTTATCAGAAAAATACCAATTTCATTATTTCGTTTATAGATGTCAGCTATTTTTTCCATATCTTCTTTCCTTAATTGACTGACAAGGAAGATCAACGTTTGACCGAACTTTTTCAAAAATATCTCTGTTGCTAGAAGTTTATGAAAGTCATGGTGCAAATCATCGTTGACAGTTGCTAAATGTTCATTCAATGTTCTAAGTTGGGCTTCTCCTCCTTGAACAGGGAAATATTGTCTTTCCATCCCAAGTGAAAGAAGGCCGATTTTCGTCCCGGCTTTCACAGCGGACCGAACAATTGAGGAAGTCACTTTTACAGCTAACTCAAAACTTGAACTAGGTGTACACACTAAAATAAGTAATACATCTTGGCTTTGCCACTGTTCAAATTCCTTTGTCATGAGTTCATTTTTTCTTGCAGTCTGTTTCCAGTGAATCCAGGAAAACCTATCGCCGGATTGATAGGCACGTGTACTTATCGCCATTGTAGAATCTCTATGGGCTATATCCTTTGCTAAAGTCACTCCCGACTCAAATAAGGTTTTAAGAGGATGATTGTTCATTTCGAAATACGCCGGAAAAACAATGATTTTTTCCAATTGCTCGATAACTACGTCTTTGCGGAACAAGCCCAACAGATCCCCCATTTGGATTCGTATCCGATGAAAGCTGTACTCCCCACGAGATAATGAGTCATGGTCGTAAGTATACATTCGTTCTTTTGAAAATAACGGAAATAATACCGTTTGTCCTGAAAACGGACCACCTCTTGGACGTTTAGAAACTTCATCTTTAATAAATAGATAGGCGAGTGGAATACGATAAGGCAAGTGGATATGAATTTTTACTGATACTTTTTCACCATCAATATACTCCTTTTTATCAAACACCCTCTTTATTGCAATTCGTTTTATTGGATAAAAGTTTAGTAGAATGGAATAAAAGGCAATTGGCAGAAAACTTCCAAATAAAAACCAGCTGACAAATCCTCCTTGAAACATGGCAAAACAAAAGCTTACCGCTACCAGTCCAATCAGCCCAATGATTTTTAAAGCGGAAATCTTTCCTTTGATCGGATGCATCATTTCACAACCTTTTGGATCGGAACTTTTGTATCCGATAAAATAGAGGAGATAATTTTTTCAGCATTCACACCTTCGTATCTGGCTTGTGACTGCATAATAATCCGGTGTGAAAAAACAAAAGGTGCTAAATATTGAATATCATCAGGTAATACAAAATCCCGTCCTTGTATATAGGCAAAACTTTTTGAGGCTTGCATTAATGCAATCGAACCGCGGGGACTGACGCCTAAATAGATTTGCGGATGATTTCTTGTCCTTGTCACAATAGAAATAATATATTGTTTAATCGTTTCATCAACAAATACGGCTTTCACCTCTTTTTGCATAGATAACAGTTCGTCCAAAGTAATCACAGGAGTTAATTCCTGAATTATTAGTCCCTCCTGAACACGACTTAATACTGCCATTTCTTCGGCAAAACTTGGATAACCCATGTGGATTTTTAATAAAAAGCGATCGAGTTGCGCTTCTGGTAATGGATAGGTCCCTTCATATTCAATTGGATTTTGCGTCGCCATAACTAAAAACGGTCTTGGTAAAGAGAATGTATGGCCGTCAATTGTCACGCTCTTTTCCTCCATCCCTTCCAGCAAGGCTGATTGCGTTTTCGGGCTTGTCCGATTGATTTCATCAGCTAAAATAATATTGCCCATAATGGGACCCGGACGAAATTCAAATTCCAATGCTTTCGGATTATAAATCGACACCCCTAGTACATCAGAAGGTAGTAAATCAGGAGTAAATTGGATTCGCTTGAATGTAGAGCTAACCGACCTAGCGAGGGATTTGACAAGCATCGTTTTCCCGACACCGGGGACATCTTCTAACAGTACATGGCCGCCCGCCAAAAGCGCAGTCAAACATAAAATGATTTCTTGGCGTTTTCCAATGATAACCCTTTCCATATTATTTAAAATAACTTCTACTTTTGGATGGAGAGTTGGAATTGTCATTGTTGTAAAACCTCCTGTATTTGTCGAAAAGGAATATTATTTTTATTTTACAATAAATTCCGTCATCTGTTAATGAAATAGATGATTTTTACAAGTTTTTAATAAAGTGCAACTTTCATCAGCAGGAGGTATATAGCCCCACTGGAGGTTAGTTGGACCAATCGGACCTTTACGGGTAGTTCACCCACCAATCTCCTTTGTAAAGTGGAACATAAGTAAGCATTTGCTATAATTTTCATATCCGTTACTTATCCAAACCTTTACGAATCAGTTCATAAACTGCGCCTGAAAAGGTCGAGATATGGTGCATTGCCCTGTATTCTTCAATTCTTACTACTAAATCGACAGGGAATTTAATCAGCTTGGCTACACGTTCCATTCTTTTCATTCCTTTCATAATGGATATTATTTACATATTCTCATGTTTAATATATACTTTGAGTATAGACTGAGGGAAAATGAAAATCAATCTTAATCAATAAAATGAGGCTACTGATAGGTTCTGAATATTCTTTCTGAACAATATATTTAGTTGTATTTTTTGCTTCTATATATTATGAAAATAAACCTTTTTGAATTGCTTTACAGTGGCTGCCAATCGTACGACAAAATTGTTAAAACTAAAACGCTCTAAAGGCGCTGATAAATACATGTTTCAAACTTAGGAATATATTTGGGTTCTGTCAAATAAAATAGATGTAAAATAAAATCAGGACAAATTGGGACAATGAACTTTTGAAAAAGCTTCTGATAAAGAAAGAATACAACTCGATAGTTAAGTTAAAATGTTTTCTTCTATTTAAATTTCCTTGTTTTGCCCCTCTGTCCTAGATTTAAGGGGGATGGTCATGATTAATTACGTAGTTATTATACCTGCTCTCAATCCAACAAATTCCTTACTGGATTATGTCAAAAGGTTAATAGATAAAGGCTTTTCGCAAATAATTGTTGTAAATGATGGAAGTGACCAGGCTTTCCTCTCTATTTTTTCTGAATTAAATAAACTTGAAAGATGTACTGTATTAACACATGAGCAAAATAAAGGAAAAGGGCGCGCCTTAAAAACGGCTTTTACACACGTGCTAAAATACTATCAAAATTTTTCAGGAATCATAACAGCTGATGCAGATGGGCAGCACGCCATTTATGACGTTTATAAAGTAGCTCAAATGTTACAACCTAATCCAAAAAGTCTTATTCTCGGTGTACGAGATTTTAACCAAGCCGGAATTCCAAAAAAAAGTATTTTCGGCAATACATGCACAAGTCTCATTTTTCAACTACTTTTTAAGAAAAAATTAAAAGACACACAAACAGGATTACGAGGAATCCCAATAGACGAGCTGCCATGGATGTTATGTTTAAAAGGGGAACGATATGAATATGAAATGAACATGTTGATTCAAGCGGTAAAAAGGAAGATAAACATAATGGAAGTAAATATTCAGACAATCTATCTAAACAATAATTCTGGGTCCTATTATAATACGATTAGTGACTCATTACGTATCTTAAGAAGGATTATTTCTGGTTTTTTTCGTAAAGGGAAGCAATCAGAAGTTTATTTGGTGAAAAACCATGACAAGTAATTACGGACTCCTTTTCAATGTTTGTAGAAAAATCGTGAGAATTGTTTATCCAACCTTTCATTATGAACGGCAAGAAAAAAATCCAGAAAAACCTGTCGTCTATGTTTCACATCATCAAAATCTTTTCGGCCCGTTCATTACATTATTATGGTTTCCAAGAGTTGTCCGCACATGGATTCTGGAAGTATTTCTTGACAGAGAGGCTTGTTATAAACAATACGTAGATTACACATTTACGAAACGATTTGGTTGGAATAAATATCTAGCAAAATCGATTGCCTATCCAATTTCCTTTTTTATTCCAAAACTACTTCACTCTGGGAAAGGAATACCTGTTCACAGGGGCTCAAGGAAAATTTTAAAAACATTAAAAATGAGTGTAGACGCACTGATTAACGGTGATAATATTGCCATATTTCCCGATATTGATTATCATGATTCTTCCTCTGAAGTAAAAGATATGTATGAGGGATTCCTTTACTTGGAAAAATATTATTATGAAATAACTGGAGAACATATTTGTTTTGTCCCACTTTATGTCAGTAAAAAGCAACGCAAGATTATAACTGGGAAAAATATATATTTCAGAGATGATATCAAATTTGCAGAGGAAAGAAAAATAGTACTTCAGAAGATACAAGATAATTTGAACCAACTGGCAAGAAGTTGCGATGAAATATAAAGTAAACCTTCATTTGTGGGCTCCTAACTCTCCCATCAAATGTAGCCTGCTGAAAGAAGACCTTTGACTTTTATCCCGTCCCCCACTTACAATTATCAGTTACCTTGAATTCCCCTTAATAAGGGGCTAATAACTTTTTTCGCTAGTCGATGAGTCACACACATAAAATGCTGCCAAATTACTGGCAGCATTTGTATTTTATCATTTCACCTCAAAGGACTACCATTGAATGAGTAGGAACTCATTTATGGGAGTATCTTGGTAATCGTAAAACTTCCTTATGCATTTGGATGAACCATATCAGCCGGATTGACATATTTATCAAATTCTTCACTCGTTAAATAGCCAAGCTTCAATGCTGCTTCTTTCAACGTAGTTCCTTCTTTATGGGCAAATTTTGCAATTTGTGCCGCCTTTTCATAACCAATATGCGGGTTTAATGCCGTAACAAGCATTAACGACTCATTCAAGTTTTTCGTAATCACTTCCCGATTTGGCTCAATGCCCACCGCACAATGATCATTGAAGGAACGAATACCATCCGCTAAAAGTCGGGCACTTTGCAAGAAATTATACAAAATTACAGGTTTGAATACGTTCAATTCAAAATTCCCTTGGCTTGCTGCAAATCCAATCGTTGCATCATTCCCCATCACTTGAACAGCAATCATCGTGATCGCTTCACTTTGGGTTGGATTGACTTTTCCCGGCATAATCGATGAACCCGGTTCATTTTCCGGAATCGTAATTTCGCCGATTCCACATCTTGGTCCAGAAGCTAACCAGCGGACATCATTGGCAATTTTCATTAAATCGGCTGCCAATGCTTTTAATGCACCATGAGCATATGCAACTTCATCATGGCTCGTTAAGGCATGGAATTTATTTTCTGATGAATAAAACTCTATTCCCGTAAATTTAGAAATTTCCTCACAAACTAATTTACCGAATTCCGGATGGGTATTAATTCCGGTACCAACAGCTGTTCCACCTATAGCTAGTGCTTTCATTTTATCGGAACTTTCTTTGACAAATTCTAAGGAACGTTCCAACATATGTACCCAGCCACTAATTTCTTGGCCAAGGGTTAATGGTGTCGCGTCTTGAAGATGTGTCCGTCCAATTTTTACAATATTCATGAAGGCTTGTGACTTTCCTTCCAATGTCGCTTTAAGTTTTTCAATCTCAGGGATTAAATATGTTTGTACATAATTCGTCGTTGCAATATGCATGGCAGTCGGAAATGTATCGTTTGAACTTTGCCCCATATTGACATCATCATTTGGATGTAATTTCTGACTGATACCTTGTTCGGCTAATAATTGATTCCCCCGATTAGCAATGACTTCATTCAAGTTCATATTCGATTGAGTACCACTGCCTGTTTGCCAAATTTTTAACGGGAATTCACCCTCATGTTTTCCTTCAATAATCTCATCGGCTACGGTGACAATCGCCTTTGCTTTATCATCACTTAATTTTCCAAGTTTATTATTTACAATCGCACAACTTCTTTTTAAAATAGCAAAAGACTTAATTAATTCTTCCGGCATGGTTTCCGTGCTAATGGCAAAGTTTTGTAAGCTCCGTTGCGTTTGCGCACCCCATAATTTGGCTGCCGGAACTTTAACTTCTCCCATCGTATCTTTTTCAATCCGGTATTCCATGAAAATTCCCCTCCTGTATTTGGACAAAAACGTTTACAAATCAATTTCTATTATAGTCAATATAGTGGTACAAATCTATTAATTTGACAACAAAAGACAATTTTCTTGTTTTAAGTTAGGTTTTGCTGTATTACTTGTTCTTGTATATATAACACCATTCAACAGCGCTCCATAGCAGATATACTGTTTCCCAGGCAATCAAAACCTCAACAGACTAAAATCAGAATAAAAAACAAGAGGAAAAAAGCGAAAAATTTTTCCTCTTGCCTTATTTAAGGGATTTTTTGAACAACTCCAAGTATGTGAATATATTCTTAGTGTGGCAAGAACGCCAACTGAATGAAAAACAATACCGCAAAAATGTAGACAATCGGATGGACTTCCCGCCATTTTCCCTTGGCTACTTTCATTAACGGAAGCGATATAAAGCCGAGCGCAATCCCTGTTGAAATACTTGACGTAAGTGGCATGGTCAAAATGACTAGAAATGCCGGAAATGCTTCATCAATTTCATTCCATTTAATTTTTGCAACATGACCAATCATTAGGCTACCTACAATAATCAATGCAGGTGCCGTAATCGCAGCCACACTAGAAATCGCACCGACTAAAGGACTTAAAAACGAGGCCAGAATAAAGAGAACGGCAACCGTTAGTGATGTAAGACCGGTCTTTCCCCCTGCAGCAACACCTGAAGTTGATTCAATATATGCAGTTGTCGGGCTTGTTCCCACCATTGCACCGACTGTTGTAGCAACGGAATCAGAAAGGAGTGCATTTTTTGCATTCGGTAATGTTTTTCCTTTCATAAAGCCTGCCTGTTCTGCAACTCCAATCATCGTTCCGGTCGTATCAAAGATGGTGACTAGTAAAAAAGAGAAAACAACCGCATATAGCGAATGTTGGAATACATCAAAAAAAGCCTTCAAAGGGTTGGCAACTATAACTCCATCCGGTAACGATGGTAGAGAAAAAATTCCCTTATCAAAGGATAACTGCCCGGTTACGAGTGCAGCAATTGTTGTTATAATCATACCTAAAAATAAAGCACCATTCACATTGAGAGCCATTAACACAAGCGTAACGGCCAAACCAAATAACGCCAGCAATACTTCGGGAGAATGAAGATTACCGAGCCCAATTAAATTATCGGGATTACTTGTAATAATTCCAGTATTTTTTAAACCTACAAAAGCGATAAAGAGACCGATCCCAGCTGAAATTCCAAATTTTAAATTATCGGGAATTACCTCGATTAATTTTTCTCGAAACGCTGTTAAAGAAAGGATAAGAAATATAATACCTGCCACAAATACTGCTGAAAAGGCCGTAACATAATCAATCCCCCCGTGAGAACCTACAACCGAAAATGCAAAATATGCATTCAAGCCCATACCGGGAGCAATCGCAATCGGATAATTCGCAAAAAGTGCCATCCAAAGCGTACCAGTAACGGTTGCAATAATTGTTGCGGTAAAAACTTGTTCAAACGGGATTCCAGTATTAGATAAAATTGCCGGATTAACAACGATAATATAGACCATTGTAAAAAAAGTTGTCATCCCAGCAAAAATTTCCGTCTTCACATTTGTTTGATTTTCCTGAAGCTTAAACATTCCTTGCCCTCCTAATATAAACGCGAACATTTTAAGACTACATATAAAATAATATTCGTTTATTAATGTTTTTTCAAGTACAAAATTTACACTCTCTGTATTAAGGTATTCAGATAAATCTCCTTAGGCATGGACGATTCTCCGTTTATCCACATGTCCCTTTTGATATATTTATTACCAATTATCATGAACATAATGACCCGTTTTACACAGCAAATATTCTTTTTGAGAAAATATCATACTGTTCAAAGATACTTAATCCTGATTTTTGAAAGCGTTTAAATAATTTTCTTGCCATTTTTTCAAACTAATAGTATGATAGGGATAAATAAATTGTATATCAGATCACATGTTACTGATTCGATCAGGCATGGTGGTAACCAAAAGGGTAGTATTCTACTCCTTTACCACCATGCCCTTTTTATTTTCTAAAAAAGGAGAAATATGTATGCTCAGTTTTTTTAAGAAAAAGCGAGGTCTTTCAATTTATGCCCCGGTCGACGGGGAAGTAATTCCTCTGTCATTTGTTCCCGACCCTGTTTTTCGTGACAAATTAATTGGAGATGGAATTGCCATAGTACCAACTGACGGGCATTTTTGTGCACCGGTAAATGGGGAAGTGATTCTCATTGCACCAACAAAGCACGCAATCGGTTTAAAAGCAGAGGATGGGACAGAATTATTAATTCATGTTGGCCTAGACACGGTTGACTTAAATGGGGAAGGTTTTCATCCTTTTTTAAAAGTCGGGGATTCTGTTTCCATTGGTCAACCACTCATGGACGTTGATTTAGCTTTTATTAATAGTCAAGCTAAATCAATCATTTCTCCTATTATTATTACGAATGATGAAGAACATAAAAAACTAATTTCATTCACTGTGGAAAAAACAGTCTATATTGGAAAAACTGTCATTATGTCCATAACTGGATGATCCTCTTCCTAATAAAAACAGGTAAGGTGGTGAATGATGATGAAGATCTCCAAAATATTAAACAATAATGCCGTAATTGTTAGGGATGGAGATGAAGAAAAAATAGCTATTGGAACAGGAGTTGCGTTTGACAAGAAGAAAAACGATATTGTTAACCCCAATAAAATTGAAAAATTATTTGTCATTGAAGATAAAGAAAAATTACAACAACTATTAAGCCGGATTCCGGAAGAATATCTTTTAATCTCTGAAAAAATTATTTCATATGCAGAAAAACAGTTAGGTACAAAATTAAATGATCACATCCACATTATCCTGACAGATCACATTTCATTCACAATCGAGAGGGAACTTGAGGGGATTCACCTAAGAAACAAACTTTTAAATGAAATTAAAATCTTATACTGGTCGGAATTTGAAATTGGACTTTGGGCCATAAATTATATAAACGAAAAATTGCATATTAACATTCCTGAAGATGAAGCCGGTTTCATTGCCCTCCATATCCATACAATGAAACCGAAAAGTAAAAATTTAAAAGAAACGATTTATCAAACTACAATCATAAAAGATATGGTCGAAATCATAAAGAACCATTTGTCAATCCGAGTTGAAGAAGATGACTTAGCCTATCATCGTTTAGTAACGCACTTGCGCTATGCTTTAACTAGAGTAAAGGAATATGAGATACGAACACTGGATGATGAAATGATAGTAATGATAAAAAATAAATTACCCATTTCTTATCAATGTGCCCTTGCAGTAGCAAAAGAGGTATCAGGCAAATATAATATTCACTTGTCTGAAGAAGAACTCGCCTATATTGCATTGCATATTGAGAGATTGCGTAAATAAGTTCAGTAAGAAATGTTCGTTTCTAAAAGGAGGTGATTATTTTCAAAACAAAAAGGGACCAGCTATCAACAAATCAATTTTTTCTCTTCTATGGCTCTGTATAAACTCACATATTTTGGCAATATATCTGACCACTTGCAAACTTTTACTTTTAACAGAGCCACTAATAAAACTTAAAATGGAGGTATGGTTAGAATGGTCATGAAGTATTTACAAAGACTTGGAAAATCATTAATGTTACCTGTAGCTGTTTTACCGGCAGCCGCAATATTAATGGGTATTGGTTACTGGATTGACCCGACCGGTTGGGGTGCGGGAAGTCCGGTTGCTGCCTTTCTAATTAAGGCAGGCGGTTCCATTATTGATAATATCCCAATCTTATTTGCTGTTGGTGTTGCACTTGGAATGTCGAAAGAGCGAGACGGATCTGCTGCTCTTAGCGGGCTTGTTGCCTTTCTTGTCACAACTACTTTACTGTCAACCGAAACTGTTTCTATGTTACTCGGAATTAAAGTAGATGCCGTGGATTCTGCTTTTGGAAAAATTGGAAACGCTTTTGTTGGTATTTTATCAGGTATTATTGCTTCTTTATGTTATAACCGTTTCCATAAAGTGAAATTACCGGATGCATTGGCTTTCTTCAGCGGAAAGCGGCTTGTTCCAATTATGACAGCGATTTCGATGATTCTTATTTCCGTTATCTTATTCTTTGTTTGGCCACCTGTTTACGGAGCGCTCGTCGCATTTGGTGAAGCGATTTCAAAATTAGGTGCTGTCGGTGCTGGCTTGTACGGATTCTTTAACCGTCTATTGATTCCCACCGGTTTGCATCATGCGTTAAACTCTGTATTCTGGTTTGACGTTGCCGGAATCAATGATATTGGAAATTTCTGGTCCGGTAAAGGAGTAAAAGGGATAACCGGTATGTATCAAGCAGGTTTCTTCCCTGTTATGATGTTTGGCTTACCTGCAGCCGCTCTAGCTATGTATCATACCGCAAAAACGGAAAAGAAAAAACAAGCAGCTTCTTTATTACTTGCAGCCGCATTTGCTGCATTTTTCACCGGTGTTACAGAACCAATTGAATTTGTCTTTATGTTCTTGGCCCCAGCATTATACGTTGTACACGCACTTTTAACGGGGGTTTCATTATTTATCGCCGCAGCATTTCATTGGACGGCCGGATTTGGTTTCAGTGCAGGTTTCGTCGACTTTTTCTTAAGTTCTCGACTACCTTTAGCTAACCAACCTTATATGCTCTTGCTACAAGGACTTGTATTTGCGGTTATATACTATTTCTTATTCCGCTTCTTAATTGTAAAATTCAACTTAAAAACACCTGGCCGTGAAGATGATGATGAAGTTGGTGAAATTGTCAATGCTCCCGGAAAAGATCGGTTTGCAACAATGGCAAAAATAATCTATGAAGGTTTAGGTGGAGATGCAAATGTTGTCGCAATTGATAACTGTGTAACACGTCTAAGAGTTGAAGTTAAAGATATGAGAAAAGTAGATCAACAAAAAATCAAATCAACCGGAATTTCGGGCATAAAAGAAGTCGGACCAACAAGCATACAAGTTATTGTTGGTACAAACGTGCAATTTGTTGCAGACGAAATCGCAAGACTACATAAATAACCTTATGACATTCCAAATAGCAGGGTATGCACAATTCGCATACCCTGTTCTATGAATTGGATAGAAGAAATGTCTCAGAGAAACCCTTTCCCGTCACGAATTTGGGAAAGATAAACCTTCTTGGCGACGAGACCCTTTCTCGTCACTAATTTTGATCGAAATCCACCTGTTTTTGTCGACGCTGCCATCCATTAGACATAAACCACAAAGAAAAGCGCGAGTCGCGTTCGCTTAGCGACGTACAAACGGCATCCCCGCAATGAGAACAGATTTACTTCCTCGAATAGGCATCGCACGAAGAAAAATGCGTTTAGCATTTTTCAAGGAAAAGGAAACTCGGTGAGGGACGAGCCGATGTTGCCAAATCGTGCGTGGAGGAGAGCTAGTTTCTCAGTCGCTGGCGCTCGGAGCTAGACAATAAACTCGTCCCAAGTTAGTTACTTGTATTTTTATACTTTCTTATCTTTTAAAAAAAACCTTGTCGAATTGTCCCCAAGATAGAACATTTCAATTCCCTTACTCACAAGTTTTTCAACAAACAGTCTTTATCAGTTGCTTATTACATCTAGAAAAAATGATATAATAATAAAATGGAAGATTACAGGAAGGATTTTAATAATGAACAATCAACGTTGGCTTTCATTTAATTACTTTACATTTTTCTTTACATGGGGAATCTTCATGCCTTATTGGACGGGCTGGCTAACAGGCGATAAGGGACTTTCTGTATCCGCTGCAAGTATTATTATTGGGGCTGGGTTACTGGCAAGATCATTTTCTACCTTGATTTTGTTTCCAGTTGCAACCAACCGATTTTCCATTAGCTCTGTAATGAAAGGAATTGCACTTCTTTCGCTTGTTTTGATGATCTTATATATTCCCTTTGATTCCTATAGTATACTACTTCTCATTACCGTTCTATTTAGTCTCATATATCCAAACTTAATGCCCGGTGTCGAGGGTAGTGCCACCATTTTATTAGCAAACAAAAATATCGATTATGGAAAGAGCCGTTCCTTTGGCTCAATCGGTTATACGGTTGCTTTAATCGTTGTCGGGATTGGGACTTCCTTATTTCAAGAAAAAGCAATCTATTGGTTAATGCTAGCAGGCATTGTGTTCATTATCTTTTCCCAATTTCAAAGAACACCCTACATTTTGAAAGCAAAACCGAAAATCCATAATCCAAATTCTAGTATAAGAAACTTCCAAAAACTTTTCACATCAAAAGAATTTCTTATCATTCTAATCATTTCCGTCTTATTGCAAGGTTCACATACATCTTATTACAATTATGGATTTATCTATTTACAGGATTTAAACATAAATAGTTTTTATATTGGACTTATTTTAAATGTAGCCGTTCTAGGAGAAATCTTATTTTTTGCAAAAGCAGATTCGTTTATGCTCAATATGAAAATATCGACAATGTACATCTGGGCGTCCATCGGTTCTACGTTACGGTGGGTTCTCGTATTCCTTTTCCCGAATGTATTTGTTTTTATTGGTTCGCAACTTTTGCATGTGGTTTCCTTTGGTTTTGCTCATTATGCAACAATTCAATTTATCTCGAAGCGACTAAAAACAAGCCAAATTCCTACCGCTCAAGGTATGTATACTGCTTTTGCCATGAGTTTAATTAATGCTTTGCTGACCTTTCCGGCTGGATTTTTATATGAGTTTTCGGCAAAGACGGCCTTTTTAGGAATGATTGCTTGCACCATCCCGGCTTTACTTTTAACCTTGGCTACAAAACGAAAATATAACTATTAAAGGTGAATCATTGCACCATTAAGTTGAATCAAACAATCGCGGAACAAAAAACACATTTTTTAGGAATGATATCACATAAGGAAAAAGGGGAAGCCAGCGCTGAATCCGGCTCTCTAGATCCCCCCTTCTCCTTTTTATTTTGGATTAATTACAATTTCTACGCGTCGATTTTTTGCTTTTCCTTCCTCTGTATTATTTGGTGCAATCGGCATCGTTTCACCGTAACCTTTTATACTAATCTGCATATGATTTACTTTTTCACTTTGTCGCAAATAAGTTTCTACCGCTCTGGCTCTATTTTCTGATAATGTCATATTATATTGGTCATCACCTGTACTATCGGTATGTCCATTGATTTGAATAACTGTATCTTCTTCCAATGTTTCTAAAGATTGAATGAGTTCATTCAACGTTTTTTGGGCATCAGGTTTCAAATCACTTTTATCGTGATCAAATAATATATTGTCAGGTAATTGAATTTTTACCTCTTCATCATCTGTAGTAAGCATTGTTTTTTCCGGCGCTTTAACGATTGGCGGTTTCGGATAAAGAAGGAATTCAATCATATTCCCGCCTTCCTCATTTGGTTTCACCTGGTCACCACTCATTTTTTCAAATTGCTCCCCATAAATTTCTTTCATTTTTGTTTCCAATACATGTGTATCATTCGGCTTTGAAGTAATGATGATAAATCCATTTTCTGTAATTGTATCATAAGGAATTTGTAAGAAAAACGTACCGTCACTAACAACTTCTGTACTTGAACTGATCCAATTTTGTGAAAGTGTTGCATCTTTGGAAGAATAATAGAGAGCATTCAAATGTGTTCCTTCTAATAAATTTGATTTCCCTTTTACATAGAAATAATGATGGTCATTCGTTAGTTCCGTATCAATCCAGACTTTCGTGCTGCCATAATCATCCGGAACCTTTTCCCTTTTTGGTGCTTTAATCGGATATATAGTTTGTTTCCCATTCGGTGAAACAAGAACGGAAGCAAAAATTTTTTGATATTCTTCTTCAATGATTTCATGTTTGTAGACAAATGGTCCTTTTAAATTCTCTCCATGTTCACCATAAACAGCTTCAATCTCATCCGGCTGCCCCAATCCTCCGAGAACGACTTCAATTGTCACTAAAACATATTCATAGTCTTGTAGATCTTGAGGTATTTCAAATGTAAAATTTCCATTTTTGTCGACAACAGTACTATTCTCGCAAAGCAAGCATATAGGATTTCGTATAGAAAAAGGTCGATCAAGCCAATCAATTTCAACATATGTCCCTTTCATTAAATTGCTTTTCCCTTTAACAACAATCTTTCCATTTTCGTTGACTATTTCTCCACTTAATTCAATATTTGTCGGATTCTTTTTATCACCGTTATTTTTCTCCTTCTCTTTTTGCATTCCGTCTGATTGGCTTGAATTCTTTACAGCAACATGGCTACTTTCTTCCCCTTTTGTCTGTTTTTCCTCACACCCAACTAAAAAAAGTATTGTTGCTATAATCAAGAAAAACCAACATGACTTTCTCACCATATTCTCCCCCTAAAATTACTAGTTCTTTAAATAAATTAAATGATTTTCGACAAAAATGAAATAAGTTCATAGTCCTAGGAAAAATATAATATACTGACTTCAGGTATATGAATAATGGAAATATTTCTGAATATTTTTTTGAATTATAGGAATGCTATAACTTCTACCTCTTAATTCATGTATTTTTCACCCATTATTTTCTACATATAAATATCATCTTCCAGGTCCTCTTGTCTTGTAATTTTTAAACCAACATAAATAACCCGATTTTGCCAATATTTCTATTATCTGCTTGGTTTTTATGTACCAGTATCCCATCGGTTAGTCCTAATTTTTCATCAAACAATTGAAAAAGCACTTACAACGTTTCACTACTAGTTTCTTTCAAATGCTTAGTTGTAACTTTGAGGAAGCTTTTTGGGCCAGAGATTGTTCTTGATTCAAGAAAAAATTTCTAAAAATAATTGATGACAAATAACTTCTTAATTATGTATAATAAATACAACAAAATATTGTGTTACCTATCTTTTTTATTCGTAATTCTTTTCTGCCAACATAAAATTGTAAATAAATAACAGATTCGAGGAAGATTCAATGACTATCTTACCAGAAAGACTAAAAACGTTAAGAAAAAGGCATAAATTGACCCAGAAGGATATCGCAAACTACCTTGGCATGACCGAAAGTGGCTATGGCTATTATGAACAAGGTAGGAATGAGCCATCTATTGAAACTTTACAAAAATTAGCAGTAAAATACAATGTTTCCATTTCCTACTTAACTGGCGAAGAATATGATGGAAAGAAAGCCTTGGTAGCCGATCAGGAAGAATTGACAGAAGAAGAATTCAACTTCATAAAAGAATTAAAAAAACATCCTCAATTATTTCATGAACTTACTTCTGACCCTGCTAAGAAAGTGAAAGAACTCATTAAACTTTTTAGGGTGAAACAATTGATCTTAGAAGATATTGAAGAATACGGGGATGTCAAAAAATAATTTTTTAAGGAGTTGCTTACCATGAATGAACAAATTGTAGGGCAAATTTTAGAACAATTACAAGGCATCCGTGATTCCCAACAGGCGACGCAATCAGAAATTAAGTCAATACAAACTGAAATCAAGGGAATGAAAGATTCTCAGCAATCCATGCAAACTGAAATCAAGTCTATGAAAGACGAAATTAAGGGAATGAAGGATTCTCAGCAATCCATGCAAACTGAAATTAAGTCTATGAAAGACGAAATTAAGGGAATGAAGGAATCACATTACGTAATGCAGACACAATTAAAACAAACCAATGAAATTGTTCGTGCCATAAGACATCGTCAAGAAGAGACGGATGCAAAACTTGATGCTCTGTCCATGGACGTTCATAAACTGCATGGAGAAGTTTCATCCTTAAAAAATGGACAAGAACGTCAAGAAAGAATACTTGAAAGTCTATCTCTTCGTTCCATTGAGCAGGAAGCAGACATCCGAGATTTAAAAATAATTAAATGATTCCTTATGATTTGAAAAGAACAAGCAGCTTAATAAAATTCGATACAGAATGGTAGATGAAAACATTGAATGACATGAAAGTTTCTCGACATAAAGTAAAAAAGAGGTCTCAATCCAAGTTTACAATTGGTTAGAGACCTCTATTTCTTTATTGATCAGTGGAACGATTATGAAACCTTATCAAATTGGCTGTTATAAAGATTTGCATAAAACCCGCCTTTTGTTAACAATTCTTCATGTGTACCTTGTTCGACAATATCCCCGTCTTTCATACAGAGAATTAAATCAGCATTTTTAATCGTGGAAAGTCGGTGTGCAATAATAAAGCTTGTTCTTCCCTCCATTAATTTATCCATTGCTTTTTGAATCAACACTTCTGTACGGGTATCGACAGAGCTAGTTGCCTCATCCAAAATCAAGACTTTTGGATCGGAGAGAATCGCCCTGGCAATCGTTAATAATTGCTTTTGACCTTGGGATATATTGCTTGTTTCTTCGTTTAATTCCATTTGATAACTATTCGGTAATGTTTTAACAAAATGGTCCACCTGTGCCAATTTTGCTGCTTCAATAACCTCTTCATCTGTTGCATCATTTTTACCATACCGGATATTATCCATAATCGTTCCATTAAAGAGCCATGTATCTTGTAAAACCATACCGAAAAGAGTACGCAAATCTTGTCTAGAGAAATTGTTTATATTGTAGTCATCGATATAAATAGCACCTTCATTAATATCATAAAACCGCATAAGTAATTTAACCATTGTTGTTTTTCCCGCTCCGGTTGGTCCGACAATAGCCACTTTCTGACCGGCTTTAATTTCAGCGGAAAAGTCTTTAATAACCACTTGGTCCGGATTATAACCGAATTTCACATGTTCAAAACGAATATTCCCCTCAATTGGTAAATCCTTTATCTTATATTTTACATTTGTATCTTTTTCCTCTTCTTCATTTAAAAATTCAAAGATCCGTTCTGCTGCGGCAACCATTCTTTGAAATTGATTAGAAATATTCGTTAACTGGGTAATTGGTTGAGTAAAATTACGAACATATTGGATAAATGCTTGAATATCCCCAATGGTAATTTTCCCGTTTGCTGCCATAGACGCACCAACAATACATACAACAACATAACCGAGATTTCCAACAAAGTTCATGACAGGCATCATTAAACCTGATAAAAATTCAGCTTTTCTCGCATTTACCGCTAATTCGTCATTTTCTTTCTCAAAATCCTGTAAAGCTTGATCTTCTCCGTTAAAAGCTTTAATGACCACATGTCCGCCATACATTTCTTCTACATGGCCATTGACGCGACCCAGATATTTCTGTTGGTTATTAAAATGCTTTTGTGATAATTTTACAACACCGATAACAAGGAGCATTGATACAGGAATCATCCCTAGAGCAATCAATGTTAACTTCCAGCTGATCGTTAGCATCATAATCAAAACACCAACCATCGAGGCCACAGATGTCAAGAATTGGGTAATACTTTGACTAAGGGATTGTTCAAGTAAATCGACATCATTTGTGATTCGAGATAGTACATCCCCTTGGCTATTTTTTTGAAAATAACTAAACGGTAGCCGGTTCATCTTCTGCATAATTGAATTACGTAAATTATAGGAAACCGATGTCGCTACATTAGACATAAAATATCCTTGAATATACATAAATGTAGCACTTACTACATATAACCCGATTAATATAAGGACAATTTTCCCAATATAATTAAAATCAATTCCACTATCTGCACCCAGCATCATATTCTTAATCCCTTTGGCTAACTCATCTGTTGCCTTAGCTAGAATTTTTGGTCCAACAATGGAAAATACAGAACCGGCAATGGCCAAAATGGCAACAAGGAACAAATACCATTTAAAAGGACTTAAATAAGAAGTCAATCTTTTCAAGCTGCCTTTAAAATCCTTTGCTTTTTCAACCTGCATTTTTCTCATTGGGCTTCCCGGGTGGCGTCTCGGTTGTTTTTCTTCACTCATGCTAATTCCTCCCTCGATAGCTGTGATTCTGCAATTTCCCGGTATTCTGGACAGCTTTCCAGCAATTCTTTATGGGTTCCTTTGCCTACGATTTTACCTTTATCAAGGACAATAATCTGATCAGCATTTATAATCGTGCTTACCCGTTGAGCAACAATTAAAACAGTTGAATCATGTGTGTATTGATCCAATGCTTTTCTTAGTGCCGCATCAGTCTTTAAATCGAGTGCTGAAAAACTATCATCAAATATATAAACAGGAGGTTTTTTGACTAAAGCACGAGCAATCGATAAACGTTGCCTTTGTCCACCACTGACATTTGTTCCACCTTGTGAAACAGCTGTATGAATGCCTTCTTCAAATTCTTCAACAAAGTCTTTCCCTTGTGCCACTTCAATGGCCTTCCAAATTTCTTTTTCACTAGCTTCCGAATTCCCATACTTAATATTCGATGCGATATCTCCTGTGAATAGGAAGCCTTTTTGCGGCACATAACCAATAAGATCACGTAATTCCTTTTGTGAAAGATTGCGAATATCAATATCATCAAACGTAATTCTTCCTTCAGTGACATCGTAAAATCGCGGTATTAAATTAATTAACGTGGATTTTCCCGATCCAGTAGAGCCGATAAATGCTGTTGTTTCTCCCGGTTTTGCAATAAAAGATATATTTTCCAAAATACTTTCCTCTGCATCAGGATATCGGAATGATACATGGTTAAATTCAATTTTACCCTTTGGATTCGTTAAATATTGAACCTCACGGCTATCAGTAACGATTAATTCTGTATCTAGTACTTCCTGAACACGTTTTGCTGAAACTAATGCTCTTGGTACTAAGATAAAAATAACGGAAATCATTAAGAAAGCCATAATAATTTGCATGGCATATTGAATAAATGCTAACATATCTCCAATTTCCAATGTCGAATCAGCAATCGCCTTTCCACCAACCCACACAATTAACAAACTAGCCAAGTTCATAATCAACATCATTGCTGGCATCAGAAATGACATCGTTCTTTGAATAAATCGATTGGTTTTACGTAAACGATCATTTGCTTTCTCAAAACGATTTTCCTCAAACCGCTCATTACCAAATGTTCGAATAACCATCATACCGGCAAGATTTTCCCGGCTGACCAAGTTCACTTTATCGATTAATGTTTGTAGTATTTTAAACTTCGGCATCGCAATAGAAAGGATGGCTACCATGAGTATGAGCAAGGCGACTACGGCAACGGCAATCGTCCAACTCATAGACACAGTCGTCCGAAGTGCCATCAAGATTCCGCCAACTCCGATAATTGGGGCATAGCAAATCATCCGAATACCCATCATAATTAAAACTTGAATTTGTTGGATATCATTCGTACTTCTAGTTATTAAGGAAGCTTGCGAAAACTTATCATATTCCGCATTTGAAAAAGACATGACTTTTTTAAATATATCCCTGCGCAGATTTTTGGAAGAAGTTGTTGCAACCTTGGTCGCAAACCAGCCAACAATGATAGAAGCGACAACACTAAGTAGAGCCAAGCCAAGCATCTGCAAACCTTTTATAATAATATAATGCTTTTGAATTTTGTCTAAATCTGCACCAAGCTCATTATAAAAAATTCTCGAAAATGTGGTGGAAACTTGTCCAGCTGCCATGGAATCATCATCGGCAGCTAAAGAAATATATTTGTCTAATTTTCCTGCTTGCTTAAGTTGCGTTAAGTAAGGAAGCATTTGATAGATTTTACTCGTATCGACATCGGATAAATCCGTACTTTTATTGCTATCCCCTTTGCCTTGTGCTGCATTGATTTCATCCGCCATATCCTCTAGACTAAGTGTCAAAGCATATGTCGCTTTTGTATAGGCTTTATCTGTTTTTTCCAATTTGTCTTGATCCGTTTCCGTCAAGACATAGATATTCTCACTTTTTACAGCCGGATAGTCACTTTTATATTTACCTGCTTTTGAACTCCCTGCTTCGATGAATGTATAACTATCATTCATAACGGATTGACTATCTTTATCCATAAGTAACTGGATTAAATTCATTCCCTCTTCACTGATGGCATCCGGGGCTCCCTCTTCAATCCCTCCCGATTGAATACCGTCATTTACCATATCACTCATAAAATTTGGTAATTGTAGTTCTGAGATTGCTTGTGCAAAAAGAAAAGCAATACAAATCAATATGGTTAGAGTGAAAGGTTTAACATATTTTAATATTAACTTCATATAACATTTCCTCTCTATCTTTCTAATTCGTTTTAATGAAAAATTTTAATCAAATTTGGGGCTATACCTGAGCAAGTGATTAGAATCATTATCGGTTTTGTGTTATGACTTGTGCAAGGAGGATGTTTTCTAAATTTATTCTAAGTAACTTTATTACATTTTCTTATCACTTCAATATTCGTGTGGTTAACGGAAATTGTACTAAGTAACTTTACTACATTTTTTTATCATATTCAATATTTATTCGTGTGATTTTCTGATTTTTTCTAAGTCACTTTACAACTTTATTTTTCGTAAAGCTTTTTTATAACATATATTGGCAAGGGAAAAATTTGATCCAGATTTACCTAGAAGTATAACAGAAGGTTCCAACCTAGAAGAAGCCTTTAGATGGAAAAAGATGTATTAGACGGTTATGTTAAGAATAAGGAAAAGATAGTGGAACAATTCCTTTTCCTTCTATTCCAAAAACCATAACATTCCAATGAAAGCATTTATTACCATTTTCGATTTTTGAGGTTTTAAAATTTGTACCTTTTGTTCTGCGTTTACTAGATATTTCATAAAAAATTACTTCAAACAAAGATATTTTTGGTCATAAAAAACGAGTAAGAAATGTGATTTTTATTAAATTAAGGGCTGTATAACCAGCCCTTAATCAAAATAGTATTTCAATGTTTTAACTATTAGATTACATCATTCCACCCATGTCTGGCATTGGAGCGGAGCTTGCTTTGTCCTCTTCAGGAATGTCAGCAACGACAGCTTCAGTAGTTAAGAACATTGCTGCAACAGAAGCTGCATTTTGAAGAGCTGAACGGGACACTTTTGTCGGGTCAACGATACCAGCATCGATCATGTTTACCCATTCGTTTGTAGCAGCGTTGAAACCTACGCCAGGTTTTTCATTTTTCAAGCGTTCAATGATAACCGATCCTTCTAAACCAGCGTTTTCAGCAATTTGACGAACCGGTTCTTCTAAGGCACGAAGAACGATTTTCACACCGGTTGCTACATCGCCTTCAGCTTCAATGGCTGCCACTTTTTTATAAACATTAATAAATGCTGTACCACCACCGGATACAATACCTTCTTCAACGGCAGCACGAGTGGCGTTTAGGGCGTCTTCAATGCGAAGTTTCCGTTCTTTTAATTCTGTTTCTGTAGCAGCCCCGACTTTGATAACTGCAACTCCACCGGCAAGTTTCGCCAAACGTTCTTGTAATTTTTCTTTATCAAAGTCAGAAGTCGTTTCTTCTAATTGTGCTTTAATTTGATTTACACGTCCAGCAATTTTACTGGATTCGCCAGCACCTTCAACGATTGTTGTGTTATCTTTTGTGATAACAACTTTACCGGCACGACCTAATTGAGCAACGGAAGCAGATTTTAATTCAAGTCCTAGATCTTCTGTGATGACTTCACCACCGGTTAAAATTGCGATGTCTTCAAGCATAGCTTTACGACGATCACCGAAACCAGGCGCTTTTACTGCTGCAACATTGAATGTACCACGAAGTTTGTTTACAACAAGTGTTGCAAGAGCTTCCCCTTCAATGTCTTCAGCAATAATCAATAATGGCTTCGATTGTTGCAATACTTGTTCCAATAATGGAAGGATTTCTTGAATATTAGAGATTTTCTTATCTGTAATTAAAATATATGGATTTTCCAAAACAGCTTCCATTTTATCTTGGTCTGTTACCATATATGCGGAAACATAACCACGGTCAAATTGCATACCTTCAACAACATCTAGTTCAGTATTGAAGCCTTTTGATTCTTCAATAGTAATTACACCATCTTTACCAACGCGTTCCATTGCTTCTGCGATTAATTGACCTACTTCTTCATCACTTGCAGAAATGGTTCCAACTTGCGCGATTGCTTCTTTACCTTCTATATGTTTAGAAATTCCTTTTAATTCATCAACGGCAACTGCTACTGCTTTTTCAATCCCTTTACGGATGCCCATTGGATTTGCACCGGCAGTAACGTTTTTCAATCCTTCACGAATGATTGCTTGGGCAAGAACCGTTGCAGTTGTCGTACCGTCCCCGGCAACATCATTTGTTTTGCTGGCAACTTCTGCAACAAGTTTCGCACCCATATTTTCAAATGGATCTTCCAATTCGATTTCTTTTGCGATTGTGACACCATCATTTGTAATTAGTGGTGAACCAAATTTTTTCTCTAATACCACATTACGTCCTTTTGGTCCTAATGTAACTTTGACAGCATCTGCCAATTTATCTACACCGCGCAACATACTACGTCGAGCTTCTTCACTGAATACGATTTGTTTTGCCATTCTCGTCAAATCCTCCTATCATATTTTTATTATCAATTGTAAAATGTTATTATTCTACAACAGCTAATATGTCACTTTCACGTAAAACTAAGTATTCTTTTCCGTCATATTTGACTTCAGTACCAGCATATTTTGAGAAGATGATCCGATCGCCGACATTTACTTCAAGTGCAACCCGTTCACCGCTATCAAGAACACGGCCGGTTCCTACAGCTACAACTTTACCTTCTTGTGGTTTTTCTTTTGCAGTATCCGGCAGAACGATGCCGCTAGCTGTTTTTTCTTCAGTTTCTACAAGTTCAATAACTACGCGATCTCCAAGTGGCTTTAACACATTAAACAACCTCCTCATAAATTTTCAACGTTGTTAGCACTCATTGCCCTTGAGTGCTAATTCCAATTATTATAATAATGAATTCGTTCATTTTTTGCAAGTGGCAACTATAAAATTTTAACATTTTTTTGCCAAAATTACCTTATTGTGCTCAATTGGTAAATAGCTTCCCTTGCAACTTTTTGATAAAATGCCAGTGAGGTGAATCTTTTGAAACGAGAATATAAAATAATTATCCTTACTTATGTAGTAATGCAGTTGTTTTTAAACATCGGGGCCTCAATCGTTTACGGCATCTTCCAAGGTTTTGGTTTATCCGGAAATAAGTATTGGGTCCTTTCCGTTTCTACTTGGACGGTATTTAGTTTTTTTGTAACCTTATTGATTACTCTTTATTATTTAAAAGGTGAAATGACAGTGCGAAACTGGAACCTCCGTTCATTACCGTTTGTACTTGGCTGGTCCGTTTACGGTGTATTACTTGCCCTGATTGCACAAAGAATTGCTATCATGATAGAGACGCTATTAGGTGTGGATGTTGGTTCAAAAAACACAGAAAATATCTTGAACTTAATACATGTTGCACCGATTATGATTTTTGTTACGTCGATAATTGGTCCGATTTTGGAAGAAGTCATCTTTCGTAAAATCATTTTCGGATCTTTATACAAAAAGACAAATTTCTTTCTTGCAGCCTTAATCAGTTCTTTTATTTTTTCCGCCGCTCATATGGAATTTGAGCATTTATTACTCTATAGTGCAATTGGATTTACATTCAGTTATTTATATGTAAAAACCGATCGAATAGTCATTCCAATTTTGGCACATACATTAATGAATACATATGTAGTAATGAGCCAGTTTTTCTTGCAAATGCAGCAAGTATGAACCATCCAATCAAAATTAGTCTGTCAAAACCATAATACTTTATACAAGTATTTCCATAAAAGGGAAAGGACTATCTCAAAAAGGCTATACAAAATGAGGATTAATAATCGAAATAAAGCTATCTTTCTTATTATGCATATGCCTTTTCTAACATAGTCCTTATCCAAGAAACTCAGGTGTTCCAGGTTTTAGCCGACCCAAGATGTGGTGTCCTCTAATTTAAGAGATTTACATATCGTTTAAAGAAACCCTTCTAAATGTACCTAAACGCTTGCTTTGTTGCCAAAATTCTATATATTTTTATATGAAAAAATATCAATGATTAACCGGCAAGCTCTTCTTCCTTCACTTTTTTCCGATAAGCCAGTTTTGAAATCCAAATACTAACTTCATAAAGCAATATTAATGGTAAGGTAACCATCATTTGCGAAAGAACATCTGGTGGTGTAATCAATCCGGCAATGACCAGAAAGATAAAATACGCATATTTTCGCATCTTTGATAAAAATGCAGGATTAATAATTCCTAGCCTTGTAAAAAATAAGATAATGACCGGCAATTGGAATAACAAACCAAAAGGCAACGTAATTTGTAGCAAGAAATGGAAATACTCATTTATCCCAATAACTTGATTAATTTCCATATGGTCCCCTAAATGTTTCAAAAAGTGAACAACAAACGGAAACAATATAAAATACGAAAACGAAATGCCTAATAAAAACAAAAATACCGAAACAGGTATATAGGATAAGGTTATTTTTTTTTCCTTTTCATACAAACCTGGTGAAATAAAAGCCCATAACTGGTACAAAACAAAAGGTGAAGTTATTACACAAGCAATGATAAAAGCAATTTGCATATAAATCTTTAGCGGGTCAGTTAAGCGGAAGGCGTTCAGCTCCAAACTGGCCGCTTCATCAGTCTGTTGCAAATATACGATCAACGGCTCTGCTAAAAAAAACGAACCGATCATTGCCAAAAGAAAGAAGACAATAATATAGATCAACCGTCTCCTTAATTCAACGAAATGCTCAATTACGGTCAATTCGTTTTTATCCATTGTATTTCTCCCTACTTGCCTTCTTGATCTTTTCTATTCTCATTATTTTCATTCCTGAACACTTTGTAATATTTTTAACTTCCCTTAAAGTCTCTACTGCCGCATGACCGAATGGTGGGAATATGTTCTGGCCAAAAAGGAATATTGCAATGATGAATATGAGAATTAAACTACCCGGATTGATTGTCATGAATTTCCCCCCAGCAACCTCATTCAAATTCAAACATTGTCACCCAAAAAGGTTGTACAAAAACTTTTTACAATCAATTGTTGGAATCTTAATTATTGTACCACAAAATATTGCACTTTTTTGAACATACTTTTTAGTGCTATTTATTATGATGATGTTCCTATTTTTAAAAATTAATCTCCTACCACTACTTCCTCATTCGAGTAATGTTTTATTAAATAAACAAAAGATTGTAATTCAACAGCTAAATCAATATGGTGAACACGAATATGTGAAGGAACATTTAATCGAGCCGGTGTAAAATTTAAAATTCCTTTTATTTCTGTTTTTGCTAAACGATCAGTAACCAATTGAGCAGCAAGAGCAGGAACGGTCAATATAACAACTTGAATCTCTTCGGTTGACAATATTTGTTCCAATAATTCCATTGAATGAATTGTAATATCACCTATTTTTTGACTGACTTTTTCTTGGTTCTCATCAAAGGCGCAGACAATTTTTGTGTTATTATTTTTAGTAAAATTATATTTTAATAGAGCTGTACCTAAATTACCTACACCAATTAATGCCACCTTTGTTATTTCATCCTGATTCAATATTTTTCTGAAAAAGGATAGCAAATACTGAACATTATATCCATACCCTTTTTTACCTAATGCACCGAAATAAGAAAAATCCCTTCTAATTGTTGCTGAATCGACCTTAACCGCTTCACTTAACTCAGCAGAAGAAACCCTTTGTTTTCCTGATTGGTACAAATTTTGAATAAAACGATAATACAATGGCAATCTCTTAGCGGTGGCCTTTGGAATTTTTAGCTGATCTGTTTCCATGTCAATATCCTCCAATGCTGAAAAATTATTATTTTTATATTATAATATCTTTCATTGCCCTGTAGAAATATTTTCTCCACAAGACATACTAAGCATACTGTGAACGCTTACATTTAGAATAAAAATGTACACTTCCTCGATTTTTTATTTTTGTTAACACATTCACCTACTATGATACACTATTTTCTTCCATCTGTCTTGTAGATCGTTTTATTTCATCTCCATTTGCCATTTTTCCTCTTCTTCATGTACTATTTTGATATAGGCATGTTGATTGGATCCCTTTAATTGACGGAAGTGATGGATCAAATGCGACTGAATAAGTTAGGAATGGTTTATTTTTGTAATAAAACAACCTATACCCATTCGCGTCACACTGAAAAAATTTAGGCAATCATTTATTCCTTTAAAAAGGAAACAGAGAAAATCTTATATAGATTTCTAGGCAGAAGACAACTTTTATTGTGAATGTTGAGGTGCAAATCATGATTTTACTACAAGTAAATCAACTGAATAAATATTACGGGGCAGATCTTGTCCTTTCGAATATTAAATTGGAAATTCATACAAGAGACCGAATTGCCCTCGTTGGAAGAAATGGAGCGGGCAAATCAACCTTGCTGAAAATAATTGCCGGTGAACTTGCTTATGACTCCGGAGAAATAATTAAGCCAAAAGAAGTAACCATTGGCTTTTTAGATCAACATACCGGTCTCGTTTCAGACAGAACCATCTGGGATGAAATGCTAACTGTCTTTGAAGATTTACGTAACATGGAAAAAAGATTACGTAATCTTGAACAGGAAATGGCAAAGGAAGAAGTTTATTTAGACGAAGATTACTACAAGCAAATTTTGTCCGAATATGACTATTTACAACATGAATTTAAAGAACAGGGCGGATATCAATATGAAGCAGACATTCGTTCCGTCCTACATGGGCTTAATTTTTCCTCTTTCAATTATCAAGAAACAAAAATATCCAATTTAAGCGGAGGACAAAAAACTCGGCTGGCTTTAGGGAAATTGCTCTTATCAAATCCGGAAATTTTAATTTTAGACGAACCAACGAACCACTTAGATATCGATACATTGACATGGTTAGAACAATACTTACAATCCTATGATGGAGCCATTCTTGTTGTTTCCCATGATCGATATTTCCTTGATAGGCTTGTAAACCAAGTTTATGAATGTGCTCAAACAACTTTAACAAAATATATCGGTAACTACAGTCAATACTTAGTCCAAAAAGCAGAGAATTATGAACGTGACTTGAAGATGTATGAAAAACAACAAATTGAGATAGCAAAAATGAAAGAATTTATTGCCAGGAATCTGACGCGCGCTTCCACAACAAAGCGGGCACAAAGCAGACGTAAAGCACTGGAACGAATGCAACAAATAGATAAACCGCACTTGGACGATAAATCCGCTAATTTTTCCTTTCAAATCGAGCGGCAAAGTGGCAATGAAGTTCTTAATGTAGTTGATTTGGCAATTGGTTATGGATTCAATCAAATATCAAAAAATATTCACTTTCGAATTCAAAGAGGAGATAGTATTGCCTTGCTTGGCCCTAATGGTGTTGGCAAATCAACGCTACTAAAAACACTTGTCGGTCAACTCCAGGCCTTTTCCGGAAATATTCATTTTGGTGCAAATGTAACCATTGCCTACTATGATCAAGAACAAGCAAACTTGACATCAAATAAGCGTGTATTAAACGAACTTTGGGATGAATATCCGACAAAAACGGAAAAAGAAATCCGAACCATTCTTGGCAATTTTTTGTTCTCCGGTGATGATGTTTTAAAAACCGTCGCAACTTTAAGCGGTGGTGAAAAAGCAAGGTTGTCATTAGCGAAACTAATGATGTTAAATGCAAATTTTCTAATCCTAGATGAACCGACAAATCATCTTGATTTAGATAGTAAAGAAATTTTGGAGAATGCCCTTGTTGACTTTCCCGGTACGATCTTGTTTGTTTCTCATGACCGCTATTTTATTAACCGAATTGCCACAAAAGTTTTTGAACTCACTACTGACGGTGTGACCGAATATTTGGGTGACTATGATTATTATATAGAGAAAAAGGAAGAAATGATTGAGATTCAAAAATTATCAGAAGAAAGCGAACGGAATCAAACGCAAGCACCGGCCTCCGACATGGACGCAAAAACTCGTTATGAACAAGAAAAAGAACTAAAAAAACGGGAACGCCAAAAAAAACGGCGGATTGAAGAAATTGAAACATTAATTGAAACCCTAGAAAAGGAAATTGCCGAAAAGGAGCAGCAATTCCTTCATCCGGAGATCTATAACGATCATACAAAAGCAGCTGAACTAAATACGGATATTGAAAAAGCCAAAGCAAAAATTGAAACTTTATTGGAGGAGTGGAGTGAATTGGAATCATAGCTGGGTTTTGCGAAGAACTGTAAAAAAGCACTGGAAATAAGCGAAACTCCATTTACGATGACCAATCATTCGATAACATGAATTATTCACTTTTCCACAAAGTTATTCACAAGATAATTATTTATTTATTCACATCTCATATACTTTTCCACAATATCAACAGAAAATAATCGAGTTATCCACAAATGTCATGTGAATAAGTGAGACTCTACTCAGTGGGGAAAACAATATCCCCACTGACAAACCAATTGTACCACGTTCTTGTAGCAACGCTTTTGTCCAATGCAATCAATCGAGTTTACTCAATACTTACCTTCCAGTTATTTTTATCCACAATGTTATCCACAAATGAATCAAACAAGATATACAGAACTTTTTGAAATTAGTGCCATTTATCAAAACATACACTTATTATCAGCAAATATTGATATTTCATCGATATTTCGTTAATCTTATGGAAGATATATTTAAAGTTGGTGAAAAGACGATGAAGGATTACCAAATAACCGTACATAATCAGGAAGAGACTTTTTCAATGGCACAAACATTCAGTAAATTTTTAAAAGAAGGCGATATAATTGCGCTAGAAGGCGACCTTGGTGCCGGCAAAACAACTTTTACAAAAGGGTTGGCAAATGGGCTTGGAATCAATAAGAATATTAGCAGTCCTACATTTACAATTATAAAAGAATACAAAGGGATTTTCCCCCTCTATCATATGGATGTTTATCGACTAAAGGATTCAATGGAAGATCTCGGTTTTGATGAATATTTTCATGGTGATGGCATCACCGTTATTGAATGGGCTCATATCATCCAAGATCAGTTACCTGAACAATTTTTAACGATTGAAATTAAATTTGTTGACCTGGCGACCAGACAATTTCTTTTCATGCCTGTTGGTAGTCGATATGAACAATTATGTGAGGAGTTTTTTTATGAATATTTTAGCAATTGATACCTCGACAAATGTACTCGGTGTTGGAATCGCAAGTAATGAAAAAATTATTGGTGAATATATAACAAATATAAAAAGAAATCATTCAACAAGGGTATTACCGGCCATTGACTTTTTACTCAAAGATTGCGGCATGGATATAAAAGATATCAATAAAATCATTGTTGCCAACGGTCCGGGCTCATACACTGGCTTGCGTATTGGCCTAACGATTGGAAAAACCTTAGCGTGGACACTGAATATCCCTATTGTAGGTGTTTCCAGTCTTAAATTAATGGCGGCTAGCGCTCGATATTTTGATGGCTTCATTTCTCCAATCATGGATGCACGACGAGGAAATATCTATACAGGATTATATGAATATAAAGAAGACAAATTAATGCAAGTAATCAACGATCAACATATCTCTACAGAAGATTGGTGCGAATTACTTAAAACATTTGCTAAACCTGTTCTTTTTTTAGGTAATGATATGGTCATTCATGAACGGGTAATCGTAAATCAACTGTCTAAACAAGCTCAATTTGCACCGATAACTGTCAATATCCCTAAACCTGGTGAGTTGGCTTTACTTGCAAAAGATTTAAAAGAAGAAAATGTGCATTCATTTGCACCAAACTATTTACGTTTGGCAGAAGCTGAAGCTAAATGGAGAGAAAAAAAGAATTAAATTTGAGGGGAAAATTAATTTTATGAAATCGACACCTGTTTTTCGCAGACTGACTATTAACGATGTTGATGATATTCTACATATAGAATATGCCTCTTTCACTACTCCTTGGAATCGGGATGCATTTGTTCGAGAGTTAACTATGAATCCGTATGCAATCTATATTGGTGCTGTGATTGATGAAAAAATCGTTGCTTACGGTGGTATGTGGATCATTATTGACGAAGCACATATTACCAATATTGCGGTATTACCCGAGTACCGAGGATTGAAAATTGGCGAACAATTAATGATGAAAATGATGGAGACAATGATTGTTAAGGGTGTAAAAAAAGCAACATTAGAAGTAAGAGTGACAAATATTGTTGCACAAAACATGTATCGAAAATTTGGTTTTAAAAATGGTGGTATTCGCAAAGCTTATTATACAGATAATTATGAAGATGCTTTAGTAATGTGGGTGAATTTATAATGAATAATTTATATATATTAGGAATTGAAACAAGTTGTGATGAAACAGCGGCCGCCGTAGTCAAAAACGGGACCCAAATCCTTTCTAATGTTGTTGCTTCACAAATCGAAGTTCATAAACGATATGGTGGTGTTGTCCCTGAAATAGCTTCGCGCAAACATGTTGAGCAAATAACCATTGTTATTGAAGAAGCAATGAGACAAGCAAAACTGAATTTCAGCGATTTATCAGGGATGGCGGTAACCCAAGGCCCAGGTCTTGTTGGAGCACTTTTAATTGGAGTTGAAGCGGCAAAAGCCCTTGCTTTTGCTCATTCTTTACCATTAATTCCCGTACACCATATTGGGGGGCACATTTATGCAAATCGGTTAGTCAAAGAGATGAAGTTCCCTTTGCTTGCTCTTGTCGTTTCCGGTGGTCATACAGAACTGGTCTATATGAAAGAACATGGCCATTTTAAAGTAATTGGTGAAACAAGGGATGATGCTGCTGGGGAAGCTTATGACAAAGTAGCTAGAGTACTTAGTATGCCCTATCCGGGGGGGCCGCATATTGACCGGTTAGCATATGAAGGAGAGGCCAATATTGACTTTCCTCGTGCATGGTTAGAAGAGGGATCCTTTGACTTTAGTTTTAGTGGACTAAAATCTGCTGTTATCAATACCGTCCACAATGCTGAACAACGTGGGGAAACAATTAAGCCTGCTGATTTAGCAGCCAGCTTTCAGGCTAGTGTCGTTGAAGTCCTTGTAGAAAAAACCGTCCGTGCCGTGCAGGAATATCAGGTTAACCAAGTAATTCTCGCAGGTGGAGTAGCGGCAAATAAAGGTTTACGAAATCACTTAACCAAACGAATTGATGAGTTGGGAAATGTAGATTTAGTTATACCTCCAATGAACTTGTGTACAGACAATGCTGCCATGATTGCAGCCTGTGGAAGTATCTTTTTTGAAAGAGGCATTTTTGCAGATTTAAGTTTAAACGCAAACCCGAGCCTGGACTTAGAAAGTTTTAATCGATGATGTTAGTTTTGAACGTCTTTTTTGGCTGTTAATCAACTTATTAATTAAGTTATTATCGATGATGTATGCTGGTTTTGAATGAGCTTTCCGTACTTCCAACAAACTTGTTAACTAGACTATTATCGATGATGTTGGTTTGAACCCAAATTCCGTACAAGAATAAAATCGGTAAAAATGGCGAGATCCTTTCTCGTCGACACTTTCTGCTGAAAATCTTGTATTTTTGTCGGCGAGATCCTTTCTCGTCGACACTTTGAACTGAAAATCTCGTGGTTTTGTCGACGAGATCCTTTTCTCACCAATTTGGGACTAAAAATTTTTTCATAGAAATCTTATTTGGAATGTTGAAACTAAAATTCTTTCTATAAGAAAAGCGCGAGTCGCTACCTAATAGCGACGTATAAACTGGAACGTCCCTGCAATGAGACCAGATTCGCTTCCTCGAATAAGCTTTGGCACAGGAGCACATTAAAGGGGAGCTAGTTTCCCAGTCGGTAGCGCTCGGACTGACTAGACACTAAAAACTAATCCCATGTTATTTACTTGCATTCTATCCCATCTTAATCTATAAAAACTATCATGATCACGGGTCGCAACCATAAATGAAAAACTGTTTCAATCGAGTAGGAGGCTAATCATTAATTGATTAGCCGACCTCTCACACCACCCTGCGTACGGACCCGTACAGGGCGGTTCTAAAGTTTACGGCCTTACAGACATGTAGTAGTCAAGGAAACTAACATAT
>Ga0207789_1000214_pt1 | contig 33676 bp, 29 predicted proteins | sample HigsolmetaGSP12D_FD_184840 | JGI IMG/M metagenome (GOLD analysis project Ga0207789, IMG submission 184840) | High solid enriched microbial communities from the Joint BioEnergy Institute, USA - SP1-2-D (SPAdes) | ecosystem: Engineered > Bioreactor > SSF (Solid state fermentation) > Aerobic >...
GGATACTAACGTGCTTTCACCGGAACAAGTCCAACAATTGCAGGTGTGTCAGTCTGCCCAGGACCCGCTTGCCTTGCGCAACCAGTTGGAGGCGTTGCTTTCCCGCTCCGCGACGCCTGCCTCCACAGGGTAACATGGGTAACAAAAATACATGAGTGATCCATTCTCCTTCGGTAACATTTTTATATGAGTTGACACGGGGTCACCGGCCGACCTCCCACGATTGGCATACCTCCTCACCAAAGTCCGATCGTTGAAGAAAAGAGAAACGCCCGCTCGTCGGCAGGCGTTGGTACGATTGCGCGGGGCCGGTTTCCCTAAACCGACCTGTTGCGGCGGCGAATGAACTGATACAGAAAGTAGACGACCAGCACCGCGAGCGCGATCAAGACGGCCGGCTGCACGTAAGGAGCGGCCTTCTCGTCGATATGTTCCCACTCGTCGCCGAGCGTTCGGCCGAGCCAGATGAACAGAATCGACCACGGCAGCGAGGCGGCGATCGTCAGCACCGTAAACAGCGTCAGGTTCATCCTTGCGATGCCCGCCGGGATGGACACGACCTGGCGCATGACCGGCACGAACCTTCCGGTGAACACGATGATCGGGCCGTACTTGTTGAACCATTGCTCCGCCAAATCGATATGCTTCGGCTTCAAATGCAGAAATTTCCCGAATTTATCCAGAAAGGGGCGTCCGCCGAAACGTCCGATGGCATATAACAGCCATTGCTGCAAAATGGCGCCGATCGTGCCGCACAGGACGGCCATCCAAAAGTTGATGTCTCCCTGGGACACCAGATACCCGCCGTACGCGAGCACGACTTCGCTCGGAATCACCTCGACGGCAAGTCCGATGACAATTCCGAAATAACCGAGGCTCTCGATCCATTGCAGCAGCTGGCTCAGCCACTCGTGAACCGTATCCATCATGGCCGCTCTCCCACTCTCCTTTGTTCTCCTCCCGGCCGCCGTCGGGCAAGCCTCTTCTATCATAAGGGGACAGACGCCGTGATTGCAAATGTTCCGGGAAGCCCTGTCATGAGCGGACGGGCCTCGGCATACAATGGGTAGCGGACAAGATCAAGTAGAGGAGAGCGGGCCATGAGCAAAATCGTCGTGATCAGCAAAAGGAAGCTGCAATGGTACCTCGTCCTGGCGGCGGCGGTCGTGCTGGCGGGGGCTTACGTCGGCTGGCACCAGACGCAGGCCGCCACGGCCCCTGTCGTGGACGGAGTGCAGGTCAAGCAACTCGTGACCGTCGAATTCACCACCACGACCGCGGACGGCAAGCAATTGGAAGCGTACCGCTGGGACCCCGGCACGATCGTCGTCAAAAAGGGCATCCCCGTCGAATTGCGGATTACCGGCGTCAACGGACAGTCCCACCCCTTCGAGATTCAAGGGCTCGGCATTTCCGGCGAAGTGACGAAAGGCAAGACGACCATCGTCAAATTTACGCCGCAGAAAGCCGGCACGTATCCGATCGTCTGCAACACGCACAACGATCCGCCGATGGTCGGGTATCTCGAGGTTCAGTGATCGCAAACTTCGGGCCTCGGCGGCCGCCCCCGCCCCCCGTTCGGACCTCGTTTCCGCCGGCTGTTTCCGTTCCGTTTCCGGCAGCATTTTGTTCGCGCCGTGGTCGGGTGACCCTCATCTTTGCCCATTATCGGGTGACCCTCATCTTTGCCCATTATCGGGTGACCCCCATCTCCGCTCCCGAATCGGGTGACCCCCATATCCACCCCCGCATAGAGTAATGCGGAGGAGGATGACATGAGAATCGGACAGCCCAAGCACGAAGTCCCGCTGCCGAGCCTCCGCGGCATCCGCCGGGCTTGCGCCACGGAGCTTTACCGGACGGCCAAACGGCTGCGCCGTTACATTCCCGCCGATCTGATGAAGCAGGCGGAAGCCTTGTATGTCCGGAAGGTCGTCGCCAACCTGCTCTGGATTCACGAAAATCGCAGCGATCGCAAATTGCTGGCGGACTGGTGGGAAAACGAGGTGTGCGCGGACGTCGCCGAACTGTGGAACGTGGACCGCGCCGCCCTCGCCGCCGCCTTCCGCTCGGCCTTCGGCGGGTAATCGGCGTATGCGCGGCCAAAGGGAGACTGTCGATCGACCGGCAGTCTCCCTTTGTTGTGGTTGTGGCGTTCGGCCTGCCCCCCAAGGGACGGCGTCGGCTTCCGTCTCCGCACAAAGCCGCGTACGCGGGTGGGCGACGAGGGCAGTCAGGCGGTGCCTCCGCCATTCCCCGCCTTCCACTATGCATCCCGTCCGTTTCGCTTTTCACCGATATCCCCGTTGCTCAGGTCCGGCTTGGTTCGTTCCTCTCCACCTCGCTTTTGATCGAAATCCCTCTCGCTCAGGCAGCCTCGCATCGTACTCGCTTTCCGCACTTTTCATCGAAATCCCTTTCACTCAGGAACCCCGGCATCATCTTCGCTTTTTGCTCCTTTTCATCGAAATCCCGCTCACTCAGGTAATCTCGCATCGACATCGCTTTCCGCTCTTTTTCATCGAAGTCCCTTTCGGTCAGGAACCTAGCATCATTATCGCTTTCTGCTCCTTTTCATCGAAATCCCACTCGCTCAGGTAATCTCACATCGACTTCGTTTTCCGCTGTTTTTCATCGAAATCCCTTTCGGTCAGGAACCCGAGCATCATTTTTGCTTTTTCTCCTTTACTTCGAAATCCCTTTTACTCAGGAAAACGGACACCATCTTCATTTTCCGACCTTTTCATCAATATCCCTCTCGCTCAGGAGTCTCAACAGCGCCTTTGCTTTTCGCCCCTTTTTATCGAAATCCCGCTCACTCAGGAATCTCGACAGCCCTTCGCTTTCCGCCCCCTTTACCGATATCCCGCTCGCTCAGGAATCCGCGCATCCTCCCCGCATCCCGATCTTTTGGCCGATATCCCTTTCGCTCAGGCTCAGCGCCTTGACGCTCTTGGGTCGGTGTGAAATTTGGGGGTTGATATGGGAACATGTGTTTGCTATAATGAAGACGGGAACAAACATTCGCATTGGGGTGGTGCCGATGTTCGGGGGACTCATCGATTTCGAGCAAGTTCGGGCGCTTTTTCGCGATGAGCAGGCTTGCATTCGCGTTCTATATGAAGCCAGGTGGCCGGACGGTTTTTGCTGCCCGCGCTGCGCATGTCCTCATGCCTATACCATCTCCACCCGCAGACTGCCGCTTTTTGAATGTGCCCATTGCCAAAAGCAAACTTCGCTCACTGTCGGCACCATTTTCGAGCGGACCCGCACGCCCTTGCACCTGTGGTTTCAGGCGATCTATTTGCATTGCTGCCCCGAAGGCATCAACGCCCGGCAACTGTCCGAAGCGATCGGCGTTACCTATAAAACCGCGTGGCTGATGGCCCACAAGCTGCGCCATGCGATGAGCCGGGCCGAAGCGGAGCGGCTGCTGGAGGGCATCGTTCGCGTCGCGAACACGACGATTTATTATCACCTCGACGGCATTTCGAATTGGCAACCGCAGGAGCAGCCGGTGCTCATCGCCGCGGCGGGAGAAGTCGGGGAACCGGAACGGATCAAGATCGAGAAGCAGGACAAAAGCGTGCTGCCGAACCGTAAGGCCCCGCCTGCGCCGGAATCGTTCATCTTGCGGCATGTGGCGCCGGAAGCGCGCGGGGATGTCGTCGTTACCCGCCGGAAGGACCGCCCGCGCGAGCTGCTGGACGTGGGGGTGAAGTTGGAGCAATGGCTGGCTTGGATTTTTCGGGGGATCGGGCCGAAGCATTTGCAGCGGTATTTGAATCATTTTTGCTACTGGTGGAACGAGCGGAACGGGTCGATGTTTGCGGATTTGCTGCAATGGTGCGCGGCAACGCCGACAATTACGTACCCGGCGCTGACCGGAAGAGCGCCCCGGGCAAGCCGCCCTGTCCGGACGACCGAGCGAGCTGCGAGAGCGGCGGCGGGCTGATCAGGCGAACAGGGCGAGTAGAGAGGCTTCGTGCAATCACGGGCAGACCATTGGTCAACTGCAACGGTCGGCTGCAACTGAAATAAGGCTTGCAGGTTGAGCGGTCCTTTTCCTGAGCGAGGGGGATTTCGATAAAAAGGAAATGAGAGAAAGAGCCGGCAGACAGTCTGAGTGAGGGGGATTTCGGTCGAAAAAGCGGAAGGGCAATAGCAGGCAGTCGCAACCTGAGCGAGGGGGATATCGATCAAAATGAACCGGAAACGGGAGTGGGAGCGAGGTTCCTGAGCGAGGGGGATATCGGTCGAAAGAGCGGAAGAGCAGTAGCAGATAGCTGTAACCTGAGCGAGGGGGATTTCGATCAAAAGGAACCGGGAGCGGAAGTGGGAGCGAGGTTCCTGAGTGAAGGGGATTTCGGTCAAATAAGCGGAAGAGCAAGCAGGCGGCCGCAACCTGAGCGAGGGGGAACGTCTTAGGCCCAGGCGCGTCGTCGGCTAGTTTTGTTGCGGTGTGAGGCCAGTATTCGCCAACCGGCGTAACAGATCGTCGGCCTGTTCCTGCCAGTCCGGCGCGTTCTCTTCCCTCGCCTCCAGCAAAATTTCCTTCGCTTCGGCCCGGCGGTCCAGCAAAATGAGAGCCCGAGCGGCGTTCACTTTGGCCCCCACGAACAAGGCTCGCTGTTTGTCATCCCACGGATTGTCGCGTCCGGCGTACGCTTCGCGGTACAGCTGCTTGTAGTTGACATAGAATTCGACCGCGGCGGAGGCGGCGACGCGGGCTTCGTCTTCGCGGCCGGCGGTGGCGAGCCGGTCGGCCAGCGACGCCATCTCCGCGATCGCCGCGTTCTGCGCTTCGCGGTCGAAGCGTTGGAGCCGCAAGCCTTCGCGGAAGTGGTCGCGGGCGGCGGCGGCTTCTCCCAGCGAGGCGGCGGTCATGCCGAGCTGCAGCTCCAGCGGCGGCGAATGCGGCTCATACTTTAGCCCCGCCGCCAGCAGGCACTCCCCCTCCGCCGGCGGCAGGAGGGGAGCGAGCTCCAGCCGAATCCGCGTCCACGCCGGATTCGCCTTCAGCGCCGCGCGCAGATGTGCCGCGCGCGCAGGCTGCGCCGCCGAAGCGAGCGCGGCATCGAGCTCGCGCTCGGCGGCGGCGCTCCGCCACGCCGCGGGCAAGGCTGCGGCGGCAAAGCCAAGCAGCAGCGCGGCGCACAGCGGCGCGGCCAAGCGGCGGCACGGCGCCGGCCCGAAGCGGCGCCGGAAGCTGGCGGCGGCTTCCGTCTCCGGGACGGACGCCGCCGCGGGCACGTGCAAGGTGAGCCAAGCGAGCAGCAGCAGCCAGACGTAGCCGAAAGACCAGTCGAAGTCGATGGCCGCATGGGCGAGCAGCACGATCGCCGGTCCCCAGACGCCGGCCGCGCTGCGGCGCAGCTTCCAGGCGTAGACGGCCAGCAGCGCCGCCAACGCCACCAGGCCGACGAGACCGACGTCGAGCAAGATGTCCAGATAGCCGCTGTGAACCTCGCCCACGCTGTACGACCGGTGCTGGTAAAGGCCGACCAGCAGGCGCCAGCTCTCGCCGCCGGCGCCGAACCAGGGCCGGTCGCGAATCATGCGGAGCGCGTCCGCATAGTAGATTTGCCGCGAGACCGCGGTATCCAGATTGCCCTCCAGCCGCGAGCCGCCTTCGTCGGATGGGACGTGCCCTCCTCCGGCCAACAACGCGTAAGTAACGGCCGCGCCGATGAGCAGCGCCAGAAGCCCGCCGGGGAACGAGCGGACGAACGCCAGCGCCCTGCCTGCGATCGTACGGCCGACACCATCGTTCTCCCTGTCCCGCCGGTTCAGCACCAGCAGCGCGGGGCCGCCGGCCAGCGTGCCGGCCAGCAGCGCCCAGCCGCTTGCCGCCGGGTGGCCGTGCCTCATTGCGGCGAACGCGAAGCTGGCGACGGCGGCCGCGACCGCAAGCGACAAGCCGGCAGCCGCCATGCCGCTTCCCCGGGACTCACGCTCGTCCAGCTTAAGCGACGCCGCCAGGCCGAGCGCCAGCGCGAGCATCGAGCCCCGGGACTCCGTCAGCATGAGCGCCGACAGGTACGGGATGAGCGTGAACGCCGCAAAGATCGCAGCCGGCCGGCTTAGCGAGCGCAGAAGCTGCCACTGCGCCAGCGCGAGCGCGGCGATGACCGCCCCGAAGGTGTTCGGATATTGCAGGAAGCCCGCCAGCCGCGCTCCGGTCGACGCCAGTTCGGACGCATCCGAGCGGAAGACGATCTCCGGGAAGCGCAGCCACCCCAGCCAGCCGGCCCAGCCGCCGAGTACAACGAACGCACCCGCGATCTGAAAAGCGGCCCAACCCGCCGCCCGCCGCCGAGGGTCCGCCAGAAACAGCCCGAGCAGCACCGTCCAGCTTCCGTAGGCGGTCCAGCGCAAAAAGCCGTCGGTCGTCCCCTTCACCGACTCCGGGTGCAGCGCCAGCAACAGCGCATAGGCCGCGGCGACGGGAAGCGGCGCCAGCATCCACAGTCGCACCCGCAGCGAGGCGACCCCGCCGGCGCCGGCCAGCCCGGCAAGCGCGGCGCCGGCGATCAGAGCCAGCTCGAACGGATACAGGTCGGCGTCGAAATAGAGCCCGCTGCGGTAAGCGGACAGACAGAGGACGAATGCCATGGCGCAAGCGGCGGCCGCGCCCGTCGTTCGTCCGAGACGGCTCATCATGAGACTCCTCCGGTCCATCCCTATTTGTTCCATAGCTTAATCCGTCCCGGCCCCGGAAGCAAGCCGGGCGCTCCGGCTTCCCGCGCCGTCCGCGTCCTCTCTTCCCTATTCGCCCTTCCTTTTTTCAAATGGAGTGCGCCACGACGACCCGGTTGCGTCCTTCGTTCTTCGCCCGGTACAAAGCGGCATCGACCCGCGCGAACAGATTGCGCAAATATTCCTTGACCTCGTCGACCGGTTGGTCGAAATTGTCTTCCGAGACGATCCCCATGCTGATCGTGATGCCGACCTGCCCGCGGCCCGTATCCACCCGGCTCTCCATGACGACCTGCATGATTTGCTCGGCGAGCTGTTCGGCTTGCTGCCGGTTCGTTTGCGGCAAGTAGACGGTAAACTCCTCGCCGCCGTAGCGCGCCAAAATATCGGTTCTGCGCAGGCTTGTCCGAACCGCGTCGGCCGTCTTGCGGAGGACTTCGTCGCCGACGAGATGCCCGTGCAAATCGTTGATCTGCTTGAAATGGTCGATATCGAACAGGAAGATCGAGAACGGAATCCGGTAGCGCAAGTTGAGCATCACCTCATGCTCCAACTGCTGCATGAGGAATCGCCGGTTGTAACAGCCGGTCAGGCTGTCGGTGATCGCCATCTGCTCCAACTTCTGATTCACCCGGTACAGCTCTTCCTGAATCGCGATCAGCTCGAGGTTGCGCTCGTGAAGCGCTTCATTCTTGCGGTTCATCTCGTCGACGAGCTTGCGCTGCTCCGACACGTCGTGAAGCAGGATCACCCGCCCGAGCAACGCCTTCGTGTCGTCGAGCATCGGAGAGATTTCCACGGACACGTGCCGGTCGTTCCCGAAGTTGATCTCGGTGCGCATTTTCTCATGGGGATGGTGGCGGTAGCGGTACAGAAATTCCCGCACCTTCTCCTGCGTCTCCACCGGCGCGAGAAACGCTTCCATGCTGAACGTGTCGCCTTTCGCCGCCGTCACGAACGACCGTGCCCCGCGGTTCGCCTCCAGCACCTTGCCGTCGTCGTCGACGACAACGATGCCCATGTCCGTATGATTGACGATGTCTTGCTGGGCGAGCGTAAGGATGTCGAAAAGGCCATACCGGCAAATGGCGATGACGAAGCAGCAGTCGGCCAGCACAAGGCCGAGCGACATGAGCCCGGGGATGACCGGGAGCCATTTGCCGAGCAGCACGTTGACGAGCAGATCGAGCAGCGCGAAGCCGGTCAGGACGAACATCCCGATGAGCGCGGTCGCCATCTGCTTGCGACGGCTGGCGGAAGAATCGTTCCTCAGGGAGTGAGACATGATGAGCAGCGTGATGAACAGGTAGCCGAACTCAATCAGCATGAGCATCCAGAACAGCGGACCGTAGTCCCGATGTTCGTACTGTCCTCCGGTCGGCCGCAAAAACCAGTGGCCGGGATTCCAGACAATTGCGGCAATGCAGACCAGCGACGGGATCATGATCCGGGTAATCCTGGCCGGCGTCAGCGTCTCGCAGCGCCGCGTCAGGAACAGAACGAAAAAGTACCAGCCCGGACCGATCAAGCTGGCTGCAACGAATGACATCTGTACGAATAACGCCTGGTACTGCGCATCATCGGTAATCGAAACGGCGAATTGTCCGAGGGGCCACAGCATGATCACAAAGTGAAAAGCCATGTAGACTTTGTGCGTCTGGGTAATTCGGTTAAACGCGACGACGATGACGAGCAGGACGAACAGGCACGCGAACAGAATAAAATCAGGTCGAAAGAGTCCCAAAGGCATTCACCTTTTCACGTTTCTGTTCCCGGGAAAGATGGGACTTAATTCCTTTATTCTACCATAGTCTGGTTTTTTTCGACAACAAACGATTGAAAGCACCGACATTGAAAAAGTTCCGATCAACCGGGCTGGGATGGGTTCATGCCGCGCAGCCTTTCGGCGAGGCGTCCGGACGCTTGCCGCTCCATGTAAGGGGACACGCCGAGGAAGTCCCGCATCCGCTCGTATTGTTCGCGCACCGAGTCCGCAGGCGGAGCGTCGGTCCGGACGGCGCGGATCAGCACGTTCTTGGGCGTGCTTGCAAGATCGACGAATTCCAGCAACTGCGTGCGGTAGCCGGCCAGCTCCAGCAGTTGGGCGCGCAAGGCGTCGGTGACGAGCGCCGCAAACCGCTCCTTGAGCAGGCCGTGCTTCAGCAGCGGCGCGAGCAGCGGCTGGTTCACCTGGCCGAACAGCTCGTGTTGGCAGCACGGAACCGACAGGATGACGCGCGAATCCCAACCGATCGCCCGCAGCAGCGCCGCGTCCGTCGCGGTGTCGCAGGCGTGCAGGGTGACGACCATGTCGACTTGCCCGGACCCTCGGTACTGCGAGATGTCCCCGACCGCGAACGTCAGCTTGTCCCAGCCGAGCCGCCCGGCCAGCGCGGAGCAAGCTTCGATGACGTCCCGCTTCAAATCGAGGCCGAAGATGCGGACGTCTCTTCGCTCTTGGACGGCCAGCAGATGATAGAGTGCGAACGTCAAGTACGATTTGCCGCAGCCGAAATCGACGATCGTAAGCTCCCGGTCCCGCGGCAGGGCGGGCAGCGTGTCGAGCACCGTCTCGAGGAACCGGTTGATCTGCCGGAACTTGTCGTACTTCGCCTTGACGACCTTGCCGTCTGCGGTCATGACGCCCAGCTCCACCAGGAACGGCACCGGCTCGCCTTCGGGCAGCACGTACGCCTTCGCCCGATTGTGGGCGGACGGAGCCGCGGCCGCACGGTTCTTGGCCGTCGGCGGAAGGCGAAACAGGGCGGGCTTGCCCTTCTTGCTGATCCGGATTTGCACGTCTTCCTCGGCCGTCTTGAGCAGCGCCTGACGGTACGACGCCGTCAGCCGGACCATGTCCGCCGCCGCGTCGTGCGGGGCGAGGTTGGCGTGCAGCGCCTTGGCGCCGACCTGCCGCTCGAACTGATAGGCGAGGCCGCCCTTCAGCCGCACCGGGCGAACCGACACTTTGGACGCGGTCCCTTCCTCCTTGCTCCTCGGCAAGCTGAACGTCGCCTGCAGCAGCCTTCCCGCGCCGACGATATCTTCAATCAACGCATGCAGTTCGTTCGTCGTTGGCGTGCTCATCTTCTTCTACGGCCATCCCTTCCGTTCCCCTTCATTGCCCGCCGGCGTCGCGGAGCCCGTGGCCGGCGCCGATCTCTCCGGCCGCAGCCGCCTTGTCCGTCAGCGCCAGCCACTGCCGGCGTCCTTCCTCCAGCTCCGCCCGCGAGAGGCCGCCCGCCTCGAGAGCGGCGTCGTCCCGCTCGGCCAGCCGGTCGTAAAACGCCAGTCCTTCCGCTGCCGTCGCGGCTCCGTCGTCGTACAGCTCGTAGAGCAAATTTTCCGCTTCGGCCCATTCTCCCCGGCGATCACGCCAGTCCCAAACGGCCCGCCGCGTCTCGGTCGTCTGCTCGAACGGCGCGAGCAGCCGGATCAGCTGCTCCGCCCGCTCTTCCAGCCGGAGCTGCGGCGCCGCGCCGCCTTCGCGAACGACGTACAGCATGAGGCGCAGCGCCTTCTCGTACCGGGGCACCGCTTCGGCCTGCCGCCCCGTCTCGCTCAGGATGTCTCCTTCCTCCTGCAGAAAGACGGCGACCATCGCCACCTGTTCCAGGTTGGGCATGCCTCCCACGCTCAGCATCTGCAGCAGGTCCTCGTCCGACAGCCCGAGCGCGAGCCGCGTCCGCATCCGCAGCTCCCGGTTCAGAAATTCGTCGAGCAGGTCCATCGCTTCTTCGTGCTTCTTCTGCTCCTTGAGGCCCATGATTTGCGCCAGCATGGCGGTCGTCTGCGAGATCAGCCTCATCAGATAGTCGCGGCTGTACATCGTCCCGTCAACCTTCTTCCCCGCTGGCTCGGACGAATGCAGCGACCGCCTCCGCGAACGCTTCCGGCGCTTCCATCATCCCCATGTGCCCGGAGCCGGCCAGCTCCACCGCCGTAATGCCGTCCCCGGATGCGGGGAACCGCTTCTCCGGCGCGATCACGCCGTCCGCCTCGCCCGCAAGCAGCAGCGCCGGCACGTTCAGCCGCTCCAGCACGCCGCGGCGGTCCGGCCGCTCCTTCATGCCGAGCGCGCCGCCGATCGCGCCGAGCGGAGACGTGCCGTAGCCGATTTCGCGCGCCTTGCGCAGCTTGTCCGGCATGGACGAGCGGTGCTTCGGCGCGAACAGCTTCGGAACGAGGTCGTCGATATGGCCCCGGACGCCTTCTTCGGCCACTCGCCGAGCGACTTGGTCCCGTCCTGCCCGGCCCGCTTCGTCGTCCGGGAACGTCGTCGAGTGCAGCAGCCCGAGGCCGAGCAGCCGGTCCGAGTAACGCTCGGCCAGAGCGAGCGCCGTGTAGCCGCCCATGGAATGCCCCAGCACGAACGCCCGGCCGATGCCGAGCGCGTCGAGCAGCCGGACGGCGTCCTCCGCCAGCTGCTCCATGGAGTAGACGCCTTCGGTCGCTTCCGATTCCCCGTGCCCCCGGCAATCGGGAGCGATAATCCGAAAACTTGCGGACAACAAGGGCATCACATCGTCCCAGTACGCGCGGCTTCCGCAATACCCGTGCAGCAGCAGCACGGGCGTTCCCCGGCCTTCGTCGGCGTAAGCGACGCGCAAGGAATGGGCCAGCTTCACGGTCGGCATGACGTTTCACGTCCTCTCTATGAACTACCGCTATTGTAAAAAATCGCCCGCCACGATTGCAAATCGGCTTCGGGCCGCCACTCGGCCGCCGCCGCCTGCGCGATGTCGAGCGCCATGCCGAGCACGCGGCGCAGGGAGGCGGTCTGCAGCGTCCAATACGGCTTCGGCCCGCCGGCGCCGACGATGCCGGCGACGCTGTACGTGCCGACCGGGGGAAGCGCCTTGCCGACCGCCTTCGCCGGCTCGAGCGCTTCTTCCGCCACGGCGAACTTGCCGATATGCTCAGGCCGTCCGAGGCAGGCGTCGATCGCGATCGTCGTCGCGTCCGCGGACAGCGAGGCCAGCAGTTCGGGCAGCCGGTCGGCGTCGCACGGCGACTCCAGGGTGCCGATGACCGCCGCCGGCGGGAAGCCCGCGCTGCGCAGCAGCGTGCCGACCCAGGGGCCGAGGCTGTCGCCGGTCGACCGATCGGTGCCGATGCACAGGAACAGGATCGGCTCGCCGCGGTGCCGGTCTGCAATCCCGGCCATAAAGCGCCGCAGCTCTGCGGCATCCGCGATCTTCGCGCCGGGACGCGGGGCGGCGCCGCCGGAGGCGGGCGGATAACGTCGAACGGAGGACATGACGGGCGCGGTTCTCCTTCTTTTGCCGAATCTTTTTTTCATCAGGGTAACATAGCTTGAGGCGGAACGCCAGATTTCGCCGTATCGGCGGCCAAGCCGCATATGGTACAATGGGCAGGAGCTTGCAAGGTGTGAAGACCGGCGATGCGCGGGCGGTCCGGCGCTTGCAGCGCCGCGTATGGCCCGAGGTCGCAGAGAGGAAGAGTGCGAATGGATTTGTCCCGGCCGACCCAAGAGAACGTCGAATTCATGATCGAACAGATCAAGACGAAGCTGCGCATGGCGTCCGGCGCGGCGATGCAGGCGGCGCATTTCCGCGTTGACCGCTATGAGGACATCAAGGAGATTTACGACATGGTCGCCGCCAAAGACCGCTTCAGCATCAGCGAGGTGGAGGCTCTCGTCTCCGAGCTCGGCAAGCTGCGGGGCTGAAGCGGGCCTCGCGCCGCCCGGCCGAACTTCGGCCGGGCGGCTTGGCGTTGCCGGGAAAGTCGCTTCCGCCGACGCCGCACGTCCCTGTCCCGGCAGCGGGAAGGGGCTGTGCGGCGTCGCGCTCATGCGAAGCCGGCAACGGACAAAAAGCGGGCGAACGCGGCGCGGCCGGCGGCGGTGTCCTTGAAGACGCCGGCGTCTGCCAGCACGGCGCGGAACTTGTCGCCCACCGCCGCCTGCAACAGGCGGCCGGCGTCGTCCGGCGCGACGGAAGTGCCGTGGGCGCGGACGAGCTCCGCAATCCAGGCGGCGTGCTTCGCCAGCGGGTGCGCGGCATCCGCGAGCGCATCCGCGTCGTAGGCGGCGCGTCCCGTCAGCAGATCGGCGATTTGCGCCAGTTCCTGCTGCAGGCGGCCGGGGAGCACGGCCAGGCCCATCACTTCGATCAGGCCGATGTTTTCCTTCTTGATGTGGTGCAGCTCCCGGTGCGGATGGAAGATGCCGTCCGGATGCTCCTCGCTCGTGCGGTTGTTGCGCAGCACCAGATCAAGCTCATACTCACCGTGATCCTTCATGCGGGCGATCGGCGTGATCGTGTTGTGCGGCGTATCGCCCGTATAGGCGAGCACTTCGACGGCCGGGTCGCTGTAATCGCGCCAGGCGCTGAGAATGCGGCTCGCCGTCCGCAGCAGCGCCGCGCGGTCGCTGGCCCGCAGGCGAATGACGGACAGCGGCCATTTGACGATGCCCGCCTTCACGCCCGCGTCCGCTTCGCCGCTCCCCGCGCGCCAGCCGTCGACCGGCGCCTTCTCCATCGGGAAGACGTGCCGTCCGCCCTGGAAGTGGTCGTGGCTGAGAATCGACCCGCCGACGATCGGCAAATCCGCGTTCGAACCGACGAAGTAGTGCGGGAAGCACTCGACGAAGTCGAGCAGCCGGGCGAACGTCTCGTCCGAGATGCGCATCGGCACGTGCTCGCCGCTCAGGACGATGCAGTGCTCGTTATAGTAGACGTAGGGCGAATATTGGAAAAACCACGTCCGCCCTTGCAGCGTCAGCGGAAGCACGCGCAAGTTCTGGCGGGCCGGGTGGTCGACGCGCCCCGCGTAGCCGACGTTTTCCTTGCAGAGCAGGCACTTCGGGTAGTGCGACGGCACGGCCGTCTTCAGCTTCGCAATCTCGCGCGGATCTTTCTCCGGCTTGGACAGGTTGATCGTCACTTCCAGGTCGCCGTATTCCGTCGGATGGAGCCAGTAGCCGTTCTTCCGGATGCGGTCCATCCGGATGTAGTTCGAATCGATGTTCAGCTTGTAAAACCAATCCGTCGCGGCGGCGACGCCCTTCTCGGCCGCCAGCGAGCGGAAGCGCGCGGCCGTCTCCGAAGGACGAGGCATAAGCAGCCCCATGATGCGGGCGTCAAGCAGATCGCGGGACGTCATCGTGTCGTCGGGAATGAGGCCGAGCGCGACGGCGGCATCCAGCAGCGGCTCCAGGATCGCCCCGAGGCCATTGGCCCCATCGTCCCCGTCACCTCCGTCGGCCCCGCCAACGTCCGATTGGCGGCCGGCCGGGGCGGCCTCTCCCCCGGCTTCTGCGCCCGCCGTCTCCGCGCTCGCCGTCTCCGCGCCGGCCGGACCGTCCAGCCGGAACAGATCTAGCAGGGCATTGAGCGCGGCGTCCGCGTCGAGCGGCTCCAGCAGGCCGGCCCGCAGTGCGAAGTCGACGAGCCGGCGCAGCTGCCGCGTGACGAATCCGGGCGAGGCCGGAGCCGGTTCTGTCCAAGTTGCGTTCATGTCGCGATGCCTCCCGTTTTACTTGCCGTAGCCGCGCGGGTGGCTGCGATGCCACTCCCATGCGCTGGAGATGATGTCCGCGAGCTTGTCGCGGCCCGGCTTCCAGCCGAGCTCGCTGCGGGCGCGCTCCGACGAGGCGACGAGCACGGCCGGGTCGCCCGCGCGGCGCGCCTCCACGCGCGCCGGGATCGGATGGCCGGTCACCTCGCGGGACAGCTCGATCACTTGCTTGACCGAGAAGCCGGTTCCGTTGCCCAGATTGTAGACGGCGCTCCCGCTGCCCCGGCGCAGCCGGTCCAGCGCCAGCACGTGCGCGTCCGCCAGGTCGCTCACGTGAATGTAGTCGCGGATGCACGTGCCGTCCTCCGTCGGATAGTCGTCCCCGAAGACGGAGATGAACTCCCGCTGGCCGAGCGCCACCTGCAGCACAAGCGGAATGAGATGCGACTCCGGATTGTGGTCCTCGCCGATCTTGCCGCTCGCATGCGCGCCCGCCGCGTTGAAGTACCGGAGCGACACGTACTTGACGCCGTGGGCGTGGTCGAACCAGCGGATCATCTTCTCCATCGCCAGCTTCGTTTCGCCGTAGGCGTTCGTCGGCAGCGTCCGGTCGAATTCGTCGATCGGCACCTTCTCCGGCTCGCCGTACGTGGCCGCCGTCGACGAGAAGACGATCCGCTTCACGTCCGCCTTCTTCATCGCCTCGAGCAGGCACAGCGTTCCGTATACGTTGTTGTGATAATATTTTCCGGGATTTTGCATGCTCTCCCCGACCAGCGAATTCGCCGCGAAGTGGATGACGCCGTCGATGTCGTTCTCCGCGAACACCCGGGCGAGGAACGCCTCGTCCCGCAGGTCGCCGACGTACAGCTTGCCGCCGAGCACCGCTTCGCGATGCCCCTGATACAGATTGTCGACGACGACGACGTCCTCGCCTTTCTCGAGCAGCGCCGCCACCGCGTGAGAGCCGATGTAGCCCGCTCCTCCCGTCACCAATACCGCCATGTTACGCCTCCCCTTTCCATTCGCGCACGCCGTCCCCGATGTCGCACACGTAGAAATCGGCCTTCAGGCCGGTCGCCGCCTCGTACTTCGCCCCCACGTCCGCGATGAACCGGTCCACCGAATGCTGGTGCACGAGCGAGATCGTGCAGCCGCCGAAGCCCGCGCCCGTCATGCGCGAGCCGAGCACGCCCGGCACCCGGCGGGCCGCATCGACCATGGCGTCGAGCTCCGCGCCGGTCACTTCGTACAGATCGCGCAGCGAGTCGTGCGAAGCGTTCATCAGGTGGCCGAAGGCGGCCAGGTCGTCCCGCTCCAGCACTTCGATCGAGCGCTTCACGCGGTCGATCTCGCACACGACGTGGCGCGCGCGGCGGCGGACCGTCTCGTCCGCGATCAGATGCTCGTTCGCTTCGAACTCGGCGAGCGTGAGCTGCCCGAGCAGCGTCAGCCCGGGGAACGCCCGCCTCAGGTCCCGAACCGCCTGTTCGCACTGCGCGCGGCGCTCGTTGTACTTCGAGTCGACCAGGCCGCGGCGCTTGTTCGTGTTGCCGATGACGAGCTTGTAATCCCCGGAACGGAAAGGGACGAGCTCGTACTTCAGGGTGTCGCAATCGAGGTGAATCGCATGGTCCTTCTTGCCATTGGCGACGGCGAACTGGTCCATGATGCCGCACTTGACGCCGACGAACTCGTTCTCGGCGTGCTGCGACCAGAGCGCGATCTGCACCGTGTCGGTCGGCTTCCCTTCCATCGTCAGCAGGCCGAACGCCGTCACGACTTCGATCGAAGCCGAAGAGGACAGGCCCGCGCCGTTCGGAATTTCCCCGTGGAACAGAAGGTCGTAGCCGGACGACAGACGGATTCCCCGTTGCTCGAGCTCCCACGCGACTCCCTTCGGATAGTTCATCCAGTCATCCTTCTCGTCGAAGGCGAGCCCTTCGAGCGAAATTTCGTGCGACAGCGGGAAGTTCGTGGACGCCAGGCCCAGCTTGCGGTCGCTTCTCGGGCGGATGAGCAGCGTGGTGCCGAACGTCAGCGCCGCCGGGAAGACGGCCCCTCCGTTGTAATCGGTGTGCTCCCCGATCAGATTGACGCGGCCCGGCGCATGGAAGACGCGGATGCCCGCCTCGCCGCCGCCGAAGCGGCGCAAGAACTGTTGTGCAAGTTCCGTAATTTGCGGCATAAGGTCGACTTCTCTCCTTGTGGCAAGCGGATTTGGATACTTCCAGTATAACGAGTACGGCCGGCCGCGGGAAATGGCGGGAAGTGTTTTTCGTATGGAGAAAAGTGACTTTCGGCGGCGGCGAAGGCGGGACAAACGTGGTAAAATGGGGGGACCGGGCGCCGCGCGCCCGAAACGGAGGAAGTTGCATGGCGAAAAAAACCACGTACCGGATGGCGTCGAACCCGATGAGCGCGGAAGCCACGGAAGCGGCGGGGCTCGCCGTGCTGTTCGCCGGAGAGAGCCAGACGCCTCCCGAGCACCGGGTCGGGCCGAAGGTCGTCGATTACTACTTGCTTCACCACGTTCTTTCCGGAAAAGGAAGATTCGTCGCGGGCGACTTTCAGACGGAGCTGCGGGCCGGGCACAGCTTTCTCATCCACCCGCGGCAGCTCGTCAGCTACGTCTCCGACCCGGACGACCCGTGGCGCTACCGCTGGGTCGCGTTCACCGGACGGCAGGCGGCGGAGCTCGTCGCGCAGGCGGGGTTCGGCCTCGAGCGGCCCGTTGCCGACACGGGGGAGAACCGGGGGCCGGCGGAACGGTGCCGGCACATCTTCGAAGCGTTCCGCTCCCGCAGCCGTTCCGCCCCTCTGCAGGCGTCCGGGCATCTGCACCTGCTGCTGGCCGATCTGCAGCAGGCGGCGGCCGAAGCGAACCCCGCCGTGCTGCGGCCGGAGTCGCACAGCGAGGAACTCGTCCGCCAGGTCGTCGGCTACCTGACGACCCAGTACGCGGAACCCGTCACGATCGAGGCGATGGCCGAATCGCTCGGCTACAACCGCGCCTACCTGTCGCGCCTGTTCAAGCGGCACACCGGCATGACGCCGATCGCCTTCCTGACGCAAGCGCGCATCGACCACGGCCGCCGGCTGCTGCGCGAGCGGCCGGAGCTGACCGTCGAGCAGATCGCCTCCTCCGTCGGCTTCCACGACGCGCTCTACTTCTCCAAGCTGTTCCGCCGGCGCTACGGCGAGTCGCCGACCGACTACCGGCAGTCGGTGCTGCGGTAAGCCGGCGCGCCGCCGGGGCTGCCGGGCGGCGCGCCTTCAAAGCAAGACTTCCCAATAGCCCGCCTCGTCGCCGGCGTCGTTGCGATAGACGCGCGGGAAGCGGTCGCGCAGTCGCGCCATCGTCTGCTCGGACGCGCCGCCGAACCGCTCCAGCAGCGCCAGGACGACCGGGCCCCACGCCGCCTCCGAGCCGTCGGACAAGTGCACGGCGACGCCGAGCCGCTCGCGGCGCAAGCCGAACGCGAACAGCCCTTGCGCGCCGCTCTTGGCCACGAAGTTCGGGTCGGCCAGGAGCAGGCTGGCCAGGCGGCCGGGCCCTTCCACCAGCTCCGGGTGCCGCCCCATCGCCAGCGCCACCCGGCCGGCCGCTTCCGCCGCCCGCGCATCGGGCGCGGCGTCCGGACAGGCGAGCCGCGCGTATGCCAGCGCGATGCCGGACAGCGGCGCCGCCGGCGCCGGCACGCCGCAGCCGTCGCGGCCGAGCGCGCCGCTCTCCGCGCCCGCCCATTGCCGGACGCGCGCCACGATTCGCCGCTGCGCCGGATGCGCCGGATCGGCGTACCCTTCCAGCGGCCAGCCTTCCAGCTTGCACCAGGCCAGCATCCCCAGATGCTTGCCGGCGCACGTATGGTAGATGCGGCGGGGCGCCGCCCCGGCCCGCGCCCATTCGTCGCGCGCCTTCGCATACGCCGGCGCGACCGGGCCGAAGACGAGCGCCTCCTCGTCAATGCCGGCCCGCTTGCGCATCTCTTCCAGCGCCGCCACTTGCTCCGGCAGCCCGCGCTGGGAGGCGCCGAGCAGCGCCAGATGGCGCTCCTCCCAGCCGAACGCCTCGGCGACGCCGGCGAGCAGCGGCTCGATCGCCTGCAGCGGCTTGCCGGTCGAGCGCAAATACGCCGGCGCGGACGCATCGCCGCCGGACGCGAGCACCCGGCCTCCGTCCGCGGACACGACGCACCAGCGTCCCCGATGTTCGTTTTCCGCCAGGTCGCCCCTCACCGTCACCGCAAGCGGCACGTCCGCGGGCATTCCGATGAAATGTCCCATTTCCGTTCCCTCCGGTAGTTTTCGACGGTTCCGAGCCTAAATGACGGCGTTTCCATCGAAAACTTCGATGCCATCCATGCAAAACGTCGGCTAACTCCGCCGGCCGGACCGGCGGTAAGATGAAGGCCAAACCGCCGGGACGGGAGGCGAGAAAGATGATGCCAAACGACTACGATGTCGGAAGCTTCCGGGAGGTCGCCCGCTGCCATAGCTTTACCAACGCGGCGGAAACGGACAAGAGGCTGGCCCGGTAGCCGTCCGGACGCAGCCTCTTGCGTATGTTACGGCCGGCGAAGACCTGCTCCCTCGGCCGGAAGCCGCCGCTCTCCGGCGCCGGCGGTTTCCGGCCGCTCGGCGAAGTTGAGCTCGTCCGCGACGAGGTAGAGCGGCCGACGCTTCGCCTCTTCGTACGTGCGGCCGATATATTCCCCGAGCACGCCGAGCAGCGTCAGCGTCAGCCCGTGGAACAGCAGGCTGATGACGATCATCGAGGCCCAGCCCGGCGTCGTCCGGTGCGTGAACAACCGCTCGTACAGCACGACGAGCAGGTAGACGAACCCGGCCGCCGACATCAGGAAGCCGAGCACGCCGGCGAACTTGAGCGGCTTCGTCGAGAACGACGTGATGGCGTCGAGCGACAGCCGGATCATCTTGCGCAGCGGGTATTTCGTCTCGCCCGCGAACCGCTCGTCGCGCACGTATTCGATCGCCGTCTGGCGGAAGCCGGCCCAACTGACCATGCCGCGAATGAACCGGCTCTGCTCCCGCATTCGCGACAGCGCGTCGCACACCTTGCGGTCCATCAGCCGGAAGTCGCCGGTATCGACGGGAATGCGGACGGAAGTCATCGATTGAAGCAGCCGGTAGAACGCCGCCGCGGTCAGCTTTTTGAACCAGGACTCGCCCCGCCGCGCGATCCGCTGCCCGTAGATAACGTCGTAGCCTTCCCGCCACTTGGCGATCATGTCCGGAATCAGCTCCGGCGGGTCCTGCAGATCGGCGTCGATCAGCGCGACGACCCGGCCGGACGCATAGTCCATGCCGGCGGTGACGGCGATCTGGTGGCCGAAATTGCGCGAGAAATCGACCATCTTCACCCTCGGGTCGGCCTCGCCGAGCCGGCGGACGATCTTGGCGGTCCGATCGCGGCTGCCGTCGTTGACGAAGATCAGCTCGTACTTCTCGCCGATCGGGTCGAGCGCTGTTCGGAGTCTGCGGTACGTCGCCTCGATCACTTCTTCTTCATTGTACATCGGAACGACGACCGACAAAAACACGGGTTCGCCCATTTTCGATCCCCTTTGCGATTAACCGTTCGGCCGTCCCGGTCAGAAGCCCCAGCTCGGCAGCCAGCGAATGCCGATGTTCATCCACTCCCGGCTGATCGTCATTCCCGTGAGCACCGGATAAAACCAGACGAGCAGCACGCCGGCGGCGAGCACGGTGAGCCAGGTCAGCCACGGGCCGTACCGCCGCTCCTCGAAATACCGCAGCATCCAGACGAGCGACAGGATGAGCAGCGGGACCATCGGGAAGTAGTGGTACAGGAACGTGATGCTTCGCGGCGCCACGATCCACGGCACGTAGAACGACAAGTACATGACCGCGATCGTCAGCACGATGCGGTCCCGGCGCGCCGCTCCGAGCGCCCAGGAGGCGAGCATGGCGAGCAGGCCGACCCACCAGATGAGCGGGTTGCCAATGGCGGCGATGCTCTGCGCGTCGCCCGGCGCCAGATCCTTGCCGCCGTAATACCAGACGGGCCGGATCATGAACGGCCAAGTGTACCATTTGGACGAATACGGATGCTTCTCCTTGACGCCTTTATGGTAATCATACATGTTTTTCTGGTATTGCCACAAATCCTTGAAGCCGTCGTCCGTCTGCGTCGCCTTGAGGAAGGGAATATAGGACGTCGCGTAGACGGCGACCGGAACGGCCCCGAACAGAACGAGCGCGGCCAGTAGCGTCATCACGGCGCGGCGCGCCCGCCCGCCTTCTCCGCTGCGGCGCGCTTGCCGGACATGCCGGGCGAGCGCCAGGAAGAACAGAATCGCCAGGCCGGCGCCGCCGTACAGGTAATTCCATTTGACCGCCGACGCGCAGCCGAAGAAGAATCCCGACAGCGCCAGCCAGCCGATGCCCCGGCCGAAGCCGCCGCCTCGCCATTTCGTCTCCCCGTACCGGTACATCGCGTAATACATGACGATCGTGAACGTCACGCCGAACACGTCCACGTTCGCCATCCGCGAATGGACGAGATGGAAGCCCTCGAACAGCAGCAGCAGCGTGGCGACGAACGCGTACCGCGTCTTGCGGAACATGCCGCGCGCCGCGGCGTAGAACACCGGCACCATCGCCGTCCCGCACACGGCGGCCATGAAGCGCCAGCCGTACGGCGTCATGCCGAACAGCTTGACGCCCAGCGCGAGAATGTCCTTGCCGAGCGGCGGATGCGTGTTCTCGTACGGCTCCATTCCCTCGACGAACTCGTAGGCGGTGCGGCCGTGGTAAATTTCGTCGAAGTACATGCTGTTCCGGTAATCCGGCCGATAGGGCGCCTCCGACTGCTCGTCGAAAACTTGCTCGCCGCCGCCCTCGCTGCTGCTCCCCTTCGGTTCGAGCGGGGTGATGCCCGCAATCGGCAGCGGCTTCGTATGGTCGGGCCCGAAGAACGCCGCCTCGTACAACCGGAAGCCGGTGCTGACGACGGTGAACCGCATGTAGCGGGCGTCGACCTTCTTGTCCTGCAGCATCCAGGTGAAGACGCGGTTCGTCTTGTGCTCCACGTCCTCATAGCTTTGCCAATTCGTGCCGTCGACCGAATATTCGATCTTGCTTTTGCCGGTCGCGCCCGGTCCCTCGTACAAATTGAGCCGGTCCACTTCGCGCACTTCGCCGAAGTCGACGACGAACCCTTCTCCCGCCACGCTCGGCTTCCAGAACGTCTGGGGCGCGGATCGGTTGCCCAAATCGTGGAATGAGGCCAATGCGGAAACCAATGTCAAAATCGCGACAAGGAGCCAGTCCGCTCCCGTCCAGCGGCGGCTTCGCCGTTCGTCCGACTCGCCCCAGCCCCAGCCGATCGGGCTTGCGCGGCCGTCTGCTCGATAGTCCATCTTCGTCCTCGCCTTCTCCAAGTTCGGTGAACAAGCTTGCGATCGAGGCGATCGTTCGTTCGCCGCAGTTGCTTAAAAAATTCCACCGGACTTTTAAACAGTCTGTCCCTATTGTAGTCGAAAGCGCCATTGCCGGAAAGTCCCAGGTCGGGAAAGGCGCGATCGTGCCGGCGGCAGAGGCGGGCAGCGGCAAACAAAAAGCCGCCTCGCAAGAGACGGCGCATGAGATTCATTCGTTACGGCGAGAGTTAAGGGCGGCCCGCCCGATCCGGGAGCGCCGTCGCCTCGCAAGCTAAGCTTTCCGCTCCCGTTCCGGGCGGTTCAGCAGCCGCTTCAACTGCTCGATCGCCCGGCGCTGGATGCGGGAAATGCTCATCTGCGAGACGCCCATCCGGTCGGCCACGTGCCGCTGGGAATAGCCCTCCTTGTAGAGAAGCAGAAGCACGCGCCGCTCCTCCGGCTTGAGCCGCGCCATCGCCCGCTCCAGATCGATGCGGCGCTCGGCGGCGGCGAAGTCGTCGGCAGGCGAGCCGAGCAGTTCGCCCAGCGTCCCGGCGTTCTCCTCGCCGGACACCGGGGAGTCGAGGGAGACGTAATGGTACAGTTCCCTTCCGGCCAATACTTCCAGCGTCTCCTCGACGTCCATCTCCAGATGCCGGGCGATCTCCTCCACGTTCGGGGAGCGCTCCAACCGCACCGTCAGTTCGTCGATCGTCCGCTGCACGGCGAGTCCCTTCTCCTTGATCCGCCGCGGCACCTGGATGTACCACGATTTGTCGCGCAAAAAATTTTTCATCTGTCCGACCACGCTCTTCATCGCGTAAGGCTCGAACGGCATGCCCAGCGCCGGATCGAACTGGCCGAGCAGCCGGAACAGCGCCAGGCGGCCGACCTGGAACAAGTCTTCCTGCAGATCCGGGCGGGAGCGGGCGAGCCGGCCGGCCGCCGTCCGGACGAGCGGCTCGTAATAGAGCACGAGCTTGTCCGCCAATTCCTTGGACGGAGAGCGCCGATACTCCAGCAGCATCCGCCATCCGTCGTCGGTCGGACGAGCGGTTTCCGGCTTCATGCTACACCTTCTCGGGCGCCGCGCGGCGCTTCGTCAGAACGACAGACGTCCCCTGCCCCGCCTTCACTTCCACGCTGTCCATCAAAGCTTCCATCAGCATCAGCCCCAATCCGCCCGATTCGATCTCCTCGACGGACTTGCCTTGCAGGCCGTCCGCCGCCGGAACGTTCGCGGGATCGAAGCCCGTCCCCCGGTCCCGAACCACGATCCTCAGCTCCTGCCGGCCGACGAGGACGAATTCGATCTCGACCGTGCCGTCTTCCTCTTCCCCATACGCATGCAGCACCGCGTTGTTGCAAGCCTCGGAGACCGCGACCTTCATATCTTCAATCTCTTCGAAAGAGAAGTTCATCTTGGCGGCGATTCCGTATAACGTCAGACGGACCAGATCCACATATTCGGGCTTGGCAGGCACCGTCAACGTTATGTTCGCATCTTTTCCCATAGTCGGCTCCTTCCTCATCCGCCAATGCGGGAATTCCGCTCTCCGCCCCGCAGCGAGCCGTTCGCCGACAGGTAGGGCGTAATGCCGGTCAAATCGAACAGCTTGCGGATTCCGGCGGGAACTTCCTCCACCTCAAAAGGAGCGCTGCGGGCGTGGCGGGCTTTGAGCACGCCGATCAATATGCCGATGCCGGTGCTGTCGATATACTTCAAGTCCCGCAAGTTGAGCACCAGGCGCCGATCAAACGAGCCGATCAGCGGCTCCATCGCCGCGCGCATCTGCGAAGCCGCTTCCAAGTCGAGCTCCCCGGCGATATGAACGACAGTCGCATCTCCGCGCTCTTCCGTCCGGAATGTCAATTTGTCCTTGTGCAATGGCGCTGCAGCTCCTTCCCTCACAGGCTCACCCCGTTACTTACCCCCGCACGGCGCTCCCGAAACAGCCGCGGGGACCGATTCCGCTGCCCATATTGTCGGTCGCAAGCCCGGCGGACGTCAAGGGCGTCACTTAAGCCGGCCGAAATTGCGCATACTGGAAAAAGTCGCCCCGCCCCGGCGGCCGCCGGCAGGCGCCGCCCGCAGGGAACATAGTCGCAAGGAGGAAAAGGGAGTGAGTCTTTATTCGGGAACGCCGTACTGGCCGTTTACGCGGCCGAATCCGCCCGCCTATCCGGCGCTGGCCGGCTCCGCCGCCTGCCGGGTGCTGGTCGTGGGCGGCGGCATGACGGGCATTCTGTGCGGATACATGCTGGCCCGCAGCGGCGTGGACACCGTCCTGATCGAGCGGGATACGATCGCTTCGGGAAGCACCGCCGCCAACACCGGCCTGATCCAATACAGCAACGACATCAGCCTGACGGCGCTCGCCTCGCAGATCGGCGAGACGGACGCCGTCCGCTTCTACCGCGCCTGCAAGGATGCGATCGGGCATCTGGCGCAGATCGCTCAGACGCTCCCCCGCGACGTCGGCTTCAAGCGGCGAAGCAGCCTGTACTTCGCCAGTTCCGAAGCCGACGTGCCGGCGCTCCGCCGCGAATTCGAGGCGCTCGACCGCCACGGCTTCGGCGCGGAATGGTGGGACGAAGCCCGCATCGCCGCGGCGTTCCCCTTCCGCAAAGCCGGCGCCATCGTCACCCACGGCGACGCGGAACTGAATCCGTTCCGGTTCACGACGACGCTCGCCGAGAGGGCCGCGGCCGAGGGTCTCGCCATTTACGAGCGGACACCGCTGGTGTCGGTGTCCGGGACCCGGGGGAGCTTCGTCGCGCGTACCGACCGGGCGGACATTCGCGCCGAGCGGATCGTGTACGCCGTCGGCTATTCGCCCGAGACGGCCGGAGGACGATGGCTCCGGGCGAAGCTCGGCCGCTCCTACGCGATCGCGACGAAGCCGCTGCCTGGGCTGCCCGGCTGGCACCAGCGCTTCCTGCTCTGGGAGACGGCGCGTCCGTACTTGTACCTCCGCACGACCCCGGACCGAAGAATCGTCGCCGGCGGGCTGGACGAGCCGGTGCGCCCGCCCGTCTCAAGCGCCGCCGAACTGCGGGAGCGCTCGCTCCGCCTGCTTGCGGAAATCCGCAAGTTGTTCCCGGGGCTTGCCCTCGAGTCGGACAAGATGTGGTGCGCCACGTTCGGGGAGTCCGCGGACAACTTGCCGTGGTTCGGGGAAGACCTGGAACGGCCCGGGCAATATTTCGCGCTCGGCTACGGCGGCAACGGCACCGTCTACAGCGTGATCGGCGCCGCCATCATCCGCGATCTCGTCCTGGGAGCGGACCATCCGCTCGCCCGCCTGGTGCGGCCGGACCGCCCCGCGCCCGCCGGCGCTTCGGCGCCGCTGCCGGCGGGCGGATGAGCGCGCGCGGCGCCGCCCGTTCCCCGAACCCGAACGCAAGCGGGCGGCTACCCTCTCGTCTGCGCGAAGAAGAAGCCGCCCGGACCGGAACGGTTTGGCTGGCGAAGCACGCGCAGCGTCCCGGCGGCTTGGAGCGTCCGCTCCGTCAGCGAAGCACGCGCAGCGCCCCGGCAGCTTGCAGCGTCCGCTCCTCGTCCCCGGAGCCGCCTGCATCGGCCATCAGCAGCAGCTTCCCTTCGCCGAGCGCAGCCGCGCATTCGTCCGCCAGATGGGACGGGACGCCCATCTCCGCCGTCAGCCGGTCGGTTCCCTCGTCCCCGCCCCAGGCGGCGAAGGCGAATGCGGCGAACGGGGCGGCCCCGCCCGTCGGGCCCGAAGACGGGCTCGTCCCGTACCAGGCGGCGGCCGGGACGATCGGGGCCGCTTCGTCCCAGCCGCCGCCCTCCCTCTCGGCGCGCTCCATCGTTTCCCGCAGCCCGGCCGCGCCTTCCATCGGCACCTCCGCCTGCGAAGAGAGCAGCGGAGCGTTCTCCTCGTTGTCGACGATCACCCGCAACTGATCCTTCCGAAGTCCGGCGGAGCGCAGCCGTTCAATGGCGCCCAGAACCTGGTCTTCCCGTTCGAATATTCCGATTGTCCGCGTCATGGGGCGAACCTCCTTGGCATAGGGTGGCGGCGCGCCGAAGCCGCGCCTTCCCTACCACTATTCCCCCGCAATGCCCGATCGAACCCCGAACGCCCGTCTTCCCCTCAAGGGGAGAGCCACTGTCCCAGCTTGGCCAGCAGCCGGTCGTTGACGACGGGCTTGGCCAGATAGTCCGACGCCCCGGCGGCCAAACATCTCTCGCGGTCGTCCGGCAGCGCCTTGGCCGTCAGCGCGATGATCGGCAAGTCCTTCCACCGGGGATCGCGGCGAATGCCGGCGATCGCCTCGAAGCCGTCCATCTCCGGCATCATGATGTCCATCAGCACGAGATCGATCGCCGGCCCCTCCTCCAGCCGCCGCATCGCCTCCCTGCCGTTGTCCGCCGTCACGACGCCGAGCCCGTGGTGGAGCAGCAGGCTGCTGAGCGAGAAGACGTTGCGGGGGTCGTCGTCCACAAGCAGGACCGTCCGCCCCGCCAGCGCGGCCGCCGTCTGCAGCCGGAATTCGGCGGCCGGGCGCAGTCCCGCCGCGTCCGCCCCCGCCTCCGCCGCTGCCCCTGTCTCCGCCGCGGCGGCGATGAACGAGCCCGGCGGCGAGCCGTCCGCTTCCATCTCCGCCGAATCCGCCTTCCGCAGCTCCGGCGCCTCCGCCGCCGCGTCCTTGCCCGGGCCGGGATAGCGGACGGGCAGCAGGAGCGAGAAGCGGCTGCCCACCCCGGGCTCGCTCTCCAGCTCGATCCGGCCGCCCAGCAGCCCTGCCAGTTCCCGGCTGATCGTCAGGCCGAGGCCGGTGCCGCCGAACTTGCGGCTCGTCGTGCCGTCCGCCTGCCGGAACGCCTCGAAGATGACGTCGCGCTTGTCCGGCGGGATGCCGATCCCGGTGTCCTCGACATCGAAGACGACGGACGGCTCCCCTTCGCCGGTTCCGCCCTCCGGCGCCGCTCCCCGTCTGACGCGGAGCACGATCGAGCCCTCGGACGTGAACTTGACCGCATTGGCGAGCAGGTTGCGCAAAATTTGCTTGAGCCGGTACCCGTCCGTGGTCAGCACGCGCGGCGCGTCCGGCTCGAGCGTGACGGCGAACGAGAGGCCCTTGCTCTCGGCCATCGAGCGGAAGGCGTGCTCCAGATCGGCCGTAATGTCCTCGATCAGCGTCTGTTCGGCGTAGATGTCCATTTTGCCGGCGTCGACCTTGGCCAGATCGAGAATCTCGTCGATCATCTTCAGCAGGTCGTTGCCGGACGAATGGATCGTGCTCACGTAGTCGAGCTGCTTCTCGGTCAGGTTGCCCTCGTCGTTGTCGAGCAGAAACTGCGACAGAATGATCAGGCTGTTCAGCGGCGTCCGCAGCTCGTGGGACATGTTCGCCAGAAATTCGGATTTGTAGCGGGAGGCGAGCGACAGCTGCTTCGCCTGTCGCTCCAGCTCGGCGTTGGCGGCCGCGATCTCGCGGTTTTTCCGTTCCGACCGGCGGTTCTCTTCCTCCAGCGCGAGCGTCTTCTCCGTCAGCTCCTGGTTCGTCTGCTCGAGCTCCTCCTGCTGGCGCTGCAGCCGCTCCTCCGACTTCTTCAGCTGGTCCGCGTGCATCTCCAGCTTCTCGTTCGTCCGCCGCAGTTCCTCCTGCCGGGAGACGAGCTCCTCGGACTGCGCCTGCAGCTCCTCGGTCATCGACTGCGATTCCCGCAACAGCTCCTCGACGCGGTTGCGGGCCTGAATGTTCGCCACAATGTAGGCGAACTTCTCGCCGATCCGCTCCAGCAGCTCGCGCTGCAGCGGTCCGATCGGCGTCAGGCAGGCGAGCTCGACGACGCCGATCGTGCGGCCGCCGGCTTTGACCGGCTGCAGATAGAGCTGCCGCGGCCTCGCCTCGCCGATGCCGGAGCGAATCGGCAGGAAGTCCGGCGGCAGCGGGTCGACGACGATCGGCTCGCCGTTCAGCGCGCATTGGCCGACCAACCCTTCGCCGATGTCGAAGCCGTCGTGCCCTCCCGCCGCCTGCTCCGAGCCGGAATAGGCGTACGCGCCGAAGCGGCGCAGACGCCCCGGCGTTCCGTGCCGGTCGCTCTCCAGCAGGTACATCGCGCCGCACGCCGCTCCCAGAACGGGACAGAACCCTTCGAGGAACGATTGCGACACGGCTTTCAGATCGGAAACGTCCTTGAGCAGTTCGGCCGTCCGGGCCGTCTGCACGTCGATCCAGGCGCGCTCCTCCTTGGCCCGGTTGTACTGCGCTTCCCGCTCGTTCTTCTCCAGCAGGTCGAAGGCGATCTGCCGGAACACGCGGGCCAGATCGCCGAGCTCGTCGGCGGCCGCAATTTCCAGCCGGCGGAAGCTCCTCAGGCGGCCCTGGCTGAGCTTGCGGCCCATGAGCGCCAGCAGGTTCAGCCCCTTCGTGATGCTCGGGAACACCCACAGAATGACGCCAACGCCCAGGATCAGACCGGCGAACGTCAGCGCCGCAAACCAACGGACGGAGACGGCGTACATCCGCTGCGTCTGATCGATCTCCTCCTCCATCAGCTTGCGCTCGAAGGAAGCGAGCGAGTCCAGCGACGCGACGAGGTCGTCCCGGCTCGTCCGGCCGACGCCGCGGCCCAGCTCCGCCGCGGCCGGATCGTCCCGCTGCCCGATCCGGCCTGCGAATTGCTCGAGGAAATCTTCGTACCGCCCGGCGTCCCGGCTCACCCGGTCGACGAGCATCTGCTCCTCGGGACCGACGGGACCTTGGCCCAGCTCTTGCACGCCGGTCCGAATGTCCGCAAGCGCCCGCTTGATCTCGGCCAGACCGGTCGAATCGCCGTCCTCTGCGCGGGCGATCAGGTCGCTTACGGACCTTGCGGCGGCATTCACCGAGTTCCGGAGTTCAGCGACGCCGAGCACTTTGGCGAAGCGCTCGGCTTGCAGCCGGTTCATCCGGTCGTTCAACCCCGTGAGCCGGCCGTAGCCGAACGCCGCGACGCCCGCCATCAGCACGAGCAGGATGACGAAGCCGAGCAGCAGCCGGGTCTTGATTTTCATCCCGCGCTCCCCCTCATCTTGACGTCCAGCCGGACGAGGCAGCGGTCATCCGAACGGCCCTCCAGCGAAGGACGAACGAGCAGTTCGCCCAGCTTGCCGTCGTCGCCTTCCGCCGCGACGAGAAAGCGCGTCAGGCTCGCCCGCTTGTCGTCGGCGTCGCCGGGAAACAGGTCGAGCAAGCCGTCCGTATACAGATGCACCGCGTCCCCGGGGCGGAGGGGTACGGTTCTCGTGTCCAGCTCCAGCCGCTCGAACAGGCCGACCGGCGGTCCGGTCAGCGCCAGCGGCTCCGCGCTTCCTTCCCGCCGCAGCAGAATGCCGGGAGGATGGCCGGCGTTGATGTATTCCATCTCCCCCCGCTCCAGATCGATCCGCGCGCAGATGCCGGTGCAATAGTAGCGAACGAGTTCGTTTTCGTATTGCAACTGGACGAGCCGGCGGTTGACCTCCGCGGCGAGCTGGGCGGGGCTCGTCTGCGTCCGCATCGCTTCCTTGAGCACCGACGCGGTGAACATGCTGATCAGGGAAGAAGAGATGCCGTGTCCCATCGCGTCCATGACGGCCACCGTCAGCCGCCGCCGGTCGAACGCGTGCCAGGCGTACAGGTCGCCGGCGAGCTGCTCCGACGCCCGGAAATACGCTTTCAGCCGGAATCCTTCCTCGTCGAGATCGTCCGGCAGCACCGCCTCCTGCACCTGGCGGGCCAGTTCCAGCTCCTCCCGCACCCTCAGGTCCCGCTCCCGGTGCCGGTTCAGCTCCCGCTTCAGCCGCAGCGCCGAACGGATTCGGGCGAGCAGTTCCACCTTGTTGATCGGCTTCGTCACATAGTCGGTCGCCCCCGCGTCCAGCGCTTCCGCCAGCTTGCGGGAATCCCCGATCGCCGTCACCATGATGACCGGAATGTCGCGCAGCTTCTCTTCCCGCTGCAGCATCCGGCAAGCCTCGATGCCGTCGACGCTAGGCATCATCAAGTCGAGCAGAATCAGGTCCGCCGCCAGGCCGCGCGCCTCGCTCCCGCGCCCGTCTCCGCCTTCCGGACGAAGGATGCGGAACATCTCGTCGGCGGAGTGGGCGGTGAACGTCCGGTCGTAGCCGGCCCGGTTCAGAATTTCGCGGACGACCATGACGTTCATCGGATTGTCGTCTACGATGAGGATGTTCATCGATTCCAAGTCTCCTCCGCTCCCTGTGTAGATTCAGCGTATCGCAGCGCCGGCGACCTGTAAAGCGCCGCTCGGCCCGTTATTTACCCATCCCGGCCCATGCCGAATCAGCGCCGGGCGCTTCGGCCCGCCGGCGGCTGTTTCAGGTTTCCGGATTTGGCGTGAATACATAATCGGGCGATTGCCGCCTGGAAATCTTCTGACGGAGGCTGATGATATGCAGGCATTGCTGTTGGCCGGAGGCTTGGGAACCCGTCTGCGGCCGCTCACGGAGAACATGCCCAAGCCGATGGCGCTCGTCGGCAACCGGCCCTGGTTGGAGCACCTGATTCAGGACTACAAGAGACAGGGGATCGAGAACTTCGTCATCGCGGTCAAACATTACCGCCGGATGATCGAGGAGCACATCGGAGACGGCTCCCGGTTCGGAGTGTCCGTTCGCTACGCGGTGGAGCAAGAGCTGCTGGGAACGGCGGGCGCCGTCAAAAACGCGGAGCCGCTGCTGGAAGACCGATTTTTCGTCGTCAATGCCGACATTATCCATCATTTCGACTTGCAAGCCGCGCTCCGTTTTCACGAGTCGCACGGGGGGCTCGTCACGATCTGCCTGACCGAAGTGGAGGACCCGAGCCCATACGGCGTCGCCGTGCTCGACGACGCGGGACGCATCCGCTCGTTCATAGAAAAGCCGAAGCGCGAAGAGGCGCCCTCAAAGCTCATCAATGCGGGAATTTACGTGATGGACCGGGACGCATTGAATCATATTCCATCCGGCAGAGCCGTATCCATTGAGAAAGAGACCTTTCCTCTCCTTATCGAAAACGGCAGCGGCGTGTTCGGCCATCGGATCGACGGTTACTGGATGGACATGGGAACGACGGATCGTTACCGCCAGCTTCACCGCGATTTGCTCGACCGCAAGTTCGAACTGCCGATCGGCGGAAGCGATCCGGACGGCCAGGGGATCTGGGTCGGCCGCGGCGTCCGGATCGGCCGGGGCGCGCTGCTCGTCCCCCCCGTCCTTATCGGAGACGACGTCGAAATCGGAGACCGCAGCATCGTCGGCCCTTACGCGGTCGTCGGGAACGGCTGCCGGATCGGCGCCGGCGTGCGCCTGGCGCACACCGTGCTTTGGGACCGGTGCAGAATCCGCTCCGGCGCCCAGCTTTTGCATTGCCTTTTCGGCTATGGAGCCAGCGCCGGGCCCCACGTATTACACCAAGCGGTTTGCAGCCGCGCATTGGAGGTGCAACGCCCATGAGTTCCAAATCTTTGCAAATCGCCTACATCAGCACTTATGTACCGAAAAAATGCGGGTTGGCAACGTACACTCACCACCTGAGGGAAGCTGTCTCGCAAGCGAAGGGGGACGATACCCCCGATCCGGTCGTCGCCATGTGCAATTCCGACGAAACCGATGCTTATACGCAGCCTTGGCAATTTCCGCTGCTCAAACAGAAGAAGGAAGACTACCGCCGGATGGCGGACCTGCTGAACGAAAGCCCGATCGACATCGTGTCGCTGCAGCACGAATTCGGCATTTTCGGAGGCGAGGCGGGAAGCTATTTGCTGGAATTGCTGGAACGGCTGCAGAAGCCGGTGGTGACGACGTTTCACACGGTCTTCGAGAAACCGCTCGAGCCGTACGCGTCGGTGCAGGCCGCCATCGCCAAGCGCAGCGACCACCTTCACGTCATGAACCGCAAGGCGATCGGCTATCTGTCCGACCATTTTCGCATTCCGCTCGGGAAGATCTCGTTCCTGCCGCACGGCGCCCCGGTTCCGAACCGCACGGAGCGCCACTTGACCCGCCGCCAATACGGCTGGGACCGCCGCAACGTGCTGTTCCAGTTCGGCCTGCTCAGCCGCGGCAAGGGCATCGAATCGCTGCTGAAGGCGCTGGCCGGAGCGGTGCGCGCCGTGCCGGACCTCATGTACGTGATCGCCGGCCAAACCCATCCCGAAGTCAAAAAATATGAAGGGGAAGCGTACCGCGAGGAGCTGGTCGCGCTCATTTCGGAGCTGGGGCTCGAGCACCACGTGCGCATGATCGACCGGTACGTGCCGGAAGATGAGCTGGTGTCGCTGATCTCGGCCTGCGATCTGTACGTGACGCCGTATCCGGGCATGGAGCAGATCACAAGCGGAACGCTCGCTTACGCGGCGGGGCTCGGGCGGCCGATTCTGAGCACGCCGTACAGCTACGCCAAAGATTTGATGCAGGGCCGCGAGGACCTGCTTCTCCCCTACGGAGACACGGACGCTTGGAGCGCGAAAATCATCGAGCTGTTCACGTTCCCGAAGCTGCTGACCGAATGCGAGCGCCGGATGGCGGATATCGGACGCAGCATGCAATGGCCGCAAGTAGGGGCGCAGTACTTGGGGCTGCTTGCGCGGGTTGCCGAAAACAAGGAATGGAGCATGGCGGATGTCGTCTGACGCGCGGAACGGGCGCAAGGGCCCGCCTTCCTTCCTCCATCTGCGCCGCCTGACCGACGACACCGGGCTGCTGGAGCACGCGCTCGGCCGCATCCCCCGGCGCCGGGAAGGCTATACGACCGACGACAACGCCAGAGCTTTGTGGACGGTGACGGAATGGTTGGACCCGAAGCACCGGAGCCGGCTGCGCGGCGAGGACGTGCCGCTGCTCCGATCGCTCGCCGACGTTTATCTGGCGTTCCTGCTGTGGACGCAGAAGGACGACGGCTGGTTCCACAACAACATCGCCTACGATCGGACGCCCGAGCCGGAGAGCGTCTCGCACGACTGCCAGGGCCGCGCCCTGTGGAGCTGCGCGGACGCCTGGATCCGGCTGGACGAAGGGCGGCGGAAGACGGCTTACGTCCTTCTGGAGAAGTCGCTGCGCACGATCGACGCGATCGACTCGCTGCGCGGCCGGGCGTACGCGATGGCGGCTTGCGCCCATCTGCTGGAAGCGGCCGACGCCGGCGCGATCGAACTGCCCGACGGCTGGACGGGCGAGCTTCGCCGGCATCTGGAACAGTTCGAGCGGCTGCTCTGCGGCGCGTTCCGGCACTTCTCGCAGGACGGCTGGAACTGGTTCGAGCCGGCGATGACGTACGGCAACGGCGTGCTGCCGTGGGCCATGCTGCGGGCGTTCCGGGTGACGAAGCGGACGGAGACGCTGGAGATCGGGCTCGACAGCTTGTCTTCGCTGCAGGAGGCGATGACGGCCGAGAGCGGCGTCTACCGGCCGATCGGCAACGAGAACTGGCGCACGAAGGAAATCGTCAGCTATTGGGATCAGCAGCCGCTGGAAATGTTCAAGCTGGCGCTCGCGCTCGAGGAAGCGGCGGTGGCGCTGGAGTCGGCGCCAGGCGAAGGCGTCTCCCTGCTCGTGTCGGCTTCCTCGTCTTCGGACGCCCGGCCCCACTCCCGAAGCGGCACGCTGACGGCCGAGCGGACGGAAGACCGCGCCGGCGGCAGCCGCGTCGTCGCCTTGCAGGAACATGCCGCCGCGATGCGCAAAGCGCGGGACGGCTGCCTCGACTGGTTCTACGGCGACAACGACCTCGGCGTGCCGATGGTCGATCCGGCGGACGGCTGCTGCTGCGACGGGCTGCAGGCCAACGGGCCGAACATCAACTGCGGCGCCGAAGCCGTGCTGTCCTACCTGATGACGATGGCGCTCTGCTCGGACGACCGGGCCGGCAACGCCTGAAGCCTTCGCCCCCGGCCGGTCCCGGTTCGCTGCCGGATCGGGGTCTCGGCCGAAGGCGGCGCGGATAAAGCCCCCGCTTTTCGCTAGAGTGAAAGGCTGGGCAAGACCCAGCCCCTCCTCATCAAACCGTACGTGAGGTTTTCCCTCATACGGCTTTCCGATGTTCGTCATTCATGCGCATGCGATTTACAATAGCGTTTTAAGTCCATG
>Ga0207789_1000216_pt1 | contig 32827 bp, 30 predicted proteins | sample HigsolmetaGSP12D_FD_184840 | JGI IMG/M metagenome (GOLD analysis project Ga0207789, IMG submission 184840) | High solid enriched microbial communities from the Joint BioEnergy Institute, USA - SP1-2-D (SPAdes) | ecosystem: Engineered > Bioreactor > SSF (Solid state fermentation) > Aerobic >...
AAGATGTAATAAAACAGACCAACAAGAAAATCAAAAAATTAATTCAAAGTCAACTAGAACAATGGATATCCAACCTTCCTAGCTATATCAAGGCTTATTTGCCAATTTCAGTCTGCGAAAGTTGAGTTAATAAAAGCAAAAATTATTAAGGGGGAGAAACATGAAAAAATCATTTCTAAAGCTAGCAGCGCTAATGCTTGTTCTTTCTCTTGCATTAGCAGCATGTAGCAGTGGGGAGAAAACAAGTAAATCGAATGAAGGTGGTAACAAGTCGGAATCGCAAGACGGAGGCACTTTAACGTATGCCATGGAAGCAGAATTTAAAGGTTTATTAGATGTCAACTTTTATGATGGTCAATCTGACAGTGAAATTTTATCTTTCAATACCGACCCTTTGATCACATTTGACGAAAATATTAAAGTGCAACCGAATATTGCCAAATGGGAAACGAAAGATAACAAAGTATATAAGTTTACTTTTGAAAAAGGTGTTAAATGGCACAATGGTGATGAGCTAGTTGTTGACGACTGGATTTTTGCGCTTGAGACAATTGCAGCAATTGGTCCAGATCATCAGCGTTGGTCCAATGTTAACACGATTGAAGGTGCAAAAGAATTTAACGAGGGAAAAGCAGATTCCATTTCCGGTTTGAAAAAAATTAATGACTATGAAATTGAAATTACCTTCGACAAAGCTCGAGCAAATAACTTAGAAAATATTTGGTATTACCCAATGAATAGAAACCATTTTGCTGATCTTAAAGGCAATAAAAATATTGATGATTGGTTAGCGTCTGACCAAGTACGCGTTAACCCGATTGGAACAGGTCCATTCAAAATCGAAAAAGTCATTCCGGGTGAGTCTGTAGAGTTAGTTCGTTTCGACGACTACTGGAAAGGGAAACCGAAACTTGACAAAGTCGTGGTAAAAGTTATCGACGGTTCATTAATCGTTGGTGAACTTGAAAATGGCGGGGTAGATATGAGTGCTTTTCACCCATCTTTACTTCCTGAAATCAAAAAGATGGAAAATGTGAAAATTGAAGAAGTTCCTGGTCTTTCATACTACTATATCGGATTCAAACTGGGTACATTTAAAGATGGGAAAAGTGTAATGGATAAAGATAAATATGCAAACAAACAATTACGTCAAGCATTATTATATGCAATCGACCGTGAAGAGTGGATCGAAGAATTCTTTAGTGGATTAGGCAATCCGGTTAACCGTCCTATGCCAACAGCGCACTGGATAGCTGCAGATAACAGTGAATTACCGGTCAACTACACTTATGATCCAGAAAAAGCAAAACAATTGTTGGATGAAGCTGGGTACAAGGATGTCGATGGTGACGGATTCCGTGAAGATCCAAATGGGAAAAAGTTTGAAATCAATTTCGCTCATTATGATACCGGTAACCCAACATATGAAGCCCGTGCCAAAGCGATTACGCAATATTGGGAAGAAGTTGGAATAAAATCGAATTTAACGATGACTGAGGTAAACCTTTATTACGATCAAATTGAAAAAGACCATGAATCAATGGAAGCATTCTATGGCGGTTGGAGTACAGGTGCTGACCCAGATCCGTGGGGACTATGGGGAGATGATACCGTTTGGAACTATCCTCGTTGGGTGAATGATAAAGCGAACGAATTGTTGAAACAAGCTGTAGATACTGAAGTTGTTGGTACTGATCAAGAAAAACGTAAAAATCTTTACGTGGAATGGCAAAAAATCTTTAACGAGGAAGTACCTGCACTGCCAATTATGGAGTTAAATGACGTTTATGCGATTTCTAACAGAGTTGAAGGTGTGAAAATTACTCCTGTAGGAATGGATGATATGCATAAATGGACGATCAAACAATAATTCTTTAGGGTTTCTTTGATTGAAGGATAAGGAGAATGCATATGCTGAAATATACGCTTCGAAGAGTATTGGCAATGATTCCGATGCTTTTCCTTATCTCCATTATCGTGTTCTCCCTGGCAAAATTAATGCCGGGAGACTCACTTGGTGGAGAGATTGATCCGGCAAATACGGATCCGGAATATATTGAGCAGATGCGGGAAAAGCTTGGGTACAATGATCCCATTTATGAACAATACTTTCGTTGGATAACGAATTTTATTCAAGGTGATTTCGGTAAATCCACTCGTTATAAAATTCCTGCAAATGAAATAATTATGGAACGTTTACCGAATACAATCTTTTTAAGTGTAACCTCATTAATTATTACTTATGTTTTAGCATTAGCAATGGGTATCTATTCCGGTCGGAAACCATATACACTTGGAGATAATACAATTGCAACGGCCAACTATATTGGACTTGCCTTACCATCCTTTGTTGCAGGCGTGTTTGCCATTTATATTTTCGCTTTTCACCTTGGATGGTTCCCTTCCAATGGATCAGTTGACGTATCGGTCACAGAGGGAACATTCGAATATTGGCTAAGCAGACTCCACCATGTGTTATTGCCGGCATTCGTTTTAGGGCTATTAAATACAGCATCTTATACACAGTTTTTACGTAATGATATAATCGAGAACAGCAGGAAAGATTATGTTCGGACAGCACGTGCAAAAGGTACCTCAGAAAGCAAAATCTATAATGTTCATATTTTTAGAAACTCAGTGATTCCTTTAGTGACATTTTTAGGATTTGATATCGTAAACTTGGTTGGTGGAGCGATTATTACGGAAACGATTTTCACCTATCCCGGAATTGGACAACTTTTCTTAACTTCAGTAACGAACCGTGATTATTCCGTTTTAATGACATTAACGATGATGTTTTCGGTATTAACATTAGTTGGAAACTTAGTTGCTGATATCCTTTACGGAATTGTTGATCCACGAATTAGGCTTGATTAGGAGGAATGGCAATGGAAATAATGACAGATAAAAATACTGCAGTGAACATTAAGCCGCCGAAAAGTATGTCTCCATGGGCCATTGCTCGAAGAAAGTTTATAAGAAATAAACTTGCTATGATTAGTTTATGTTTCTTGGTTTTTGTTTGTGTTGTATCCTTTTTAGCGCCATATATTACCACACAGGAGATTACAAGAATAAATATGGGTTCATTTTCAATGGAACCTTCATCAGAGCATTGGCTTGGTACAGATAAAAACGGTCGGGATGTCTTTACAAGATTATTATATGGTGGAAGAATATCTTTATTTATCGGGCTTGCCTGTACTGCATTTGTTATTGTTATTGGAACGATTATTGGTTCTATAGCCGGATATTTTGGAGGAACGATTGATAATCTGTTAATGCGTTTTACCGATTTTGTTCTAACATTTCCTTTTTTAGTTTTCGTTATCGTTTTAAATGCGATCCTTCAAAATAAGGTTAGCGGCGTATGGGTATTAATTATGGTTATTAGTGGATTAAGTTGGGGTGGTGTAGCTAGGATTGTCCGGAGCAAAATTCTGGCAGAGAAAGAAAATGAATATGTTCTTGCAGCGATTTCGATTGGATGTTCACCTCTTAAAGTGATTACAAAACATTTACTGCCAAATGTTTTATCGACAATTATTGTTCAGGCTACCATTTTATTTGCTAGTATGATTGTTGCAGAAACCGGGTTAAGTTTCTTAGGGTTTGGTGTTCCATCTGAAACTCCAAGTTGGGGAAATATGTTATCTTTTGCAAATGAGCCTGACGTTTTACAAGATAAACCGTGGATTTGGATTCCACCTGCATTAGCTGTTACTTTAACAATATTGTCCATTAACTTTATTGGGGAAGGATTAAAAGATGCATTAAATCCAAAATCATACAGATAGAGTGAACTTCCTTCAGTGGGGGCAGCATAGAAGAAACAATAATACAAGTTAATACTTTTAGATTCATTTAATAGTTAAGCTCTGGTAGCCAGCGACTAACAAATCTTCTCCTGCTCCTCGAACCATAGACGATTCGAGGCAGCTGATATTCTGCTCGTCGCAAAGCTTCATGAAGTAAATCATGGAAGATTACTCATGGAGTTTGCTCAAGTAGCTGCTTTCCGCGAAAAATGCTAACCGCATTTTTCTTCGTGTGATGTTTATTCGAGGAAGATTATTCAAAGTCCTCGATAATGCTAATGCATTATCTCGTGCGATGTTTATTCGAGGAAGCAAATCTGTTCTCATTGCAGGGCCAAAGTTTGTACGTCGCGATTAGGGCGCGACTCGAGCTTTTTATTCCCCACTGATGGTTAGTTGAACCAATCAGGCATTTACAGGCACTTATTGACACTGATAAAATTTTACCTTATTGAAAATATTTGTTCTTTTTCTCTGTTAATATATGATTATTCAATATGCTCTCCTCTGTAAAAGTATCATCGTTACTACTGTTGTTCTTTTCCTAGATATTCAAATAATCCATAATCACATAAAAGAAACGGGGCTAATAAATCTTGCCCCGAATTATTAACCATCAAGATCCTAACAGCAGTGTCGAGGGTATCCTGGATCAACTACGACGTTTCTTGTAACTGGTTGAACAATATGCCTAGGTACGTTGACAATATTGGTCCTATTAATATTTATAACAGGGTGGACATAAGGAATTACACGTGGAATAAAGCGATCACGGACAACATATTTTGGTGGACAAAAAATAGGTCTCACAGGTCTAGACATGGAAAATCACCTCCAATTCATCTATTAGTATTACATGTATATAATGGGATTTTTGAACCGGACAATTATCCTAATTCTACACACATTTTACTATACATTGTTTGGATCTAATCGAGGTATAAAATACATATGATTCCGGCCTCATTGTGGTTGGTTAAGATTTTATATTTGATCAAATCTGATAAGCGATTAAATGTGCTTATATTTGCCAGGAAAGTGATAAAGTTTTAAACTTAACTTTCCTTTCCTGGCTAAGTTATGCTGGCGATTTATTTATTGTAGATCCCAACCCCACATGGATAACTCCTCATTGAGATGCAAGAGAATCAATTTTAATAGCCATAACCAATAAATGCTGCCCCGACAATAATTAACAAAATAAACAACACGACAATCAACGCAAATCCTGAACCATAACCACCGCTCATTACTTCACTCATTAAATCTTCACCTCCTGCGTCGTTTCACAATCAGCTTATGTTGAATTTGCTGAAATTGTCTGGACTCAAGCCCCATTGTGAAGAAAACTGACAGGGAGGTAGATATCAAAATTTTTCTCAAATGAAAATTTGAAGCTGATAACTTTTTGTAGCAAAAAAATCGTCTTCACTAAACTTTCGATGTCTAAATGATTTTATTATCGGCTTTTTAATAAATGTGTGCAAAAAAAGACCGGGCGTACTTTGCCCGGTTTCCCTTACAACTAAAAGTAAAAATTCTGGTGTTGAAATATTAAGTTGCCTCTCGATGCAGGATGTGTAATAAAGAAGGATCGTTTTTCTGTTAACACCTTCAGTAAACTATTTTCAGTCCAATGATTATCTAGATATTCGCGGAAATCCTCTTTCATACTGAACTGGAATGTCTATTTGTTTTTTCAATTGGACGGCTGCTTCCAATGTCCAGTACGGATTTCGTAACATTCCACGACCGACGGCAACAAGATCGGCATCTCCATTTCCGATTACTGAATTTGCTAAGATTGGATCGTCTAATTTTCCAACAGTAATAACCGGAATATGTAATGCTTGTTTGATTTGTCTGGCTAGAGGCACTTGATAACCTGCATGAACACCCGGTTGTCCGCCACTGCCAATTGGACCTTCTCCGCCTGTACTAACATGGAAGAGATCAATTCCTGCTTTTTGATATTCTTTGGAAAACTCGACTGCATAATCGCCGCCATAGCCACCGTCGACATATTCAGCTGCTGAAATGCGCATAATTAGGGGCATATCGCTAGGAACTTCACTTTTAGCTGCCTCGACAACTTCTCTGCCAAATTTGGTTAAGTCTTTTCCATATTCATCATGACGTTTATTTGTTAAAGGTGAATGGAATTGGTGAATTAAGTAGCCGTGTGCCCCGTGAATTTCAATCATATCAAAACCTGCTTTCACAGCACGACGGACGCTCATACGGAATTTTTCCACCATTTCTTTCACTTCATCCGTTGTTAGTTCTCGTGGGGTTTTGAAATCATGATTAAACGGAATTGGTGATGGTGCAACAGGTATTGGGGCATCTTGAGCTTTTCGTCCAGCATGCCCAATTTGGATTCCAACTTTTGCACCATAATTATGGCAGGCTTCAATTATCCGTTGAAAAGCAGGTATTGCTTCATCTGACCACAAACCTAAATCATAATCAGTAATCCGTCCATCTGGTTCCACGTCCGTCATTTCGATAATGATTAGTCCGGCACCACCAATTGCCCGACTAACATAATGAACATAATGCCATTCATTTGGAATACCATCCTTTTTTGTTACCGAATATTGACACATCGGGGGCATGACCACTCGGTTTTTTAAGTTTAATCTTTTTAATTGAAATGGATCAAATAAGTTCATACCTTTCCCTCACTTTCAAAACTACCGAATATATATATTATATCATTTCATTACAAGAATAACGGGAGAAATGCTTTTTGCTTTATATTGAGAAAAATCCGGAAACAGGAGTATCTATCCCGTATGAACGGAGAGTCAAGATTCACTCCTTAAGATTTACGTAAACAATGTTGTAATTAGAAAAATTTAGTAATTTATTCATATTCCTTTATACTTTTAAACCTGAACCGATAATAAATACATAGACTGCTCTTATAACGAAAATGATACTTCTTATTAGAAACTGCCAATGGCAAAAACTTCTAATCTACAGGAATTTCGGGAAGCCGATTTGAATTTTTTTACCATGTATATTAGAAATGAGGTAATGAATCTATGGAATTATTATTGGATAATCACTCTCTAAATAAGTCTGAATTTTATCATGTTGTACAACCTATCGTGAATCTTGTGGAAAAAAGAATTCATGGATTTGAGTTTTTGCTTCGATCAAAGAGTATAAAAAATCCTGAAAAATTATTTAGAATGGCTGAGAAAAATAATCAATTAAATGAACTAGACAAAATATCGGTATATAAAATTTTTGAAACGATCGCAAGTACTAAGGGAGCTTTAGACGGATACCAACTGTTTATAAATGTTTACCCGTCAACAATAGTTGATCCGAATTTTTTAGAAAGCTTAAAGGAACTGGCTGCCGGATCAAATATTCATCCGAATTCCATCGTGGTTGAAATAAATGAAGCGGAGGAAATTATGGATATCGCGCTTTTTAAAGAAACAGTTGGTAAATTGAAACAAATAGGATTTTTGATTTCGCTTGACGACATTGGTAAAGGTCATGCGAATATGAAAAATTTAATCGAAATTGATCCAAATATTGCAAAATTGGACTTGTACTTTTCAGAAAATTTAGCTTTCTCATCGAAAAAGCAAGATTTTATTTATTATTTTCATCAATTTTTAGGTCGTCATGCAAAAATTGTACTGGAAGGATTGGAGAAGGAAGAAGATTTGCAAGTAGCTAAACAACTGGGAGTATCTTATGGTCAGGGTTATTATCTTGGAAAACCACAGCCTTTGAAATTTTATGTAAAGGGATTGAATGACAAATGAATGAAATATAACCTAAGCGAAAGGTCAAAAGATTTTTAGATTGGAATATAGCCTTTTCCGGCATTATCGCTAAGGTCTACTTTGCTTTTGACAGAAGAAGGCAATTTGCGCAGGTTGGTACCAGCGGAAGGTGAGGCAGTAATCCTTATTTTCATCATTAAAAAGATAATAACCAAAAAATAAGTTGACAATGATAATGATTATCATTAAAATTGTAATTGATAATGATTATCATTTTTAATGTGATTAAATAAAAATTTACTAGTAAGACCGTACATAAAAATCAAGAAAGTGAACAACGCATATGAAGAAAAGATACCTACTCCTAATACTGATTATCCTTTCGCTTATATCCCTCTTTATCGGGGTATCAGATATTTCAGTGATGGATATCTTTCATTTAACAGATAAACAATGGCAAATATTAGTCGTTAGTAGAATTCCAAGACTAATCAGTATTATTGTCTCGGGGGCATCACTAAGTATTGCCGGGCTGATTATGCAAAGTTTAAGCCGCAATAAATTCGTCTCACCAACAACAGCTGGAACAATGGATTTTGCCCGACTGGGAATTCTTGTTGCTATGATTGTTTTTGCCGGTGCCGGTTCACTTAGCAAAATGTTTGTTGCTTTTGTATTTGCTTTAGCAGGGACATTTCTGTTTATGAAAATCTTAGAAAGAATTAAATTTAAGGATGCGGTTTTTATCCCGCTTGTCGGGTTAATGTTAGGAAATATTATTAGTTCGATTGCAACATTTTTTGCATACCAAAATGATCTAATTCAAAATATCTCATCATGGCTAATTGGTGATTTTTCTATTATTCTAAAAGGAAATTATGAATTAATTTTTATTAGTGTTCCACTCTTGTTTATTGCGTATTTTTATGCCAATAAATTTACCATTGCCGGAATGGGAGAGGATTTTTCAAAAGGTCTTGGTCTAAACTACCGTCAAGTAGTTAATCTTGGTTTAGTCATCGTTGCTCTCATTACATCATCGGTTGTCTTAACCGTTGGAGTGATTCCATTTTTAGGCCTTATTATTCCAAATATTATTTCAATTTATCGAGGAGATCATTTGAAAAATAGTTTGGCCCCTACAGCAATTCTTGGTGCCATTTTTGTTCTGTTTTGCGATATTCTCGGTCGAGTAATCATATATCCGTATGAAATTCCAATTAATTTGACAGTAGGTGTTATTGGCAGTGTAGTTTTTATTTACTTATTATTGAGGAGACAGGCACAATGAATTACAAAACGAAAACTTGGCTTTTGGCTGCCCTATCTGTCATATTCATATGTCTCTTTTTATTTACTGATATAACCGGGAATTGGGAATATATATTAGAAAGAAGAACGTATAAAGTCGCTGCCATCATATTAACCGGGGTTTCCATTGCGCTTGCAACCGTTGTTTTCCAAACGATTACGCAAAACAGGATTCTCACACCAAGCATTTTAGGTTTAGATTCTTTATATATGTTAATTAATACGTTTATCATCTTTGTCTTTGGTTCAACCAAATTAACATCAATCGATAAAAATATTCAGTTTATCGTTATTGTCGCCATTATGATTTTATTTTCCGGATTACTTTACAAGTTGTTATTTAAACGGAATGAACAAAATATATACTTTCTTTTATTAATCGGATTTATTATCGGCACATTCTTTGATAGCTTTTCGTCATTCATGCAAGTTCTAATTGATCCAAACGAGTTTCAAATTGTACAGGATCGAATGTTTGCATCATTTAACAATATAAACACGGATGTGTTATTATTAGCTACTGTTCTTATCATACTATCGCTGATCTTGTTTTTAAGATTCTTTAAATATTTAGATGTTCTAGCACTAGGGCGAGATCATGCCATTAATTTAGGAGTCGATTTCGATTATGTTGTAAAAAGATTACTTGTCATTGTCGCCATTCTCATTTCGATTTCAACTGCACTGGTCGGTCCGATTACATTTCTGGGACTCCTAGTTTCAAATCTTGCCTATGAATTTTTAAAAACTTATCGACATTTCTATCTGCTGCTCGGTGCCAGCCTAATCAGTGTGGATGCTTTAGTTGGCGGACAATTAGTTGTTGAAAGGATATTTACTTTCTCGACAACCTTAAGTGTCATTATTAATTTCATTGGCGGTGTTTACTTCCTATACATCTTGTTAAAGGAGAATCGATCATGGTAGATATTAAACAAGTAACAAAAAGATATGGTAAGAAAGAAGTTATCAAAGATGTGTCTGTCAATATCGAAAAAGGGAAGATTACTTCATTCATTGGTCCGAACGGTGCAGGGAAAAGTACGCTTCTTTCCATGGTAAGCCGGCTCATTTTGAAAGATGAAGGGGAAATTCTCATTGATGGGGCCGATATTACTAAAAAGAAAAGTGGGGATTTGGCGAAAAAAATTTCCATATTAAAACAATCAAATAATGTGAATTTACGTTTAACAATACGGGAACTTGTGTCTTTTGGCCGCTTTCCTTATTCTCAAGGAAAACTGTCAAAAGAAGATTGGGCATATGTTGATAAAGCGATTGAATATATGGAATTGCAGGAAATTGAGGATCGCTATCTTGATGAACTCAGTGGCGGTCAAAAGCAAAGAGCATACATTGCTATGGTCATTGCTCAAGACACCGAATATATTTTGCTTGATGAACCGCTGAATAATCTGGATATGAAGCATTCGGTACAAATAATGAAAACATTAAGGAGATTAGTAGACGAGTTAGGTAAAACTGTCCTCCTTGTTATTCACGATATTAATTTTGCTTCCGTTTATTCGGATTATATTGTTGCTTTAAAAAATGGTCAAATTATTAAACAAGGGACGACCGACGAAATTATTAATCGTCAAGTATTACGCGATATTTATGATATGGATATGCATGTCCAAAATATCCAAAATTGCCGGTTCTGCTTTTACTTTTCATAGATTTTTGAGTCGATTAAAAATAAAGAAAGTTTCTCAAAAAAAGAATAAGTGTCAGTATGGGTTGGGAGCGCGCTAAGGATATTGACACTTATTCAGCAAGAAACAAATAAAAATTTACAATTATATTTTACCATGAATGAAAGACAATTTGTCCAGAATAATGCTTATAAGAATTGAAATTTACTAATAACAAGGGGTGACTATTAATGAAAAAATATTTATTTTCACTACTTTTATTAATAATAACATTTGGCTTGGTCGCTTGTGGGGGTACAGGAAGTTCCGATAAATCCAGTGACAATTCATCCGATAAGGAAGCAGGGAAAAAGAATGAGACCGTGATGATTAAACACGCTCTCGGTGAAACAGAAGTAAAGAAAAATCCCAAAAAAATCGTTGTATTCGACTTCGGTATGCTTGATACATTGGACAAAATGGGAATTGAAGTAATCGGTGTTCCTCAATCCGGGAAAATCCCGCCGTACTTGGAAAAATATGCGGATTCCAAATATGAAAATGTCGGAAGCCTTGTTGAACCTGATTTTGAAAAGATTGCAGAAATCGGACCTGATTTAATTATTACTTCTGGACGGCAAGCTGAACAATATGAAGAGTTCAAAAAAATTGCACCGACCATTAATATTCAACTGGATGCAAAAGATTATGTAAACTCATTTAAAGATAACGTTCAAATCATTGCACAAATCTTTGATAAAGAAGATTTTGTGAAAGGCGAATTGGCAAAAATCGATGACCAAATTGCCAAAGTAAATAAAGAAGTCACTGCTTTAAACAAAAATGCTTTAATTGTATTGGTAAATGAAGGAAAAGTCAGTGCTTTTGGTCCGGGTTCTCGTTTTGGTCTTATTCATGATGTTCTTGGCTTTACACCGGTGGATCCGAATATACAAGTTGATGTCCACGGTCAAGGTATTTCCTTTGAATATATTGCTGAGAAAAATCCCGATTACTTATTTGTTATTGACCGGACGGCGGTTGTTGGTGGTGAATCTTCCGCTAAAGAAGTGATAGAGAATGATCTAGTTAAAAATACGACTGCATATAAAGATGGCCATATTGTATACCTAGATCCAAACTATTGGTATTTGTCTGGCGGTGGATTAGTATCCGTATCTGAAATGATTTCCGAAATTGAAGCTAATATCAAATAATGGAAGAAAATTTTTAAATAATTCGCACGCTTGGTTATTCATAACCAGGCGTTTTTTTGCTTGGCTATTAGGAAAGTATAAATCTTTTCAATTTCCACTTTTCTAATACATAAGTGCACAAGGAAAGCTTCGCAGGAATACATCGCAGCCGAAAAAAATTTATATTTTTGGTGAACTAAAGAGACTACGGTAGCATTACTTCGCAAGTGAAAATGTTTTTTCGCTTAACTACGGCTCTTTGGTTGTCTAAAGGCTCAGATGCCTGAGTTTTCTTTAAAGTTTCGACTGTTGTATTAGAAATCCAGCAAAATTTATTATTAATTTAGTTTGCTAAAAAACCCATAAAGGTATAGAAACAAACCTCCTTGTGAGCTTATACTAATATTTAAGTCCAAAAATTTACCGCAACAAGCAAATTCATACCCTTGCTGGAAATTTGGACTTCTGGTAACGTATAAAAAGGAAGTTTGCGACAAAGAATTTCTTACAAAAATGGGGTAATCTGATGAAAAAAATATATAGTAACATCATAGAATTTCGTGGTACACATTATGATTTTGGATTTTTTCAAGGAGAATTATTGCGGGATTCACAGCTCGTGAAAAATCGTGAAAAACAGTGGAAAGTACGAAGACCTCGTTTTACTGTACCGGAAGAAGAAGTTAAACGAGCTATTACAAGCGTTGCGCCGAAAATTTGGGAAGAAATTATCGGTTTGCAGGATGCGCTTAAATGGCCGATGGAACGAGTCTTACGGGAGTTTGGCGGGTATCGGGTGGAATATGTAAAATCCGGGTGTTCCATTGTTACGGGTGATAGTTATTTAATTCGTAATTACGATTATCATCCGAAAACGTATGATGGGCGTTATACACTATTTCAGCCGACAGATGGTGGTTATGCCATTATTGGACCAAGTCAAAGAATAACCGGAAGAATGGACGGAATGAATGAAAAGGGTCTAGCGATGGGGTATAATTTTATGAATCGAAAAAATCCGGGTGATGGATTTATTTGTAATATGATTGGACGTTTTATTCTGGAAACTTGTGTAAATGTTGACGAGGCCGTATCACTTTTAAAAGAAATACCGCACCGCCATTCATTCAGTTATATTGTTCATGACAAAAGCGGCATTACGAAAATAATTGAAACATCGCCACGAAAAGTTATGGTACGGGAAGGAAATGTTTGCACCAATCATTTTGAAATCATGGTAGAGGAAAATCGCCATTATTTGGTTGATTCAAAAAGGAGATTAGAAATTATTGAAAAGGAAAGACCAAATTTAAGAGATGGCAATGCTGCCTTTCGCTTATTAAACGATACAAATCGCGGTGTGTTTTCCAAATTATATGGAAGCTGGGCAGGAACGATTCATACATCCGCTTATTTCCCGGGTAAATTAATGACGTGGTTTGCGTTAGGCGGTGACCAAGAACCAGTTGAGTTTGATTTTGGACGTTGGCTGAAAGGTGAAAATCTCGGAATCCACAGAATTTATGGGGATGTAGATACTGATATTCCATTCGTTCATTTAGATGAAGGAGCCGATTGGTTCAACTAACCATTAGAGGAAATAAAGGAGGGGGTCCCACTGATCGAAGTTTCACTTTATTTTTATGTTTATGTTGAAAAAATAAGATAAAATAGAATTTGTACATATTTTTCATTTGAAAGGAGTTTTATCATGATAAACACGAAATGGACTGGATTTATCGGAACATATACGAAAGGAGAAAGTGAAGGAGTTTATTCTTTTGTTCTGGATACAGATAAGGAAAAAATTATGAATGTTCAACTCGTTGCCAATTTGGAAAATCCAACATATTTGGCAATTAGTAAGGATAATAAAAGTTTATATGCCGTAGCAAAGGAAGGGGAAACAGGCGGAGTTGCCGGATTTCGAATCGACGAAAATACCCACAAACTTGTTGAATGCAATAAGAGGTTTACAGAAGGATCATCGCCTTGTTATGTTGCTACAAATTCAAAACGTTCTTTACTTACAGCCGCTTACTATCACCGCGGTACAGTTGAATTGTATACATTGAATGAGGACGGGTCTTTGGACGATTTGAAATCAACGGTTGTCCATGAAGGGAAAGGGCCGAACCCAGAGCGTCAGGAAAAACCGCATACCCATTATGCTGACTTTACACCAGAAGAAAAATATGTGGTTGCCGTTGATCTTGGCATAGACCAGTTAATTACTTATGAAATCATTCAAAATGAATTAGTAAAGAAACAAACATTATCGCTTCATCCTGGTTGCGGACCGCGTCATTTAACTTTCCACCCGAATGGTCGCTATGCATATTTAATGACTGAAATTAGTTCAGAAGTTATTGTATTGGAATATCATCATGAGGATGGTAGCTTTAAAGAACTTCAATACATATCCACCATTCCTGAAGATTTTCGGGAAAATAATCAAGGCAGTGCGATTCATATTACTGCTGATGGGAAATTTGTTTATGTTAGCAATCGTGGCCATAATAGTATAACTATTTTTCGAGTAGATTTTGAAACCGGGATGCTTACTTTGGTTGATTTTGTTTCTTCGGAAGGGAATTGGCCGCGGGATTTCATTTTCGACCCAAGTGAACATTATCTTGTTGGATCTAATCAAGAAAGTAATAATTTGGTTCTTTACAAACGAGATAAAAATTCAGGCAAGTTGACTCTACTACAGAAGGATGTAAAAGTCGGCCATCCGGTCTGCGTTAAATTCATGAAATAAATTTTCACCCTTTATTAAGAGTGTGATAATTATAATAATATAAGAAAAACCAGGTAGTTTTGCCTGGTTTTTCTTAAAAGATAAGAAAGTATAAAAAAACAAGTAAAAAACTCGGGACAAGTTTAGTGTCTAGCTCCAAGCGCCAGCGACTAGCAAACTTCACTCCCCTCCACTACGATAAGTCAACATCGGCTCGTCCCTCGCCGTGTTTCCTTTATCTCATTGCGGGGCGCTCCAGTTTGTACGTCGCTATGCGGGCGCTTTGCGCTTTTCTTATATTATGAAATATGAACCAATTAATGGATACCTTTCATGAATTTTTCGATTTTTGGTGATAAAAGGAATAAAGCTATACCAAGAAGTATCGCAATAACCCCGATAGTTCCGAAGTAAACCATTTCTGTTTCCGAATTATAGTATTTTACGATTTGTGCATTAATTGCTTGTGCTGCTGCATTGGATAAAAACCAAAGACTCATTGTTTGTGCAGAGAACGCTTTTGGTGCTAATTTTGTTGTGGCGGAAAGTCCAACTGGAGATAAGCACAATTCACCTAACACACAAACAAAATAACTTAGAACGAGCCAGAGTGGATTCACTAAAGAATTGGTTCCGCCCAAATAAGCAGGTAATAGAATAATAATAAACGATAAACCGGCAAAAAGAATCCCAAGGGAAAACTTTTTCGGTATGGATGGTTCCCGATTACCAAGTTTAATCCATAACCAAGCAAATACCGGTGCCAAAGTTATGATAAATAATGGATTTAATGATTGGAACCAGGCTGGTGAAATGTCAAATCCGGCAAAATGTAATTGCGTTCTTTCATCGGCGTAATTGGCTAAAATAGTTGAACCTTGTTCCTGAATAGCCCAGAACATAACGGAAGCAATAAATAGCGGGATATATGCCAAAAGTCGTGAACGCTCAACATCCGTTGTTTTCGGACTGCGATACATAACGAAAAAATATCCGATAGGAATTAAAATACCAAGGATACCGATTAAAGCAATAAAACGTTGAAAATCCATATAGCCAATTTTTAAAGTGAAGATAAATATAAGTGCAATGATAATTGTGCCAATACCAATCCAAGTAAAGATTCTTTTCTTATCTTCAGGAGGAAGCGGATTGGCCACATAGTCTCCTGCTTGTCCAAGATTTTTCCTTTTCGTAACAATAAAAAGAATTAATCCGATAAACATACCAATTGCGGCAATCGAAAAGCCGAGATGAAAGTTATGTTTCATGCCGATTTCCCCGACAATTAGCGGTGAAAGAAAACTGCCTAGATTAATCCCCATGTAAAAGATACTAAATCCGGAGTCACGGCGACGATCTTCTGGTGAATAAATATCTCCAACAACAGTAGAAACATTTGGTTTCAAAAGACCTGTACCAAAAATAATAAGAACCATGGAAACTAAGAAGAAAGCAAAGTTACCCGGAATAGCTAATGCAATATGTCCAAACATGATAAGTACACCGCCGTAAAAGACGGATTTAGAAGTCCCAAGCAAGCGGTCGGCAACCCATCCGCCAATAATACCTGACATATACACTAATGAACCATATATACTCATTATTGATAAGGCTGTACTTTTATCTAGTCCAAGTCCGCCTTTTGAAACTTCATAGTACATATAGAAAACAAGAATGGCTCTCATTCCATAGTAAGAAAAACGTTCCCAAAATTCTGTAAAAAACAATGTAAATAATCCTTTTGGATGTCCTAAAAATCCCTTTTGAGGAATTGTTCTCCAAATATTCTGTCTATCTGTGGATGACATAAAAAACACTACCTCCTTTAATATTTTATATATTAGTACAAATTGTTTGCTATTGTCAATTAAATACGGTATAATTAATATTTTATAATTTTAATAATTTTATAATTTTCGTGGTTGTTTTGTTATTAGGGAAGTAGTGTTTTCCAAACAGAATACCAATTTGTTGCATAGGAATTTATCAGACTTATCCAAATATAAATTTTATCTTTTTCTCTTGTTCGTCCCAGGATAATTTTGCATTGAACTCTTTATCTTTGCTTTTGAAACCTTGGATTTGATCTGTGACTCCATCCGTCAAAAGCTTTTTCAATTGTGCATGAGTAATGGTTTTTCCAAGAATTTTTTTTGAGATCGTGAAAGTACAACCGTTCTTTTGATAATTACTGCAACCATAGAAGGTACCTTTATCTATAACCTTTCCGTCGCAAAATTTGCAATTGCCAAGTTTTCTGGGTGTGGATTTCTTAAATTCACGAGGAACAAAGTTTTCAATCACCTCATGATCAAAATTCCATTCGACCGCTTGCTTTGTTGTCTCCGTCACTAAGTGGGTAATCATCTTATTGGTGATATCGATAAATTGTTTTGCGTTGGCTTTTCCCTCAGCAATTTCCTTCAACCGCTGTTCCCATTTTGCAGTCATTTCCGGTGAAGCAAGCAATTCTTTTCCAATTGCATGTATTAAAATTTTTGCCTTTGCTGTTGCATATACTAAATTTTTCTTGATTTCGATGTATTTACGTGATTTCAACATCGTTATAATACCGGCACGTGTCGCTTCTGTACCAAGACCTTCTGTTTCGTCTAACACCTTTTCTAACTCTTTGTCATCTACATGCTTTCCAGCGGTTTTCATCAATGTAATTAACTGACCTTCTGTATACCGTTTTGGTGGCTGGGTTTTACTTTCCTTCACGTTAACCTTCTTGACAGTGCCAGTTTCACCTTTTTCCAATATCGGTAATTCTGGTTCACCGTTTTTTTCGTTTGCAGGGATTACTTTGCGCCAACCTTCAACTAGTTGTACCTTCCCTCTTGATAAAAATGTTGCCCGTCCATCAACAAGGGTCGTAACTGTCGTATATTCATAAACAGATTTTTCATAATGCGCAGCCAATAAGCTTTTAATAATCAAATCATAGATTTTTTGCTCGTCGGCACTTAATTTCTCAGGATCTATCACTTGTTCAGTCGGAATAATTGCATAGTGATCGGTGACCTTTTTTTCATTAACATACCGTTTATTGTTGCGAATGGACGAAATCGGCAAAGGAAAAAAGTCGGTATACTTTTCTAAACGAGAAATTTTATCTAACACATCAAAAAACGTGTCCACCTCACCTGGTGTCACGTAACGGGAATCAGAACGTGGATAGGAAACGATTCCTCTTTGGTACAAATTTTGCAAGATGTCCAATGTTTTTTTCGGCGGGAATTTAAATAAGCGATTTGCCTCCGCTTGTAATGCCGACAAATTATAAAGCATCGGTGGTTGGTATTCTTTCTTCTCTCGTTTCACTTTACTAATTTCCGCCGGTTTTCCGTTACAAAATTGGGCAATATTTACGGCCATATCAGCTGTTTTAATCCGAGAATCCCCATCTGCTTCCCATTTGCCTTTATATTTTTTCCCATTTATGAAAAATTCACCAATGACTTCCCAAAATGGTTCCGATACAAATTGTTCGATTTCGCGCTCACGTTTCACAATGAGTGCAAGGGTTGGTGTTTGCACACGGCCAACCGAAAACACATCGGAAAACCCTTTTTCTTTTAAAAGAATACTATACAATCGGGAAGCGTTCATGCCAACAATCCAGTCACTGCATGCACGTGTATAGGCTTCAAAATATAAATTTCGCGTCTCGGTTTCATCGCGAAGATTTCGAAAACCTTCTTTAATGGACTTAGGTGTCAAGGAAGATATCCAAAGCCGTTTCATTGGCTGTTTGGCTTTCGCCAAACGGAGAATATTACGGATGATTAGTTCTCCTTCCCGTCCGGCATCACCTGCATGAATAATTTCAGTTATCTTGGGGTCATTAATGAATTTTTTAATGACCGAAAATTGTTTTGCCTTATCTTTACTTACTTGATATTGGAATTGGGACGGAATCATCGGTAAGGTGGACAGGGACCATTTTTTCCATGCGGGGTTATATTTTTCCGGCGGGATAAGTTCACATAAGTGACCAATGGCCCATGTCATAAAAGCTCCATCCGGAAAGATCTCATTTGGTAAAATTTCAATATACCCTTGTGCTTTCTTATTTTTAAATATAGAGGCAAGTGTCCGTGCTTGATCAGGTTTTTCAGCGATAATCAGCTGCATTTAAGAGAAAAACTCCCCTTTCGTATCTAAAACATGATATACTTCTAGATATCATTATAAAAGTTAAGGTTAAAAAAACAAGATATAACTAAAAAAGATTACTAATTAATAATGAATATGAATAATTCCCCGATTTTTGTTGAAGGTACAGGAATCTCTAATATTGGAAAAGAATATAAAGAAGGGGAAAATAACATTGAAATGGAGGATTGATTATGTACAAATCACTACAAGGAACGACTACACTACATAATGGTGTGAAGATGCCATATTTTGGTTTAGGTGTTTATAAGGTTAAGGAGGGTAAAGAAGTAATTAACACAGTGAAGACGGCTCTAGAAGTCGGCTATCGGGCTATTGATACAGCCGCCCTTTATGATAATGAAGAAGGGGTAGGCCAAGCAATTAAAGAAAGCGGAATCCCACGGGAAGAATTATTTATCACAACAAAAGTTTGGAATACCGACCAAGGTTATGAAAAAACGCTCAATGCTTTTGAAGTAAGTATGAATAAACTTGGACTTGATTATCTTGATTTATACTTAATCCATTGGCCAGGGAAAGATAAATATGTGGATACATGGCGGGCACTTGAGAAATTGTATAAAGATGGAAGGGTACGGGCCATCGGTGTCAGTAATTTTAAAATTCACCATTTACAAACATTGATGGAGCATTCTGAAGAAAAACCAGTGATCAATCAAGTCGAACTTCACCCATATTTATCTCAAAAAGATCTTCTTTCATTTTGTAAAAAACAGAAAATTGCTGTTGAAGCATGGAGTCCGCTTGGCAAAGGCCGGTTGCTGAATGACCCAACACTTATAGAAATCGGGCAGAAGTACGGAAAAACAGCTGCACAAGTGACATTGCGTTGGCATTTGCAAAATGATGTGATCGTGATCCCAAAATCAGTCACGCCTTCACGAATTAAAGAAAATGCCGATTTATTTGATTTCGAGTTAACTGCAGAAGATATGAAGAAAATCGATGCCTTAAATAAAAACGAACGGACTGGAAAAGATCCGGATCAATTTCTGTTTTAATTTGACCAATGTATCTCCTTTTTAAGAACTTTGAGAAGCTCATCAAATTCAGGACGACTTGTTTTTGTTCAAAGGTAAGAAAGTATAAAAATACAAGTAACTAACTTGGGATGAGTTTATTGTCTAGCTCCGAGCGCCAGCAACTGAGAAACTAATCACGATTTGGCAACATCGGCTCGTCCCTCGCCGAGTTTCCTTTTCCTCGAAAAATGCTAAACGCATTTTTCTTCGTGCGATGTTTATTCGAGAAAGCAAATCTGTTCACATTGCGGGGATGCCGTTTGTACGTCGCGAATAGGCGCGACTCGCGCTTTTCTTAAAAGATAAGAAAGTATAAAAATACAAGTAAAAAACTCGGGATTAGTTTTCGTGTCTAGCTCCAAGCGCCAGCGACTAGCAAACTTCACTCCCCTCCACTACGATAAGTCAACATCGGCTCGTCCCTCGCCGTGTTTCCTTTATCTCATTGCGGGGCGCTCCAGTTTGTACGTCGCTATGCGGGCGCTTTGCGCTTTTCTTACAGTGACCTTATCTGCGTAAATCTTGTCACAGCCTTTACTTTTTAGAGCATGAATCTGAGCTTTTAAATCTTGATGTAACATACTTACTCGAGCATATCCATATGTAATTATGGAATCCCCCTCTCCTTGTTTTATTTATGGCACTAAGTTATGACACCTCGATAATTATTGATATTACTACAATACACACATAGGTATCAAAAGTTATAAGTTACGGAACTTCTATTAAAAAATCTAAAATTTGCTGATTGTTTCGCTATATTAGGAGAAATAAAGTAGAGCAAGGTGATTTTCCAATGATATTTATAGAGTTAACTTAGATACTCTACCATCTTTATCTGTTATTTGAAAAAATATCTTTTTCAGACACAATATATTTTGAAAATTTTTTCAAAAGGTAAAGGAGGATAAAATTGAATACATTACTGAAAGTCTCTAATATCAGTAAAGATTACCAGGATTTTTCTTTAAGTAACATTAATTTAGAAATATTAGAAGGAGATATAATGGGATTAGTTGGTGAAAACGGAGCTGGGAAAACAACATTATTCAAAATAATTCTAAACCTAACAAGTTATAAAAGTGGAAGTGTAGAAATTTTTGGTAAAAATTATAAAAAAGACGCAAAATATATTAAAAATCAAATAGGAGTAGTATTTGATAATAATCATTTTCATGATTTACTGAACCCACAAGAAATCGAAAATATATTTTCAAATATATATGATACATGGGACAAAAAAAGTTATTCGCGTTATTTAGAAAAATTTTCTTTACCTGTTAGGACAAAAATAAACAATTTTTCTAAGGGAATGAAAGTTAAACTTAATTTTGCAGTAGCATTGTCTCATAAGCCTAAATTATTACTTTTAGATGAAGCAACTAGTGGTCTGGATCCAATTATGAGAGCAGATATATTGGATTCTTTAAAAGAATATGTAGAAAAAAATAATATTGGAGTATTGATCTCAACTCATATCTTATCTGATGTTGAACGAATTGCAAACAAATTATCTTTCTTACATAATGGGAGTTTGCTATTTTCTGAACATATTACAAAAATTACAAAGGATGAATCTATCGAGAGTATTATGAAAAAACATATTAAAGGAGAAACGAAAAAATGAAAGGTTTAATAATTAAAGATTTTATTATACTAAAAAACAAGATTAGACTACTTCCTTTGATAATATTAGCGCTTCTAGTCGGTATAGCAATATAATTCTTTAATTCTACAGGTGTATTAGCTATAAGTATCTTTTTACCTATATTTTTCTGTTCGATGCCTATACCTATATTTTTAGAAGACGAGAAAGCAAGATGGGTACTTATGTATTGTCTACACCGATATCTAAAGAGAAAATTATTATTAGTAGATATATAACTAGTTTTTCAATTATATTGACTATTTCTCTTGTATCTACTCTGTTTAATATATTTTACTTTTTTTACGCTAGTCCGTATACTTTGGAAATCCATATGCTAACTATTTTCTTATCACTTTTTTTATGTGTTTTATATCTATCATTATTAATTCCATTTGTTTATCAAAATGGAGCGAATGATGGGTCTACAGTAATGTTAATTCTTATTCTCCTTTTTTCCGGAATTACCTATCTTATAAATGCACAATTAATACCTGTTAATGTGATTATGGGAATTAATCCTGTTTTATTAATAGTTATTTTATTATTTATAATGGTTATCGTAACCTTAATATCTATTTACTTTTCTATTAGAATTGTAAACAAAAAATTACAATGATTCCATTTTTTATATAAGATGCTTTTACATCTATTTTTTTCACCGATTATGGATGGATACACGATAAATATTTAACATATGACCGGACGATAAAAAGAATTCTCAACTATTCTTTTTAAAAGATTCTCCAAAACTAACTGTTTTTCACTGATTAACCTTAAATTTCCACAGACAAATGACTTGTTCACCAGAATAATTATTGTTATCTTATACACATAGGAAAATTATTTAACCTTAAATCCAAAACAGTATTCCATATTCTTCCTGAAAATAGTCCAAAGGTGGGTTTGATTTGAAAATTATATATGCTTCCACCCCGGAGCAAGAGAAAAAAATCAATCATTTAGTTGAATATTTCTACGCAAACGTCTTACCGAAATATTTTACGGATAAACAAATAAATGAATTCATCAAAATGAACTTTTTAAATGTTAACGATTTTAATAATCAGTCTGACACGTTAAAAGAAGCTTATCAAATTATAACGAGCTTGGAAACGATTTGTTTTCTTATTGAATCGCAAAGTCTTGATAAAGAAAAATACCAAAAAATGTTTAATAAAAACGCACAAATATTAAATAATCTTGGTTTTTCATTTCCTTTTTATTATAATACCTTTTTAGAAACTAAAAATATTTCAATGGAAATGGGCAGTATTCATGTGAAAGCTGCCAATCATTTGCTCATATAATGCGTGCATTTTGAAAAGTAGTTTCAAGTAATGAAAGTGATCAGCAAAAGCGGAAACTGGTATGGATAGGGTTTCCGCCCTTTTATCAAAAAACAAGAGTGCTATTTCAAAACATTCTCCTCAAACCAGTCTTGGAACTCGTCCTTTTTCTTTTCTCCATAAATTCGGGCTACTTCTTTTCCATTTTCAAAATGAATAATTGTCGGTGTGCCCTCGATCTTGTAATCATCCCAACCTTGTTCATATTTCAAGACATCATATATTTGTAAATCAATGTTCAAATCTTCGGCGAGTGGAACGACAATCGGAGTTGTTCTTTGACAATGGATACATTCTGGACTATAAAAATACACAGTAGCCGTACCGCCGTGTTTCAAATCACTTTGTAATTCATCTGGTGTTACAGAATTTTTATAGTAGTCCTTTGCATCATTTTCCTTTGCATTATTTAAAAAGGCAATCGCTGCAAAAAGAACAATAATCATTCCTAAAAAAATCAACACTTTTTTCATTTATTTCCCTCCTTCAGGTTTTTTCTGATCGTCAAACTAATAATAAAGATGATAATAAATGCAGTTAACGCTAAAAAAGGAATCGTTATAAAGCCAAACCAATCGATGTATTGTGCTGTACAGGGGACTCTTCCACAAAATAAAGATCCATCTCCAGTGAAAGAAAACTTTTGTAAACAATAATGATAAAGCGATATCAAACCGCCGACCGCCGATAAAATCATGGCATAAAAACTCATGTTCCAGTCTTTTTTCACATAGGCAACCCCGAGAAAAATCGTCAGCGGATACATAAAAATTCTTTGAAGCCAGCACAAGTCACAAGGCACGTAATTTTTAATTTCAGAAAAATATAAACTCCCGAAAGTTGCAATAATCGAAACAGCCCAGCTACTAAAAAATAACCAGTCAGTTTTTTTCTCTGCCAACTATTTCCCCACCTTTTTCCATGTACCATCTTTCATATTTTAAAAATAAAAGGTTAAACTTAAAATAATTGTACCATATGTTTCATTTTTCATGTTCTTTATTTACTTAACTTATTTTTTATAAAATCGTTTATTCCGAGGAAAATTTTACTCCATTGATATTCAAAAGGTTAAAAAAATAAAAAGACCTGTTTATGGGTGAAATGTTAAGATTGGTCTCTCACCATAAACAGTCCGGAATATTGTTTCTTTCGCTTTTTCACCAATCAAACCGAGTAAAGGACATCTTGTTGCATGATGGTTGCTTTATCATTCGCATAAGCTGCATATTGCAATAAAGCATATAGATACTTTTCCACAATTGTATCATTTTCTTGGTAATAATAAGCGTGTAAAAAATGTTCAATTCGTTTTGATAAAATATCATCCTTTGTGCGGACCATGAGTATTAGCAAATTATCCCATTGGGAACGGTATGTGTAATACAATGCGCGATCATAATCTGCTTTGTTCATGTATTAACCTCCTTTTTTCAGGAGTTAATGATATTGTATGCTGAAAAAGAATATTTTTGTAAAGCAAATCTTAACAAAACGATGTTACTGGGGACGTATATTTTTACCAGTATATTCACGGGTTAATAAAAAGAAACATGTGAAGAATAAAAAATGAACGTTGGATAAACGAATTAGCTGGATGTGGAGGAAATGAAAGTCATTCTGAAATACGGAGTCATTTTTATTTTCTTTTTCTTAATCTTTTCTAACCAAGGTAGCGCCCATATTGTTGATGGAGTGGATGGTTATACGATAGAACAATTAGAAGCGGATCTCAAAGATATTAATAAACAATTTGGAAATAATTTAATCATAAAACAAATAGGAACAAGTCATTTTCACCAGCCAATTTGGGCAATAAAACTTGGCAAAGGGGAAAAATCAATTTTACTTATTGGTGCACATCATGGACGCGAATGGATCACATCCAACATGCTTATGGTGATGTTGGAAAGATACGCTGATGCTTATCAACATAAGAAAAAAATCGGGGAATTCGATTCGGCTATATTTGATCAAGTTTCCATTTGGTTTATACCAATGTTAAATCCGGACGGAGTCGATATTCAACAAGGGAAACTTCCGATACAGAACAAGCGAGATTTTATCTTAATGAATGACGGTAGCCTAAATTTTAAAAGATGGAAGGCAAATGGCATCGGAATTGATTTAAATCGGCAATATCCTTCCGGCTGGCAAGATGTCCCCGGTAGTCCTTTTCCGTCATATAAAGGTTATAAAGGAAAGCGGCCGTTTGAAGCAAAGGAAGTACAAGCGCTTGTTCGTTTTGTAGAAGAAGTCAACCCGATGTCGACAATCGCTTACCATTCAGCCGGGCAAGAAATTTTTTGGCAATACGGTGCTCGGCAAAATATTGTTAGGGATTATTTTTTGGCAACCAATTTAGCTGAATTAACCGGTTATTCCTTGTCAATCCCGCCTGAAGAAGCTGTGGGAGGGGGATTTACCGATTGGTTTATTGAAGAATACGGGAGGCCAGCATTCACTATTGAATTGACCGACTTTCATCAAGAATCCAACCCGCCAATAAGGAAACTTTGGAAGGAATGGCAACGGAACAGACTTGTTGGCATTTTTTTGGCAAGCGAAATGGCCAACTGGAAATAGAGGAGAAAGCAAACTGTTAATCGTGAAATTGCAATCAGTGGGGATTGGGATCGCCACACTGATTGCTTGAGAATATAAAGTTACTGAAACCTCTCTAACTTCGTGAAAAAGTCAACAACAAATTGGTGGAAAATTTTTTCCGATGGCGATAGTTCACGTGTTTTTGACGTTATAATACCGACTGTTCTTTTAACTTCAGGAAAGGAAATTGCAATTTTTTTCGTCATTCTTGGTATATTGTTAATCAATGTATTTTCTGGTAAAATACTGACACCGATTCCGGCTGAAACCAAGCCCTTAATGGCATCGATGTCTTCACCTTCAGAAGTGATTCTTGGAAAGAAGCCGGCGCCCTTACAAGCATCGATGACAATTTTACGTAAAATATAACCTTCCGAAAACAACACAAAATCTTCTTCTTTCAGCTCACTTAATTGAATATGATCTTTCTCAGCTAACGGGTGAAGTAAAGGAACTAAGGCGGTGAACCTTTCCGAGAATAAAATATCTACTCTAATATCTGAATCCTCCGATGGCGTTGGACCTAAGAACGAAATATTAATATCACCGCTTTTAACCGCCTTACTTAAATAAGCATATGAACCTTGTCTTAGGTGAAAATTGACTGTTGGGTGAGTTGCTTTAAAATTTGATATAATGGTTGGCAATAAATGATTAACAAAACTTGACGGATAACCGATTTTAACCGTTCCGTGTTCCGGATCTAAGTATTGATCAACTTTTTCTTTTGCATAATCAATTGCTTGCAAAGCCTTTTTAACATGAACTAAAAATGTTTTTCCGATGTCCGTTAATTTTAAGTTTCGTCCTACTCGTTCAAACAACATAACCCCTAATTCATCTTCCAGTTTAGTGATTTGTAGACTGACGGCCGATTGAGCAACATGGAGATGGTCCGAAGCTTCTGTCATATGTTCCCGCTCGGCTACTTCAACAAAATACCGTAATTGTCGTAATTCCAAATGTTTCCCCTCCCAATAATAAATTAATCGTTTATTGAGATAGTTTCTATCTTAATAATATAGTGTTTGTATCAATTTGAAAATATATAAATAGAACGATAACGAAAATAGCTGTTTTCAGTTCCGGTGTGTCCGGATTGGTAAGTGCTAATCAGTTAAATTAACCAAACTCAATTCTTTTCAAAACAATCATCATTTTCTTTAAAAGTTCATAAATTGTAGATAAGGAGAGGAACCTTTGTATGGAATATTAATATCCACTCTTAAAAGGAAGTAGGGAGGTTAGCTAATGAAACAAGAAGAGCGCCTCGCACTGGAGAGAGCGATTGATGAGATTACCGAGATTGCGGAAGGTTTTGGATTAGACTTTTATTCGATGCGATATGAAATTTGTCCGGCAGATATTATTTATACATTTGGGGCGTACGGGATGCCTACTAGATTTTCTCACTGGAGCTTTGGAAAGCAATTTTTTAAAATGAAACTTCACTATGACCTTGGATTGAGCAAAATATATGAATTAGTCATAAACTCTGATCCTTGTTATGCCTTTTTACTCGATTCCAATTCTTTAGTTCAAAATAAACTGATTGTTGCACATGTTCTTGCCCATTGCGATTTTTTCAAAAATAATGTTCATTTTCGAAATACGAAAAGGGATATGGTGGAAAGTATGGCGGCTACTGCAGAAAGAATCCGCCAGTATGAAATCGAATATGGAAAAAAAGAAGTGGAATCGTTTATCGATGCGGTTCTGTCGATTGAAGAACATATCGATCCTTCATTGGTGCGGCCGCATTTGACCTGGACGTTGGATGACGTCGAATATGTGGAAGAGGAACCGACCAAAGTAACACCGTACGACGACATTTGGAATCTTGATAAACCAAAAGAAACAAAACCAAAAAAAGTGAAGAAAATAAAAAAGTTCCCACCCCAACCAGAAAAGGATTTATTACTATTTCTTGTTCACTACAGTCGGGAACTAGAGGAATGGCAGCGAGATATTTTAACAATGATTCGCGAAGAAATGCTATATTTCTGGCCACAGTTGGAAACGAAAATTATGAACGAAGGTTGGGCTTCTTACTGGCATCAACGGATTTTGCGAGAAATGGACTTAACGAGCGATGAAGCCATTGAATTTGCTAAATTGAATGCGGGAGTCGTCCAGCCTTCAACAACAGGAATGAATCCATATTATCTTGGGCTAAAAATCTTTGAAGATATTGAAGAACGTTTTAATAATCCGACTGAACAAATGGAGAAACTTGGTGTTAAACCGGGTTCCGGTCGTGAGAAGATTTTTGAAGTCCGTGAGCTTGAATCCGATCAATCATTTTTACGGAATTATTTAACCAAAGAACTTATCATACGCGAAGATATGTATTTATTTCAAAAACAAGGAAGGGATTATAAAATTGTCGACAAAGAATGGGAGCATGTTCGCGACCAAATGGTAAACATGCGAGTAAACGGTGGATTTCCATATATTACCGTTAATGATGGGGACTATTTACGCAACGGCGAGCTTTATTTGAAACATCATTATGAAGGGATTGAGCTAGACTTAAAGTATTTAGAAAAAGTACTCCCTTATATTTATCAGCTTTGGGGACGTAGTGTGCATATGGAAACATTTGTAGAAGAAAAGCCTATCCTATATAGCTATGACGGACGTAGTGTGCAGAGACGATATTTGTGACACTCCGGTAAATAGATGGGGATAAATGATTAGCCGGGGAAAATAATTGACAAATAACTTAAGTATAACAGTAAAGTGCCGACGATTTCACTTTTTGAAATGTCGGTCTTTTTTAGACGTTAAGAATGTATAAATTTCCAGTAAAAAAGCAAATTCAACGTAGTTGGAAATTTTAAGAATTAAGTATAAGTGCAACTACGGCTCTGCTCTCATCCAAAGGCTCGGACGCCCGAGTCAGAGAGAAAAATAAGCGAAACAGGTTAATTTGTTAAATGTGTTCCCAATCAAGCCAAAAGTTGCTGAGAATTGGTATTACAAACGATACTTCCACCTGATTAACTACTGCACAAAAAATGGTCAAAAAATATTTATAATAACATTAATTTCTCCTATCTTCATGTTCATTAACTTGTCAAATTTATAGATAAAAAGTATAATAATGATATGGTCATCAGATGACCTTATAATTATAACGGTGATAAAGAATGGTAGCGCTTGCTGCTAGTCTTATTTCGTTTTTTAGAAAACACATATATGAATATTCTTTAAATCAAATGCTATCAAATAAATGATTAAGAGGCTTGAAGTATTCGAATTTTAATTTCTCGTTCCGTACAATAAGTTAAAAACTAAAGGAGACTAGGAAAATTGGAGTACAAGCGGATACAGACGAAGAAAATTTACGAAGAAGTGGCAGACTCAATTATTAACATGATTAAAAATGGGAAACTGAAGCCAGGTGAAAAAATCGAATCCGTTGAAAAATTATCGAAGAATTTCGGAGTCGGTCGTTCCGCTATTCGGGAGGCACTAAACGGATTGAGAACAATGGGATTGGTCGAAATGCGTCAGGGTGAAGGGACGTATATTAAAAAATTTGATCCATCTAAGTTCACATTACCGGTCACAACTGCATTTTTGATGAAACAAAATGATATTAAGGAATTATATGAAGTCCGCAAAATCCTTGAAGTTGGAACGGCGAGTTTGGCGGCAGTGAACTGTAATCAAGATGATTTATTCCCAATGGAAGAAGCACTTAAAGTCATGGAAAGTTCGGGAGGAAATGAAGATCAAGCGCAACAAGCTGATACGGATTTTCATCTTGCCGTAGCAAATGCAACACATAATCATCTGCTGATTAGTTTAATGGGAAGTATGTCTGAATTAATTTCCGAAACGATCAGAGAAACGAGGAAAGTATTACTTTATTCAGAAAATCAAGCAGATCTTCTATTTGTAGAACATAAGCAAATCTTCGAGGCTATTAAGAAAAAAGATTCTGATCTGGCAAGTAAGACCATGTTCAACCATTTGGAAAATACGAAAAACAGGTTGTTTAAGTATATTGAATAAAGTTTTTCTTACCATCAGGTAAAATGAATTCCGTTAGGAGAACCCGTATGCATCCGATTGGTTCAACTAATCATTGTTTTTATAAATTTAGAGATTTGTAAAACGTAAGGAGTGTTGTATTGTGAAAGTTTCATTATTTATCACTTGTTTAAGTGATATTATGTTTCCGAATGTTGGGAAAAACGCAGTAGAAATTTTGGAACGGCTTGGGTGTGAAGTTGATTTTCCAACCTTGCAAACATGTTGTGGACAGCCGGCATACAATAGTGGATATTTGGAAGAAGCAAAAGGATCGATGAAACAAATGATGCGAGCATTCAAAGGCGCTGAATATGTTGTTGGTCCGTCTGGTTCCTGTGTCGGAATGATCCGGGAATATCCGCATGTGTTTCATGGAGATCCTGAGTGGGAAAAACCGGCCCAAGAACTTGCTGCCAAAACATTTGAATTAACTCAGTTTATTGTCGATGTATTGGGGGTAAAAGATGTGGGATCAACTTTCAAAGGGAAAGTTACTTACCATCCATCTTGTCACATGACTCGGATTTTAGGAGTGAAAGATGCACCAAAAATTCTTCTTCAAAATGTAAAAGGAATTGAATTTGTAGAATTGCCTTCCGGTGAAGATTGTTGTGGTTTTGGTGGTACATTTTCCGTGAAAAAACCGGAAATTTCTGCTGAGATGGTAAAGGAAAAGTCGCGCCATGTGACAGAAACCGGTGCTGAATATTTGGTTGGCGGCGATATGGGGTGTCTGATGAATATTGGCGGACGTATGCAAAGAGAAGGAAAAAATGTCAAAGTCATACATATCTCAGAAATTTTAAATACCCATAATTAATAAGAGGTGGAAGAAATGAGTTTAAAACTGGAAGATATTCCTTTTGATGAAGGGGTACAAAAAGGGATCGAAAATGATTTTATGCGTCAAGCGGTTTCGGAGGCTCAAGGTCGCTTTCGTGCTGGTAGGCTAAAACAGGCTCAAGAATTGGGTAACTGGGAAGACTGGCGAAAACTTGGTGAAGAAATCCGTACTCACACAGTAAATCATATCGACTTTTATTTACAACAATTAAGTGAACAAGTAGAGAAACACGGTGGCCATGTGTATTTTGCTGAAACTGCAGAAGAGGCAAATAGCTATATTAAACAGGTGATTCAGACAAAGAATGCCAAAAAAATTGTTAAATCAAAATCGATGGTGACGGAAGAAATCGGTTTAAATGATGCATTGACAGAAACCGGTGCTGAAGTTGTAGAATCCGATTTAGGTGAATGGATTTTACAATTGGAAGGGGACCATCCATCCCATATTGTTACACCTGCTCTTCATAAAAATAGAGAACAAATTCGTGAAACCTTTGCCAAAAAACGAGGATATACCGGGTCAAGTGAACCGGAAGAATTGGCAGCTTTTGCACGCAAACAATTACGAAGTGACTTTTTGCAAGCTGATGTTGGTATTACCGGATGCAATTTTGCCATCGCTGAATCAGGAACAATTACTTTGGTAACCAACGAAGGAAATGCTGATATGGTTTGGACCGTTCCTGATACACTAATTACCGTGATGGGGATGGAACGGGTTGTACCTACATGGGAAGAAATGGAAGTTCTAGTTGGCCTTTTAACACGTTCAGCAGTTGGGCAAAAACTTACCAGCTATATCACAGCATACACCGGTTGTCGTGGGGAAGATGAAATCGACGGTCCGAACGATTATCATCTCGTTATTGTTGATAATGGCAGGTCGAATGCACTTGGGACGGAATTCCAGGCAGCCTTACATTGTATCCGTTGCGGTTCTTGCATGAATGTTTGTCCAGTGTATCGTCATATCGGTGGGCATGCCTATAATTCGGTTTATCCCGGACCGATTGGGGCGGTATTGACACCTGTTTTAGACGGCTATGACGATCATAAAGATTTACCTTTTGCATCCTCGCTATGCGGAGCCTGTACGGAGGCTTGCCCAGTAAAGATACCTTTACATGAAATGTTAGTTCTTCATCGACAAAAGATTGTTGAAAATGGCGATACTCCATTTGCAGAAAAAATGATGATGAAAGGTGTTGGTATGTGGGGAGGTAGCCCGTTTGTTTATAAAATGAGTACAAAACTTGCTCATTCCGCTTTAAAACCGTGGACAAAGGACGAAACCATTGAAAATGGACCTGGACCATTAAAAGCTTGGACACAGGTACGAGATCTGTCAGCCCCGCCCAAACAATCTTTCCGTTCTTGGTTTGAAAACAGAAAAAAGGACGGTGAAAACTGATGGCGGTTTATAATCGTGATGAATTTTTAAATAAATTGGCAGCTAAACTAGGCCGCCCCCGTCGAACAGAAGGTGTTGTGCGTCCGGATTGGCGTGTAAATCCACAATATGAGGTATTTAAAGGGATGGAACAAGAAGAACTAGTGGATATTTTTGCAAACCAATGTGAGGCCATCCATACGGACTTTAAAAGAACAGACGTTGCTCATTTAAAAAATATTTTAGTCGATGTCATAAGAGGCTATGGAGGGCAATCCGTTATCTTACCAAAAGATCCAAGAATTGAAAGATATGGTTTGTCAGATTGTTTTAATGAGCTGCAACAAGATACAAATATTCATGTTTGGGATTACACAATCGGTAAGGAAAATGAAAAAATTGCTGAGCAAGCTAATATTGGTATTACCTTCAGCGATATAACATTAGCAGAAACAGCGACGGTCACTTTATTTCATAATAAACATCATGGTCGATCGATTAGCTTAATGCCGAAAAATTATATTGCCATCATTCCAAAAAGTACTTTAGTGCCTAGAATGACCCAGGCAGCGGTAATCATTCATGAGAAAATTGAAAAAGGTGAATTGCTTGCCTCTTGTGTTAGTTTTATTTCCGGTCCAAGTAACAGTGCTGATATTGAAATGAATCTTATTGTCGGGGTACATGGTCCTGTTAAGGCAACTTATATTCTTGTTGATGAGTAAAATAAAAATTTTTCTATAAGACAATTTATAGAGGTATAGAGAGGTAAAATCTCCAAGTATGGAATGAGGGTGAGTAAACCCTCTTCCATTGATAAATATTTCTGTTCCCCTTTATTACTTTCTTAGGTTATTAACAAATATTTTAAAAAAAATGAAGGATTTCTTATATTTTTGTCGAATAAGATATACATAAAAATCCCCAAAAAGTCATCCTCTCCTACCTTACTTTGTATTGGTCATCCTAATCCTCTTGAATTAATGGAAAACTCAACTATATTCATTAAAACTAAAATTTTGTATAATAAATAATGAAAGGAACGAGTTTAGTTACGTATGGTTTATGGAATTCCTACGCAATGGCTTAAACCAAAAAATGATTTTGTTTTTAAGTTCATTTTTGGTCAGGGCACCAAACAGTCAAATAAGCTTTTATTGGCATTATTGAATGATTTTTTCAATGTACCAAAAGGACTAAGTTTAGGAACCGTAGAGATTACCAATCCATTCACGATTCAAACAAACCTAACCGATCAGTATGCGATTCTGGATATTCGGGC
>Ga0207789_1000220_pt1 | contig 31722 bp, 30 predicted proteins | sample HigsolmetaGSP12D_FD_184840 | JGI IMG/M metagenome (GOLD analysis project Ga0207789, IMG submission 184840) | High solid enriched microbial communities from the Joint BioEnergy Institute, USA - SP1-2-D (SPAdes) | ecosystem: Engineered > Bioreactor > SSF (Solid state fermentation) > Aerobic >...
CGAATCGCTGGTTTTAAGTAGTCACTAAATACGAAGAAGGTAGCTCCTTGAACTTTTACACCTCCGTGAAGTGCCATCCCGTTCAGCGCTGCACCCATTGCAAATTCCCGAACACCAAACCAAATATTTCTGCCTGAGTAATTTTCCGGGCAAAAATCACCTTGTCCAACCATATAATTTTTGTTTGATTCAAATAAGTCAGCACTACCACCAATTAAATTTGTAACTTTTTTCACAATGGCATTTAACACTTTACTGGAAGAAACACGAGTTGCGACCGTTTCTCCGGGTGTGAATACCGGTAAATCCTTGTCCCAGCCATTCGGAAGTTCACCGCTAATGGCAGTTTGAAATTCAGTTGCCTTTTCAACATATTTTTCTTTATATTCAGTAAATGTCTTTTCCCACTTCTCTTCAGCAGCCTTACCTGATTCTACAATTTTTTCATTGAAATCAGCATAAACTTCCTCTGGTACTTCAAATTCCGGATAATGCCAGCTGTAAAATTCTTTTGTTAATTTGCTTTCATCTTTACCGAGCGGTGCACCGTGTGATTTAGAAGAACCGGACTTATTTGGTGACCCGTAACCGATAACTGTTTTTATTTCGATTAATGTCGGTTGATCTGTATTTAATCTAGCCTCTTTTATTGCTTGACGGATAGCGTTTAAATCGTTACCGTCTTCAACGCGCAACACTTGCCAACCAAGCGCTTCAAAACGTTTTTGAACATTATCGGAGTTTGTTAGGCTCAAATCTCCATCTAATGAAATATCGTTTGAATCATATAGGACAACCAATTTGCCAAGTTTTAAATGTCCGGCAAGTGATGTTGCTTCATGGGAAATGCCTTCCATTAAGTCCCCGTCACCGACAAGAGCATAAGTATAATGGTCAACAATTTTTAAATCTTCCCGATTATATTTTGCAGCTAGGAAACACTCTGCCATTGCCATTCCAACTGCCATTGATATCCCTTGACCCAATGGACCGGTTGTCGCTTCAACACCGTCCGTATGATGGACTTCCGGATGCCCCGGTGTTTTTGAACCCAATTGACGGAAGTTTTTTAAGTCATCAATTGTAACATGATAACCGGATAGATGTAACAAACTGTATAATAATGCAGAGCCATGACCGGCAGATAAAACAAAACGATCGCGATTAAACCATTTTGGGTTTTTCGGATTATGTTTCATAAATTCGGTCCATAGCACATATGCCATTGGTGCTGCACCCATTGGTAATCCCGGGTGACCGGAGTTTGCCTTTTCAATCATATCAATGGATAATGTTCGAAGCGCATTGACTGATAATTGTTCAACAGAAACGGTGCTAACCATTAGATTTCCTCCTATAGTTTCTATTTTTGTTAAATCAAGTGCAATAGTTGACCGCAAATTGCCCTAATCTATGAAAGGTTTATCACCCAAAAGGTTAGATATAGTATTGTTTAAAATTGATATAATAAATCATCGTGCTTCGAATGTAAGATTGTTAGAAAAATACATCTTTTTGGGTGTAAACCATAAAGAACTAGTTACTCTTTTTTCGGAACCTTTTTCCAGTCTTCTAAAAATTGTTTAATTCCTTTTTCTGTTAAAGGGTGGCTCCATAGTTTAGGAAATAGATTCCCGGGGATTGTGGCAATATCTGCACCGGCAATTGCCGCCTCTTCAACATGTTGGAGATTCCGTACACTTGCAGTAATAATTTCTGTTTCGTAATTGTAGTTGGAAAGTACTGTCTTTAGACGTTTAATTAATTGAAGACCTTCCGTACCTATATCATCAAGTCTTCCTACAAATGGGCTAACATAAGTTGCACCGGCTTTTGCAGCCATTAATCCTTGAGCAACAGTGAATATTAATGTAACATTTGTTTTAATACCTTCTTTGGAAAGAATATGGACAGCTGCCAAACCTGCTTCGGTCATCGGGATTTTTACAACGACATTTGGAGCCCATGTTGCAAGAACTCTCGCTTCCTCAACCATTTCTTCTGTTGTTAAACCGAGCACTTCGGCACTTACCGGACCATCTACTATACTGCAAATCTCTTTTATCACATCCTCAAAATCTCTGCCTTCATGAGCGATAATCGTTGGATTGGTCGTTACACCATTGACTAAACCAAGACGTTTTACACGTTTTATTTCATCAATATTTGCTGTATCAAGAAAAAACTTCATGAATCTTACCTCCTATACTTTTTGAGTTAGTTATTTTATAAAGGAAACACTGACGTCCCAATAACTAGAGACAGGAAACACTTTGTTCACTAAAAAACCAGTGGCATGTTTTCGATTGTGATTGGATTTTTTGGAATTACTTTTGCCGGTTTTTAATTTATATTTAAATTTTTTCTATGTCAAAATTCGTTTCAAAACCAGGGTTTTTCCTTACTTGCAAAAATGTTCTGTTTCAACATAACGTAATTTTTTATCTTTTCCATGAATTATTATTGATTTTGTAATAAATTTATTATTGTTTTGGCGGATTCCACTGATTAACATGTTGTTTGTAATACCAGTTGCAACAAAAAGGCAATCTTCTGCATTGACTAGTTGGTCATGGGTAAGTGCCTGTTTCGGATCAGGTAGTCCCATTTGTTTACATCTTTCGTACTCTTCATTTGTTCGAGGCAGTAATCTCGCTTGCATATCACCACCTAGACTTTTGATTCCTACTGCTGCTAAAACACCTTCAGGAGCGCCTCCAATGCCAATAAACATATCGATTTTTAAATGTTCAATACATGTTGACATAGCTGGTATAACATCACCTTCTTCAAAAAGAAGAACTTTACCACCAAGGGTCCGAATTTGATCAATCATTGACTGGTGACGTTCCCTTTCTTGAATAATAACCGTTAGATCATTAACTTTCTTTCCTTTTGCTTCAGCAACTGCATATAGATTTTCTTCAAGAGACCGATTAATATTGATTGCTCCTTTTGCTTCCGGTCCGGTGGCGATTTTTTCCATATACATGTCCGGTGCATGAAGTAAAGAGCCTTTTGGAGCAGCTGCGATAACGGTAATTGCATCATTTTGACCATGAATGGTTGAAGTAGTTCCATCAATCGGGTCTACAGCTAAATCCACAGCAGGACCTATACCGGTACCAACTCTTTCCCCAATAAACAGCATTGGTGCCTGATCAATTTCCCCTTCACCAATAACAACAATTCCGTCCATGGCAATCTCGTTTAAAAATAGTCGCATTGCACTAGTTGCAGCCCGATCAGCCTCATACTTATTCCCGCTACCCACCCAAGGCAGCGATGCGATGGCCGCTGATTCCGTCACATTTAAAAAATCAATAATTAAACGTTGCATTGGAAACCACTCCTTTTAAGCCATTTTGAAGGTTTAACAACTGCAAGAACCTGCGATAACTTGTTGACCTTCTCCAGTTAAAAATTGTTTTTCCTTCTCTACAATTTTATCGACCTTGCGCTGAGAACCACCTTGCCACTTAACATTTAAGTAAGCGGCTACAACTTTTTTCGCAACTTCCGGGCCAATAATTTTTGCACCCATTGTAATAATTTGTGCATCATTACTTAGTTGGGCTCTTTCTGCAGAATAAACATCATGAGCCATGGCAGCACGAATTCCCGGATATTTGTTAGCTGCAATACAAACACCAATTCCTGTACCGCAAATCAATATTCCCCGTTCTATTTCACCATTACTTACCCCTTCCGCCACTTTAAAAGCAACATCAGGATAATCAATCGCTTCTATTGAATAACAACCATAATCTTTTACTTCGTGACCCAGTTCCTCAACAAAACTTTTTATTGTTTCTTTCAATTCAAAACCATTATGATCACTACCAATTCCAATTTTCATTTTTAAGACTCCTTTCGATTTTCATTTCCTTTTTTTATTTCCCACGTTTTTATTTTATTATATTTACTTTCGTTTATCAAGTTTTATTTTTATTTGTTTTCAGTTGACGACATTTAGAAAGAATTTTTATTCATTATCTTTTATTTACTTGCCAACTTTTCAATATTTGTTTAAACTGGTTACATTGATACATGACTAAGATCAATTATTTTTTGATTTTTTATTGTATTTTTATGACAAGAAAAGCTTAGAAACAACGATAGGTTAGGGGGGGCAAAAAATGAATAAATTATTTGCAACCGAGAGAAGGCAGTTAATTCTAGAGATTTTAAGAGAGAAAAAAAGGGTAACTGTTAAAGACTTAGCTAAAGATGTAAACGTTTCTGAAGCGACGTTACGAACAGATTTAAATATATTAGAAGAGGAAGGGCTATTATCGCGAACACATGGCGGTGCTGTATTAAATGATAATCTTCCACCAAAAAAGAGTTTCTCAGAACGTGAAAAGAAAAATCGCGATTCGAAAGTAATCATTGCAAAAAAGGCCATTGATTTTATTTCTCATAAAGATTGTATATTACTTGATGCCAGTACAACTTCTCTTGAGTTAGCCAGATTAATTCGCAATTCCAATAAAAGAATTACTGTAGTTACTAATGGGATTTCCCAAGCGGTAGAACTGAAAGAAAATCCGGGCATCAATGTTATTCTCATTGGTGGAATGGTACGAACAGGATCCATGGGAATCGAAGGACTGCTTGGCAAGAGCATTTTGGACAATATTAATATTGATACGATATTTACTTCTGCAAGCGGTTTTACTATAGAAGATGGACTTACTGACTTTAACGTTTATGAAGTTGAATTAAAAAGGGTAATGGTGGAAAAGGCAAACAAAGTCGTTGCATTAATAGACAGTTCAAAAGTTGGGGCATGCTCTATTGCTACTTTTGCTAAAACAGAGAAAATTGATATATTTATTTGTGATAAAGAACTTCCAAGTGAAATTAGGGAATCTTTAGTACAAAAAAATATAAAAGTTTTATAAGAAGAAAAGACCCCTTATTAGTTGATTCTATACTGGGGGTCTGTCATAAAAAAATTGTTCCCAAAGTATTGAAGTTTTTTCTAATTGCTTTCTAGACTTGCTTATTTATATAAGTGTATTTCCAATTCATGTAGTAAAATTGAAAACGTTTCGATATTCCAAGCAGTTCTACCAACAAACAGGCCATTAACATCAGTTATATCAATATATTTGAGGAAGTTATTTAAATTAACACTTCCACCGTACAATAATGGAATTTTATAACCCGCATCGTGGTATAGTTGGACTAATGTCTGCCGTAAGAAGGAATGAATCTCACAGACATACCCAGGATCAGCTGGTATTCCTTTCTCACCTATGGCCCAAACAGGTTCATAAGCAATTAGAACATTTTTCACTTGACCTTCCGTTAAATCTTTAAGGCAAACTTTTAATTGTGCAGCCAATACCTCCCTTGAGATGCCGTTCATTTTTTGTTCTATATTTTCGCCAATACAAACGAGCGGTTTCATTCCATATTTAAGTGCAGCAAAAACCTTTTTGTTAATGTCAGAATCATTTTCATTATAATACTGGCGCCGCTCAGAATGCCCTAATTCAACAAGGTCAAGACCAATTTCAGCTAACATTTTTGGCGATATTTCACCTGTATAGGCTCCGGTATCCTCCCAATGCATGTTTTGTGCACCGAGTTTAATCCTAGATTTTGAAATTTCATTTTTTATCGCAGTCAAAGCTGTATAAGAAGGAATAATAAATAATTCAATATTTGGTATTAATTCTTCTGCTAGTTTTTTCAATATCTGGGCATAAGAGATACCTTCCGCTATAGTTTTTGTCATTTTCCAATTGGTACCAATCCATAGTTTTTCCATTTAGAACAACTCCTTTTTCCTTGGACTTAATATCATTTTACTAATGACCAAATAATAATTAGGCTTGGTTATGAGAAATTTATATCCTTCTTATTAGTCAAGCAAAAAAATTTTCCTTTATATCAACATTCTATACTACTGATTTATCATTTTGGTTTTATGATAGGTTTTTTCCGATTCTTTAAAAATACGTTTAACAATTGAAACCGCTGTATTTTCTGTTCCTGTTAAACCACCTTTACCAACAACAACAAGGCCATCATATCTACCGCCAATAATTTTGCCTAAATCTGCTTGGGGGATAACGTAATCAAGTAACTCTATTCCTTTTGCACCTAGTACTTTAAGAATATTTACCATTGTATCTCCACCTGTCATATAAATTCCTCGAATATCAACAGGTTCCTTATTTAATACATTCTGAACAATTTGACCTAACCCAATATTTATATTATTTGATGCTTCACCCGGATGCAGATTAAATTCTTTTTCTTTAGCTGCTAAATCTAAAACTTTTCCTGTTAATGCAGTCTCTAGCATAATAACACTTGATTTTTTTTCTTTTACCAGTTTAAGAGCTTCTTCCGTTGCCCGTGTAATTTCGTAGATTGCTTTATTTTCTATATCGATTAACTCTTCTGCAGAAACCGATACATGACTTGTCCATGATTTTTCTGCTAACACGCCCATTTGTGTTTTTGTCACCGGTGTTGCACTCCCTGCGACGACAAGAACAGTACCTTTCATATTCTCTTCCTCGAAATTATTTGGTTCCAACTGACTATCCTGTTTCCCGAAACCCCTTACAATCGCCAGTTGTTCTGAAAAGGGCCCCGGGTCAACAGCTAATACATTCCATTCTATTTCTGTAACTGCTTCGGCAATGGTTTTTACATCTTCAATGGTAATAGCATCAACAATAATTAATTTCGAACCCTTTTCTTTTTCTGCTGTTAAACTGGCTTTTAAGGTTTCCATCCCTGTCAATATGGAATTTAAAGTAACTAATCCGACTTGTTGTTTCGATTGTTTTGCCATCAAATTAGGTATAAACGATTCAGTAACAGGTGTTTTCACATCAAAAGCAACTGGTGTTTTTGATAAAGCTACACCATCAATAATTGAGTAACCTCCGACAACAATTCTTTTTGATTGGGGCATTGCTGGTACCATCACAGCAATCGTGTCAGCGGGCAACTCCTCAAGCATTGCATCAATCTCACAACCAATACCACCGCGTAATGTTGTATCTATCCGTTTTGAAAAATAGGCTGTCCCTTTTTCTTTTAAAGCTTGTACCGCTGATTTTACCTTTCTTTGTGCAACCAACTTCTCATCTGACCGACTATCACTGCTTAAAATAATTGCATCATGGTCTTTGTCAACATCGAGAGACTTTTCATCAAAAAAGGCTGCCGTGGATATACCTGCTCTAGCCAATAATACACCAACTGTTGTTGCACCGGTTAAATCATCAGCAACAATCCCAATCTTTGCCATCTTCCCCACCTCGATTAAAGAATAGTAAAAATATTTTTATTGAGTATTTAACCAGTCTAGTTGTGACTGAAATCTTAGGTTACCCTCCGTATTATAAGTTAACATAGAGCCATCTGGAGTAGTACCTCGCTAAGTTGGCGCCACCTGGCAATGAATAATTAACAAACAGGAAAGTAACTCTTTCCTGTTTGTTTATATCTCACTTAATTAGTTTCGAACCAATGCTTCCTGTTTCTTTTTCCAATATTGAATAGGTACCAATGTAGCTTCTAACATACTAACAGTTCCAGCAATCCCTTTTCCAGCAATATCAAAAGCGGTGCCATGGTCTACTGAACTTCTCATAAAGGGCAACCCCCAAGTTATTGTTATTGATTTTTCAAAATCTAAAGTTTTACATGCAATATGTCCTTGATCATGATAGAGTGAAAGAACTGCATCATAACTTCCATTTTTATGTTTGAAGAAAACAGAGTCAGCAGGAACTGGACCTACTGCATTAATTCCTAATTCTTTTGCCCCTTCTACAGCAGGGATCAACTGGTCTCCTTCTTCGTGACCAAATAATCCATTATCCGATGCATGAGGATTTAAAGCTGCTACTGCAATTTCCGGATTTTCATAGCCAATATCTGTAAGTTCTTTATGAATTTGTTTTACCTTTTCTAAAACTCTTTCTTTTGTTGCGTAATCACAAGCATCTTTTAATGCCATATGCCTGCTGACAAAGAAAACTTTCATATTATGGCAATTAAACATTGTTAATGCATATTCAGAATGAGTCAAATCACCATAAATTTCTGTATGTCCAGCCTGTTTCACACCTACTAATTTAATTGCTTCTTTATGAATAGGAGCAGTTGAAACAATATCAATATCATTATTTAGTCCCAATTCTATTGATTTTAGTATACAATCATAAGCCATTTGTCCTGCCAGTTTTTGAACCTTTCCAAACTCTATACTGCCACAATCATAATCTCCAGTTTCCAGAACATCAATGACTCCGTATTGAAATTTCCCCTCCGACGGGTGGTTGATTTTATTTATTTCAAAATTACTATTCTTTACTTTCATTGCGCGCTTTACAATATCAATTGAACCAATTAGGAAAGGGTTAGATTCCTCATAAACTTTTTTCTCCATCAAAGTAGCAACTGTTATTTCCGGACCAATGCCTGCAGGATCTCCCATTGTTATCGCTACAACTGGTTTTTTTGAAGGTCTCATAAAAATTCGCTCCTTATTATATAAGTTTACTTTTGTATATTTATAACAACGTTTACAAAGTAATCTTAAGTGAATTTTCGTTAATTGTCAATAATTATCTTATACTTTCATTTTGATTATAATTGATAATAATAAGAGTTAAAAGAAAATTCAATTGAATATTTTTAAAGTATTTTTTCCTATGTAATTTTTATAACCAGTACTTAGAAGAACTTCATTATTTTAGAAGGAATACTTCTGATCATACTTTATTAGATAAGTAATTTTAACATGTCCCAAACAGTTGTGCTAAAGAAACCACATTAATTTTTAGGTGTTATTTTATTTAGATTATATAAACTTAAATAAATTACTTCTAATAACCCATTTTCTTTTACTTTCATATTAATTTATTTCGAAAATAAATGATGAAAAATGTTGACAAACAATAAAACTAGTGATAATATTTACTCGTGAAAGCGGTATCACATATTTGGTTTTATAAAAAAATTAATGAAGTTATGAATGTAATGATAAAGAAAGGAGTGCTCCGTAGATGGTTGTACCATGGATGGGAGAGTAAGACTACATTAATTAAAATTTAATAAACCACTCAGTTTTAATTGACTATTTGTTCAATTAATTACATTTTTTATAATTTTAATTTTTTTTTGGGGGGACGACTATGGGTGTTCAACAACTATCAAGTACAGATTCAAATACCCAGTTAAAGAAAAAAACAAATTATCGTTGGGTTGTAATGACTATGATTTTTTTAACCTATACTGTTTGTATGGCTGACCGGACAAATATTGGGATTGTTCTTCCTTTTATTAAAAAGGAATTTACATTTAACAATTTTCAACTCGGTCTAATTTCTAGTATGTTTTTCCTTGGTTATGCCATCACACAAATTCCAGCAGGCTTCTTAATTGGCAAAAAAGGTACTCGTGGCCTCATTTCTATTTCAGTTATCTTGTTCTCAGCAGTTACTTTCTTAATTGGTCATGCAAAAAATGCAGTTCAATTAGTTTGGTTGCGCTTAATATTGGGAATTTCAGAAGGAACTACACCTGTTGGTATGACTTCTACTATTAATCAATGGTTCCCGGCTAAAGAAAAGGCCACTGCGACAGGTATTTACATTGCATCAACCCAACTTGCTCCAATTATTGTGCCACCATTTGCAACATGGATAGCATTAGAATATGGCTGGCGATATGTATTCTATATATTTGCAATCCCTGGTATTCTTCTGGCTTTAGTTTGGTATCTCTTTGTAAGGACTAATCCAGAAGAAAGTAAAAAAGTTAATGAACTTGAGCTTTTATACATTCGTCATCAAGAGGAATTAAATAATCGGTCAGGACGGCAATCTTTAGGTGTAATAGATAAAGCGATTCGATATCAAAAAGTAAGCCCTATCATGAAACTTAAAAACGTTTTCACTTCATGGAACATCCTTGGCGACACTTTAGCTTATTTCTTTATGAATTGCGTAAATTACGGAATGCTTACATGGGTTCCCAGTTATTTGGTTGAGGCAAAAGGGTTCTCTTACGGATCAATGGGTTGGTTAGCGTCCATGCCTGCAATCGGTGGGATTATCGGTGCCCTTCTTGGCGGCTGGGTATCAGATAATCTATTTTTAAAGAGACGGAAACCAACAATGTTAATTACAGCTTTTACCACTGCCATTATGATGTTTATTGTAATCTATATTCAAAGTAATCCAGTAATTGTTGCTTTAACACTAGGATTGGCGGGGTTCTGCTTAAACATCGGTTGGCCGGCATTTACAGCATATCCAATGGGATTAACAACAAGAGAAACTTACCCAGTTGCTATCGCAACAATTAACAGCGGAGGCAACTTAGGAGGGTTCTTTGCACCAATAATTGTCGGCATAATCTTGGACGCAACCGGTAACTATAACTTAGCATTTGGATTTTTCGGTGCCGTGTTAATTCTCGGATTCTTAATTATTTGTACTTTAAAAGAGCCTGTTCAAGATTAATAGATTGTTTGCGATTATCATATATCATTTAGGACTGCTGATTGCGGTCCTTTTATATTTGGCTCTCAGAGAGGGTACTCAATAGTTTTTTTACATGTGACAGCAGTAGATATTACCGCCTATACCTTTACCTAATTGTACAATTACACTTTGATTGAGAAGCTAGAATGTTAATAACATCAACATATGATAGTTTGGATGTTTCCTACACTTGTTACAAATCCAACTTTTACAAAGTTAGCAACTTGGGAGAACAACTAGCTACTTTTTTACTAAACCATTAAAAAACTGTTTTCCTTTCACATCAATCTTATCAACTTTCCGATGAGATTCTCCAACACAATGGGAATTTAAATAAATCTCTACTACCTTTTTAGCTACTTTGAGACCTATTATTTGGGTACCCATAGTAATTATATATGCATTATTGCCATAATTGAGACCTTTCATTAGAGTAAAATCATATGTAAGAGCTGCCCGGATTCTTGAATTATTATTAGCAGCAATACATACTACTATTCCCTTACCACAAAGCAGAACTCCTCGTTCTTACTCACTTTTATTTATAGCGTAAGAAACTTTAAATGCAATCCCGGATAATTTTTGTATCATTTTTTATGTAACAACCTAACCTAAAATTTCATGATCTAATACTCACAGAAAGTTTTTTATAGTTTCTTTCCAAACCTTCTTGACTTCATGGTTTACTATTTCCCCTTACCCTTAATTTGTTCTATCTTATATACATAAAAAGATTTCACTCAATGCGGGTAAATAATAGTATTAATAAAAAATTATATTAGCAAATACCATTTGAAGGTAGTAAATTTTTTACTTACTAGAGCATAAAATACTATTCTATATTCTAAAGTAATATATAAAATTTCCTCCATTTTCCAAACAGTTCTACAAAATAAATAATCCATTTTCAATAGATTGATTAACTTAGGATAGAAAATTATTTAAATTAATACATTAGCTATACAACAAAGGAATTACCTTGGCGAATTCATCATACATATTATATCAATCAATAACCTCTTAAAAAATTGTGAGTTTGACCAAAAAAGATAAATCAGCTGGTATACCTTATTCGCCAATTGTCCATACTGGCTCATATACAATTTTGACTTGGCTCGCTTTTTCCACTGTTAAATCCTTTAGGGATACTTTTATTTGTGCTGCTAAAACTTTGCAGAAGATTAAATTTCATTTCTGGTCTAAGTTTTCTCCAACACTGATAATTAGGCTCATCTATAACGAATAACGTAACTACAAATATTTTTTTATTAACATCAAAGTCACTTTCGTAGTAATTTTGTCTTCCTTCTGAATGACCCAATCGACTAAATCAATCCCTATTTCATTTATCATCTTTGGAGAGATTTCTTCTGTAAAAGCATCTAATTCCTCACAATTTATATTTTGTGCTCTTATTTTAATTCTAGTAGACCTAACTTCCTCTTTAATAGGAGATAATAAAGATTTAAATGGAGCAATGAATAGTACTATTTTAGATTATCATATTTTTTTAATTCCATAATATAATTTAAACCTTCATTAATCTTTTTAGTTATATTCCAATTGTCCCTATCCAAAGTTGATTCATTTTTTGTATCCCTCTACCCATTCTCTCATGGACTTAAAAATAATCCATACAGTTGTAGCTCCTGCATCTGGATAACCAATGGTTCTCTCTCCTAGAAATTTAGCCCGACCAAATTTGGCGATATAATTTTTTGTATTTTCTACTCCTTGTTTGGCACTAATTTCAGCATTTTGAAGTCCTCTAAATAAACTATTATTGTCAGCAGCGCTACTTACTAAAGCTTCTGCTGCTGGTTGAAGGGCATCAATCATTGTTTTATCCCCCAAAGATGCCCCCCCTCTTTGTTTAATCGCATCTACTGCTTTACTAAAAATTTCAGCTAACAAAGGCAAATTTAATAATTCTTTATCATTCATACCTTTAATGCCACCAACGAACAGGGTTCCAAAAATGATACCTGATGCACCACCCATTGAAGATATCATGGACATTCCTATTATTTTAAAGACATCATTTATCGATGAAAATTCTTGTTTATTTAAATTTTCTATCGCTATTGAAAATCCTCGACTCATCCCAATGCCATGATCACCATCACCAATTGCACTATCCATTTTTGTAAGCAAGTATTTACTTTCAATCACTTTTTCCCCAACGTAAATGAAGAGTTTCTTTGTTTGTGTAGAATTTAAATTAATTAATGCACTTTCCATTTTCCTGTCCTCCTCGTTTAGAAGATATATTATATGTTATTTGTGGTAATATGGTGAATGTGCTGGTGCATCATATAACTCTTTTAATTCATTATCTAATTTAAGAAAACTAATAGAAAATCCACCCATCTCTTGCGTTGTACAATAGCTATTAATATCTATATCGTAGATTTTTATTTCCTTTTCTTTTAAGATTTGAGAAAGTCGACGATTTATTATAAACAGTTCTAACAACGTGGTTGATCCAAGGCCATTCACATAAACTGCTACTTCGTCACCTGCTCTTATCTTACTTTCTATTAATAATTTTTCTATCATCTCTTTTGTTAGCTGATCTGCTGGCATTAATTTTGTACGTTTTATTCCATGCTCGCCATGAATTCCCATTCCAAATTCAATTTCATCTTCATCAAGAAAAAAGGAAGGTTCCTTAGCACCGGGAATGGTACCGGGAGAGGTCGCAATTCCAATTGAAAAAGTATTATCACTCGCTTTTTGTGTAATAAGAGTTACTTCTTCCAGTGTCAAACCTTTTTCCGAGGCTGCTCCTGCGATCTTAATTACAAAAACATTTCCTGCTATCCCCCTTCTTTCCCTTTTTCTTTCTTCTGTTGCAGATGCAACATCATCTGCAACAAGCACAGTTTTTGTTTTTATACCATCAGCCTCTAATAATTCTTCAGCCATACCAAAATTAAGAACATCTCCAGCATAATTACCGTAAACAAATAAAACACCTTTTCCTTTATTTACTGCCTTTACAACTTTCTGAATGGTATTCGGTGTTGGTGCTGTAAAAATATTTCCAATTGCAACTCCATCGGCAAGACCTTCACCCACAAATCCGATATATAATGGCTCATGACCACTACCCCCACCTACTACAACTGATACCTTATCCTTCAATTGTTTTTTTACAATACCATTAACATCATCAATTTTCATCAAATTCTGGTTATAAGCACTTATGAAACCCTCAACGGCTTCTTGGACAACATTTTCAGGTTTATTTATTATTTTTTTCATATAAATACCTCCAAAGTAAATATTATCCTAATTTTTATATGTATTTCTATCAAAAACCTACATTAATTTAGGCTACATTAATTTTATAAAATTGTTATATTAGTTTTGTTTACTGGTATTTATATTTAATCAACTATAGGTGAATTTTGAGTAAAAACCCATCAAAATGTAGTGATTTTCTATTTTGATGGGTTTTTCTGTAACCTCCCCTTATTCCCTTTATAGTGCTATTTTTAAACATTTATTTTATCTACAGCATTTCTTTTAATATTAGGATTTGTAAATATATCACTTGCGTCATCACTCGGAGATGAGAATTCACTAATTACTGCACCTTCTTCTCCTGCTTGAAACCAATGACGAGTATCTGGATTAATAGTATATTGTTGACCAGGAAATAATATTAATTCTTTACTAGCTGTATAATATTGTTTATTTTTTTCTGGAAGAGAAACGCTAATTCTTTCTTCACTTAACTTTTCATTGTCTTCGACATATAAATATACTTTACCCCAACGACAACGAAATGTTTCCTGTTTTCCAGGTCGTCCATTAATTGTTGGATGCAAATGTTCTGGACAGGTCTGATTTGGAAGAAGTACCATCTCCTTGGCACAATATCTATTATTATTTACATAAACAACTAAGTTTAGACCTTCTTCTCGAATATTATTAATCCCAAAATCCGCATAATCAATTCTTAAAATTTCTTTATCAGTAAGTGCTATATTCGCTTTTTCATAGAAACTTACTACCTCACTTTTATAATTTTCATCAATCATTTTTATGCCTCCCTGAAAAGTATTTTGATTTATTATTAACACTAATTAAATCATGATATTCTAATACTGCTTAAATCAATATCAAGTTCTTGATCATCATTTCCCGAAGTATCCTGATCTCTAGAAACTGGTTTTTTCAAGATAAAAAATACTATTCCAGTTGCTAATGAGCCAATAAGTAATGCTGTTAAAAATGCTAACGGTCTTTCCATAGTAACCATAGCTAATAACCCCCCGTGCGGAACCCTCGAGTCTGCACCCCAAAGCATTGACAAGGCTCCACCTACAGCTCCACCTATACCAGTTGAAATAACGCTTCTAATGACGTCATTCAAAATAATTGGATAGCAACCTTCTGTGATCATTACAACTCCCATAGGAAATGCAGTCTTTAAAGTTTCAACTTCATTCCTTGTATAAATATTTTTACGGAATATCTTTTGGAAGAAGTATGCCATAGTGAAACCGAAAGGAGTAACCATTGATGCAAGCATAAGTACAGTTATTGGTTCATAAATTCCCTCAGTCTGAAGACTAAGTACAAAAGCAAAAACCACTTTATTTACAGGACCACCGTAATCAATTGATGATAAAATTCCAATTATTGCTCCATATAATAATAAGTTGCTAGCATCTAAACTACTAATATAATTTGTTAAAGCTAATGTTGCTGAGGCCACTGGCTTTCCTAAAACAAAGTACATAAATATTCCACTAATTACTGATGAAATTAAAGGGATAAGAAGCATTGGTTTTAATCCTTCAGCCCAGAAAGGAACCTTTAATTTCTCAGTAGTAACTTTTGAAATCCATCCTGCAAAAAATCCACCTATTAATCCTCCAAAGAACCCAGCTTGAATATTTATTGCAGCTAAACCTATTACCATACCCGGCGCTATACCTGGTTTATCAGCAATTGAAAAACTGATACCTGTAGAAATAACCATTGGTAATAAACCTAAGACTAGCGCACCCATTGTTGTTAAAGTGTCAAAAAATCCAAAACCATTAGTAAAATTATTTATTTGACTTCCTCCACCGATATTACCGATTGCCAACATAAAACCTGCACCAACAACAATAGGAATTAAATATGAAATAGCAGTCATTAAATGTTGCTTAATTCTTAAATCACTTAATTTTACCTTCATAATTATGTTCAGCTCCTATTAACAATTTTTTGTTACATGTTATCATTTGAAATTGTTTTTATAACATAATTTTATGAAATGCAGTTAGGAATTTTGCGAATCCTTAGTCTTGTTGCGCAAGGAGCTCTTCAACACGTTTAATTAGTTTATTAGGTGCTCTTATAACTGTTTCAGTTGGAACTTCAATTACTTTTTTCCCCAAAAACCTCTCTTTTCCGGCAACTTTAACATCAGCAGCGATAATTACTACATCAGCATTTATAATTTTTTCATCTGGTATTTTGTCCTTAGTACCTATTGTTCCTTGTGTTTCAATATGGATATTGTGACCAGCTTTTTGTGCTGCCTTCATTAATTTTTCTTTAGCCACGTAAGTGTGTGCAATACCAGCTGTACAAGCTGCAATACCTACTATGTTCATAATTAAACCTCCTCTATAAAAACTTTTTTAATTTCTTCAACATTTTTCGCACGTAATAATTCTTTTATTGCTTCATCATCTCCTAATTTTGAAGCAAATTCGGATAATATTTCTAAATGTGTTTCTGCAGAATTGCCATTTTTACTTACTGCAAATAAACATACTAACTTTACTCCTTTATCATCGAGTGTTTCCCATTCAATTTCATTTTGTAATTTACCTATAGCAACCCCATTTTTGATAACGCTTTCACTATGTCCATGTGGAATAGCTATGTTATTCCCTATTCCAGTAGAACCCAATGATTCTCTATGATAAATATCTTTTTTAAATGCTTCAATATCGTCAATATAATTAGCTTCCTTCAACTTTTGTACAAGTTTCGTAATAGCTTGTTCTTTATTATTTGCCTCCAAATTTATAACGATAATTCGATCATCCAGTATTTCTTGAAGATTCAAATTAATCCCCCCTCTCTAAATATTTATATAATCAATAAAAATATTTAGCCTTATCAACAGTATTAAATATATCAATTTTATGACTAGCAACTTTTTTTGATTCAATCATACAGTCAGGAAATAAAACATTAGGTTCTCGAATTTCTTGATTTTCGCTATTTAATATTTTTCTTAATTTGTTTGCAAATACAATTTTTATATCACTAGAAATATTAATTTTTGTAATTCCAAGTTTCACTGCTTCAATGATTTCACTATCAGAGTTACTAGAACCACCATGTAGAACTAATGGAATACTTGTAGTTTTTACAATATCATCTAAAATATCAAGACGTAATTTTGGTACGAAGTCTTTAGGATAAATACCATGTGCTGTTCCGATTGCTACAGCTAAAGAATCAATTTGTGTCCTTTCAACAAATTCAGCAGCTTTAACAGGGTCTGTATAAATAATCTCAGAAACTCCACCTTCAACAGTATTTCCTGTATCCCCTATTGTTCCTAATTCTGCTTCAACGGAAACTCCTACTGAATGTGCAATTTTCACCACTTCTTTTGTTAATTTTATATTTTCTTCGAAAGGTAAATGTGAACCATCAATCATAACTGACGTAAAACCTAATTGAATTGCATGTACTACTTGTTCAAGGGAAGAACCATGATCTAGGTGTAATGTAATTGGCAATTTTGTATGGTTAGCTTCATAAATAACTTGTGCTATAAAACTATCCTTTAGAAACTTTAATTCATCGGGATGTATAGCCATAATAAACGGTGCTTGTTTTTCCTCACAAATCTCCATTATAGCTGTAAACAATTGGCCACTACCGGCATTAAAAGCTGGAACTGCAAATTTGTTTTTTTTGGCTACGTTTAATAATTCTTTTCCTGTAACTAACATTGTTTCACCTTCCATTTTTTTATTAATCTTACTACAATTTTATTATATAATGTTGATTTACTTTTGTAAACGTTTTTTTGATGTTTTTTTATTTTTTTTGTTTTTTTCTTTTTTATTTTTTCCTTTTTTGTCCCTCCTCCAATCCCAGTGTAAGAAAATATTTTTGAAAATGCTATCATTCCTGCCATTCTTTAGCAAAAAACCCTCCATTCAACAGAAAAATACTATGTGTATTGTTAAGGATGGGATTCTTTCTGAAATTGAGACTTGGTTTAGATTTCGATATGAAAAATATCTTTAGCAAAATTAAATAATTATAAAAGAGTCAAAAAAAGAGCACTTAAATTTTTCGATAAATGAAAACAGCCAAAACTACATTATTTATGTGGAATCAAGTCTGCTTTTAATCAATTTTCTCCAAAAGTCAATACACCTCGATCAACTGAACAAGAAGATTGTAAATAGTATAATATGCTAAAATTATTTTTTTAAAACATTTTTGTCGATATTTTTCCATTTATGTTTTTTCCTTTTTTATTTTGTTTCTTTTAATTTATGCTATAATGAAATTAACCTTATACATGATACGCAATTATAAGAGCAAAAATATATTGTTGAATCTTTCCTCAAACAGTCATTTATATGAATGATTAATCCAGAGAACGCAGAGAAGATGATAAAAAATCTAAAACTTCATATTTTATATTTATCGCCTTAGAAAATAGTGAAATTAATCTAAAGCTATCTAGGTTACAAACGTAAGTGACACAAAAGGATCTTTCATTACATTAGTTATTTTAGGATGGGATTATATGTTTGCAGAAGAGAGAAGAAAATCAATTGTTTCGATATTAAATGAAAGGGAATCTATCTCAGTTAATGAGTTAGCAAAAATACTAAATGTTTCTAAGACAACTATTCGGTCTGATTTGAAATATCTTGAATATAAACAAGTGATTAATCGTACACACGGGGGTGCAACATTAATTTCCTCAAATAGAAACGATTATAAAGAAGTTAGTTATGATTTAAGAGAAAAAACAAACATAGAAAGTAAACAAGAAATTGCAAAGAAAGCTTACAATTTAATCGAAGTAAATGATACTATTATTCTTGACTCAAGTTCAACATGTTTTGAGTTAGCCAGTCTTTTAAAAAACAGTCAAAAGGAGATTACTGTTCTAACTAATGGCTTAAAAACAGCAAGTTTGTTAAGAAATAATTTATGCATAACTGTAATTGTTATTGGAGGTATAATTAGGAAAAATTCAAATGCAATTGAAAGCTTATTAGGGGTAGAAATATTTAATAAAATAAATATTGACAAAGTTTTCTTTTCCTCTTCAGGTGTATCACCTGAAAGTGGCTTTTCTGATTTTAATTTATACGAGATTGAGTTGAAAAGAAAAATGCTTCAAGTGGCAAAAAATAAATACGCATTGATAGATAGTTCAAAATTTGATTTAGTATCAAGTTCTAATTTCGCAAATTTGAATGATGTAACTATGTTAATAACAGACAAAAAAATTGACTCTAAAACATTTAAAAAATACAGTTCACACATTAAAATAATGATTTGATATTTAAAGAAACGACTAAGTCAAGTTTTTAATATGGAGCTTTCTGCGATTTCCCTGCATTTAATGCTCTGTTTTATTTGTTTTACACAAAAAAGTATACGAATCCTATTGTCTTATCCAGGTTTTTTGCTTGTGGATATTTTTTTACTTATTCATATGTGGATAATTTCCATTTTTATGGAGCAAACAATTGTTCACGTTCTATTTTTCTTTTATTCCAACTAGAGCCATCTTTAACATCAAACAAAGAGTTAATCCGCATCGTACTGTTATTTTCTTTATACCTCGAATTGTATGATTTTCGAAATTAATAACCAATTGATGCGGATATTTACTCGATCAACTGCTGTTCTTTTGTTGTAATCTTTTTTACTTTTTTTTAGCTAGACCGGTCAATTGGCGTAAATATTCTCCGCGTTCTGAAAGCGGAATTCGAATTCCATTTACCACGCGGACACTGTCCCTGTCCCATTCCCTCACAAGTATTGCCGTATTGTTTGGCGAGACAAAGCTTCTTACGGTATTTCAATCTTTATCGAATCCACCACAATCCATTTCTCGTTCAACTCCTGTTGACGGACGATGACAGAATACATTTCCTTTATCGTTACCCTTATGTGGAAATCTATCCACAAAGTAATGGTTTAATTATATGAACTACTCGGTCATCATGATTTCCCCAGTCACCCCCAATCGCCCAAGTACCAAAACTTAATTCACTAATTTCCAAATCGGTAGAACCTAAACGACGATAATTCACCTTGTGCACCACCCTTTTTCACTTTTCATTTAAAATTCAACTTTATCATTTATTTGTATAGATTTGTAACAAGCCTCGATCGCTTCCATATTTTTTATCGTATTTTCAACCGAATAGGACGGGTTCTTCTTTTTCAATGATGATATGCCCTTCACCGCCATAATTATCCGGTCGGTATGCACGAGGAACTTTTATACGTCCCTTTGTCCCGATTATCTCGTATTCATGTCGGAAATTCATATCAAAACTACAGTCAAAAATAGTCGGTACTCCATTTACCATTTTCATATAAACGAAAGATGAAAGGTCTATATTTTGTTCCTTATCAATCTGAGCTTGAACACGGATTTCTTTTGGTTCTGTTTGCAATATATTTCGGATAGAATGAATACAGTAACAACCAATATCGTAAATACTTCCGCCTCCTTTTGCTGCATCCATTCGTATATTTTTTACACGTTCACTAGGATTCATGTAAAAAGAAAAACTCGCTTTCATCATTTTAATTTCGACTATTTCACCACTGATTAAAATATTACGAACCCTCTGATGTTGCGGGTGAAATTGATACATGAATGCTTCCATGAATAAGACATTATTTTCCTTACAAACTGCCACTACTTCTTTGGCTTCATCTGCCGTTAATGTCACCGGCTTTTCGCTCAACACATGTTTGCCGGCTTGAGCTGCCCTGGTAATCCATTCTTTATGTAGATGATTTGGTAGTGGAATATATATAACATCTATTTCCGGATCATTTAATAATGCTTCATAACTTTCATAAGCCTTGGGTATTTCTAACTTCTCGGCAATTTCATGGACTTTTTCCGAGCGGCTTGCAATCGCAACAACTTCAGTATTTCTCGACCGCTTGATTGCAGGAATTAATTGAGTTTGAGCAATTTTTGCGGTACCTAGAATACCCCAGTGGACAGTTTTCATCAAATATACCTCCCTATGGAAATTTTTCAAATTCTTATGGACTTTGTTTTTCAGAACTCTATATTTATAAAAGTACTATTTTAAATATATCTGTAAAAAAAAGAGCAGAAGATCTAGTCTATTAAACCTCCATTTCCAAAAACTTTGTATATTGATTAAACAAATTGCATATATAGCGTAACACAAACTAAATTTTTAGTAAACGTTTGCAACTTTAACTTTCCTATTATTTTTAACAATATTTTTGTTATATATCACACTATAATATTTTTATCCCTTGAAACAAATAGCCGGTTTTTTTCTGTTACCATTGAGTATACAATTTTTAACCCCTTAACATAAATAACCGGATTTTTAAATTTACCAACCTTTTCTGTTACTGTTTTTATTGCTTTCTCATATTCAAAATCGTACATTTCATATATAATAGGAGTAACAATAGATTGGGAAACACTTAGTTGGGGGGTGATGAATATTTTTATCAACCGGCTTTATAGTTTGGCAGAGTGGATTTCGAAATTAGCCTATTTAAATGTTTTATGGCTACTATTTACTCTTTTCGGACTTATCGTTTTTGGTTTGATGCCCTCTACTGTTTCCATGTTTACGATTATTCGAAAATGGCTGAAGGGTGATGCTGATTTCCCTATATTTCGCACTTTTTCAAAAATTTATAAACAGGAATTTCTTAAAAGTAATATAATTGGGGTTATACTTGCGGGTTTTTATGCAATGATCTTAATTGATTTGTTTTATCTAAATGCTTTAAAAAATTTCTCTATTATTTCAATACTGTTGTATCTATATATGTTTGCAGTCGTCATGACTACTTTATATATTTTTCCGGTATTTGTTCATTATGAATTAAATATTTTTACTGTTTTTAAAAACTCTTTTTTGTTGATGCTTATTAACCCGTTTACAAATATTGTCATTATTTTATCATTGGCAATTACATTTTACGTTATGAAAATTTTACCTGCACTAATTGTTTTCTATGGTGCCAGTTTTCCTGCACTTTCTATAATGGCTTTCTGCTATATGACATTTGAACGCCTGGCGAAAAAGAAAGAAATTAAATCCTTATAAACAAATAGCTCAACTTTTTATTTAAGCAAGTTGAGCCTATCTTATTTTTTCTCATCTTTTAAATAAATTTATAGCGACTTTTTCCAGTCAAAACCAATACAGTTCAAAAATTCTTTTGCTAAAATCATGTGACCGGCTGTATCGGGATGAACCCGATCCCATGCTAAACTAGCTGGATACAGATGATGTAAAACTTTATTAAATGCAGCTTGCGTATCTACCAAAATACAATTATTTTCGTTTGCAATTTTTTTTACAACATCACCATATTGATCCATTGTTCTTCTCATTTGGTCATTATCATTATTTTCTATATAAAAAGGTGTCATTAAAACAATATTTGCTACTTGTGATTTCGTAATACTGACTAATTGCGTTAATGTGCTTTCATATTCGTCTATGTAGACATGGGTTTCTTTTATAAATGGTGAATCATATTGTCGCCAAACATCATTTATCCCAATCATAATTGATAGCCAGTCAGCATTTTGATCGAGAACATCCTTTTGCCATCTTTCTTTTAAATCCCGAACCGTGTTGCCGCTTATTCCTTTGTTAACGACCCGAATTGCCAATTCAGGATAAACAGCACGTATCCATCCATCAATGAAGGAAACATATCCATTCCCCAGTGCTCTGAATAAGCCTTCTCCATCTGGTTTTAGCCGTTCGCAGTCTGTCACGGAATCTCCTATAAACAATAATTTCTGACCTTTTTCTAATAACATTTTTTTCCTTCCTTCTATAATAATTATTCTTGACCTATCTTTAACAATTCACTTACTGTAACTAGTTTATATCCTTGAAAAACTAGTTCAGGTACAAGTTGTCGAACCGCTTCAATCGTTTGTGAACGATCACCGTAACCATCGTGAAAAATGAGGATACTACCATTTTTCACATGATTCCTTGATTTCTCTAGAATAAAATCTGTACCCGGTCTTTCCCAATCAATAGCATCCATATTTAGGGCTCCCATTGCCGTATAACCCATTCGAGATAACAATAATTCTACCTGCTCATTAAAAGCGAAATAAGGAGGACGTAAAGTGGTTGGTTTCCTTCCTACCAGACGCTCAATTAATCTTTCATTTAGTTGAATTTCTTTTATACATTCCTCTTCACTTAAGTCGGACAATCTTGCATGAGTGAAAGTGTGATTTCCGATTTCATGTCCTTGTGCGACCACTAGTTTTACAATTTCAAGATTTTTTACAATCTGTTCCCCAATCATGAAAAACGTTGCCTTCGCTTTCACACTTGCTTGAACCTCTAATACTTGTGGTGTATAAATTGGATTTGGACCATCATCAAATGTAATTGCGAGCGCTTTTTTATTCGTTTTTACTTCATTAATGATCGCCATGTCTCTTTTCTCCCTTTTCAAATAAAGTCAAACATCATTCAGTGGGGGTACTAATATAAAGATTTTCTTATGTATACAGAGAAAGTTTTCGTTCCGGTTTGAATTTATTATATTTGAAAGAGGTAAATCCTTTTATCAAAGAATATACCTCATCTTTTATTCAATTTCCTGTATTCAATTATCCTTTAACCGATCCCGCTGCTAGCCCCTCAATAATTCGGTCACTCAAAAATAAATAAACGAGCAAGATCGGTAAAATACTAATGACAAGTGTCGCACCAATGGCACCCCAGTCAGTTAAATATTGACCGACAAAGTTATTAACACCAACCGTAATAGTTTTCCATTTCTCTGAGCTAATAAATGTGTTAACGAATACAAACTCATTCCAATTGTAAATCATATTAATGATCGCTGTTGTTGAAAGAACAGGTGCAGTCATCGGAATGGTAATTTGAAAAAAAATCCTGTGAACTGAACAGCCATCCATAACAGCTGCTTCCTCTATTTCTCTTGGCAAACTTTGATAAAACCCTAATAAAATCATAATCGTAATTGGTAAATTAAAAGTTGTATATGAAATTATGATGGAAAGTGGGTTATCAATTAGGTTTACTTTATTAAAAATATTGAATAACGGTATTAATGTCGAATGTAATGGAATCATATAAGCAGCCATGAATAAAGCCAATACAAAGCCTTTTAATTTCCATTCCATTCTAGTAACTGCAAAGGTGACGAAACTCCCCAGTATAAGTGTCAAAATAACTGCAACAATTGTATACCAGACACTATTAAGGAAATAATTATTGATTCCTCCTGTTGTCCAAGCATCAATATAATTATCCCATTGCGGATCTTGAGGTAAAGCAAAAGGCGACATTCCAAATACTTCTTGATTCGTTTTTAATGATAATTGGAACAGCCATATTAAGGGATAAAGTTGCACGAGTGCTACAACAATAAGTACCAAATAGAGAATTACCATTCCAATCTTTTTTAAAAGCGAGGTGTAGCCTGTTTTAGGAGTGAGTTTTGTACTTTTCGTCGTTAATTCATTTGGGTTCATCTTGTCCCCCTCCATTTAATTATCCTCTTTTGTTTTCATTAATTTTTGAATCGTCCAAGTTGCAACCATACTAATAACTAATAATCCAAAACCAATCGCACTACCATAACCAAAATTATATTTGCCAAAAGCCTCCTTATACATGTATGACGCCATAACTTCTGTGGCATGTCCAGGCCCGCCACCAGTCATAACATAAATTAAATCAAAATACTTTAATGAACCGACAATTGCTAAAATGACTAACACTTTTAACACACCGGAAATCAGCGGAACTTTTATCTTATAAGCAATTTGGAATGCATTCGCTCCATCAATTCTTGCAGCCTCGATTAATTCTTCGGGAACATTTACCAAGGCTGCATAGATAATAATTATATAAAATCCAGCATATTGCCAAACAATCGGAATAAAGATAGCATATAATGCAATTTCCGGATCAGCTAACCACAAAGGTACATTTTCAACACCTATGGATGTAAGAAAGCTATTAATTAAACCATTCATTGGATCAAAAATCTTAATCCATAATTGAGCAATAGCCACTGATGATAAAAGCATTGGTATGATGTATATTTTTCTAAATATATTTGCCCCTTTAATTTTACTTGCTAAAACTAAAGAGACGATTAAATAGCCAATTAAACTTAGAACTGAGAAAAGACCTAATAGAATGGAGTGCCAAGTACTTTCCCAAAATAGCTTATCTTGGACTAACTTAATATAATTATCCAGTCCAATGAATTTCATTTCTCCTACTCCGTCCCATTTCATCAAGCCATAGTAACCGGTTAAAATCATAGGAATATAGATGAGGAACAATACGAGAAAAAGTGCAGGGAGCACATAGAGAGCAATAACTGTTTTATTAGACATTACATTTTTCATTGTATTTACTCCTTCTCTAATACAAATCAGAGGGTATATCCACTTTACCTATACCCCCTAATTTGAGAGATTAAAAGCTTTAAACTTATTTTTCCGCAGCTTCTTCAGCAAGTGCATTATCATGTTGTTTTGCAAACTCTTCTGGAGTAACTTGTTTACCATAAAGTGCGGTAATTAAATCATGATGCAACTCTGACACATTTGGAGTAGCTTGTGTATCGAACCAAGTTGTTACGTTTGTTGCATTGTTTATATCGTTTAATACATCGATATACATTGGATGAACATCTAATCCTTCCGTATTCACTTTTGTTGCTGGAAGAATTCCGGCACTTTCAACTGACCTTTTTCCCCACTCTTTTACTAAGTATGCGGCAAAGTCTTTAGCTTGATCTTTATGCTGAGATTTTTCCGCAACAAATGCACCTAATCCGGGACCACCTACATAACTATTACTGTCTGTTCCCTTTCCACCTTCAACGATTGGAAATTTAAAGTACCCAACTTTATCTTTAAATTCTTGAGAAGTATCCGGGCTAGTCGTGAAGTTTGGCAATTCCCAAGTAGCTGTTAAAAACATAGCAGCTTGTTCGTTCAAGAAGTAACCTTTTGCATCATCATTTGAGAATGCTGTATTACCCTTAACAAAGAATCCCGAGTCAACAAGATTTTGAATTTCTTCCGCTGCTTTCACTATATCTGGATCAGTCATCTTAACTTTTCCTTGGATGACATCAGTTAAAATAGTAGGACCTCCGATTCGATCAGCCAAATACATAAACCACATCGATGCCGGCCAGCCATCTTTTGAGCCAACTGTAGCTGGGATGATACCGTTTTTCGATAGTGTTTCACCAATTTTTTTCAAGTCTGCAAATGTTTTAGGTTCTTCAAGATTATATTTTTTAAAAATTTCCTTGTTATAGAATACATAAGTAATATTCATTTCCATTGGAAGAGCATAGGATTTCCCGTCAAATGAGTAAGATTCAACCGTACCAGGGACAAATTGATCCTGAAAATCTTTTTTGATTATGTCATCTAGTGGTGCGAATTGTCCCCCTTTTGCATAAGGTTCAGCAAAACCGTTAGACCACGTTAAACCAACATCTGGCAATTCATTTGAGGCTGCTAAAACTTTTATTTTGTCTCGGTACTGGTCCGGGTTCAATACTTCAACATCAATCACAACATCTTTATTTTCAGCTTCATAATCTTTAATAATTTCTTTTACAAGATTAAAATAAGCTGAGGAACTTCCTTGTGGCCAATCATGCATAAATTTTAAATGAATTTTCCCATCACCGGACTTTTTTCCACCGTTCGATTCATTTGAGGATGAGCAGCCTGACAATACAAGACCAATAATTAAGACAAATAAGGTTATTATTGATAACGCTTTCTTCTTTGACATGAAAAGACCTCCCTTTTTATTTAAATTTAAGTGAAGTTGGAAGAACTTCCTTATAAAAACAGTCTATCATCGGGAGCTTTTTCAAAAAAGGTAACAATGATTAGGAAAAATACCATTATTTTTAGATAATTAAAAACCTTTAATATTGCTGTTTCCGGTAACTGTTTGGGGTTGTCCCCTCTAATTCCTTAAAAAGTTTGATAAAATATTTCGTTGTTTTATAGCCACATTCCTCCGCAACCTCCGATATAGGTATGTTTGTTGTAATTAGCAGCTCCTTGGCTCTTTGAATTCTCCTTCTCGTAATATATTCGCTAAAGGTCAGGTTTACTTGCTCTTTGAATAAAACACTGAAATAGCTTGGATTCAAGTGCACATATTCCGCCACATCTTTTAAAAATAGTTCCTTTTTTATATTGATGTCAATATACTGGATTGCTTTACGAATAGGTTCAGGTGCTTGATTATTTTTATCAAACGCATCAACAAGTTTTTTATCTACTACTTTTTCAATAACATCAACTCTCTCTCTTTTTTCAACAATATGAACGGCTTCCTCAATGACATCTAACAACTCTTTCTTACTAATCGGTTTGAGTAAATAGTTGATTACTCCAAAACCAATTGCTTTTTGTGCATACTCAAACTCCGGATAAGCAGACATAACAATCACAACAGGTGATTGCTCCTCATTCTTCATTATCTCCAGTATTTCCAAACCGGTTATTTCAGGCATGCGAATGTCCATCAATAATATATCAACTTTGCTTTTTTTAATTATTTGTAATGCTTCAATTCCGTTTGCAGCAGTAATGACTTGATGTTTTCCCTCTTCCCATCTATCAATAATTCTTTTTATTCCTTCTCTTGTTCTCGGCTCATCGTCCACTATTAATATAGTTTTACCATACATTAAAAATCTCCCCTATGAATTGGAACTTCGATTGTGACCATTGTTCCCTCATTTTTACGACTTCTTATGGTAAATTTTTTTTCTAATTCTTCTTTATAGTAAAAATAAAGGCGTTTTTTTACATTAGAAAGTGCCATCCCTTTTCCGGTAATTTCACCATTATTTAAAGCATTCTTGACATCCTGTAACTTTTCCTCATCCATCCCTGCTCCGTCATCTTTAACTGTAATTCTCACAAAGTCTGTTCTCTTAATTTTCTGAACCGAAACAATAATGGTACATTGATTAAGTTGATTTCCTGAACCGTGGATAACCGCATTTTCAACTAAAGGCTGAATTAACAATTTAGGAATTTTTATATTTTTTAATTCTGTAGGCAGCAATAACTTCCACTTAATTCGATCAGCAAATCGAAATTTAATAATTTCTAAGTAATTTTCAATATGATTAAATTCTTCACTAAGTGTAACCCAATCATCATTAGTGTTCTTACTAATCGTATAGCGGAATAAATTTGACATTGATACAACGATATTAGCAAGTTCTTCTTCCCCTTTATATTCCAACGACCAACGCAATGAATCTAATGTGTTATATAAAAAATGAGGATTAATTTGTGCTTGTAATGCTTTAAGTTCACTGTAACTACGGATTATTTCTTTTTGATACACCATCTTAATTAAATGGTTTGTTTCCCTCGCAAGTTGGTTATATGTACTATTTAATTCATTTATCTCATTTACAGTCGGCTCATTCGGATTAATCGCCAATAATCCTTCGTTCGCCAGTCTCATTGTATTCGTCAAATTGGTGATCGGCCTTGTTATCATATTTGAAAGAAACCATGAGCATATGAAAAAGATTAAAATTCCAATAAATCCGGATACGATAATACCTATACTTATCCCGTTTAGACCTTCAGTTAAAGCGGTCACGGGAGTTAAAATCAAAACAGTAAATCCGTCTTTAGAAATTTGTTTGGTAACCATATACTCGGTATTGTTAATGACAGTCGTAGATTTATTTTTAAAAGAAACAGGACTTATTTTTCCGGGATAATTGGAATAAATGGGGTCTAATTTTTCGTCAAGTACGAAAGTATATTGCTTACTATTTTTCATTTTTGTTATTGAAAAATAGTTTTTATAAACTTGAATTAGTAAATAGCCTGCATTTTCAAAACTTTTGTCCATTAAATTTATTCTTCTTATCGCCAAATAATAATTTCTATTTTTCGGATCTTCACCAATCCAGACTAATTTTCCCTTAGCATAATCAGCTTCATTTATCCATTTCACGTTTATCCGATTAAACAATTTATTGGTGTCATTTAAAGGTAATAATTGTTCTAAACTTTCCGTATACAATTCAACCGAATATATTCCTTCTGTGTTCGCTTGAATATTGTTAACAGCGTTATACAAGCTTTGCAAGTCAGAAAATGGAATTTGTTCTCCTTTATATTTTCGTGTAAATATATCCTGGATTCGTGGATTAGTAATGATAAATTTTGTGGCCGTATTTAATTGCTCAAACAGGGAATCAATTCGACCACTAGCCTCAAGTGCTGTCTGTCTAATTTGATCTTCTGCATTCCCCTTTATAAGTAAGGAAACTTGACTTAAGGTAATTGTTGTTACAATAGATAAAACAATAACCATTACAGTCAGAAACACAAACAAAATTTGATTTCTTAAAGTATTCCATTTTTTTAGCAAGTTCCACATGACTGATTACCTTTCTTTCATTAATGTAAAATACGTACTAACTATTATTAAGTAAAATTTATATTAACCCATTGTTTTCTTATTTGGAAAAAAGGAAAGGTAAACATAGAGAAATGTAGCATAACTTGGAGTATTTTTAAATTTGGTTTTTAGATTTCTTTAGAAATAATAACTGTTATTTTACATGAACAGATAGTCGTCTTTGAAAAATCATAACGACTATCTGAACTTAAAAGATAGATACTAAAATGTTTTCGATAACTTAAGCTTTATATATAAAATAATCAAAATCTGCTGCGATTCTCTCACCCGAGGTATCTTGACAATGCATACCGACAAATGCACCAGTAAAGAAACCCCCACCTTGGATATAATCATCTGAAAGTTTATAAGAATAAAATGTTACTGGAATCTCAAACCATGTTGTACCATCAAAGGAATACGAGTATGCATAAGTATTGGTTTTAACAATCACTCGCATGTACACATAATCTACATCATTCGGGATAATAATTTCCTGACCTTTTAAAGGTTGATCAAAGGTAAAATTATCGCATGACATCAGTTCAAGGATTCTACCTTTTTCTTCATGCCAAGTAATTTGTAGTGTTGTCCAGTTTTGTGTATTATAGTAATTTACTAATCCGGCAGCTTGTTGAAACGTTTCCGGTTTAAAGGCTACTTTTGTTTCTGCAGTAAAATTAAAATGTTGCCAACGTCTTGCGACAAATGCCTGAGTAAATTTTGATGTTAACGATTCCCGACCATAGAGTCTCAAATGACTTGGGTTGTCTGTGAGGGATAGCGTGTCACTTCCAAGCGGTATTCGCAAAGTTTGAAAATGTAGATTTAAATTTTCAGAATCAAAATCGTCTTTCACAGGGAAGTCTCTTTCCCATTTCACTTCTTCTACTTTCGGACCTTCTACTTCCAATGAAGGTTGATTTCCACCAACAACATACGGCCAACCATCTTTCCATTCTAATCTTTGAATGGCTGTTTCTCTCCCCAATGGACAAAAACCACGAGGGTCGAGCAACGGCTGATCTCCCTTTGGCAGCGGTCGTCCGATTAAATGAGCCAAAAACCATTCATCGGTATGAGTATGAACGATGGAGGCATGCCCAGCTTTTTGCAATGGATTTCTTGGATACGGATATGAAGTAATGATTGGGTTTCCCGGATGTACTTCATAAGGTCCCCAAATATCTTTCGAACGAGCTATTGTTGCTTGATGTTCATATCTTGTACCACCTTCCGCTGTAAGTAAATAGTAATATCCATTGATTTTATATAAATGTGGTCCTTCTACAAGTTTTACATCTGTTCCTTTAAAAATAATTTTTTTCGGTCCGATGAGTTTCTGATCTTTCACACTATATTCTTGCATAAGAATGCCATAGAAATTATGATGGCCGACGCGATGATCCCAGTACATATTCACTAAATATTTTTTTCCATCTTCATCATGAAACAGCGAAGGATCAAATCCGCTGCTATTCAAATAAATCGGATCAGACCATTCCCCGTCAATCGTGTCACAAGTGACTAAGTAGTTATGACCATCTTTCCATTGGCCTTCTGTTACTTTTACATCCGTATAAATTAACCAAAATTTACCGTCATGATAGGACAAATCCGGAGCCCAAATCCCACCGGAATCCGGATTTCCAAGCATATTTAGTTGGCTTAACCGATTTAGTGGTCTTGAAACTAAACGCCAATTTTTTAAGTCTTTTGAATGATAGATCCCAACGCCCGGAAACCATTCAAATGTAGAGACAGCAATATAATAATCTTCCCCGGCACGACAAATGGACGGATCTGCGTTAAAACCAGTCAATACAGGATTTTGAATTTTTACCATTTAAATACACCCCTTTTTTAAATAATGAATAAGTTAATATCGGAATTCTACCAATTTTCTATTTAAAATTTTTGTATGCTCATAAACCTCCTGATAAATCTTAAATAACTCACGATACCGCTTAACATTTTCGGGAATTGGCTCATATACTTTGACAACATCCAAAAATTCATCTGCACATTGGTCCAAACTGTCAAACCAACCGCATCCATATGCGGCAAGCATAGCAGCACCCATACCCGGACCTTGCTCACTTGCTAGTTTCATAATTTTAGCATCGTATATATCGGCTTGAATTTGTAGCCATGTTTCATTTTTAGCACCACCGCCAATTGAAATAATCGTGTCAATTTGCTTGCCGGCTCCTCGGAAGATTTCAATTGATTCATTTAAGGAAAAGGTAATCCCTTCAATGACAGCCCTTACAAAATGTGCCCTTGTATGTTTCGAATCGACGCCGATAAAGCCCCCTCGAATATTGGCATCAGGGTGCGGTGTCCGTTCCCCAACGATGTAAGGGGTGAACAACAAACCATTCGAACCAACCGGAACTTCTTCAATTTCCGATACAAAGTCATTAAAGTTTTCATCATTA
>Ga0207789_1000221_pt1 | contig 31597 bp, 32 predicted proteins | sample HigsolmetaGSP12D_FD_184840 | JGI IMG/M metagenome (GOLD analysis project Ga0207789, IMG submission 184840) | High solid enriched microbial communities from the Joint BioEnergy Institute, USA - SP1-2-D (SPAdes) | ecosystem: Engineered > Bioreactor > SSF (Solid state fermentation) > Aerobic >...
CTAAATTTAGGGTAATATTGTATTGAGTCATATCAATTTCTCCTTTACATGTTTTATTGGTTGAAAACATTGTTGCCAGAAATTGATATGGCTTATTCCTTTTTTACACAATTATATGGGCTTAATCTCTAGAAAGGCGAATTATAGCCAAACATTTGTCATTTTTACTAATTTCTATGGTAAAGAGTACCATTTACAGAAAATTCATCTAAATTCTATTGTAAAAAATACCATTTACAGAAAGTTTCTTACACTGCATAGCAAATTTTACATAAAAAAATGGCTTTTTTCAGTGGTCACGAGACGCTCTATTGGACAGTTCTTACTGATTGGCCACCGGTTTTGTCCGCGAGAGCCAGTCTATTGGACAGTTCTTGTTAATTGATACCCCGTTTTGACCGCGAGACCCGCTCTATTGGACAGTTCTTGCTGATTGAGTCCCCGTTTTGACCGCGATAGCCGCTCTATTGGACAGTTCTTGCTGATTGACTCCCTGATTTGACCGCGAGACCCGCTCTATTGGACAGTTCTTGCTGGTTGACACCCCATTTTGTCCGCGAGACCCGCTCTATTGGACAGTTCTTCCTGTTTGGCCACCGGTTTTGACCGCGATAGCTTGCTCTATTGGACAGTTTCTCCTCTTTGACTTCCCATTTTGACCGCGATAGCCGCTCTATTAGACAGTTTCTGCTAATTGACTCCTCGTTTTGTCCGCGAGACCCGCTCTATTGGACAGTTCTTGCTGATTGACTCCCTGATTTGACCGCGATAGCTTGCTCTATTGGACAGTTCTTGCTGGTTGACACCCCATTTTGTCCGCGAGACCCGCTCTATTGGACAGTTCTTACTGATTGGCCACCGGTTTTGTCCGCGATAGCTTGCTTTATTGGACAGTTCTCACCGATCGACTCCTTATTTTGACCGCGATAGCCGCTCTATTAGACAGTTTCTGCTAATTGACTCCTCGTTTTGTCCGCGAGACCCGCTCTATTGGACAGTTCTTGCTGATTGACTCCCTGATTTGACCGCGAGACCCGCTCTATTGGACAGTTCTCGCTGAACGAATCCCTGTTTTGTCCGTGAGAGGCGCCCTATTGACCAGTTTCTTTTGAATGACTTACTATAGAGTCTATTGATTGGTGACTGTGATGTTTGGTTTCTTAGCTAACAGATGTGGAGAGGACAAATGTTATATAGTTTTACAAAAAAGTTGTTATGTAATATACACTGAATTCAGAAAAAATATATACGGTAGGATAACAGCTAAAATTAGCCAGACAACTATTAATATATTTTAAACAATATCTTGATTTGCTGTTTGCGATTTCAATTTCTCTTGATTCCTTTGCCTTCATGACGGTCGAAGGGGCGATGCTTTCCAGAGTTAATAAGCTAGAACTATTGAAAGTTGGTGTACTATTTGGCGGTTGGCAAGCAGTCGTACTACTTTCTAGCAATGTTTTAATTCCCCGTTTTATGGACCTTGGAATGATAGGCGACAACCATCATTTAGTGAGAATTGTACTTACAATCCTTGCTACTTGTATATTTGTTGGACTTGGTATTTCTATGCTTTGGAAAGGTTTGAGAAATAAGAAAATCCTAGAGACACGAAAAGATCACCTTAACATGAGTAGAATGATTTTCCTTGTTTTGTTGAAAAGTATAGATGGCTTATTAGTTGGTATGGGACTGTCCTTCTTGCACACATCTGTAAACGATACTTTTATTGCCATTGTTATTGATCGTATCACAGGGGTTATAACAGGCTACTGGCTTGGATATGAACAAAAATCAAACGCTAATCTTATTGGAGCATACATTTTTTGTTGTTGGTGCCTCATTAGTTTTAGTATCCTTACGATTACAGCTATAAAACAGCTGTGGGTACTAATGAGTCATGTCATTTTAAGGATGGAATTGAAGGAATTTATTTGTTATATATTTAGATAAAAAATATTGTGGATGAATTAGATTCTTCATGGAAAATCACGTAGGTTCATTCTACAATCAATGGGGGAACATTGAGGCCACTGAAAAAGTGCAAAATAATCTCGATATTTTACCATCACGATTGTGCTAATATTACTTGGAGACAAAAGTTGAATTTATCGTTACGCTGGACGAACCGTTACGCCGATCCTAACTCAACTTTTGTCTTAAGAGGTTTAGATCCCTCTTTAACAACAGTTTATTTTATGAAATCCATTTCAGAGCAAGGAAAAATACTTATAGAAAATCAAATCAGGTAAGAATTGACATGAAGCCCGTTTTATAACGTAAAATGAGATTAATAATAATCTTTTTCTCTATAGGAAAATTTTTATAAGGTGACTGGTAAAATGACAAATATTAAAGATGTGGCAAAAATGGCTGGGGTGTCAGTCACAACTGTATCCCGGGTGTTAAATAATCATCCCTATGTTAGTGAGGAAAAAAGAAAAGCTGTAATCAATGCGATTCGAATGACAAATTATCAAAAAAATATCAATGCAGTCCATTTGATTAAGGGAAAAACCAATTTGATTGGTGTTGCTCTCCCATTTTTTGATCATCCCTATTTTTCCTTAGTTCTCAAAGGAATAACAAAAGAGGCGGTCAAAAGAAATTATAAGATCGTCTTATTTCAAACGGACTATCGGGATGAAAGGGAAATAGAAGCACTTCAAATGTTAAAGCAAAAACAGATTGATGCTCTTATTATTTGTTCGAGAGCAACCGATTTGTCAATCATTGAAGATCATTTACAATTTGGTCCAATTGTTTTATGTGAGGAAACAAAAAACAGAAAATTTTCAACAACCTTTGTCAATCATTATAGCGTTTTTCATAAAGCCTTGGCATTTTTGTACGAAAAAGGTCATAGAAAAATAGGTTATTGCATCGGTCGAACATCAGGGACAAATAGTCATATGAGAGAACTCGCGTATCGAGAGTTTCATGAAAAATATCATTTGCCATATCATCCGGAATATGTCATTGATCACTGTTTATACTTTGGGGATGGAGAAAAAGTAATCGAAAAGTTAACCACGATGATGGATCCGCCGACAGCATTGTTGGTAACCAGTGATCAGGTAGCGGCGGGAATTGTCATCAGTTGTCAAAAAAGGGAAATATCGATCCCGAATGATTTAGCGATTATAGGTTTTAATAATGAAACGATTGCTGAAATGATGAACATTACCACCATTGAAATTCCGTTAATGGAGATGGGGAAAAATCTTTTTCTTCAAGCAATAGATGAAGAAATATCCAGTAAGGAAATCATCGTCAAACTAATAGAGAGAGGAACTGTATAAGAGTCCGGCATGAGGGCGAGGTCTGATTAGAAAAAAAATATAATGAAAAGAAGAAAGGAACGAGAAAGAGTTTGAGGCCATTGGAAATAGGAGCCTCATCTTGTCACCATTTTGAGCAGGCAACTTGCACTATTGTCGACGAACCTGAAATTAGCCGACAGTTTAAGCAGAAAAACAAGAAAAATTGTCGACGAGCCCCAACCTCGCCGACAGTTTAAACAGAAAAACAGGAAAAATTGCCGCCGAGCCCCAACCTCGTCGACAGTCTAAGATGAAAGACTGAAAAAATTGCCGCCGAAAGCTCAACTTATCGATACTTAGAGGTGAGAAATTTTCATTTTTTATCTGTCATCTTTTTCATGGCTTTGTGTATTTCCTGGTCAACTGACTCTTGATAGATGTCGACGTAAGTTTTTGAATCTTTGATTAGTTCGTCGCAGAAAGCCGCTACGTCATTGCCCGTCACTTCAAGTACGCCTTTACCCGAGGCCGCGCCTCTTCAAATAGATCGACAATTCCCGAGAGCAGACCCGTTCCCTCAGTTAACTCAACAGGGCCGACCTTAAAGAGATATTTTTGAATCTCTTTATAAACAATTTGATAATCTTGCGGGAGCGCTTTGACACGCGCCACTTTAGCTCGCCAATCTTTTTTTCTTTCAATGATATCTCGTATGCTCATGTTACCCTCCTATTTACCTAATTTTTTTGCAATATTATTATTAAGTTGTTCGCGCCACTTGTCACGAACGGACTTTGCCCCTTCTTCTCCGGCAAGCGCTGAACAGAAACCTTTGATATCTTCACCCAAAACCTCGTGGACACGCTGACCGTCCGCCGCTGTTTCCTCAAGCAGGCCAAGTACACGATCGAGAATTGGCATGAGGTTGCGACCGGTGAAATCCGTGTACGACCAAAGATGGGCATGAATCTCTTCCCATGCCACTTGATAATCCGCCGGTAGCTTCTTGACTCTCTTTTCAAAAATTTTAAATTTCTCCGTCATGTCACTACCGGTCACTTTTTCCCGAAAATTCATTATTTTTCCTCCTTCAACTCGTTAATTTTTGATGATACAAACGTCCATTTCTCCCAGAACTTCCGCAGCTCTTCACGTCCTGCGTCGTTGAGCGTGAAAAACTTTCGTGGCGGTCCCATATCGGAAGGCCTCTTGGTGATCTCAACCAACTTGTTTTTTTCAAGCCGGATGAGGATGGTGTACACTGTTCCTTCCACAACATCAGTGAAGCCGAGAGCATTTAGTCGCCTTGTGATTTCGTAGCCATAGGTTTCTCCGCGGCTGATAATTTCAAGGACACAGCCTTCAAGCACGCCTTTAAGCATTTCCGTTAAGTTTTCCAGCACAATCACCTCATTGCAATTTTGTATGATTGGTATAAAGTATTACTTAATACTGGTATATAGTAATACTTAATAGTGGAGCTGTCAATGATTATTGCCATTTTAAATTACAAAATACGCAACTGGTTTCGAGATTGTATAATAGGGATAAGAAGTATCGTGGTTCCAATGAGTATATTGGTAATTATTGCTATTAGAATACACAACACGGATGTTGCGCAGGGTGAATTTCTCGAGCTTGTTCCGGGCAAGCGGATTGTGCAGCGAATCGTTTTTGAATCTGAGGATCCTGCTTTTGCTGGAGCCATGACCTGACTTGGAATTTGGATGAAGTTCCAGGGGGTACCAAAGTCACAATTGTCTGCGAGAACGTACCAGCAGGGAATAGAAAGGAAGATCATGAAGCCGGGATGAGTTCCACACTCGCCAATCTTGCTACGGGCATCAAAGGAACACGGTGCCCTATCGGTAGTTCACCCATTATTTTAACGAAAGAATGAATGCCATTATTTTTTTGCTTTAGTAGTTGCAATTTTCAATAAATCTTGATATAATGAGAACAAACAGATGTTCCCTACTAGTTGTGAAGATGAGTAAGGGTGATAAATATTTAAGGGCTGGAAAAGTTCTATAATTTTGATAGGAAATTCTATATTGAAAAATATTTTTAAGATCCTTTAGTAAAAGATGTTTAAAACTTGTTCGAATCAAATGAGGGAGAGTGGTTTTTGTATGAAAAATGGAAAGAGCCAGTTGTCACCGGAACAACAAGAAGAGATGCTAAAAATATTGAAGACCCGGTTTGAGAAAAACATGAATCGCCATAACGGACTTGATTGGGCGAACGTACAAGTCAAACTAGAAACGAATATTGAAAAATTATGGTCGCTGTTTGAGATGGAAAGAACTGGCGGTGAACCGGATGTTGTTGATTTCGACAAAAAGACTGGTGAATATATTTTTTATGATTGTTCACCTGAAAGTCCTAAAGGTCGTAGAAGTGTTTGCTATGACCGTGAAGCGTTGGAGTCGCGGAAAAACCACAAACCTCAAAACAATGCAATTGATATGGCCCGTGATATGGGGATTGAAATTTTATCGGAAGAACAATACCGGGAACTCCAGAAACTTGGCCATTTTGATACGAAAACATCGAGTTGGGTAAAAACACCTGAAAATATTAGAAAACTCGGTGGCGCCATCTTTTGTGATCGCCGTTACGATACAGTCTTTGTGTACCATAATGGTGCAGATTCCTACTATGCTTCTAGGGGGTTCCGAGGATTACTAAGGGTCTAATTTTTGATGAAAAATCGGTAATCAAATCTAAGGGAATTCCCTGATTCCTCGGAAGCATTACAAATTAGTATATATTTATATTTTGTTTGATCGGATGGGGTACCAATAATGTTTGAAGAGATAAACTAGCAAAAGTATCTAATTTTCATATTTAAAAAGTCTCCTGAGTTATCTAGCAAAAAGAAATGACGTATCTCCATGAATACATCATTTCTTAAACATTCGGATTTTCCACCTGAACAGTTGCTTCAAGGACAGTTAGTGAGGGTTCAGTTGCATTGAGATGAACAGTTGCACCGATTGGAATAGTTGTCTTATAATATCCGTGACCTGTAGCAAGATTTGCAATCATTGGCTTTCCTAATGGAACTAATAATGCGTTGATTAAATCATCAAAAGTTGTCCCGTAAGAAACGAGGCAATTGGTACATTGACCGATGACAATACCAAGACAATCATCAAATTTGCCCGACATAAGTAACTGAATTAAATATCGATAAATGGTATTTGATGGAGCACCGGTTTCTTCTATAACCAATATTTTCCCGCTTGTGTCAAGTTCGTATGGGGTACCCAGTGTATTTACTAATGAAGTTAGATTTCCTCCCACGATCGGTCCTGTTACATTTCCGGGAACTAAACTCCTTAAAGCGATGTTAGGCGGATTTTCAATGATTCTTGGCGAAGTTATGGTCGATGTGGATTCAAAAAATTGGTCGAAATTGTAAGTCGGCGTATTTGGTCGAAAATCACCGACCATCAAACTATGAAATGTAAGTAAATTGCTAAATTGATAGATAATATTTAGTAATACGGTCATATCACTATAACCGGAAATAATTTTTGGATTTCTACTGATCACTTCAAAATCTAAATAAGGGAAAATCGACTGAATCCCGGTCCCTCCACGAGTTGCCAGTATCATGTTTATACTTGGGTTGGTAAACATTTCCATGAGGTCCGCTGCCCTTTGATCAGCAGGTGCAGAAACAATTCCGTCAAATGAGAAGACATGTCGGCCCAAAACAACTTGAAAACCGAGATTTCTTAGTGCTTGTATACCAATGTTAATCGTTGTCTGGTTAAGGATTGGACTACCTAGAGTAACAAGTCCAATCGTATCTCCTCGTTGTAACAGCCGTGGTTTAATCGCGATAATTCCTCACCCCAAACTTCCGGTCATTTTCTCTCGTCTTAACGGCGAGTCAATCCCCAAACTTCAAAATATTCGAGTTTACAAAGAAAATAGATGGGGGGACGGTCTGCCTACATGTGACCGATTGGTTAGTTTCACCTTATCCCGTGCAAACGGTCACAAAATCTTCCTCCTGTAGCTTAAGGAAAATCAAAGATGAAAAGGAGGAAGAGAAGTACCTGTAAGTGCTCGATTGGTTCAACTAAACATCAGTGTTACCACTGATGGAAGTTTCACCTTATCATTACTTAAATGTATTATTAAAAAGAGCGAAATATGATTATTTTTGATGTGGACGACTCCAAAGATTCACCTTTCCTTGGCTAATTGGAAAGTATAAATTTTTCAATTTCTACTTTCCTAACGCATAAGTGCAACTTCGGCTCTTTGGTTGCCTAAAGGCTCGGACGCCCGAGTTTTCTTTAGTTCACAAAAATTGGAGAACTGGACAGGCATGGAGTTCACAACAGATTCCCGGGAAACGAAATATGGCTGTACTTGTTTTCTAGTAAATAAAGAAAAATAGATTTTTTGAGTTTTAAAATAAAGAAAGTAAAAAAGTAATTATACAAAATTAATTATGAAATATCTCTATTTTATAACAACATAGATAAACTTTGGAAGTCTTGAATGAATCGGAATTACGAATATCAAGGTCATTTTAACTAATTACTAAAATTTACTAAAAAATATTCCCTTTTTGCCGATATAAATTTATGGATATTACTAACTATCCAAGAGCTGAAAGGAGCAAATGAAAAAATGAACCAAGATTATTCTCAAGATAGAGAATATCATCCCCTACTTAAAGCGTTTGTTGAAGTAGCGTCGTATTTTCAAATGTTGGTAAATGAAGATATTACAATTGGAATTTATGATACAGAAAAATTAATCCAAAATTTTCCTGCAAAAACATTTTCCCTTAATGTGACACCGGGGGATCCCCTTGTTGAGGGAGATATTATCACGAAGGCAATCCGGGAAAACAAAAACCAAGCGATGGTAGTACCTGCTGATTTGTTTGGTGTAAATCTGATTGCTCGTGCGGTTCCCATCCATGATGAAAACAGGCATGTGATTGGTGGAGTGGGAGTTGGTTTAAATGTTGAGAAAGCCAATAAGTTATCTGAAGTTGCTTCCAATCTCTCCAGCGTTTTTAATGAGGTAACAAATACGATTCAAGAAATGGCTGTCTCGATTACTCAACTTGCTGACAATATGAATTTTATTTCTGATAAGGCAAATGAAGTAAATAATAGTGTCAATCTTATTGAAATGGTATCAAATGTTGTTAAAGAAATTGCTGAACAAAGCAATTTGCTCGGATTAAACGCAGCAATTGAATCCGCACGAGCTGGTGAACATGGAAGGGGCTTTTCTGTAGTAGCCGATGAGATTCGTAAAATGGCTACCAATTCAAAAAACCAAGTTAATGAAATACAATCGATTACCAATCAAATAAAGAATGTAATTAATACACTTAATCAAAATGTTCAAAAAGCAAACACAGAATCAGATTCCCAGTCTGCGGCTATTGAAGAATTGACTGCAACAATGGAAGAAATTAACACAAACTTACAAAATTTAGCTAAACTAGCCAAGGAAAATATTGAACTGAATCATTGATGGAGGAATAAAAATGATCAACTTTCGAACATTATCTGGTCAATACATAAATGGAGAATGGAGAGACGGGAATAGTAGTCTCGTGATGGAAAATAAAAACCCTTATAACGGGGAAATTCTTGCAACGTACAGAGCTGCAAATATGAATGATTTAAATGCTGCATATATATCGGCGCAAAGGGCACAGAAACAATGGGAAAAAACCAATCCTGTTGTTAAACGAGAGGTTTTTGAAAAAGCTGTTGCTTATATAGAAGAAAATCATGAGGCAATTGTAGACATTATAATTGATGAAATTGGCGGGACAAGATTAAAAGCAGAGTTTGAAATTGGTCTCGTCAAAAATATGATTAAAGAGGCATCTACCTTTCCGATGCGTATGAATGGAACGATTTTACCGTCTCCAATTGATGGAAAAGAAAACCGTGTTTATAGGGTTCCTGTTGGTGTTGTCGGTGTCATCAGCCCTTTTAATTTCCCGTTTTTTTTATCAATGAAATCAGTAGCTCCTGCATTAGCCACCGGAAACGGGGTTGTCTTAAAGCCACATGAGCATACACCGATTACCGGAGGAACGATGATCGCAAAAATATATGAAGAAGCCGGCCTTCCAAAAGGTTTGTTAAATGTAGTGACAACAGAGATTTCGGAAATAGGGGATACTTTTGTTGAGCATCCCGTTCCACGTGCAATTTCCTTTACCGGTTCATCCCAAGTGGGTAGGCATATTGGTGAAGTCGCAGGAAGAAACTTAAAAGAAGTTCATTTGGAACTTGGTGGTAACAGTGCACTTGTTGTATTGGATGATGCCGATATTGATTTAGCTGTTAGTGCCGCTGTTTTTAGTAGATTTACTCATCAAGGACAAATTTGTATGTCGGCAAACCGTCTTATTATTCATGAAAAGGTTTATGATGAGTTTCTTGAAAAGTATCTTGCAAAAGTTTCATCTCTTACTTGTGGTGATCCAAGAAACCCGGAAACAATCATAGGGCCACTAATTAATGAACGACAAGTAAGAAATACCGTTGCCCTTATTGAAAAAGGTATTGCAGAAGGTGCAACACCGATCCTTAGAGGAAATGTGGTCGGGAACATAATAGAACCTGTTGTGTTTACAAACGTCACTCCGGACATGACTATTGCTAAGGAAGAATTTTTTGCTCCTGTTGTATGTATTATGAAAGTCTCCAATGATGAAGAAATTCTTGAATTTGTTAACAAGACACCATATGGTCTAAGTGGAGCCATTCATACAAGGGATGTTGAACATGGGGCAGAACTGGCAAAACAAATGGATACCGGAATGATCCATATTAATGATGGAACAATTAATGATGAACCAAACGTAGCATTTGGCGGTGTTAAAAACTCAGGTGTTGGTCGTTTGAATGGAGAATGGAGTTTAGACGCATTTACAACATGCAAATGGATTTCCATACAACATACAAAACGAGCATACCCATACTCTTAAACAGAAAATTTCCAAATAATGAGGACTTGACCAAGCTTCATTGTTTGGATATTGGTTTTGAAACTAATAGTGCTTTATTAAAATTTCCGGTGCAGATGCGGATTTGCGAGGTATCTATGAGTATATTGCATTTACTTTGAATGTACCGGAAGTTGCTGCTGGACAGTTGGATAGAATTGATAGAGCTGTAATGAGTCTTGATGAAATGCCTGAACGATTCCGTCTATATGAAAAAGAGCCTTGGTTTAGTCGAGGGTTTCGTCAGTTCCCGTTATATTTCGGAAATTAGAGATAAAACTGTTACAGTTATCCGGGTAATGTATGGAGGCCGGGATATTGATAAGCAATTAAAAAAATCAGTTCTGTAATTTGTCAAGGCATTTGTTTTTCAAAAAGCCGTTTACCAAATTAGGGTAACGGCTTTTTGATTATATATAAAACAACATTTTTGTAAAAAAGATTTTATTTCTTGCCTTCAGTTGAAGATAGTTTACTCGCCAATTTTTTGCGAAGATTCTGTAGTTGTTTCATCAGTTGCTCGTATTCTTCATATTCGATGTTACATGATTGGAATTCATTGGCAATGTTTTCGATGATTGCTTGTTTTTCCTTAATCGCTTTTGGTTGGAGGGAAATACAGACTTTCCGTTCGTCAGTTGTGAAACGTTTTCGCTTCACCCAACCATTTGCTTCCATTCTTTTGATCATCGGTGTCAAAGTACCTGTACCTAATTTTAACTTTTCACCTAATTCCTTTACTGTAAGGTCATCCTTTTCCCAAAGTGCTAATAAGGCTAAGTATTGGGGATAGGTGAGACCAAATGAATGAAGTGGTTTTGAGTATAATTTATTAAATTGACCAGCGGCTTCATAGATTGCAAAACAAAGCTGATGATCCAATGTAAAAAAATCCTTCAAAATCGTTTCTCCTTTTTTAGAATAAGAAAGTATAAAAATACAAGTAAAAAACTTGGGGCGAGTTTCGTGTCCAGCTCCAAGTGCCAGCGACTGAGAAACTAGCTCCCCTTTAATGTGCTTCTGCGCCAAAGCTTATTCGAGGAAGCAAGTCTATTCTCATTGCGGGGCCAAAGTTTGTACGTCGCGAATAGGGCCTTTGTGCTTTTCTTATACGTTAAGAATGTATAAATTTCCAGCAAAGAAGCAAATTCGACGTAGTTGGAAATTTTAAGAATTAAGTATAAGTGCAACTACGGCTCTGCTCTCGCCCAAAGGCTCGGCAATTGCCGAGTTTTCTTTATAATGACAATTGTTGAATGATATCTTTTTCGATTTTACTAGGGTTTGTTGTAGGTGCATAGCGATCTACCACTTGTCCGTTTCTATTAATAAGAAATTTCGTGAAGTTCCATTTAATATCTTTAGAAAGAACGCCACCCTTTTGTTCTTTCAGATAAGTAAATAGTGGATCTGCGTTTTCTCCATTTACATCGATTTTTGCAAACATTGGAAAGGTTACACCATAATTTACTTGACAAAATTGGGTTGTTTCCTCAATATTATCAAATTCTTGGTTATTAAATTGGCTGCACGGAAACCCTAAAATCTCAAAACCTTGATCTTTATATTTGTCATAAAGTTCTTGGAGGTCTTTGAATTGAGGTGTTAACCCACATTTACTTGCAGTGTTGACAATAAGTAAAACTTTTCCTTCAAAGTCCTTGAGAGATTCATCATCACCATTCGTTTTTTTAACAGTAAAATCATAGACCGTTTTCATTTTATGCCTCCTAAAAAAATTGATAGATAATAACACATCGTAAGAGGCCACTGAAAAATTTCAGAAATATCCATAGGATTACTCGTAAAAGCATACGTTTTTCTTGAAAGATAAGAAAGTATAAAAATATAAGTAAAAAACTCGGGATTAGTTTTCGTGTCTAGCTCCAAGCGCCAGCGACTAGCAAACTTCACTCCCCTCCACTACGATAAGTCAACATCGGCTCGTCCCTCGCCGTGTTTCCTTTATCTCATTGCGGGGCGCTCCAGTTTGTACGTCGCTATGCGGGCGCTTTGCGCTTTTCTTATTGTTCGTCCTATAGTATTAGTGAACGTATTCAGTGGACTCACAAATAAATCGTATACAGTTTAATCGTACACGATTTAATAATGAATTTCAATGATTGGGGATGTATATTTTCTATTTAAAAACTTGAGTATCGCACCTAGTAGAACCAAAGAATCATATCGTCATAATTTTGAGGCAAGAAATGCTCTTTTTTACCGACAAACGCCAATTTCTTTGCAAATCATGTCTATACAAGATCATATATTAAAAGCGGTTCAATAGATACACTCCTAAGTTACAGATAACTTACAGCAAAATGAGTGAATAGTCATTCACTTAATGATAAAATAAATATAATCAATTTTAGGAGGTGGTTCTATGTTGTTTAAAAAGAAATTTGAGGAACAGACGGTAAATGGGGTAAGAATGGGGAATGGGACGATTGCGTTTCGAGGTATTAAATTAAATGTTCATTGCTTTTTCGTTGATGGTGTGTTAATTGATACAGGGGCCCAGTCGTTGCAAAGATTTTTCACGCCATTTTTTCAGCAACTTAATATTGAAAGAGTAGTGATCACCCATTTCCATGAGGATCATACTGGATGTGCGGCTTATTTACAGGAAAAATTTCAGGTCCCGATATTCATGAATGACATCATGATTAACTATTGTACGAAAAAGGCAGATTATCCGATATATCGCCAAGTTTTTTGGGGAAGGAGGAAACCGTTCCATGCAAATGCAATTGGGGAGACCTTTCAATCTGCCAATGCATCCTGGAAGGTTATCAACACACCTGGCCATGCCATTGATCATCTTGCTTTTTTCAATGAGAATACAGGGCAGCTTTTTACTGGAGACCTTTACTGTCAGGAAAAGACTAAGGTGGTTCTTCGGGAGGAAAACGTCCCAGAAATCATTGCATCATTAAAAAGAGTGTTAACTTATGATTTTGAGGAAGTATTTTGCAATCACGCTGGCTTCCTGAAAAATGGGCGGACAGCTTTGAAACGAAAGTTGGATTATTTGTTGGACCTCGAAGGGAACATTGTCAAACTTTATAATGAAGGGAACACACCTGAAGAAATAAAAGACCAATTATTACCGAAAAAATATCCGATCACATTTTACTCTTCCGGTGAATGGGATTCCATTCATATCGTAAACTCCATTATTAAACATCTTGAAAAAGGAAATAGTTAACTTGACCAGCAAAAAACTCTGCAACTCTAATGTTTGTACGTCGCGATTAAGGCGCTTTGTGCAAGGGAGAGATGAAAAATGTGAAGCTCTCTCTTTTAGTTTTTTCCATCCACTAAAAAATCTTACTAACATCCACACTGAGTTTTTCAAAGAAATATGACTTTGACTAATTTTACTGACTCGCAACTGTTAAGCATTTGAAATGCGGACAATCAGCAAGAACGGTCCAATAGAACTTCTCGGGGTCAATGAAAAACTGCTCAACCACAATATATAGTGTGATTAAACACAAAAGTACTTCTATATATAGAGTCGAGAGAAACTATTTCGCACTTTTTCAGTAGTCTCGACCGGTTTTTTTGGAAAAAATAGGAAGCCCATCAGCACAACCTGTCCAAAAAATTAGCCCTAATTATTTTCAAACAAAATGGAGATAAACCGTAACACAAAAAACTATTTTTGCAGGAGTTATTCATCTTTTTGAAGAAATATCAGAAATAGATATATTCAAAAAGATGGAAAAAATTCATAATAGATATATTCAAAAGGATGGTGAAAATCCATCTTCCCAATGAGGTGATCGATTGAAAAAGAAATTGATTTACTCAGTATTTGCTCTAGCTTTTATAATCAGTGCTTTTCTTATGTTTTTTTACGGTCAAAAAACCTTTTATGTAAAAGATAAGACGAGTACTACCGAGCCAAAATATGATTATCATTTCGTCCTAATCCCGGAAGAAGAAGACAATGAATATTGGCGACAAGTTGAAAAAGGGGCGAGAGATGCTGCACAAAAGCAGGGGGTGTATTTAGAATACATCGGGCCAAAACGTGCCAATCTCAATGAACATGTAAGGGTTTTTGACAAAGAGATTGCCGGAAAAGTGGACGGAATTATGGTACAGGGCTTATCAAATGAGGCATTTACCCCACTCATTAATAAAGCAATTGAAAAAGGAATTTCGATTATTACAATTGATACGGATGTGCCGGAAAGCAGAAGGGATGTCTATGTCGGTACGGACAACTATATGGCCGGATTTATGGCGGGAGAGGCTTTGATTGCAGATACAAAAGGTGAACAAATGGTAGGCATTGTTATTGGACGTGATGATGCCATTCACCAGCAACTTCGAGTAGAGGGTTTTAAAGAAGCTGTAAAGAATGAATCAAGAATAAAAATCGTTGGCATAAAGGAATCGAATATATCAAAAACCGGCGCGATACAGGCTACGTATGACTTATTGAAAGAGAATCCGAATATTACTGCTTTTTACGGAACAAGTGCATTAGACGGGATTGGAATAGCTCAAGTCATCCGGACAATGCTTCCATATACCGACCCGTATGTCATCACATTTGATACCTTGCCTGAAACGCTCCAACTTTTAGAAGCTGAAGAAATCGATGCCATCGTTGTTCAGCATCCATACGAAATGGGATATGTTGCAGTAAATATGTTGGTGGAATTAAAGAAAGGTAATTATCCGGAAAAAGTTCAACATACCCCAACGAGTATTATCCGGAAAAAAGACATAAACCAATCTTTGAAGGAAGACGTTCACGAAAATAACAAGTAGAAGGAGTCCTTAGATTATGAAGTCGATCCGGAGCAAACTGATTACTTATTTTTTCATCTTTGTTGTCTTATTTAATATTGTTGCAACTGCCATTTATTTGAGCAGTAATCAAATAATGAATGCGTATAATACTAGTTTCGAACGCTTTCTCTTATTCAATTCCATTTCACAAAAGACAAATGAACTGATTGAAAAAGTAAACCGTTTTGTTGTCGAACGTGATTCACAATATGCTGTTGATTTTCAAAACCTTCGTAAAGATATTGAAGATGAAAAAACAAAATTAATGAAAAAAATGGATGGAATCGACCCGTATCAATTAAAAAAATATGAAAATGTGATCGATACATTGATTGTAGAAGGGGAATTGACGATCGGATTTGCGATTCGTGATAATATCGATTTGTATAATGATCACTTGGAAGAAGCGCAAAATACTGCCATATATTTAAAAGAAATAACGCTTGCCCTAATTGATTTGGAATTGACGGAATATCAGTCTTTTTATCAGCAATTGAACGAACGGAATGACGCTTTTCGTAAATTTATTATTTATTTGTTTTTAACATCTGTTCTATTGGCTGTCTTTTTCGCTCTTTGGTTTTCAAAAGAACTAAATGAACCCATCCAAGTGCTGACGAATATGGCCAGAGAAGTTTCGGCAGGAAAGTTGGACGGAAAAACAATCGAAATTCAATCCAATGATGAAATGAAAATTCTAGGAGAAGCCTTTAATCAGATGCGCGGGAATATTCACGAATTAATTCAGGAAATACAAAAAAAGTCAGAGCAGGAACAACTCATGAAAGAACTGGAATTAAAACATTTACAAAACCAAGTGAACCCGCATTTTTTATTTAACACATTGAATACAATATCGAGAATGGCCTTTTTAGAAAATGCCGAACAAACAACAAGATTAATTGAATCGGTTTCTTCCCTTCTTCGCTATAGTTTAGGAGATTTAAAGAAATCGGTTACATTACGTGAAGAAGTAAAAGTGGTAAAAGACTATTTCTACATCCAGCAAACCCGCTTTTTTGATCGAATTGTCTTTCACACCAATATTGATGAGGGATGCCTTGATATACAAGTACCGCGGCTGATTTTACAACCGCTAGTTGAAAATGCCTTTATTCACGGGATTGAAGGGAGAGAAGAAGGTGGAGAAATTTGTTTGACCGTTCGTGATGCAGATTCACAAATTATTGTTGAAGTGGTCGATAATGGTATCGGGATGAGTGAGTCAATCATTCAAAAGTTTCGTCATTTAACTGAAAACGATAAAAAGATCGGCCATACCGGTCATTCGACAGGACTCGGGTTGGAAAATGTCATTCGTAGACTTCAGTTATTTTTCGAGATGAATGATGTGGTGCGGATTTTTTCGAAACCGGAAAAAGGGACAAGAATTCAGCTTCATCTGCCTAAATCCACATTGAGAGGTGATAAACGATGAATCTATCCATTGCTTTAGTGGATGATGAAATGATTGAAAGAAAAGCGATTCGTAAAATAATCGAAGACCACTTTGGAAAGGACTTGATATGCGGAGAAGCGGCAAACGGTAGACAAGCCATTCAATTGGCCGATGAAAAAAGACCGAACATCATGTTGATGGATATAAAAATGCCGGGCATTGATGGTTTGGAAGCGATTGAACGAATTAAGGAAAAACATCCGGATATAAAGTTTATCATGATTTCTGCCTACGACTCGTTTGACTACGCAAAGCAGGCGATGAAAAAAGGAGTGAAAGAATATATATTAAAACCTGCGACGAAAGAAGAAACCATCCAAGCCATTTTAAATGTAAATCGTGAAATTACCAAAGAACAACTGGAACAGGAGAGAAAAAAGTATGCTGCAGAAATTGCCAAAAAGCATTTTTTACAACAAATTATGGATCAAAACATTACAAAGGATTTGCAGACGATAAAGCTAGAATATTTTCCAACCATGAAAGCTGGTTTCTTTCTCGCTATCGACTTGGAACGTGAAAAGGAATGGGAGCCACTTATCAAAAAAATTACGGAAACATATCAGAATTCCATCATCCCTGAAAAAAACAGAGCTCCTTACACGATTTTTATCTTTAGTGAAGAGCCAATCGATAAAGCCGAGGTGCTTCGTTTTGTGAGGATGTTATTTTTGACACCAAGTGGGAAAAAATGGATTGGCATTGGTGGAATTTATGAACAGCTGCAGGACTTCCCAAGATCATTCAACGAAGCATTATTGGCACTCGGGCAATTAAAAGTTCAAAATCGCGGCGGGTATGGTTTTCCAACTCATACAGATGCAGTTATACAAGAAATTTTGAAAGAAATACTTGATTGTTTATTACAAAATGATGTGATACGGGCGATGAAATATGTAAAGCAAACGGATGAAAAAAATTTACAACCATTGTATGTACTGATCAAACAATATTTATATACAAAGGGAATCGCTATTCAAAATTGTCATATAAACAATAGCAAAATGTTGAATGAGTGGGAGTCATTTTTACAACAATGTTCGTTAAATGTGCAGCAATTTTATCGGTCACAAGGCTATGTTGAGCGGGCAAAACAATATATCCGAACTCATTTCAATGAATTTCTCACTTTAGAACATGTGGCGGAAATAGTGGAATTGAGCCCACCGTATTTTGCAAAGATTTTTAAAGAAGAAGTGGGAAAAACCTTTGTTGATTATGTTACGGAATTGCGACTCGAAAAGGCAAAAGAATTGCTTTTACAAAATCAACTAAGTTTTAAGGAAATTAGTTTTGCTGTCGGATATCGAGATCCAAATTATTTCAGTCGGGTGTTTAAAAAATTTTTTCATATGTCACCTCGTGAGTTCCGGAACACCATCTTAAAAAAATGAAGAAATTGTTAAAATCGTACAGAAAAAAATAGGTGAGTACTTCACATTCACTATTATAATAGTTGATGAAAGCGGTAACAAAAATAAAGGGGGAGAAAGAATGAAAAAGTTTCGTATATTGTTAGCTTTCTTGCTCGTTGTTTCGTTTACACTGGCGGCTTGTAACAATTCAGAAAAAAGCTCAGGTTCAAACGAAGGAAAAGACAATAAGGAAAGTTCTAATACGAAATTAGAAATCTTTAGCTGGTGGACAGGTGCCGGTGAAGAGGACGGTTTATTGGCATTATTGGAGTTATTTGGTGAAGAGTATCCAGATATAGAAGTTGAAAATGCTGCTGTAGCCGGTGGTGCAGGAACGAATGCAAAAGCTGTATTGGCTACCCGGATGCAAGGAAATGATCCGCCTTCTACATTCCAAGTTCACGGTGGAGAAGAATTGAATGCGAGTTGGGTTGCAGCAGGGAAAATGGAACCGTTGAACGATTTATATGATAGTGAAGGCTGGAATGATAAGTTCCCGCAAGATTTAATTGATATGGTCAGTAAGGATGGGAAAATATACTCTGTACCGGTAAATATCCATAGAAGTAATGTTTTATGGTATAACAAAAAAATATTTGAAGAAAATGGTTTACAACCGCCTACCACATTCGATGAATTTTTTGCGGTTAGTGAAAAATTGAAAGATAAAGGAATTACGCCATTGGCACTTGGAGATAAAGAGCCTTGGACAGCTACTCATATTTTTGAAAATGTTTTACTAGCAAAACTGGGCCCGGATAATTATAAAAAACTATGGAAGGGTGATATATCCTTTAAAGATGAACAGGTTGTAGAAGCGGCAGAAATCTTTGCTAAAATGATCGGGTATATTAATGAGGATCATAGTTCCCGTAACTGGCAAGATGCTTCACAATTAGTTGCTAACGGTGAAGCTGCCATGAATATTATGGGAGATTGGGCAAAAGGGTATTTTGTGAATGACTTGAAATTGAAAGTTAATGAAGACTTCGGTTATATCGTAACTCCTGAAACGGAAGGATACTTTATGGTTATCACCGATACATTTGGTTTACCTAAAGGTGTGAAAAATCCGGACGATGTAGAAAAATTTTTAGGTTTACTAGGTTCAGTGAAAGGTCAAGATGCATTTAATCCGTTGAAAGGTTCGATTCCTGCACGAATTGATGCGGATGTGTCAAAATATGATGAATACGGAAAAGCTGCGATGGATGATTTCAAAGTAAGCAAATTGACGCCTAGTCTAGCTCATGGTTCGGCTGCACCAGAAGGATTTTTAACAAGAGTTAACCAAGCTGTAAATATTTTCGTTACCCAAAAGGATGTCGATCAATTAATTAATGCACTGGAGACAGCTGCACAAGAGCTGAAATAGGCTAGACGGAAAACATGGGGGCATCATCCCCCATTTTCTATGCGAGGATATTTTATATGATAGGGATGAGACCATAAAAATGTTAACTAAGTGTGATAAACGATAAATTCCATCTTAAGACGGTGCTAAGCGAATTCGGCACTTATTCAGTAGCATCAATAGGTATGGCATGGCAGCATCGTTTGAATCCTACGCAAATGGACTTAACTAAAAAATCAAGAAGTCGAGGAGTAGGAAGGATGAATGGATTTTGCTATTTAGACAAAAGTTTCAAATTAATAACCATGAAGTTGTGTAGATGGGCAGATTAGATGCATTTTACTATTAAAACGGAAAGAACCGTTGTAAATAAAAAACCATTTGGTTAATGAATAAATTTTTGTCGTTTAAAGAAGGAACGGCTTTAAATAAAAAGTTAAGAAGCAATGTAGAAAGGAAGAATTTTGCCATTAAAAAACGCTTTAAAAATGAATCAGGAAATTTTTGCAGAATGGAAGGGTGATAGTTCTGTATTAATCCAAACCAAAGCGTCGTCAAAATCATTCGAAAGTCATGCAGAAAGGAGGGGGTAGATGTGGAACCCACAAAAACTATACATGTAAATCAACAACCGATGGTTCAAGAAAAGAAAAGGAAAAAGGTAACAACAGATCGTTGGATGTCCATTCTTTTCTTAACACCCTCTGTTATATGTATTGCCATTTTTGTATATGGATTTATTGGTTGGACGGGATATGTATCTGTCAGTAATTGGAATACGATCGTGCCTGATTTTTCCTTTGTTGGAATGAAAAATTACCTTTATTTATTGAATGATTTCCGTTTCCAAGCTGATTTGCGAAATACACTGGCTTTTACTGTATTATTTATCGCTTTGGTGGTCTTTTTAGGAATGGGATTGGCGATTTTGCTCGACCAGAAACTCGTTCATGGGGAATCCGTCTTCCGCAATATTTTCTTTTTCCCGATGGCTTTATCATTCGTTGTAACTGGGGTCGTTTGGCAATGGATTTTAAACCCGTCTACCGGAATTAATCTTTTTTTGAAAAACTTTGGGATTGAACCGAAATGGTACACAGATACAAATATTTTAGCCGGATTTGAATGGGGAAAAATTGAATTTGGTCTGCCGGTTGCCATTATAGCGGTAGTCATTGCGGCAGTTTGGCAAATGACCGGTTTCGCTCTTGCCATGTATTTGGCCGGATTAAGAGGGATTCCCGATGATATACGGGAAGCGGCTAGGATGGATGGCTGTACAGAATTCCAGCTTTATCGAAAAATTATTATCCCATTACTGAAGCCGATTACGGTCAGTGTCATTATTATGATGGCCCATATTTCGCTGAAAATTTTTGATTTAATTTATGCAATGACCGGTTCGGGGGCAAATTTTGTTACCGATGTTCCGGGGGTTTATATGTTTGAAACAACATTTCGCGGAAATTATTATGCAAACGGTGCAGCAATTGCGATAATTATGTTGTTAAGTGTCGCAATCTTTATCATTCCGTATTTATGGAGTAATCGAAAGGGGGAATCTTAATGGGTACTTCAAAAATTCGCTATCCCCTATTATATATCGTTTTAATCTTATTCAGTTTCTTTTTTTTAATCCCGGTTTATGTCATGCTAGTGACAAGTGTCAAACCGCTTGATGAAGTAAACTTAGCTCATATGTGGTCACTTCCATCTGCACTTGACTTTTCCAGTTACAGCGAGGCATTTGAAAAATTGGCTCCAAACTTGTTGAATTCCTTTTATTTGGTCATACCTGCAACCATTTTATCTGCACTATTAGGGGCAATGAATGGCTATGTATTATCGAAATGGAAGTTTAGAGGCTCGGAAATATTATTTACAGGGATTTTGTTTGGTATGTTTATTCCTTATCAAAGTATTTTAATTCCGCTTATTCAATTTTTACGGGAAATTGGTTTGTATAATACGATAACCGGGCTTGTCTTTGTACATGTTGTCTACGGTATTCCAATTACAACATTGATGTTCCGCAATTTTTATACGAATATTCCTGAGGAAATGATTGAATCAGCGAAAATGGATGGGGCCGGGTTTTTAGGAATTTTCCGTTATATGATTTTGCCACTGTCGATTTCCGGGTTTGTGGTTGTCGGAATTTGGCAGTTTACGAATATTTGGAATGAATTTTTATTCGCGGCAACAATTACCCAGTCCGATCAGCAGCCAATTATGGTTGCCTTACAGAACCTGTCCGGTAGCCAAATTGTTCAATGGAATGTGCAAATGGCAGGTGCTCTCATTGCGGCGTTACCGACATTGCTCGTGTATATCTTCCTTGGCAAATATTTTGTCCGCGGACTGTTGGCCGGTTCTGTGAAAGGTTGATTGAAGTAACAATTTAGCCACCTTAATCAACCGTGTTGGCAAATATGAGGAGGCGCCCTTTTATGCAAAAAGTAACCTTTTCCCGGGAAATTCACTAGGGTAAAAAGTTCTTTGTTATAATAGAAAGTATGAATCACTCGGAGGTATTTGTATGAAATTGGAATTTATCCATCATGTTGCAATTATTTGCTCCAATTATGAAAAATCAAAATATTTTTACACCGAAATTCTTGGTCTTCCAATCATTCAAGAAACTTATCGGCAAGAACGGGACTCATATAAACTTGATTTAGCTGTCGGAGCTAATGGTCAAATAGAGTTGTTCTCCTTTCCCAATCCACCAAAGCGACCAAGTTATCCGGAAGCAACCGGACTTAGGCATTTGGCATTTGCAGTTGCATCGGTAGAAGCGTGGAAAACAGAGTTGGAAAACAAGGGCATCGTCGTTGAGCCAGTCCGAATTGACGAGCTAACCGGTAAAAGATTTACCTTTTTTTCTGATCCGGATGGCCTGCCAATTGAAATCTATGAAATTTAAGTTTTTAAAAGTTATTATAGGGATTTTACAGTTGGATTTTTCGAGGCCACTGAAAAACAATATGAATAGTTCGCTTTCATAATATTTAGCAAGATAAGCCAAGAGAAAACTTTGGAATATGGTATTTGGCGAGATTATTTAGCACGATTTCACTGGTCTTCCGATTAAGTTATTTTTAATAAAGGCCATCTTTTATCACTGTTTTTTTAAGGCAAGTTATTCTTATACATTTACATGCAAGGAAAGAAACCCATCCTTCTTCAAGTATATTTCCTTTTGTAAAGTACATTAACTAGGCAGTTTACATAAAATATTTTGAAATATATTTGAAAGGGGTGAAAACATGTTTTATTATGTTCCCTATTGTTGTCCGGCTCCTTATTATGTTCATGTACCGATAAATTCTTATCGAGCATTGCCTTTTGATGGAACTGATTCGAATGTTAACCCTCAAATTTGGGAACAGAGAGTAAAAAAACAAACACCAATCAGAGATTATGGGCCAGAACCGTTTGTGGTGGATATTGAGGAAGTTACAAAGCAAAATAACACTTTCCGAACGGATCTCTGGACTGGTAACCACTTCCAAGTGACATTGATGAGCTTGAATGTTGGAGAAGACATCGGTTTAGAAATTCATCCGAATGTCGATCAATTCTTACGTTTGGAACAAGGTCAAGGTATTGTTCGCATGGGGAAAAGCCGTGATAACTTAAGTTTTGTGAGAAGAATTAAGGATAATTCGGCGATAATGGTTCCGGCTGGTACTTGGCATAATGTGATTAATACTGGGAATGTGCCGCTGAAATTGTATTCAATTTATGCACCACCACAACATCCACGAGGAACCGTTCAAAAGACGAAAGCAGAAGCGATGAAAGCTGAGTAGGAATTATCTCGAAGGCAGTTTTATGCGAAAAATGCTTGCCTTTGTCGATGAACCCTAATCTTGTCGACACTTTGAGCTAGAAAACTCGTTATTTTTATTGTCGAGAGCCTTCTCGCCGCCACTTTGGTGTGAAAAACTTGAATTTTTGTTGACGAACCACAATCTCCACGACACGTTTGGCAAGAAATTTTTGGGTCATTACGATTTAGGTCGTTAAACAGTTTTTTCTTCCGTGAAGCAACTAGCAAAATATTTCCAAATCGAAATAATGAAAAACCATCATTGGGGATAGAAGAATTATCCTCAATGATGGAAAATCACTTTATTAGGCAACTTCTGCTTTCGATCTCTTTACTAATTCCGATTGAGGGATCTTCCATAATTGAGCCCATTTCGTGATAGCTGAGACCATGATGACAATACCAAGAATGAGCATGATTACTGATAGAATACCGTTGACAACATTATAGCCTTCATTTGCAGGATTTAAGTAGACATTTTTAACCATCCAAAAACCTGCAACATTTACTGTAATATACAGATAAATGAGTGGAATTAGACAAGTCAACATATACCAGCGTTTATTGGCGATCTTTAGAATAACGGTTGCTCCAATAATTAAACCGATTGAAGCCATTAATTGGTTGGATACACCGAATAGGGCCCACACAGAACTGATGTCACCTGAGTATAGCAAATATCCCCATAGTACACAGGCTATGGCACTTGCCGTAATATTTGCCCAGATCGAATCCATTCGTTTAAGCGGTTTGATAAAATTTCCCAAGAAGTCTTGAATCAAATAACGTGCTGTTCTCGTTCCCGCATCAATGGCCGTTAAAATAAAGACTGCTTCAAAAAGAATAACAAACTGATAGAAGTAGGCTGCTAAATGTTCAAATATCGGAACCGCCTTAAAAATATAAGTCATCCCAACAGCTAGTGTAACAGCACCACCTGTTCTTCCTTCAAGATCCATATTTACTTCATCTTCAAGCTGTGCTAAATGAACCGGTTCCATTCCTAATTCGGCATATTTTTCCGGTGAAGAATTGATAGCAAAATAGTCAGCAGGCTCTAAGGAAACAGCAGCTACTAAAGCCATAATTGCAACAATACACTCTACAAGCATAGCTCCAAATGCAACCGGTTTTGCATCTTTCCAACGATTCAGCATTTTCGGTGTGGTACCGGAACCAACAAATACGTGGAATCCGGAAATCGCTCCGCAAGCAATCGTAATGGAAACAAATGGCCATACAGGACCAGCAACAACAGGTCCGCCGCCTAAGAAATTCGTAAAAGCCGGGAATTCAATGGATGGATTAATGGCAATGACCCCAACAATAAGTGCGGCAAATACCCCGACTTTCATGAATGTGCTTAAATAATCCCGCGGTTGTAATAGCAGCCAGACCGGTAAAGCAGCTGCAAAAAAGGCATAAATAGGTAAAATAATTGCCAGTGTCTTCGTATCGAATGTTAAAAGATCGCCTAACCATGTACCATTTAAATAATGTCCAAATATGACAGCTACCATAATTAACGTAAAGCCAACAATTGTGGCAAGTTTTAAATTACCTGTTTTTCGATGGTATAAGCCAACGCCCATGGCAATTGGGATTGTGATACCAACTGCAAAGGTTCCCCAAGGATTTCTTTCCAGTGCATGCAAGACAACGAGTGAAAGCCCTGCCATTGTAATTGTTATAATAAACAACATGGCTAAACCTGTACAAAAACCGGCGACAGGACCTAATTCTTCTTTGGCAACTTCGGAAAATGACTTACCATCTCTTCGCATCGAACAGAATAAAACAACAAGGTCATGGACAGCTCCGCCAATGACGGCACCAATTAGCAGCCATAATAAGGAAGGCAAATAACCAAATTGAGCAGCCAAAACCGGACCAACTAACGGACCTGCTGCTGCAATTGCGGCAAAATGGTGCCCAAACGTAACCCATTTATTCGTTGGCACATAATCCCTGCCATCATTAAATTTTTGCGAAGGTGTTGGGACTTTTTCGTCTTCCAGTTCATCTATTTTTAACACTTTTGATGCCATGAAAGTCCCGTATAATCGATAGGCTATTAATAATATACAAACAGAACCGATAACAATCGAAACCGCATTCATTGTACAACCTCCCCACTTAATTTCTTTTACGTTTCTAATTATACAAATTGTAAGCGAATTCTCCGTGTTTTCAATTTAACGTGCAAGAAATGGGGGATGAGAAACAAATTTTGAATGCTGAATGACAAAATGTAACATTGATTTGTAAACAGTTTGACAAACATTGATTTAAAAACCAATATGATTTTTTAAGTCTTTTACATATGTCCGGCTCACAGGAACTGTTGATTGTTCCTTCATTACCAGGTTATAAGTCGAATTAAACCATGGCTGAATTTCGGCAATATATTCTATATTAACAATAAAGCTTCGATGAACACGAAGGAATTTTTTGCTATGTAATTTTTTCTCCAAACTTACCAATGTGTCGTCAACCTTGTATTCATGATCGACCGTTTTAATTTTCACTTTTCCATCGGATGTTTCTAAATAAATGATATCATCATGTGCGAGAAGGACAATCCGGTCATCAACGATAATTGGAAATCTTCCATTATTGTCCGTTGTTAATTCATTTGTAGGCGGCATTTCTTCTTTTGCGATCTTTTGAAGGTTCATGAATTTATCCAACGTTTTTTCTATCCGCTTCTCATCAAATGGTTTAAGGATATAGTCAAAGGTATTTGCTTCAAATGCTTGTAGTGCGTATTCATCATAGGCCGTTGCAAAAATAATGGCCGGAGTTGGATCAACATTTTCCAGCTGCTTTGCCAGATCCAGCCCGCTTTCTTCATCCAATTCAATATCAAGAAATAACAGGTCGGGTTTTAAAATGATGATATCCGCTATTGCTTCCTCCATATTGTCGCTATCGCCCAACACTTTCACTTTTTTCGTTCGATGAAGTAAATATTTTAATTCATCCCGTGCTAACGGTTCGTCGTCCACGATATAGGCAGTCAACATCTTTATCATTATCCTTCCTATCAGTGAGATTATACAAGACTCAGTGTCTCAATACTTGCTTGACTGATCAGATCAAAAGTTGCAAGAAAAGTCTTAGTGTGACTCGATACTTCCTTCGCTGTTGATTGGCATTGATATAGTTGTGCTCGTTTTTTGGTTTTCTTTACTGTCAATGGTTAAATAAGCCCTGTCACCATAAATACCTTTTAAACGTTGACAGATATTAAATATGGCAGTTCCGCTCCCTTTTTTGGAATCGACAATTTGTGTACCTAAAACAGCTAATTTCTCCTCGGGTATGCCCTTTCCGTTATCTTCAATGACAATCACTAATTTTTGTTGTTCCGTAAAGATTCGAATGTTGATCTCTCCTTTCTGTTTACTGCCCGGAAATCCGTAGTTAATCGAATTTTCAACAATAGGCTGTAAAAGGAACGGAGGTATTTGTATTTTTTCAAGATTAGGTCCGATTTGAAACTTGATTCGGTATTTATCCGGAAAACGTGCTTGCACCAATGATAAGTAAGCTTTCACATTTTCAATTTCCGATTTGAGCGGGACAAATAGTTGACTGGCTCCTTGAATATTGCCACGGAAAAATGAACTTAATTCTAACAATAATTCCCTTGCTTTTTCAGGATCCGTTCGACAAAGGGCAGAGATCGTATTCAAACTATTAAAAAGAAAATGTGGATGAATTTGAGCTTGCAATGCTTTAATTTTTGCTTCTCTCAATAATTTTGTTTGTCTTTCCGCTTCGACAAGTTCTAATTGTGTAGAAAATAAGCTAGCTAAACCTGTTGCTAATTGGCGTTGAACTTGGTCTAATTTTTCCGGATCTTCGTAATACATTTTTAATGTTCCAGCAACCCTGTTTTTTACTTGCAAAGGAATAACAATGGCGGCCTCCAGCGGGCAATCTTTATGAAGACAGGCAATATCTTCTTTTGAAGTGGCAACAAGTATCTTTCCGCTTTCAAGAACTTTTCTCGTTAAGGCTGTTTCTGGTTTCGACATCGGTGTATGATGATCTGAAGCTATACCAACATGAGAAAGAACGATTTGGTTATTGGTAATGGCAACCGCATCAGCATCGGTCATGTTTAAAATAAGTTTGCATATTTTCTCACATGATTCCATATTTAATCCTTGCCGAAAAAAGGGGAGTGTTTGGTCGGCAATCGAGAAAACTTTATCTGTTTGATTGGCCAATGTTCGCTCTTCTTCGCGTTTCATTAAATGGATAATATGCATAAATAACATCATACCAAGTCCATTGACCGAAATCATTGGAAAGCCAATTAGTTTGACTAGTTCCAGCGCCTGTTCAAATGGTTTGGCAGTTGCTAAAATAACTAGCATTTGAACCAATTCCAAAGTCATCCCGATTCCGACAGCAAAACCTTCCGTGATTGTTTTCTTTTTTGCACCTAAATATCCGGAAACGATTCCTGCCAAAAGGGTAGAGAAGGAACAAGAAAAGGCTGTAAACCCGCCAAGAAAATAACGATGAAGGCTTGCAATGAGTCCGGCACCTAGTCCAACTGCGGGTCCACCAAGTAACCCGCCAATGACGACACCTAAAACCCGCGTATTGGCAATGGCGCTTTCCTGATCGATACCTGAATACCATCCCGCATGCTCAATGGATGTATGGTTAATTTCAATCCCGGTATAATTGCTGAATACTCCAAAGGCGCCAAAAAGAATGATGAGCATTATTTTATCTTGACGAGTATGCTCTCTTTGTACAATTTGGCGGAAAGATTTTATTTGTGAAAGGAGAAATAGGGCAATAAGAATAATTCCAACCTTTTCAAGCATTAACGGAACTAAATAAAACATCTTATACATCCTTTTTATCTATTATTTTCTAAATTCTAGAACATTTACTCTTCTCTTATATTATACGAGACTTTTCGACATTTACTAAGTGTTGGCTATAAGTATAAACGATTGGAATATTTTAAAAAAAACAAGACAAGTTTATTCACTGGAGAATAAGATATTTGTAATGTTTTTGAGAAGAAAACGTAGAACCTTATATTAATAATGTTAAAGAAAATTTGGACTTATTACCAAGTAATGATTATTGGCCATACTTCCTGGAGAATTGATGAAACGGAGAATGAATTTAAGGGCGTTAGAAAATGCTTTAAAGCCCGTCATAGAAAAATATGACTGGATATACACAACAGGATTAAGTGAACATATGCTCATGCCTTTATGTATAAGATCAAAAAGGTTTTAAATTGGATTTTGTTAACGGGATTCCTAAAGCAGTCTTAGAGATTATGGTCTTTTAAAAGCAAATTGTGGTGATGATTAAAATCTGTACTTTAAGGGGATACCTTTCGTAAAACTTGTATTTTATAACTGTAAGCACATTTTCGATACTAGCTAGTAATCAATACTAAATTACTTTCTATTTAATGGTAATAATATTTCAATGATTTGATTTTTAATATATCTTTAAGCGTATCTTCAAATATATTTACATTGAAGTCTCGTTCAACTAAAAGGTATTTAGGTTTAATTTTATTTAAAACTAATTGAGCTACCTCGATAATCTCTTCACTTAAATCATGAGAATGAGTGTCACGGAAATAACCATGATTATCCCTCTCAAATCCTGATATATGAATATATTCAACCTCATGAAATGGATAATCCGAAATATAATTTTCAAAAGAATATCCATTCTTAACTGCAATCACATAAGTGCCTCTATTTTATGTAAAAAAATTCCAAACTTTGTTGATTTGGAATGTTTGCCGGAGATTTATTCTTTCTGCAAAAAAAGAAAAATCCTTTCCAATGAGGTTAGAAAAGTCTCATTGGAAAGGCAGCTTCCGGTTTAATCACCATGGAGAATCTGATAAAAATTTATCTAGAAGTATAACCTGCATCCACATGAATCGTTGTTCCTGTTACATACGAGGATGCGTCGGAAGCAAGCCAAAGATTTGCTTCAGCGATTTCCCGAGCCTGACCGAATCGACCAAGTAAGCTCAATTGCGGGGCATATTCTTCCTCCGTGAAACCGAACTGTTTGAGAGCTCCTCGTAACATTGGGGTATCGATGGCTCCCGGAGCAACAGAGTTTACACGTATGTTGTGCGGGCCATTTTCGAGAGCGGCAACTTTTGTCATCCCAACGACGCCATGTTTGGCCGCAACATAGGCAATATTATTTGGTTGTGGACGGAATCCGCTTACGGAAGAAATATTAATAATAGATCCGCCGTTTCCTTGCTTAATCATTTGTTGCAATTCATACTTCATACAAAGTGCGGTACCGGTCAAGTCCACGGCAATTAAGCGATTCCAATAATCTTCATCAAATTCTGCAACCGGTTTGTCATCAGGTGTTAGTGCTGCGTTATTAACAGCAACATCCAGTTTGCCATATGTATCGACCGCAAATTTCACCATTTCTTGTACTTGTTCTGATTTAGAAATATCCACTTTTACGTAAGCCGCTTCACCACCACTAGCCTTAATTTTTTCTACCACGGCACGACCCTTTTCTTCATTAAAATCTGCAACAATCACTTTTGCCTTCGCTTCTGCAAATAGTTTTGCTGTTGCTTCACCCATACCCATTGCTGCACCTGTAACGATTGCTACTTTGTCTTCTAAAACCGGAAATGTCATATTAAATACCTCCCATAATTTGTTATAACCATTACAATTTAAGTGTAAAGGTAAAGTCTTAATTATATCAATCACCAAAAGAGTTATACCTGTTCATTACTATACAAAATGTAAAAATTTGTATAGTATTTTAATAAGTGAAAGATTAGTCCTTTTGGAAGAGGTGATAATCATGGTAGAAATGATGGATAAGCGGATAAAAAGATCAAAAGATGCTTTGAAACAAACATTTTTACAGATTCTTGCACAAAAACCATTTAAACAGATTACCATCTCAGAAATTGTTCGAGCAGCGAATTATAACCGTGGAACTTTTTACGCCAATTTTGAAACAAAAGAGAAATTGCTTGATGAGATTATCCAAGATGTATTGACTGAAATGATTAATCAAATTCGCGTACCATATAAAACACGAAAAGAAGTTAATCTGCGCAAGATGAATCCGGATGACATCACCTTGTTTACATATTTTAAAGAAAATGCTTGGATTTATCGGTTGTTGCTGAGTGACCATATTCACGTAGATTTCCGTTACCAAATGGCCAAGGCGATTGAAAAACTTTTCATCGACGAATATGAGTATGAATTGGAGCAAGGTACGTCCCTTGACACGAAATGGTTATATATTTTTCGTTCTCATGGAATCGCAGGAATGATTATTCGTTGGATAGAAGAAGATTTTTCGACCTCGCCGGAATATATGGCAAAACAGGTTATTGAACTTATGATTGTCTCTACGAAGGTTTTTTATGTAAAATCAAAGGGAGACAAAATAGTATGAAAGTTCAATCAAAAAACATAAAAAACTTATTGACAAAATATTTTTTGAATATTGGTGATGTCCGTAAATGATGATTACAAGGAGTATCTTTCAATATGATGAATTGGATAGGTTTGTGGTAACAAATGTCAAATATTTGAAACTGGCAACATCCTTTACTATAATAAAGAAATAAGTGTATATAATTACACAATCCCTAGACATTCCTATAAAGCAAAATTTATACCTATGTCTAAAATCTTATATCGGAAGGTGACAGGAAATGAGTAATACATTAGTCGCAGAAGTACGAAAGGATTTTAGAAGTTCAGCATTGCACAAATTAAGGAGTCGAGGAATGATTCCGGCAGTGGTTTATGGAAAACATGAAGAAACGAAACCAATTGCTGTGAAAAAAAGAGAATTGATGAAAATAATTAATGAACATGGTAGAAACGCATTAATTTCCCTCGATGTTGATGGAAAGGTAGAAACTGTGATTTTGGGAGAATATCAAACAGATCATATTAATCAGGATCTTATTCATGTAGATTTTCTCCATGTCCGTATGTCAAGTGAAATCCATGCAAAAGTTCCTGTCTTATTAAAAGGAACAGCTAAAGGCGCTGAGGTTGGCGGTGTTGTCCAACAATCTATTCATGAACTGAACATTAAAGCGACCCCGCAAAATATTCCGGAAACGGTTGAAGTCGATATTACTAATCTAGAAATTGGTCATACAATTAAGGTTGGTGATATTCGTAACCATTATCACAATATCACAATCAACCATGAGGACGAAGATGTCATTGTGACCATTGTATCTTCAAAAATTCAGGCTGATGATTTTGAAGATGAAACTTCCGGCGACACCGTACAAGCGACAGTAGAAGTTTAATAAAATGATAGAAATCTCTCGCAGCCAAATGTGCCGCGGAGACGTTTGTTACAGAAAAATGATGCCTAATAGAGGCATCATTTTTTGCGGAGTAAGCTAAATAAAT
>Ga0207789_1000222_pt1 | contig 31492 bp, 25 predicted proteins | sample HigsolmetaGSP12D_FD_184840 | JGI IMG/M metagenome (GOLD analysis project Ga0207789, IMG submission 184840) | High solid enriched microbial communities from the Joint BioEnergy Institute, USA - SP1-2-D (SPAdes) | ecosystem: Engineered > Bioreactor > SSF (Solid state fermentation) > Aerobic >...
GGCGAGCCGCTCGCCTGGCGCGCCGGCGCGCTGCCCGTGCGCGGGCTGCCGCTCGGCGGCCACGTGCACGTGAGCGGCGTGCCGCTGACCGGCGAGCGACTGCGCGCCCTCGACAACGCCGTCGCGCTGCCGCTGCGGCTGCTCGAGCCGCCGGAAGCGGCGCACCGGCGGCCGCGCTACGGCGCGCTCGGCGACGTCCGCCGCCAGCCGCACGGCGGCTTCGAGTACCGGACGCCGCCGAGCTGGCTCGTCTCGCCGCGGCTCGCCTTGGGCGCGCTGGCGCTGGCCAAGGCGGCCGCGGAGGAGCCGTCTCGGCTTAGGCCGTTTCCGCTGGACAGCGACCGGCTGCGCGACGCGTTCTACGCAAGCGGCAAGGACCCCGCGCTGGAGGAAGCGGTCTGGCGGGTGTACGGCGCGCTCTCCCGCACGGAAGGGTACCGGCGCTACGCGGAGCTTATCGATCCGCTGTTCGAAGCGATCCGCGCCGGCCGGACGTGGAACGAGCGTGCCGATCTGCGCGAGCGGTGGAAAGTGCCGCTGCGCCCGACGTAAGGCTCGCGGAAGCGCCGCGGGCGCGGCACCCGGCGGCGGTCAGCCCGGCTTGCGGCCGTCGGTCTGCGTGTTCAGCCAGCGGCGCACGAGCGAGAACACCCGCTCGCGTTCCAGCTCGTTGTGCAGTTCGTGCCGGAAGTGCGGCCATTCCACGAACGTGCAGCGCGGGCCGGCGCGCTCGGCGAACTGCCGGCTGGCCGCCAGCGAAGTGACCTGGTCGTCTCCGCCGTGCATGAGCAGCAGCGGGATGGACAGCCGGTCGGCATGCTCGAGCGCCCATCGTCCCGCCCGCTGGATGCTGAAGAAGAAGCGGGCCGTAATGAGCCCGTGGCCCAGCTTGTCGTCGGCGTACCGCCGCGCCATGTCCGGATCCGACGTCAGCCGCTCGGCCGCCAGCGGGCGGTGGTTGGTGAAGGCGGGATAGAACCGCTCCATGATGCGGCCGGCAACCAGCGTCATTTTCGGAGGACGAAACGCCAGCCTAAGCCAAGGGCCGGTCGCGATCGCGCCGGCCAACTTTCGCCCTTCGCGCCTCAGCGCGTAATTCAGGACGACGTTGCCGCCCATGCTGTGCCCGTACGCAAACCGCGGCAAGCCCGGGTATTGGCGGGCGGCTTCGTCCAGCATCAAGTCCATCCCTTCCAGCAGCGCCTCGTAGGAGGGGGTATGCCCGCGCTTGCCTTCGGTGCGGCCGTGGCCGCGCTGGTCGAAGCCGAGAACCGCGTATCCTTCGTCCGTCAGCATTTCGGCGACGTGCGCATACCGGCCCGAATGCTCGCCCATGCCGTGCACGATGCCGACGACGCCCTTCGTCCGGCCGGGCTCCTCCGGCCGCCAGCCGCAGGCGAACAATCGGGTGCCGTCCGCGCTTCGCCATTCCCATTCGCGATAATCCATTTCGCAAGCACCTTTTTCCCGGATTCTTTGCAGGCGTTCATATCCTAACCTCCATCATCTCATGAAATCCCCCTTTTCGCCAAATCGATCGGATGGCCCTTGCGAATTCGCCGACTCGCTTTTTTCGAGCGGGACCGCCGAATTTTTGCTATAATAGAGACCTGATTACGAGAATTCCATCCTGGATTCGACGGAAGCGATCGCGGGAGGTTGCGCATGGCTGGCTATACCCCAATGATAGAGCAATATCTCGCCGTCAAGGCCGAGGCGCGGGACGCGCTGCTTTTTTTCCGCCTCGGCGATTTCTACGAAATGTTTTTCGACGACGCGCTGACCGCCGCCCGGGAACTGGAAATTACGCTGACCGGACGGGACGGGGGCGCGGAAGAGCGCATTCCGATGTGCGGCGTCCCCTACCATTCGGCGGAAAGCTACGTGGCGAGGCTCGTCGAGAAAGGCTACAAAGTCGCAATCTGCGAGCAGGTCGAGGACCCGAAGGCGGCGAAGGGCGTCGTCCGGCGGGAGATCGTCCGCATCGTCACGCCCGGCACGATCATGGAGACGAAGCCGTCGAGCGAGGCGGCCAGCAACTATCTCGTCGGCGCGGCGGAGGCGGACGGCCGGTTCGGCCTGGCGGCCTGCGACCTGGCCACCGGCCAGATGCGCGTCACTTCTTTCGCGGCGTCCGAAGAGACGGTCAAGAACGAGTTGAGCGTCTACCAGCCGGCCGAAGCCGTCGGCGACGAACGGGCGCTCGCGCGGATCCGGGCCGCTTGCGCGGCGATGGGCCGGACGCTGCTGTGCACGGCCTTGGAGGACGCCGACGAATCGGTGCTGGCGGATCAGTTCCCGGACGAGGACTGGCAGCGCCACGAGCCGGTCCGCCGCCTGGCGGTCGCGCGGCTGACCGCGTATTTGCGGGAAACCCAGAAGCGGTCGCTGTCGCACCTGCGCCAGATCGACGCCTACGATCCGCAGCAGTTCATGGCGCTGGACGCTTTCACCCGGCGCAACCTGGAGCTGGTCGAGACGGTTCGCGACCGATCGCGCAAAGGGTCGCTGCTCGGGCTGCTCGACCGGACGAAGACGCCGATGGGTGCCCGGCTGCTCAAAAGGTGGATCGATCAGCCGCTGCTCGACCGGCAGGCGGCCGACGAGCGGCTGGACGCGGTGGAAGCCCTACATACCGACTGGATGCTGCGCGAGGAGCTGCGCAGCGAGCTGTCGGAGATTTACGACCTGGAGCGGCTGGTCGGCCGCATCGCGTACGGGACGGCCAACGCCCGCGACCTGAACGCGCTGAAGGCGTCGCTCGTCCGCATGCCGCAAGTCCGCGAGCTGTGCCGGCGGATCGGCTCCGGGACGCTGGAGCGGCTGGCCGGGCAGATGGACGATTGCGGCGATCTGGCGGAGGAGATCGCACGGACGATCGCGGACGATCCGCCCGTGTCGGTGCGCGAGGGCGGGCTGATCCGGCCGGGCTGCAACGCGAAGCTGGATGAGCTGCGCGAGGCGAGCCGGAACGGGAAAAGGTGGATTGCCGAACTGGAGCGCAAGGAGCGCGAGGCGACCGGCATCAAGTCGCTGAAGATCGGATACAACAAAGTGTTCGGCTATTATTTGGAAGTGACGCGGGCGAACCTGTCGGCGCTGCCGGAAGGGCGGTACGAGCGCAAGCAGACGCTGGCGGGCGCGGAGCGGTTCGTCACGCCGGAGCTGAAGGAGAAGGAGGCGCTCATTCTCGAGGCCGAGGAGCGGATGGCCGACCTGGAGTACGAGCTGTTCGCCTCGCTGCGCGACCGGATCGCCGCGGAAATCCCGCGCCTTAAGCGGCTGGCCGAGCAGGTGGCGGCGCTCGACGCGCTGCAGTCGTTCGCGGAAGTGAGCGCGGAGCGCCGGTACAGCCGGCCGCGCTGGAGCGGCGGCTTCGACCTGGAGATCGAAGGCGGGCGGCATCCGGTCGTCGAGGCGGTCAGCGAAGGAACGGCGTTCATCGCCAACGACACGCGGCTGACGAAGCGCGACGGGACGATACTGCTCATCACCGGACCGAACATGGCCGGCAAGAGCACTTACATGCGCCAGGTGGCGATCATCTGCCTGATGGCGCAGATCGGCTGCTTCGTGCCGGCGGACCGCGCCGTGCTGCCGATGATCGACCGCATTTTCACCCGTATCGGCGCCGCGGACGATCTGGCCGGCGGGCAGAGCACGTTCATGGTCGAGATGAAGGACATCCAGATCATGACCGAGCAGGCGACGCCGCGCAGCCTGGTCATCATCGACGAGCTCGGCCGCGGGACGTCCACGGACGAAGGGATGGCGATCGCCCAGGCGGTCATCGAATACGTGCACGACCGGATCGGCTGCAAGGCGCTCGTCTCTACGCATTACCACGAGCTGGCCCGGCTCGAGCGGACGCTTCCGTCGCTGCGCAACGGCTGCATGGCGGTGAAGGAGAGCGGGGACACGGTCACGTTTCTGCGCAAGCTCGTCCCGGGCGCGGCCGATTCCAGCTACGGCATCTACTGCGCCCGGCTGGCCGGGGTGCCGGAAACGATCGTAAACCGGGCCTACGATCTGCTGGCGGAGATGGAGGCCGGGGCGGACCGGGCCGATCCGGCCCGGCGGCAGGCGGCCGCCGCCCGCGAGCCGGCGCCGCCGGACGGACCGGAGCCCGGCGTCGTCCAGCTGGCGATGTTTCCGGAGCCGCCGCCGAAAGCGGACCGGAGCCGCAAAGCGGCCGCTTCGGCGGCCGAACAATGGGCCGAACGGCTGAAGAAGCTCGACGTGCTGCGCATGACGCCTTTGCAGGCGCTCGAATGGCTGAACGACGCGCGCAATCAATTGTTGGAGAGTGGGGAAACCAAATGAAAAAAGGGCTCGGCACGCGGCTTCATCGGTTGTGGATCACGCTGTTCGTCCTCTTGGCGGTTGCGGTCGGAGCGCCGGCCGCATACGCCGAAACCGCGGCGCAGAACGACGAAGTGCGCCAGCTTCTGGAGCAATACCATCTGAGCAAGCCGGACGACAGCGAGCTGAAAGACAAGCCGATTCCGGACATGGTCAACGCGCTTCACGATCCGTGGACCGAATATTTCTCGCCCGAGGACTGGAGCAAATTCAACGACGCCCTCGAGCAGACGTTCGTCGGGATCGGCATCGTGATGAGCGAGGACGAAGGGCGCATCTACGTGGCGCAAGTGCTGCCGGGCAGCCCGGCGGAACGGGCCGGATTGAAGGAAGGGGATCAGCTCGTCGGCGCCGGCGCCGTTTCGCTGAAAGGCAAGAAAATCAGCGATGTCCAGAGCCAGCTGCTCGGCGAGCCGGGCACGACGCTGACGCTTTCGGTCGACCGCAGCGGCCAGACGCTCAAGTTCAAAATCGTGCGCGAGTCGATCCAATATCCGGCGGCGACCGGCCGCATGATGGGGGACGGGGTCGGGTACTTGCAGCTTTCCGGCTTCACGTCGGACGCCGCTGCCAAATTCCGGCAGCAGCTGGCGCAATTGGAGCAAAGCGGCATGACTTCGCTGATCATCGATCTGCGCGACAACGGAGGCGGCTACGTCGACCAGGCGAAGGAGATCGCCTCGCTGTTCATCCGGGACGGGGTGCTCGCCCATATGAAGGACCGCGACGGGGTCGATCACCCGATCGCCATTCAGGGGAGCGAGAAGCCGTATCCGATTCGCGTCCTCGTCAACGGGTATACGGCCAGCGCGGCCGAGCTGTTGTCCGGCGCCCTGCAGGATTACAAGGCGGCGGTTCTGATCGGCACGCAAACGTACGGCAAAGGGGTCGTCCAGTCGCTCATTCCGCTGTCGAGCGGCGGCGTGCTGAAAGTGACGGTGGAGGAATATTTTACGCCGAACGGCCGGAAGGTGAACCAGGTCGGGCTGACGCCGGACATTCGCATCGCCGGGGCGGCCGAACAGCTGATCGCGGCCTACCGGGGAGCGGGAGGACGCCGGCTGGAGCTGACTTCCGGCAAAGGCGTCGTCACCGTCAACGGCGTCCACTCGGCCGAAAGCTCGGTCGCGTTTCAGCACAGCGGCGTCTGGTACGTGCAGGCGCGCATCGCCGCAGCCGTCGCCGGCGCCAGCGTCCGCTACGACGCGGGCCGGAAAGCGGTCGTTCTGTCCCGGGACGGCACGGAGCATGCGGTGGCGGCCGGCGATTCCCGGCTCAAGCTGCTGGACGGCGCGAACTATATCGACGCCCGGCTGCTGACGGCATGGTTCCCCGACGTGACCTGCACGGCGGCGGGCGGAAAGCTGACGCTGCGCACCGAATGACCGGCTGGCGCAGGCGTCCGGAAGGAGGAAGCGCGCATGGGCATCATCCGGCTGCTTGACGAGCATTTGGCCAACCAGATCGCCGCCGGCGAAGTGGTCGAGCGACCGGCTTCGGTTGTCAAGGAACTGATCGAGAACGCCGTCGACGCCGGCGCGACGCGCATCGACATCTCCGCGGAAGAAGGCGGCCTGGCGCTGCTTCGCGTGGCCGACAACGGGGCGGGCATCGCGCCGGACGATCTTCCGCTCGCCTTTCAGCGGCATGCCACCAGCAAAATCGCCGCGGGCAAGGACCTGTTCCAGATCGCCACGCTCGGTTTCCGGGGGGAAGCGCTCCCCAGCATCGCCGCGGTGGCGAAGGTGACGTGCCTGACGGCGGCGGACGGCAGCGGCCTCGGGAGGCGGCTGGAGATCGAAGGCGGCGCCGTGAAGCGCCACGAGGACGCGGCCGCTCCGCAAGGAACCGATATTACCGTGCGGGAGCTCTTCTACAACACGCCCGCCCGGCTGAAATACATGAAGACGGTGCAGACCGAGCTGGGCCATTTGTCCGACGCCGTCTACCGGCAGGCGCTGGCCCGGCCGGACATCGCGTTCACGTTCCGGCACAACGGCAACGTGCTGCTGCGGACGCCCGGAAACGGCGACCTGCGGCAGGTCGTCGCCGCCATCTACGGCACGGCCGCGGCCAAAGCGATGGTGGAGATCGCGGCCGAGCACCCGGACTATTCGCTGTCGGGGCTGACGGCGATGCCGGTGGAGACGAGGTCGAACCGCAGCGCGGTGACGGTGCTGGTCAACGGCCGCTACGTGCGCAGCCAGTCGGTCGTGCAGCCGCTGCTGCAAGCGTACCATACGCTGCTGCCGGTGGGCCGGTATCCGCTGTCGGTGCTGCATCTGCGCATGCATCCGTCGCTCGTCGACGTCAACGTCCATCCTTCCAAGCTGGAGGTCCGCTTCAGCAAGGAAAACGAGCTGCGCGCCTTCGTCGAGTCGGCGGTCCGGGAGGCGCTCGGGCGGCACGCGTACATCCCGTCGGGCGCCGCGGCGAAGCCGGCGAAGGCGCCGCCGTCGTTCGTGCAGGACCGGATCCGCTTCCGGCTGCCGCCGGACGAAGCCGCGGGCGCGGACACGCCCGCCGGCCCGGCAAACGGGAGCGGATTCGCCGCTTCCGCCCAAGCGTCCGCGCCGACCGGCTTCGGCCGATCTGCCGACCCGGACGAGGCCGCCGGGTCGGGCCGGCCGGCCGCCGATCGGGAACGCGCGCCATTCGCGCCATTCCGGGACACCGCCCGGGAAGCGCCCGCTCCCTACGCGGCGCGCCCGTCCGCGGCGCGGGCGTCCGACCGGCTGCCGGAAGAGATGTGGCAGGCCGTTTACGGGCAGCCGGAGCGGCCGCCGGAACCTCCGGCGTTTCCGGAACTGCAATGGGTCGGACAAGTTCACGGCACGTATATCGTCGCGCAGAATGAAGACGGGCTCTATCTGATCGACCAGCATGCGGCGCACGAGCGGATCCACTACGAGCAATTTTACGAGAAATTCGGCAGCCCCGCACAAGCCAGCCAGGACCTGCTGCTTCCGGTGACGCTGGAATTCGCGCCGGACGAAAGCGAGGCGCTGCGCCAGCGGCTCGGGCTGCTCGAGCAGGTCGGCGTATACTTGGACGATTTTGGGGGAAACACGTTTATCGTACGATCGGTGCCTTACTGGTTTCCGAAAGGGGACGAGGCGGACGTCGTCCGGGAAATGGCGGAGTGGGTGCTGTCGGAACGCGGGGTCGACCTCCGCAAGCTGCGGGAGAAGGCGGCCATCCTGTGCTCGTGCAAGGCGTCGATCAAGGCGAACGACGCGCTGACGCGGGAAGCCGGAGAGCGGCTATTGAAGCGGCTCGCCGCCTGCAGACAGCCGTACACGTGCCCGCACGGGCGGCCGATCGTCGTCAGCTTCAGCACGTACGAACTGGAAAAACTGTTCAAAAGAGTGATGCCATGATCGTGACGACCGTAGCGTCGCCCGACGCGGAGACGGAACTTCGGGCCGCGCGCTTCGCAAGGGAGCTCGCGGCGCCTTACGTGCCGCGCGGGCGCAGCACCGTCGCCGGCCTGATGAAGCGATGCGGGGCCCACGGCGCCCTCGTCGTCGGTCCGGACGGCTTGCGCTGTTTCGAAACCGGCGAGCCGCCGCTGTTTTTCCACCCGAGCATGGCGCTCGTCCGTCTCAAGCGGCTGCTTCGCGGCGGCGGCGACGCGCTGCTCGACGTGTCCGGCGCGGGGCCGGGGGACGCCGTGCTCGACTGCACCGGCGGACTCGGCTCGGACGCCATCGTGCTCTCGCACGCCGTCGGCCCGCGGGGGTCGGTCGTGTCGGTGGAGAAATCGCCGCTGTTGCACCTGATCGTCCGCGAAGGCCTTCGCGCCTTCGATACCGGGATCGAGCCGGCGAACGAGGCGATGCGCAGAATCCGCGCCGTCCGCGCGGACCATGGCGATTATTTGCGGGCTTTGCCGGACCGCAGCGTGGACATCGTCTATTTCGATCCGATGTTCCGGCGGCCCGTTCTCTCGTCCAGCGCGCTGCGGCCGCTGCGGTCGCAGGCGGAAGAACGGCCGCTCTCGGAAGCGGCCGTCCGCGAAGCGGTTCGCGTCGCCCGCCGGCGGGTCGTGCTGAAAGACCATCGCGACAGCGGGGAGTTCGAGCGGCTCGGGTTCGTTCGCCGACGCGTCTCTTCTTCCAAAGTCGCCTATGGAGTGATCGACATTGACGACGCCTGACCCCAGGCCGCCACTGCTGGTGCTGATCGGTCCGACCGCCGTCGGCAAAACGGCGCTCAGCCTGGACATCGCCAAGCGGTTCCGCTGCGAGATCATCAGCGGCGACTCGATGCAGGTGTACCGGCGGATGGACATCGGCACCGCCAAGCTGCCGCCGGAGGAGAGAGCGGGCATTCCGCACCATCTGATCGACATCCGCGAGCCGGACGAGCCGTTCTCCGTCGCCGATTTCCAGCGGCTGTGCGCGGAGCGCATCCGGGATATCTGGCAGCGGCGCCGTCTGCCGTTCATCGTCGGAGGGACGGGGCTGTACATCGAATCCGTCTGCTACGGCTACCAATTCCACCAGCAGTCCGCCGATCCGGCTTTCCGGGAACGGATGAAAGCCATAAGCCGGGCGCGCGGCCCGCAGGCGCTGCACGAGCGGCTGTCCAAGATCGACCCGGCCGCGGCGGCGCGGATCCATCCGAACGACGAGCGCCGGATCATCCGGGCGCTGGAGTTGTACGAGACGACCGGCCGGCCGATGTCGGAAGTCCAGCGCCAGACCCGCGCCGAACCGAAGATATCGCCGTACCGGCTGTGCCTGATCGGCCTGACGATGGAACGGGAGACGCTGTATCGCCGCATCGACGAGCGCGTCGATCTCATGCTTCGTCAGGGACTGGTGGAGGAAGTGTCCCGGCTGCTGCGGGAAGGCGTGCCGCGCGACGCCGTATCCATGCAGGGACTCGGCTACAAGGAAATCGCCGCCTTCCTTGCCGGAGAGACGGATCTTGACACGGCGGTGGAGACGCTCAAGCGGAATACGCGGCGGTTCGCCAAGCGGCAATTGTCCTGGTTTCGGAGAATGCCGGACGTTCACTGGATCGAAATAGGCCCCCAGGCAAAAAAGAGCGATCTTTTCGAAACGATCTGTGATATAATAGCAGGAAAGTTTCCCTTTGATCTTGAATATATTTGTTCATAATCTTTTTGGCGATGGGGGTTTTGGTTAATGAACAAGTCCATCAATATCCAGGATACGTTCCTCAATCAACTTCGCAAAGACAGCATTCCGGTCACCGTTTATTTGACCAACGGCTTCCAAATTCGCGGCGTACTGCGCGCTTTCGACAATTTCACGATCGTGATCGACAGCGAAGGCCGCCAGCAGATGGTGTACAAACACGCCATCAGCACGTTCACGCCGCAGCGCAACGTATCCTTGATGCAGCAGGACGCGGGGGCCGAGTCATAATCCGGTTTCCCTGCCAGCTGGATTTTGAAACTTTTCACCCCCAGTTTGCGTCTAACGGAATAGACCGGTCGCGGAGCAACCCTTGACGGGTTGTTCTTCTTTTAACCGCCTGATTCGCGTTGCCGCTCGCGATCGTTCATCGGGCAAATGGCCCGTGAAAAAGGCGGTCCGGGAAAAACGGTTCGCTTATCGGCACAACCGGAGGTTCGTTAAGGTCCGTTAGCATGGGGCCCGCCCCTTCCGGTGTCCGTCTTAAGCCCTTTTTTCACCGGTCGTTCAGACAGAGACAGAGAGAGATTATGCAATCCGTAAGGGGAGATGCCGCCATGAAAACGGGCCGATCGCCCGATTCCGTCCGGCCGAAGGGCCGAAAGAAGAGAAAGGGCAGCAAGTTCCGAACGGGGCTGCTGTGGCTGTTTTTTACCGGGCTGTTTGCCGTAGCCTGCGCCGTCGTCGGCTATTTGCTGGTCATTCTGAACGGCGAGCGCATATTGAGCGAGAATCTCAACAAGCTGGAGATGGACAAGGCCACCCGCATCGTCGACGCGAAAGGCAACGAAGTGGCCAAGCTGTACGTGTCGCAGGGCGGCAACCGGGATTACGTCCTGTTCAAGGACATCCCGCCGATGGTGCGCAACGCGTTCATCGCCACGGAGGACCGGCGGTTTTACGAGCACAACGGCGTCGATTTCTGGGGCATCGGCCGGGCGCTGGTCAAGGACGTGATCGCGCGGCAAGCGGTGGAAGGCGCCAGCACGATCACCCAGCAGCTTGCCCGCAACCTGTTCCTGAACGCCGACAAGACGATTTTCCGGAAAGGAACCGAAGCCTCCATCGCCCTGGCGCTGGAGAATCATCTGACGAAGGACGAGATTCTCGAGAAATATTTGAACCGGATCTATTTCGGCAAAGGCCAGTACGGCATCAAGACCGCGGCCAAATATTATTTCAACGTCGACAACCTGAAAGATCTGAAGCTGTGGCAGATCGCCACGCTGGCCGGCATTCCGAAAGGGCCGAACATCTACAATCCGCTCTCCAATCCGGAGAAATCGATGGAGCGCCGCCGGGTCGTGCTGGGGCTGATGAAGGACCAGGGCCTCATCACCGAGCAGCAGATGGAAGAAGCGGCGAAAGTCGTCTATAAGCCGTCGATGGCCGCCAAGAACGCCACCCGGTATCCGTCGTTCGTCGACTACGTCGTAAGCGAGGCGCAGGAGGACGCCAACCTGACCGAGGAGCAGCTCCTGACCGGCGGGTACACGATCGAGACGACGCTCGACACGCAAGCGCAGAAGGCGATGGAAGACGTCTTCGCCAAAGACAGCATGTTCGAGAAAAGCAAGGACGATACGGAAATGCAGGGCGCGATGGTCATCATGGACCAGCACACCGGCGCGCTCGTCGCGATGGTCGGCGGGCGGGATTACGCCAAAGGCGGCTGGAACCGCGTCACCAAGCAGCGGCAGCCGGGCTCCTCGTTCAAGCCGATCGTCGACTACGGCCCCGCGCTCGAAACGGGCCGGTGGTTTCCGTGGTCGTTGCTCGAGGACAAGCTGCAATGCTACGACAACGGCAAATACTGTCCGAAAAACGACGACGGCGAAGGCTATCTCGGGACAGTCACGATGGCGCAGGCGATCAAGCAGTCCCGCAACCAGCCGGCGGTCTGGACGCTGAGCCAGATCGGCGTCTCCGAAGGGATCAAGTTCGCCGACAAGCTCGGCATCGAGCTCGGCCCGGAGGACCGCAACCTGGCCATCGCGCTCGGCGGGTTGACGCAAGGGGTTTCGCCGCTGCAGATGGTCCGGGCGTACGGGGCGTTCGCCAACGGCGGCTATTTGCAGACGCCGCACAGCGTCCTGTCGATCAAGGATGCGAACGGCGAGACGATCTATGAGTATAAGGAGAAACCGCCGGAACGGGTGATGAGCGAGAAGACCGCCTACTACATCACCCAGATGCTGCAAGGGGTCGTGGACACCGGCGGCACCGGCGTGCGCGCGCGGATCAGCGGGCGGACGGTGGCCGGCAAAACCGGCACGACCCAGCTCGGCATTCCCGGCGTCCGTTCGGACGAAAACCGGGACGTCTGGTTCGTCGGCTATACGCCGGAATGGACGGCCGCGGTGTGGATGGGCTACGACGTCACCGACGTCGACCATCACGTGAGGAAAGGCAGCGGGCAGGCCGCGGCCTTGTTCTCGGCGGTCATGTCCAAGGCGCTGGAAGGCCATAAGAAGCTGGCTTTCCCGAAACCGCCAGACGTCCAGGACACGCCCGATCTGCCCAAAGTGTCCGGGCTGACCGGGGCGTACAATCCGGATTCCGTCGATATCGAGCTCAGCTGGTCGGCGGTGAGCGGCGACGGGATCACGTACAAAATTTACCGCAAAGGCCCGCAGGACAGCGGCTTCAAGCTGCTGGCGGAAGCGAACGAGCCGTCGTTCGCCGACCTGGCCATTCTGCCGGATCAGACGTACACGTACTACGTCACGGCGTACCAGGCGAAGACGAAAGCGGAGAGCGCGCCTTCCGACCAGGTGTCGGTGACGGTGGTGTCGGAGATGATGCCGTCCGAATCCCCGCCGCCCGGAGGCGACGGCACGGGCAGCGTCTGGCCGCCGGATGCCGGGCGGGGCAGCCCTGGCGGGGACGGCTCCGTCCCGCCGGCTGTCGGGCCTGGCGAATCCGGGGACGGCGGTTCCGGCGGAGCGGGCGGCGGCGACGGCGGACCCGGCGGATCCGGCAGCGTCCCGAATCCGGGACAGGGCGGGGCGGCGGGCGGCGCCGGATCGCCCTCGCCCTCGCCGTTGCCCTCGCCTTCGCCTTCGCCCGGCCCGGAAGGGGGCGCCGGTTCGAGCCCGAGCCCGGGAGCGGGCGCAGGCGGCAACGGTCAAGCGCCCTCCGGCAGTCCGAGCCCGCAGCCGGGAATCGGCCGGGGTGGCGGCGACGCCCCTTGGGCGCGTATGCCGCTGTTGCAGTAATCGACGGCAAGTCCGCCGGACCCTGGGGAGTCCGGCGGACTTTGCCATGCGCCGAAGCCGGACGCGTCCGGCTTTTTGCCGTTTGCTGGTGACCGTCGGAACTTTGTGGTAAGCTTTTGGTTAAACGAAAGACGAAAGCCGGCCTCAAGCCGGCAGACAAGGAAGTCGATCGATGAAGCGCAAATTTTCCGACCGGGCCAACTGGCGACGGATTCTGAAACGAAGCTACGCCTGCGTCCCGATGGACGATCCGCGGTTTCGCGGCTTCGTCACCTTTTACCGCATTCATGAACTCCGGGACCCGCTGTGGAAGGAATACAACGGCCGCCGCATCTGTCTGGCGGACAAAGGATATTTGTGGATGCAGCATTTTCCCCGCGGCGAGCATTTCGTCGTCACGACGATGTTCGACGATCGCGGCCAGGTCGTGCAGTGGTATATCGACATCTGCAAGACGCAGGGGCTGACCGACCAGCAGGTGCCCTGGTTCGACGACCTGTACCTGGACATCGTCGTCCTGCCGACGGGCGAGACGATGCTGCTCGACGAGGACGAGCTGGAAGAAGCGCTCGACGACGGCCAAATTACGGAGCGCGATTCCGATATGGCCGAGCGAACGGCCGCGCGTCTGCTCGAAGCGATTCGCCAGAAGAAGTTCCCCTATTTCGACCTGAGCCTCGAGCACCGCCGAACGATGCTGCCCCGGCTCGGGTGGGAGCAGGCTCCGCCATGAGGCGGAGGTGCGTCCTGCTGCGGCTGGCGGCCGCTGCGGCCGCCGTCGCGCTCGTCTGGTGCAGCGTGCTGTATGCGGTCATCGCCGGTTTTCGCGGCATGCCGGATGCGGGGCCGCCGCCGCATGCCGACGTCGGCATCGTGCTGGGCGCCAGCCTATGGAACGGGGTGCCGAGCCCGGGGCTGGCGGAGCGGCTCGATCAGGCGCTGAAGCTGTACCGGAAGGGCGCCTTCGGCCGCATCATCGTATCCGGCGGCCTGGACCGCGGCGAGACCAGGACCGAAGCGGAAGGGATGCGCGATTACCTGGTCGGCCGCGGCGTACCCGCGGCAGCCGTCGTGCTGGAGCCCAAGTCGCGCAATACGTACGAGAACCTGGCCTTTTCCCGCAAGATTATGGAACAGCGCGGATGGACCACCGCCATCATCGTTACGCACCAATACCACGGCGCCCGCGCGGCCGACATCGCAAGGACGCTCGGGTACGATCCGGTGCTGGTCAGCGTGACGGAGTCGCGCGTGCTGAACCTGGCGTACAACCGGTCGAGGGAAGTGCTCGCCTATACGAAATGGCTGGCCCTCAAGCTGATGTTGCATTGGGGATGGATCGCCGGAATAGATTGATATTGCGGCCCTTTGTCGACATCGCTTGAATGGGGGGAGAGCGCGATGAACCCGAATACGGGTGCGTCCCACATGCGGGAACCGGCCACAGTCAAGCCGTCCCGGCAGATCAACGTCGTCCTGAGAAACAGCGACTCCCAAGCGGCCGCGCCCGCCCTGGAGCCGGCGCCGGCGGTGCGGACGCTGCCGCAGACCGGTCCCTGGTCCGATTGCCAGAAAGAGTTGGACCGCATGGTCGGACTGGAGCAGATCAAGGAGCTCGTCTACGAAATCTACGCCCTGCTGCAGATCGCCCAGCTTCGGAGCGAAGCGGGGCTGCACAGCCACGCGCACGTGTACCACATGATTTTCAAAGGCAACCCGGGAACGGGCAAAACGACGGTGGCGCGCCTGCTGGCGCGGTTGTTTCACGGCATGGGCCTGCTGTCGAAAGGACATCTCGTCGAGGTGGAGAGGGCCGACCTGGTCGGCGAATATATCGGGCATACGGCGCAGAAGACGAGGGACCTGATCAAAAAGGCGCTGGGAGGCGTGCTGTTTGTCGACGAAGCGTACAGCCTCGCCCGCGGCGGGGAGAAAGACTTCGGCAAGGAAGCGATCGACACGCTCGTCAAAGGGATGGAGGACTACAAAAACCAGTTCGTGCTCATTCTCGCCGGCTACAATCTGGAGATCGAAACGTTTCTGCTGACCAATCCCGGACTGCCGTCCCGCTTTCCGATCCAGATGGAGTTCCCGGATTATTCCGTCGACCAGTTGGTGCAGATCGCCGAAGGGATGGCCAAAGAGCGCGACTATACGCTGATGCCGCAGTCGCTGTTCAAGCTCCGGCAGATGCTGGTTCGCGAGAAGGAAGAAGCTTTTCATTTCAGCAACGCCCGCTACGTGCGCAACGTGATCGAAAGGGCGATCCGCAACCAGGCGGTGCGGCTGCTGTCGCAATATCCGAGCGGCTCGCCCGGCAAGCAGGAACTGATGTCGCTGCGGCCGGAAGATTTGCGCGCCTAGCGGCGGACCGAACCGAACGGAGGAACATTCCCATTCATGAGACCTTCATCATACGATACCGGCGCCGAACGACGCGAACGGGCGCTGCTGGTCAGCCTCGTCGTCCCGGAGGCGGCGCGCGTCGGCGCCCCGGATCCGCAGCATTCGCTGGAAGAGCTTGCGCATCTGGCCGAGACGGCAGGCGTCGCGGTGGCCGGGACCGTGCTGCAGCAGCGGGACGTCCCGGACGCCAAATGGTTCGTCGGCAAGGGCAAAGCGGAGGAGCTGAAGCTGCGCATCCGGGAAGCGGATGCGCAGACGGTCATTTTCGACCAGGAGCTGTCGGGGACGCAGGTGCGGAATCTGGAGCAGCTGCTGGACGCCAAGATCATCGACCGGACGCAGCTCATTCTCGACATCTTCGCCGGCCGGGCGCGCACGCGCGAGGGCATTCTGCAGGTCGAGCTGGCCCAGCTCACGTACCTGTTGCCGCGCTTGTCCGGGCACGGCAGGAACTTGTCGCGGCTGGGCGGCGGCATCGGCACGCGCGGTCCCGGCGAGACGAAGCTGGAGACGGACCGCCGGCACATCCGTCGCCGCATCGGCGAGCTGAAGCGGCAGCTGGCGAGCGTCGCCGCGCACCGGACGCTGCACCGTCAGCGAAGGCGCAAAGCCGGCGTCGTGCAAGTCGCCCTCGTCGGCTACACGAACGCGGGCAAGTCGACGCTGCTCAGGCGGCTGACGAACGCCGACGTGCTCGCGGAGGACAAGCTGTTCGCCACGCTCGACCCGACTTCGCGCGCGCTGCGCCTGCCCAGCGGCAAGGAAGTGCTATTGACCGATACGGTCGGCTTCATCCAGAACTTGCCGCATGACCTCGTCGCCGCGTTTCGGGCGACGCTGGAGGAAGTGTGCGAGGCCGACTTGCTGCTGCACGTCGTCGACGCCTCTTCGCCGATGCGGGAGCGCCAGCGGCAAGTCGTGGAAGAGGTGCTCGCCGAGCTGGGGGCGGCCGGCAAGCCGTCGCTGCTCGTGCTGAACAAGATCGACGCCTGCCCGGCGCCGACCGATTCGCTGCTGCCGGGAGACGATGGCGCGATCCGCATCAGCGCGCTGCGCGATGCCGATCTGGCGCGGCTCGTGGCGCGCATCGACCGCGAGCTGCTGAGCGGCGCCTGCACGTTTCGGCTGCCGGCGTCCCGCGGCGACTTGGCGGCGCTCGCTTACCGCGTCGGGGACGTGACGGCGCGGGAGACGGACGAGGACTGGCTGGTGCTGAACGTCCGGATTCGTCCGGAAGATATGGAGAAGTGGGGGAAGCCGCTCGCGCCCTATCGGGTTGCGGCGGCGCGCGAGCCGCAGCCGGAGGCATAATCATGCTTAAGCAGACTGGGGTTAACAAGCGACAATGACTTTATTTGACGAATCGTTTGACACGCTGTGGGAGCAATGGGCGGAGGAGGCGGAGCGGCAGGCCGCCTCCCGTCTGCGTGAAGCGGACCGGATCGCGGAGCGGAACCAGTGGAAAGTGATCCGGGCGTTTCAGAAGCGCAAAGTGAGCGATTTCCATTTCGCCGCGTCCACCGGATACGGCTACAACGACCGGGGCCGGGAAACGCTGGACGAAGTGTACGCCGACGTGTTCGGCGCGGAAGCCGCGATCGTCCGGCCTCATCTGGTATCCGGGACGCACGCGATCGCGACGGCGCTGTTCGGCGTCCTGAGGCCCGGGGACGAGCTCGTCTTCGTCACGGGCCGGCCATACGATACGCTGCGCAAGGTGATCGGCCGGCCGGGCGACGGGACCGGCTCGCTGGCCGATTGGGGCATCCGGTCGGTCGAGGTGCCGCTGGCCGCGGACGGGCGCGTCGATTACGGCGCGGTTGCCGCCGCCGTCTCCGAACGGACGAAGGCGTTCGCGATTCAGCGCTCGCGCGGGTACGAATGGCGCCCGTCGTTCACGGTGGCGGAGATCGGGGACATGGCCCGCGCGCTGAAGGAAATGAAGCCGGACAGCGTCTTGTTCGTCGACAACTGCTACGGGGAATTTACCGAGGAGCGCGAGCCGACCGAAGCCGGCGCCGATCTGATCGCCGGCTCGCTGATCAAAAACCCGGGCGGCGGGCTCGCGCCCAGCGGCGGTTATATCGCGGGCCGCAGAGACCTGGTCGAGCGGGCGGCGCAGCGGCTGACCGCGCCGGGCATCGGCGGCGAAGTCGGGGCGATGCTCGGCACGACCCGCGCGATTTTCCAGGGGCTGTTCCTGGCTCCGCTGCTCGTATCCCAGGCGGTGAAAGGGAGCATTTTCGCCGCCGCGCTGTTCGAGCGGCTCGGCTTCGAGACGCATCCGAAGTGGAACGACCCGCGGACGGATCTGATCCAGGCGATCCGCTTCGGCTCGCCGGAGCCGCTCGTCGCCTTCGTGCAGGCGATCCAGCAAGCGGCGGCGGTCGACGCCCACGTCGTGCCCGAGCCGTGGGACATGCCCGGGTACGAACACCCGGTCATTATGGCCGCCGGCACGTTCATCCAGGGAGGCAGCCTGGAGCTGTCGGCCGACGCGCCGATACGCGAGCCGTACATCGCTTACATGCAAGGGGGACTGACCTACGCGCATGTCAAAATGGCGGTGCGGCAGGCGCTGACGGCGCTGCGCGAGCGCGGATTTCTGTGATTAAACCTCACACGCCTTGACACCTTTTTGCGAAGAAGTTACAATGGAAGTGATTTCAAACCGAAAGGTGAAGACCGCAATGGGTGACGAGATCCGCAGAAATATGGCATTGTTTCCGATCGGCATCGTCATGAAACTGACCGATTTGACTGCCCGCCAGATCCGCTACTACGAGCAGCACGGACTGATTCAGCCGGCGCGCACGTCGGGCAACCAGCGGCTTTTTTCCTTTAATGACGTTGAACGGTTGCTGGAAGTCAAGGCACTGATCGAGAAAGGCGTCAACATCGCGGGCATCAAGCAGGTGATGAACCCGGTCGGCCAGAGCGCCGACGAAGTGACGTTCATCAACGAAGAGTCCAAAATCAAAGGCAAGGAACTGTCCGAGAAGCAGCTTCGGCGCATGTTGAAGCAGCAGCTCATCGGCGGCAACCGCCCGGGCCAGGTGTCGCTCATCCAAGGCGAACTGTCCCGCTTTTTCAAAAGCAAATCCAATAAATTATAGCCTTTATGATCCAGGAGGTCGTTATGGGGTACACGAAAGAGGACATTCTGCGCATCGCCAGGGATGAAAACGTCCGCTTCATCCGGCTGCAGTTCACGGACCTGCTCGGCACGATCAAGAACGTCGAAATCCCGCTCAGCCAGCTCGAGAAGGCGCTCGACAACAAAATGATGTTCGACGGCTCGTCCATCGAAGGGTATGTCCGGATCGAGGAATCCGACATGTACTTGTACCCCGATCTGGATACGTGGGTCATTTTCCCCTGGGTGACGGAAGACAAGGTGGCGCGCCTGATCTGCGACGTCTATATGCCGGACGGCACGCCGTTTGCCGGCGATCCGCGCGGCATTCTGAAGCGGGTGCTCAAGGAAGCCGAAGAGATGGGCTACACCGCGATGAACGTCGGGCCGGAACCGGAATTTTTCCTGTTCAAGGCCGATGACAAAGGCAATCCGACGATGGAGCTGAACGACCAGGGCGGGTATTTCGACCTCGCGCCGACCGACCTCGGCGAGAACTGCCGACGGGACATCGTGCTGACGCTCGAGGAGATGGGCTTCGAGATCGAGGCTTCGCACCACGAAGTCGCTCCCGGACAGCACGAGATCGACTTCAAGTACGCGCACGCGGTGAAGGCGGCCGACCAGATCCAGACGTTCAAGCTCGTCGTCAAGACGATCGCCCGCCAGCACGGCTTGCATGCGACGTTCATGCCGAAGCCGCTGTTCGGCGTGAACGGCTCCGGCATGCATTGCCACCAGTCGCTGTTCCGCGGTGCGGAGAACGCGTTCTACGACCCGAACGACCGGCTCGGACTGAGCGCCGACGCCCGCTACTACATGGCCGGCATTCTGCGCCATGCGCGCGGCTTCGCGGCGATTACGAACCCGACCGTCAACTCCTACAAGCGGCTCGTTCCCGGCTACGAGGCGCCGTGCTACGTCGCCTGGTCCGCGGCCAACCGCAGCCCGATGGTGCGCATCCCGGCTTCCCGCGGCCTGAGCACGCGGATCGAGGCGCGCAACCCGGATCCGGCGGCCAATCCGTACCTGGCGCTGGCGGTCATGCTCAAAGCCGGCCTGGACGGCATCCGCAACAAGATGTCGCTTCCGGCTCCGGTCGACCGCAACATCTATGTGATGAGCGAAGAGGAGCGGGAGGAGGCCGGCATTCCGAGCCTGCCGGAGAGCCTGCAGGAGGCGCTGACGGAGCTGCTGCGCGACGAGGTCATCTGCGATGCGCTCGGGGAGCACGCGCTCAGCCACTTCCTGGAGCTGAAGGAAATCGAATGGGACATGTACCGCACCCAGGTGCACCAGTGGGAACGCGACCAGTACATGACGATGTATTGAGGAGCGGCTTGCATAGGAAATCCCTCATCGCTACGCGCGGTGAGGGATTTTTTGCGCGCGGTTTCGCGCGCGGGGCCCGCTACTTTCGGTAGCGGACGTCCGTCCGAATCGCGGTCGCGCGCGGTCGCGGCGTCAGCGGATCGACCGAAGCAGCCCGATCACCTTGCCCAGGATGCTGACCTTCTTCAGCCGGATCGGCTCCATCGCGCTGTTCTCCGGCTGCAGGCGAATATGGTCCCGCTCCTTGTAGAACGTCTTCACCGTCGCTTCGTCGTCTTCGGTCATCGCCACGACGATGTCGCCGTTGTCGGCGGTCTGCTGCTGGCGGACGATCACGTAGTCGCCGTCGTGGATGCCCGCTTCGATCATGCTGTCGCCGCGGACCGACAGCATGAATACCGGTTGATCGCCGACCATCTGGGCCGGCAGCGGGATATACTCCTCGATGTTCTCGGTGGCCGTAATCGGAGCGCCGGCCGTCACCTTGCCGACGAGCGGAACGTGGCGGACGGACGGGACGCCGGCCGGCGCCGGCTCGTTGTCGACGTCCAGAATCTCGATGGCGCGGGGTTTGGTCGGATCGCGGCGGATCAAGCCTTTCTTCTCCAGCCGGTCCAGGTGGCCGTGCACGGTGGAACTGGAGGCCAATCCGACAGCTTCCCCGATTTCGCGCACGGAAGGGGGATACCCTTTCTCCCTCACCTTGCTCTTGATAAATTCCAGAATCGCGGCTTGCCGGTTGGACATCTTGGACACGAATGAGCCCCCCTATGGAAATAAGTGCATGATGACAAATTATAGCACAGAACCCGAGTTCGCACAAACATTCGTTCCCGAAGAACAAACGTTCGAAAAAAACCGTTGCATCAAACAAATGTTCGTGTTATGATACGGACGAACAAACGTTTGGGGGCGGTTGTGCATGGTACAAGCTTGGATTTTGAACGGTTCGCCGGATTCGCAGAGACATCGCGAAGCGTTTTCCATACATCGGCCGATTTCCGTCCGCCGGAAGCCGACATCCGGCAAGCAGACCGGCTGGGGATGGAAGGGGGCGCGGGCGCTGTTCGCCGTGCTGGCGTTTCTGCTCCTTCTCGGCGGATTCTCGATGCTGCGCGCTTTCGGCACGGACACCCGGCCGCCGGCCGCGTCCGCCGTCGAAAGGACGGTGTATGTCGATGCGGGCGATACGCTCTGGTCGATCGCCGCGTCCGTCAAGAAGGACGGGTTGGACGTCCGGGAGGCCGTCCGGCGGATTCAGAAGCGCAACGAGCTGAACGCTTCCGAACTGCACATCGGCCAGCAGCTGATCATTCCCGCGAGCGTGCTGCCCTGAAGCTTGCGGGCCGCACTAGGGAAGGAACCGGCAGCCGTCCGGGACAAAGCGAACGAACCGTCGGGCCGAACAGGCGCCCGCGGTTTTTCTTTTTTTTCTGCAGGCGGGACGACGTCGGCGCGTTTTCTTGACAAGGGAACGGCGACATGTAAAAGTAAAAGAGATTGCGATGAAAGGACGTGATACGGATGGAGGAACTGGTGGCCCGCATCAACGAGCTGGCGCGCAAGCACAAGTCGACGGGCTTGACCGACGAGGAGCTCAAGGAGCGCGACCGGCTGCGGCGGCAATACATCGACGCGTTCAAGCGGTCGCTCCTCCAGCAGCTGGAGGGCGTCCAATGGACCGGCGGCCCGTCTTCCGCGGTCCGGCGTTCATCCGTACATTCGAAAAAAGGCGGTTAAGGGAGGAAGCGGGGGCCATGTCTCGTTCGTGGGAGCGAAAAGTCGAACGGAATCGGAAACAGATCAACAAACGCCGCAAAAAAGAAGGCAAGTCCGCGATTTCGCTGGCCGCCCCGGAGGCGGACCGGTTCCGCGGACGGAGCTATATCGTGCCGGCGCTGCTGCTCATGCTGACGCTCGCGTACGTCATCGTGCTGCAGCCGTGGCAGCAAGATCAGGACGTCACGATGTTCTGGGTCACGGTCGGCTTGTATTTGCTGCTCGCGTTGTTTTACTTTCTGCGCAGGCCTTATCTGGCCGTGTACAAGGACAAGCTGGAAACCCGGCGTTTTAGCGGCTACAAATTTCTGAAGCCGGAGGAAATTCGCAAAGTGTCGGTTCAGCCGGGTTACGTCGTGATCGAGACGGTCAAAGGCTCCAATTGGGTGTTTTCGCGCGCGATGAACCTGTACCCGATCGAACGAATGGGTCAGCGTCTGGAAGCTTTTGCCAGCGCTCATCGCATCGATTTCGAGCGGACCGGGAAGTGAGCGCCGCGCTTGCAACGGAAGAGAGAGAGAGGGGAACGACATGTCGATTCAGGCGGTGCTGTTCGATTTGGACGATACGCTGCTGTGGGACGAGCGCAGCGTGAAAGAAGCGTTCGAGGCGGTTTGCGCGTACGCCCAGGCGGAGGCCGGCGTCGATCCGGCGGCGCTGGAAGCCGCGGTGCGCCGGGAAGCGCGGGAGCTGTACGCTTCTTATGAAACCTATCCTTTTACGCAGCAGATCGGCATCAACCCGTTCGAAGGGTTGTGGGGCCGCTTCGAAGCCGGAAGCCACGAGATGTTCGGCAAGCTGCGGCAACTTGCGCCCGAATACCGCCGCGAGGCATGGACGCGGGGGCTGGCGGCGCTCGGGATCGACCGTCCGGCGCTCGGCGCGGAGCTGGGCGAGCGGTTTGCGGCCGAGCGGAGAAGCCGTCCGCTCGCCTACGACGATACGTTCGCCGTATTGGACGCGCTGCGCGGCCGGTACCGGCTGCTGCTTTTGACCAACGGTTCGCCCGATCTGCAGCGGGAGAAGCTGGACGGGGTGCCGCAGCTGGCTCCGTATTTCGAGCATATCGTCATTTCAGGCGATTTCGGAGAAGGGAAGCCGTCCCCGCGCCTGTTCCGGCACGCGCTCGATCTGCTGGGCATATCGCCCGACGAAGGCGTCATGGTGGGGGACAAGCTGACGACCGATGTGGCGGGCGCGAACGGCGTCGGCCTGACATCGGTCTGGATCAACCATCACGGCGCAAAGGCCGACGGGGGCATCGTGCCCCGGTACGAAATCGCCCGCCTGTCCGAGCTGCCTCCGCTGCTGGAGCGGATCGGCGGCGGACCGTCCGGTTCGCGGGCCTGAGCGGACCGGATGGCCGCCTCTCCGGCGGCAGCGCGCGGAAGGAGAGCGCTTCGCTGGCAGCGATGAGGTCAGGGGTTCAGTCCCGCGCGCACGGAACGCTGCGGACGATGCATCGTCGAATATTCATCGTCAGCAAGTGAGATCGGGATTTACGATAGTTTTTTTTGACTTATCCAATAACGGATGGAGAAAGGTACTATGACCCAACCTTATCCAGAATTTATCGAAATTCGCGGGGCCCGGGAAAACAACCTCAAGAACGTTTCTCTGCGCATCCCCAAACGCAAAATCACCATCTTTACCGGCGTATCCGGGTCCGGCAAATCGTCGATCGTGTTCGACACGATTGCCACGGAATCCCAGCGGCTGCTGAACGAAAATTTCAGCATGTTCGTTCGCAACTTTCTGCCGAAGTATCCGCAGCCTGATGCCGATGCGATTGAAAATTTGAGCATGGCGGTTGTCGTCGACCAGAAACGTCTGGGCGGCGGATCGCACTCGACCGTGGGCACGGTCACCGATATCTCTCCATTGCTCCGCTTGCTGTTTTCTCGTTTCGGAGAGCCGCATGTCGGTCCGGCCAATTTGTTTTCCTTCAACGATCCGAAGGGAATGTGTCCGGAATGCAACGGCGTCGGCCGCAGGCTCGGCGTCGACCTCGACAAGGCGCTGGACAGGTCAAAGTCGTTGAATGAAGGGGCAATCATGCTGCCGGACTATAAGGTGAACAGCTGGGATTGGAATTTGATCGTGCAGTCGGGGTTCTTCGATCCCGACAAGAAGCTGAGCGATTATTCGGATGAGGAACTGGAGCAACTGCTGTACGGCAAGGCGAGGAAAGTGGAGATGCAGTTCGCCGGGAAGGCAGTGAATATTACATGGGAAGGCATCATCGAGAAGTTCACCAACAAATACATCAAGCGCGATGTGAAGACGATGTCGGAGCGCACGCAGAAGATGGTCGAGCCGTTCATAGCCGAAGGCCCGTGTTCGTTATGCCGCGGCGCCCGGCTAAGTCAAGCGGCGCTTGCATGCAAAATCAACGGACGCAACATCGCCGAGTTGTCCGCCATGGAGATCGGTCAACTGATCAGGGTGATTCGGGAGGAGATGACCGATCCGGAAGCGGCGCCCATCGTCAAAACATTAACCGAGCGGCTCCAGCATCTGGTGGATATTGGCCTGGAATATTTGACCTTGAACCGCGAAACCGACACGTTGTCGGGCGGCGAATCACAGCGGGTCAAGATGGTGAAATACCTTGGCGGCAGCCTGGTGGATGTGACCTATATTTTTGACGAACCGAGTGTCGGGCTGCATCCCCGCGACGTGCACCGGCTCAACGAATTATTGCAAAAGCTTCGCGACAAAGGGAATACCGTCATTGTGGTCGAGCACGATCCCGACGTAATCAAGGCGGCGGATCACATTGTCGATGTCGGTCCGCATGCGGGCAGCCGCGGCGGCACGATCGTCTACGAAGGAAGCTATGCGGGTCTGCTCGAGTCCGGTACGTTGACGGGCAACCATTTGAAACGTTCGATCCCGCTGAAAGACAACTATCGTCAGGCAACGGGCAAGTTGCCCATCGTGGGGGCCAATCTGCACAACTTGCGGAACGTCAACGTCGATATCCCTGCCGGTGTGCTCACGGTCGTGACCGGTGTCGCCGGCTCAGGCAAAAGCACGCTGATCAACGAGGTGTTTCTGCGTCAGCATCCCGAAGCGATTGTCATCGACCAGTCGGCCGTCGGCGTCTCGACCCGCTCGAATCCAGCCACTTACACCGGCATCATGGACGATGTGCGCAAGGCGTTCGCGGCAGCCAATAAAGTCAATGCGGGGTTGTTCAGCTTCAACTCCAAAGGCGCCTGCGAAAATTGCCAGGGACTTGGTGTTGTTTATACCGATCTGGCCTTTCTGGACAGTGTCAAACTTCCTTGCGAAGTATGCGAGGGCAAACGGTTCAAGGAAGAAGTGCTCGGTTACAAACTAAACGGCAAATCGATCGCCGACGTGCTTGCGATGACCGTCGAAGAAGCGCTCGATTTTTTCGAAATGGATGAAGTCGTGCGAAAGCTGCAGGCGATGAACGATGTGGGGCTGAATTATTTAACCCTCGGCCAGCCGCTCAGTACGCTTTCGGGCGGAGAATGCCAACGCATCAAACTGGCCAGCGAGCTGCATAAACAGGGCAGCATTTACGTGATGGACGAACCGACGACCGGATTGCATATGTCCGATATCGGCCATTTGCTTGCGATCATGGACCGTTTGGTCGATTCCGGAAACACGGTCATCGTGATCGAGCACAATCTGGATGTGATCGGCCATGCCGACTGGATCATTGATATGGGACCGGACGGCGGCACCAGGGGCGGGCAAGTCATCTTCGAAGGCACGCCCAAACAAATTGTGAACGCGGAACATTCGATAACGGGCAAGTATTTGCGAAATCATCTGACGACCTGACTAAGAAAAAATCAGTTTCCGAGATGAACAATTCGGTTACGATCGTCAGAAACCTTTACGGCAAGCGAGAGTAGAGCAGGCTATTGACATTAAAAGAGACGAGCTCCGCTTCCGATGCAGGTTCGCCCGGCCGCCGCGCTTCCCGTTCTTGACCGGTTTTGGTAGTATAGAGAGACTAACGAGTTTTCCGACAGGCAAAAGGACGTGGTACGATGACGAAGACGGTCGCCAAACCTTCCCTTCAAGAGGCCATGGCCGGACGCATCCTGATTTTGGACGGCGCGATGGGCACGATGATCCAGCAGGCCGGCCTGACCGCCGAAGACTTCGGCGGGGAAGCGCTCGAAGGCTGCAACGAAATGCTCGTGTTGACGCGTCCCGACGTGATCGCCCGCATTCACGAGGCTTACCTGGAAGCCGGCGCGGACATCATCGAGACGAATACGTTCGGGGCGACCCGCATCGTGCTGGCGGAATACGACATCGCCGGCAAAGCCCGGGAGATCAACCTGGCCGCCGCCCGGCTCGCCAGGGAAGCATGCGACCGCCATTCGACGCCCGACAAGCCGAGGTACGTTGCGGGCGCGATGGGCCCGACGACGAAGACGCTGTCGGTGACGGGCGGAACGACCTTCGCCGAGCTGACCGAGGCCTACCGGGAGCAGGCCGCCGCGTTGATCGAGGGCGGCGTCGACGCGCTGCTCATCGAGACGAGCCAGGACACGCTCAACGTGAAGGCGGCCGGCATCGGCGTGCGGCAGGCGTTCGAAGAGCTCGGCCGCGAAGTGCCGATCATGATCAGCGGCACGATCGAGCCGATGGGCACGACGCTGGCCGGGCAGAACATCGAGGCGTTTTACGTATCGCTCGAGCATCTGAAGCCCGTCTCGGTCGGCCTCAACTGCGCCACCGGGCCGGAATTCATGCGCGACCATATCCGGACGCTTTCGGCCATTGCCGGTACGGCGGTCAGCTGCTATCCGAACGCCGGCCTTCCGGACGAGAACGGACACTACCACGAGTCGCCGGAGTCGCTCGCGCGCAAAATGCGGGGCTTCGCCGAGCAAGGCTGGCTCAACGTGGCGGGCGGCTGCTGCGGCACGACGCCGGCCCATATCGCCGCGCTGGCCGAAGCGCTGAAGGACGTTCCGCCGCGGCGGCCCGAAGGGAGCCATCCGCCGGCCGTGTCCGGCATCGAGACGGTCTATATCGAGGACGAGAACCGGCCGTACATGGTCGGGGAGAGGACCAACGTGCTCGGCTCCCGCAAGTTCAAACGGCTGATCGCGGAAGGCAAGTATGAGGAAGCGTCCGAAATCGCCAGAGCCCAGGTAAAAGGCGGCGCGCACGTTATCGACGTCTGTCTGCAAGATCCGGACCGGGACGAGATGAGCGACATGCGACAGTTTTTGTCCTACGTCACGAAAAAAGTCAAAGTTCCGCTCATGATCGACTCGACCGATTCGGCCGTCATCGACATGGCGCTGCAGCATATTCAGGGAAAGTCGATCATCAATTCGATCAATCTCGAGGACGGCGAGGAGAAATTCCGCAAAGTCGTCCCGATCATCCGCAAATACGGGGCGGCGGTCGTCGTCGGCACGATCGACGAGCGCGGGCAGGCGATTTCGCGCGAGGACAAGCTCGAGGTGGCCCGGCGGTCGTACGACCTGCTCGTCGGCAAGTACGGGCTGAAGCCGGAAGACATTATTTTCGATCCGCTCGTCTTCCCGGTCGGCACCGGCGACGAGCAGTACATCGGCTCGGCGAAAGAGACGATCGAAGGCATTCGCCTGATCAAAAAGGCGCTGCCGCAATGCAAGACGATCCTCGGCATCAGCAACATCTCGTTCGGCCTGCCGGACGCCGGGCGCGAAGTGCTCAATTCGGTGTTTCTGTACGAATGCACGAAAGCCGGGCTGGACTATGCCATCGTCAACACCGAGAAGCTGGAACGGTACGCTTCCATTCCGGAGCGCGAGCGCCAGCTGGCCGAAGATTTGCTGTACCGCACCGGCGAAGCGACGCTGGCCGCGTTCGTGGCCGCCTTCCGCGACAAGAAGGTGGAGAAGAAGGCCAAGGCGGACAACCTGACGCTGGAAGAGCGTCTGGCCGGCTACGTCGTGGAAGGCAGCAAGGAAGGGCTGCACGCCGATCTCGACGAGGCGCTGAAAAAGTACGCTCCGCTCGACATCATCAACGGGCCGCTGATGAAAGGCATGGAAGAAGTCGGCCGCCTGTTCAACAACAACGAGCTGATCGTCGCCGAAGTGCTGCAAAGCGCCGAAGTGATGAAAGCGGCGGTCGCCTATCTGGAGCCGCATATGGAAAAGACCGAGTCTGCGCTGAAAGGCAAAATCGTGCTGGCCACGGTCAAAGGCGACGTCCACGACATCGGCAAAAATCTGGTCGAGATCATTATGTCCAATAACGGCTACGAGATCGTCAACCTGGGCATCAAGGTGCCGCCGGAACAGCTGATCGAGGCGTACCGGAAGGAGAAGCCGGACATGATCGGCCTGTCCGGCCTGCTCGTCAAATCGGCCCAGCAGATGGTGCTGACCGCGCAGGATTTGCGGGGGGCCGGCATTCGGGTTCCGATCCTTGTCGGCGGAGCCGCGCTGACGCGCAAATTTACAAAGACGAGAATCGCGCCGGAATACGAAGGCGTCGTGCTGTACGCGAAAGACGCGATGGACGGGCTCGACCTCGCGAACAAGCTGGTCGACCCTAAGGAGCGCAGCCGCATCGAGGCGGAGCACCAGGCCGCGTTGGAGAAGCTGGCCGAGGAAGGGGAAGCGAAGCCCGATCTGCCCCCGCCGTCCCGGGCCCGCCGCTCCAGCGTGTCGGCGGACGCGCCCGTTTTCCGGCCGCCGGACTACGATCGCCACGTGCTGAAGGATTACCCGCTGTCGCACATCCGGCCTTACATCAATATGCAGATGCTGCTCGGCCACCATCTCGGGCTGAGAGGGAATGTCGAAGACCTGCTTGCCGCAGGGGACGAGAAAGCGGTCCGTCTGAAGGAGACCGTGGACGGCATTTTGGACGAGGCGCAGAAGAACGGCTGGCTGAACCCGCAGGCGATGTACCGCTTTTTCCCGGCCCAATCGGAAGGCGACGACATCCTGGTGTACGATCCGAACGATTGGAACCGGGTGCTGAAACGGTTCTCTTTTCCGCGGCAATCGGTGGAACCGTTTCTTTGCCTGGCGGATTTCCTGAAATCCACGGACAGCGGCGTCATGGATACCGTCGGCTTTCTCGTCGTCACCGCGGGGCACGGCGCGCGGGAACAATCGGAGCGCTGGAAAGAAAGCGGCGACTACCTGCGCTCGCACGCGCTGCTGGCCGCCGCGCTGGAAACGGCGGAAGGGCTGGCCGAGCGGGTGCATCAGATCATGCGGGATGCATGGGGATTTCCAGATCCTGCGGACATGACGATGAAGCAGCGGTTCGGGGCGCGCTACCAGGGCATCCGGGTGTCGTTCGGCTATCCGGCCTGCCCGAATCTGGAAGATCAGCGGTTGCTGTTCGACCTGATGAAGCCCGAAGACATCGGCGTGCAATTGACCGAAGGCTTCATGATGGAACCGGAGGCCTCCGTTTCCGCCATGGTGTTCGCCCATCCGGAAGCGAAATATTTTAATGTGGATAAAAGTTAATGGCATAAAAGACCCCGCGAGCGGCTGCCGACAGCCGTCTCGGCGGGGTTTTGCGCGGTTGCGCGCTGCGCTTCGGCAATCGGCGCTATTCTTCCGACTTGCGCGCGTGACGGGCTTCGTCCCTGATCTCCTCGCGCAAACCTTGCAGACTTTCGCGGCGATGCTCGTTTTTGACGGAGATCGCCCGGGCTTCCTGCTCGCCGATTTCGTCGGCGTGCTCGTCGAGATAGTCTTCCGCCTCGTGCAAGTTTTCGATCGTATGGTTGATCGCTTTCTGCAGACGCGGCACGTTGTCCTTGCGGTTGTCCGGCTTGGCCATCGGTTGTTCGCCCTCCTTCGTCGGATTGGGGAGTCCGTCCGGCTCGGCGGCTTCCCTCGTCCGATAGGATGGCACCCTTTGCTCCCGGCTATCCGGGGGCGCCGCGCTTGCCGGCGCGGCAGCGGCCGCACGGACCGGCGCTTATCCGAGCGGCACGCCGAAGCGGCCGGCGAACGCGCTCTCAAGGGCCGGACGGCGCTGCGACGGCTGCTCCCGGGCCTTCAGGTCGTCCGGCAGCGCGGCGGGATCGCCGCGGTATCCGAGCGCGACGACCGCGTGAAGGTCGTACCGGTCCGGGACGCCGAGCGCCTGCCGGGCCGCTTCGCGGTCGAATCCGCCCATCGGGTGGGTGATCAGCCCCCGGTTCGCCGCTTCCAGCGCCAAATAGCCCCAGGCGGCGCCGGCGTCGAACGCGTGGGCGCGGTTGTCGCGGCCGCTCTGCATGGTCCGGTCCGACAGCACGAGCAGCAGGACGGGGGCGGCGGTGCACCAGCGCAAATTGCCTTCGTTGATAAACGCCCTGAACCGCTTTTTCTCCTCGTCGCTGCGGGCGACGATGAACCGCCACGGCTGCTCGTTGGCGGCGGACGGCGCCCAGCGGGCGGCTTCGAGCACCGCGAACAGATCCTGGTCGCGAACCGGAGCCGCGGCAAAGGCGCGGGGAGACCAGCGCTGGACGAACAGCGGGTGAATGTCGTAATCGGGCTTGCGCATGCGCGCGGCTTCTTCTTTGGTCGGTTCGTGTTTATCAGAAGTCACGGCCGTCACCTCCTGTATGTGTTATACCTCATAAAGGTTTTCCCGGGAAAGCGCAGGAGTTGACACAAAACGGTCACAAAAGCGGAGAAAGCGGGAAGGACTTACGGTTTCATGTCGAAATTCGGGCTATCAAGGCCCCGCCGTCGGGTGATTCGGCATTTTTTGCGCCCCGGCCGGCGGAAGCGGAGGCTTTCGGCGGGCGGAACGCCGGGCGAGCACGCAAAGAGCGGCGGAACATGTGCGGGGAAATCTGCGGGCGGCGTGAAGCGCAGTGATCGGGAACAACGGCCGTCCGGATTTAGTCGACCGATTTCGCTTCATCCATTGCCTGGCGAACATATATTCTGTAAAATGGTACCTAGCACAATCGCGCCGCAATGCACGGCATTGCTTTCCGCGATTGCACATTCCAAGACGACTTCGTCGCTTGGTTGCCGAGTGCAACCCCACCGCGATTGCTTCGCAACGCTGAATGGGGTTGCACATTCCAAGACGACTTCGTCGCTTGGTAACCGAGTGCAACCCCACCGCGATTGCTTCGCAACGCTGAATGGGGTTGCACATTCCAAGACGACTTCGTCGCTTGGTTACCGAGTGCAACCCCACCGCGATTGCTTCGCAACGCTGAATGGGGTTGCACATTCCAAGACGACTTCGTCGCTTGGTTGCCGAGTGCAACCCCACCGCGATTGCTTCGCAACGCTGAATGGGGCTGCACATTCCAAGACGACTGCGTCGCTTGGTTGCACGACGGATGCGACGGGAGAGGGGAAGCCGTGAATCGATTGACGGGAAGGGCGGCTTCGGTGGAAGAGTGGCTGCAAATGCTGCGGGGCCGTCCGGAACTGATGGAGAACATCACCTACTGGCATACGCAGCCGGCCCGGCCGGCGCGCACGAAGCCGCTGCCGGAGGAGCTGGACGGGCGGCTGAAGGCGGCGCTGGAGCGCAAAGGGATCCGCGAGCTGTACACCCATCAGGAAGCCGCCTACCGGGCGGTGCGGGCCGGGCGCAATACGGTGGCGGTCACGCCGACCGCCTCGGGCAAGACGCTGTGCTACAACCTTCCGGTGCTGCAGCACCTGCTCCAGGACGACAGCGTCCGCGCGCTGTACCTGTTTCCGACCAAGGCGCTCGCGCAGGATCAGGTCGCCGAGCTGCACGAGCTGGCGGACCTGATGGGCGCCGACATCAAGACGCATACATACGACGGCGACACGCCGCCGACCGCCCGCCAGGCGATCCGCACCGCGGGCCATATCGTCGTCACGAACCCGGACATGCTGCACGCGGCGATTTTGCCTCATCATACGAAGTGGGTCAAGCTGTTCGAGAACGTCCGGTACATCGTCATCGACGAGCTGCACGCCTATCGCGGGGTGTTCGGCAGCCACGTCGCCAACGTCATCCGGCGGCTGAAGCGGATCTGCCGGTTTTACGGCAGCCGCCCGCTGTTTCTGTGCGCCTCCGCCACGATCCGCAACCCGAAGGAGCACGCCGAGCGGCTGATCGGCGAGCCGGTGGAG
>Ga0207789_1000225_pt1 | contig 30921 bp, 24 predicted proteins | sample HigsolmetaGSP12D_FD_184840 | JGI IMG/M metagenome (GOLD analysis project Ga0207789, IMG submission 184840) | High solid enriched microbial communities from the Joint BioEnergy Institute, USA - SP1-2-D (SPAdes) | ecosystem: Engineered > Bioreactor > SSF (Solid state fermentation) > Aerobic >...
CACTATCCATCATATTCCAATTATGGAATCCGAGAATGGGGGTAAGATAAACAAAACAAAAGACTTTGTGAAAATATTCACCCCTTAATTTTTTTGAAAATCTGTCTTGACAAATAGGGCCACCTTAAAATACTACCGCAGCCGCGGCAAACAGGTGCAGAACGCAATCGACACCGTTGAATCGCAGCAGGCCGAGGCGGAGGCGCAGCGCGATATTCCCGCTCTTATGGCCTGCGAAGGGCACATGCGGGAAGCCGTATTATTCGGCTTTCGACGAAATACTGGATCGCCCGGATTTTCGATTCGACCGCCGCAGCCGGAGACCGCCGCAAAACGAACTGAACGCCCTCATCAGCTTCGGCAATTCGCTGCTGTATACGCAGGTGCTAAGCGAAATCTATCAGACGCACCTGGATCCGCGCATCGGGTATTTGCATTCGACCAATTTTCGAAGGTTCTCGTTGAATCTGGACGTGGCCGAAATTTTTAAACCGGTTCTGGTCGATCGGATTATTTTCAAAGTCGTGGGGCAAGGAATGCTGACCAGGTCGCATTTTGTTCGAGAGAGTGGCGGTCTGCTTCTGACGGATGCAGGGAAAAGAGTGTTTCTGAAGGAATGGGAAGAAAAGTTGAAAACGACCATCAAGCATCGATCGCTGGGCCGGGAGATCAGCTATCGGAGGCTCATCCGAATGGAGTTGTACAAGTTGCAGAAACATCTGATGGGAGAAGAAGCGTATGAGCCGTTCGAGGCGCTATGGTAACAGCCATGAGTTCGAGCGGGGGAGGGCGTAACCGATGTTTGTCGTGCTTGTCTACGACGTGGGCGTCAAACGGGTCGCCCGCGCGCTGAAAACATGCCGGAAATATTTGAATTGGGTTCAGAATTCGGTATTCAAAGGCGAGATCAGCGAAGTCAACTTGAAGAAATTGAAAGCGGAATTGGCGAAAGTCATGGATTCGTCGGAAGATTCGGTGATCCTGTACACTTGGCGTACGCAGAAGTACAGCAGCCGCGAAATTATGGGCGTAGAGAAAGGTCCGATCGACATCTTCGTGTAAGTTGATTTTGTCGTCGACCTCTGGTTGTGCAAAAAAGCCGGGGGGTCGACGACAACCGCTTTTGCTCGAAAAATGCTGCCGCGGCGCGAAATGTTGTGATATGATGTGGGTAGCACCGCTTAAGGAGACGTCTTGAGTCGGATTGCTCATGCTTGATTTTATGCGGTTTTTTGGGGTTTTGATCGTACCTATGAGGGATTGAAACATGACGGAGGAAAACGCGCCCGCGACATCCTCAAAGAGTTTTGATCGTACCTATGAGGAATTGAAACTCTCCTGCTAGCAATGATTCACGCAGACGGCGCGGCTTGTTTTGATCGTACCTATGAGGAATTGAAACAGTTCCTTCTTCGGTCGCCCATAGCTTGCGATTTCCGCGTTTTGATCGTACCTATGAGGAATTGAAACCCGGGCGGCTTCTTTTCCCTTCCCTTCCTTTCCTTTCTGTTTTGATCGTACCTATGAGGAATTGAAACTAAAGATCGGCGGGAATCAGACGGTCTGGGAACTGGAGGTTTTGATCGTACCTATGAGGAATTGAAACAGATGCAGGTGAGGCTTACGAATCTGATCGCGCCGAGTTTTGATCGTACCTATGAGGAATTGAAACATCCCCCTAAAGTACATAAATACCCCACGCCAAAAACATGGTTTTGATCGTACCTATGAGGAATTGAAACTAGCCTACGGCATGGCAGAACGGGCATTCTAACATAAGTTTTGATCGTACCTATGAGGAATTGAAACCAGTAAGCCCCCTACAAGATTCATGTAATGACAATCTGAGTTTTGATCGTACCTATGAGGAATTGAAACCTCCCTCTCGACAATTGCCTCCACATTTTCAAGGCTGGTTTTGATCGTACCTATGAGGAATTGAAACCGGTCAAGTTCATCCAGCAGGAACCGCAGCCATTCTCCGGGTTTTGATCGTACCTATGAGGAATTGAAACGCAGTCCAGATGTCCTCGACGCTCCAGTCATAGATCGGGTTTTGATCGTACCTATGAGGAATTGAAACCCGCATGTGCGGATCCGTTGTTTCCGCGTCACGTTTCGTTTTGATCGTACCTATGAGGAATTGAAACGGCCAAGCTCACCCAGAAGCTGCGCTTCGATGCCGAGTTTTGATCGTACCTATGAGGAATTGAAACACATTTTTCATTACCTCCTTTAAATCCGCGCCAAAGCGCGTTTTGATCGTACCTATGAGGAATTGAAACATCGCAGCGATCCGCTCCGCTTCCGGCAATTTCTTCAATCGTTTTGATCGTACCTATGAGGAATTGAAACATGAGACTTTATGAGTAGCAGCAAAAGCAGACGGAAGTTTTGATCGTACCTATGAGGAATTGAAACGCCGATCGGCAGTTCAGATAGACGGCCTTTGGAGTCACCGGTTTTGATCGTACCTATGAGGAATTGAAACTTGGTAATACTCTTGGCATCTACGGCAATGCTTCGGCTTTGTTTTGATCGTACCTATGAGGAATTGAAACCCGCGCAAACCGTTCGGAGCCTGCATGTCCGCGCATAATGTTTTGATCGTACCTATGAGGAATTGAAACATCTTCTGTTTCAACTTCCTGATTTTCAGACCAATCCGGTTTTGATCGTACCTATGAGGAATTGAAACGGGAGAAAAGTCCTGCAACGAAAGGGGGCCCGAACCGGGTTTTGATCGTACCTATGAGGAATTGAAACCCATGTCGTCACCTCTCCCTCCGGATCATATTCGACGTTTTGATCGTACCTATGAGGGATTGAAACTTCATCGTGGAGCGTTCCTCTCAGTCTATCATAGCGTTTTGATCGTACCTATGAGGAATTGAAACCAGACGATGCGCCATCGCCTGGAAACGGGACGCATCAGTTTTGATCGTACCTATGAGGAATTGAAACAAGTTTGGTGCGACATGACGGGCGTGTTCAAGAAGCCTTTCGTTTTGATCGTACCTATGAGGAAATGAAACCCTCCAGCTCTCCGAACCTGGGCCGGCTAGATCAATTTTGGGATCGTCCTGTCGGTGGTGTGCCATGATGGAGCCAGTGTTTAAAACCTTAAGGAAATTGAAACTTTACCAGCCGCCGCTTTATGCGGCTATTTTTGTTCTGGGCGGAAAGTGAATTTCACATTTCTTTACCCACTGTGACCAAAGACCCTGTTCAAATTGTTTTTCCGAAAACTTTGACGAAAAAAGAAGGAGATATGGGACTTTTTGCCGAAATTATATTTGACTTTCGTTTCCATTTGAAGGCAGATGATTTTGTGATTACAACGCTCCTGAATCTTGTCAGCGACCAAATCACGCCGATCATCCTGGGTGCCTTGCACTATCGGGCGTTGCACATGGTGTTCATCCGATCCGAGTCGGAGAAGTATGAGCAGAACGTGCGGCGGATCTGCGCATTTTTGGAGCAGCGTTTTGAATTCACGCATGAAGAACGGATTGTCAATCCATATGACTTTGAAGATGTTTTGCTCAAAATGCGCACCATTCGCGTCGAATCGACATCCGTTCTTTGCAACATTACCGGCGGCACCAAATTGATGGCCATCGCCACCTTTCAGGCTATGAACGAGAGAGGCATTCCCTCGTTCTACATTGACACGGACAACAGTCGTCTGATCACGTTCCGGGAAGCGAAGGTGCATGCCGAACCGATCAGCCCCCGTTTGACCGTCGACGACTTTGTGCGAATCACCGGCGCCGTGATTTCCCACAACCAGACATCATGGTTCCGAAACAACCCGCATTTGGCCGCGCTTACGGACGTCATTTTTCGCAACCAGGCAGAATGGCAGCAAACGAGCCGTTACCTCCATGCCGTGCAGGGAAAATACCCCTCGAATTCCCTTTCGGTCTCGGCGCCGTTCAAATTTTCCGATCTGAACAAAACCACGGTCCGGCCGGATCTTCCTGTCCTGCAAAAATTAAGCGGCATCGGACTCATCAAGGAACTCAAGTTGTCCGGCAATCATGTCTCTTACCGATACGCAGATCAAACGGCCAGAACCATGCTGCTCAATCACGGGCTTTGGCTGGAATATCACGTCTACAACACGATTGTGCAGTTGCAGAAAGCGGGCGTTCTGCATATGGACGATATGCAAGCGGGGGTCAAGCTAAACTGGGATTCGTTCGGGACGGACGAAAATGAGGTGACCAACGAGATCGACGTTATGGTAACCCGAACATCGAAACTGTTTTGCATTTCCTGCAAGGCCGGCGCCAAGATCAGGGACATCGCCAAGGTGCTGAATGAAATCGAACAATACAGCCGCCGATTGGGAGGGATCTATTATTACCCCGCATTGGTGCTCACTTCACCCCCGGACTCGGGCATGAAAAAAAGAGCGGCATTCACCCGCGTCAAATTGTTTGTGTTGGATGACAATTTTCCGGAGGAACTGTCCAACTGGTTGCAGCAGTGAAATGGATTAAAAAGGGGCGGAAATCGATGAAAATTCTGATCATGACAGTGGGCGGTTCGGACGAGCCGATGGTCAAGTCCATCAATGAATTGAACCCGGACCACATTTTTTTCATCTGCTCTTCCGGCAAAAATTCCAGCAGGATCATGGTGGAAGGGGAAGGCCTTGTATGCGGCAAGAACAACCCGAATGTTCCGCCGAGGCCCAACATTTTGGTTCAAACAGGGTTTCCCAAAGAGAAGACCGAGATTGTTGAAGTGGATCCGGACGATCCGTACGCGGTTTATGAAGTCGCCAAAGGGATGATCAGCGAACATCAAGATCATGTGGTTTTTGCCGATTATACCCCCGGCACGAAATCCATGTCTGCCGGTCTGTTTCTGGCTGCCAGCGAATTTGAATACTGCACGCCGATATTGGTGAAGGGTCCGCGGCTTGATTTGGTCAAGGTCACGGGTGACCGGAGTCGCGTTTCCCGGATCAATCGCAATGTCGCATTGGCCAGCAGGTACAAAGATGCGTTCCACATTTTGCTGGGAGAGCAAGATTACGCCGGGGCGCGAAACATGATCGATGCCATCAGTCGGTTGGGAGAAGTTGAGAAAGATCGGGATTTTCTGGATCGGGCGACGCTGGCGACGCTGGCTTTCGATCTTTGGGATCGTTTCCAATTTGAGCGGGCATACGCTGAACTTGAAACGTTTTGCAAGCAGTACAGCCCGGCGAACAAAACCATGATCGACTATAAAGTCACGGCCGGTCAGATTTGGGGAATCGTGGAATGGCTGAAAATGTCGGAAGAGAAAAACGATGATTCGAAATTGCCCTACACCGTCAAAGATCCGAAGAAAGCCGTCCCGCTGCCGGTCTATGACCTCATCCGCAATGCCGAGCGGCGGGCCAGGATGGAACAGTACGACGACGCCGTGGCCCGGTTATATCGGGCAACCGAGCTGTTCGCGCAATTTTCTCTTCGCCGGCTTGGCATTTCCACGTCGAACATCACGGAGGAAACGCTGGCCCAATTGCCGGAAGAACAGCGGCAGCGGCTGGAACTGAAACGGGATGCTGAGGGCCGGCTTGCGATCGGATTGTTTGAAAGCTATGAATTGCTGGGCGGATTAAACAGTGCCATCGGTCAGGTCTGGGAAACGCACAAGGCTAAAGTCAAGGACGTGATCCGTCACCGGAACATGAGCTGGCTGGCTCACGGTTTCGAGCCGGTGACCCGGCCAGATTACGAAAGGTTCAATGCGGTTCTGACGGCGTTCATCGCGCTATGTGAAGAAGCCGATCCAGACTATCGCAAAAGCAAGACCAAACTGGGCAATTACCCGGATTTGCCCAACGCTGTTTGTTTCATGGATTGAACGGAGATTAATCGGAACGTCTCTTGAACTTGCAAACCGAAAATGGAGGATTCACGGCATGTCCATATTGGTCATCCTCGAAGTGGGGAAAAAGCAGGACTACATTTTCAGGAGCAACAAGCTGCAGGAAATCGTCGGCGCTTCCATGATCATTCGCCATGTCAGCGAGGAGTTGCCGAGACGCTGGATCCGTGACGACAGGCAAATTATGCTGGAAGGCGGCGGGCACAGCATTTACGCGTTCGGGGATGAGGCGGAAGGTCGGCGGTTCATCGGCGAATTTTCATTGGAAGTTCTAAGGCGGTTTCCTGGACTGGAATTGGCGGTGGCGTCGGTTCCCTACGATCCGGACAAGGATTTGTTGCCCGATAGCATCGACAGGCTGTTTGAGGCATTGAACGACAAGAAGTCGAAAGGGCTTCCGCCTCGGCAGTTGTCCTTCGGCATCGAAGAGCGATGCCAGTCTACCCAACTTCCGGCCAGCCGTTATCATGAAAGGTATGAGCGCCGGGCCGTGTCGTCGGAGATTTGGGCCAAATTGCAGTTTGTCGCCGACAAGAGTACCAAAGACTATTTCAGCGATTTGAAGGTGCCGGGGGTTACCGACAATATGGCGAAGCAGATGGATGAATTGGAGGACCATCGGGGCAAAACGGCAGTCGTACACATGGACGGCAACCGGATGGGCGCCAAACTGCAAGCCTTCAGGCGTTACTGCGTTCCGCAGCCGGGAGAGACGGTTGCTGCTTTCAACGAAAGATACCGGCAGGAGTTCCGGCAGTTCAGCCGGGACATCGACCAACGTTACAAGGCTGCGTTCCGCCACATGATGCAGGACTTGACGGATTGGGTCCGATCGGACAATTCGCCGGTGTTGGATCGATATCGGCAGGGCATTCCGTATCGGCCGATCATTTTTGCCGGCGATGACATCTCGTTTATCATGCCGGGGGCGCTTGGCGTCGAAGCGGCCAGAATCATGCTGGAAAAACTGGAACAAAACCCGATGGTCATCGGCGGCGAGACGCACCGCATGCATGCCTGTGCCGGCATTGCCATCGTCAGGAGCGGCTTCCCCTTCGCCCTGGCGCACGATTTGGCGGAGCAACTGTGCGCGGCGGCCAAAACCCGCGTTTTGAGCGATCAGGAAGCAGGCCGATTGTCCGACCGGGATGGTACGGCCTTGGATGCGTCGGCGTTCGATTTTCACATCTTGCAGGGCGATTGGAGCGGTTCTCTCCACCAATGGCGCAGACGGGAATATCAGGGTATTGACCGTGACGGCGTGTACCGGCTCACCATGAAGCCACTCTATCTGACCGGTAGCCGCATCGGTTATGAAAACCTGTACGGCTGGGACGATTTCGTGGAAACGGTAACCCGTGTCACGAACGGCGATCTGGCACGCAGCAAGATCAAGGGGTTGCGCAGTTCCTTGAAGCGGGGACCGCTGGAAAGCAGGAGGTACGTCATGGAACATGGTTTGGCAAAGGCGCTCGGCACGCTGCCCAACATTCCTATTGCGGAGGGCGAAATGTTTACGGCGACGGACCGGGTGTGTCCGTACTACGACGCCATCGAAGCGATGGACAACGTGCTGGTGATCGGCATCTCAAACGGCAAAGGAGGCGTTCAGGCATGAGCTTGCGCATCGTCATCCGGCTGGAATCGGAAGCCATCTTCAGCAGTGGCGAGGCTGTTCCGGCGGTGGCGGATTTGGACATCGTGCGGGACAAGGACGGTTTTCCCTGCTATGGCGCCCGCCGGCTGAAAGGCATGTGGCGGGAGCAGACGGATTTTGCCGCCCGGGCGCTTTCCGGAGGCGGCCGGCATGCGGAAGCGTACAGGGACATGATGCAGGTGATTGAACGCTGCTTTGGTCGTGGCGGGCTGGCCGATGCCGTGGAAGGGAAGGTGCGGATGACCGATGCCGTCGTGCCGCTTGAGGTACGCAAACCGTTTCTGGAAGCTATCCGCAAGGGCGAATTGCATCCCCAGGAAGTGTTCGAGTCCATGACGGCCATTCGCCATTTTACGTCTATCGATGAGGACACGGGGACAGTCGAGCGGAGATCGCTGCGCCAGTTTCGGGTGCTGTTGGAAGGAGTGGAGCTGGTCTCCGACGTATTCGGTCTGGATGATCTGCAGGACCGGGAAATTGGCCTTCTGGCGTGCGGATTGGCTGGCTGGCGATATGCCGGCGTCATGAAGCACAGGGGCAAGGGCCGGATTCACGCCAGCCTGTGGAAAGACGGCGAAAGTGTAACGAAAACGTACCTGGAAGCGGCCAGAAAGTGGGTGACGGCGTCGTGACGCGATATGTGCAATTGGAAATCCGGACGCTGCAGCCGGTCAAGATGGGGAGCACCGGATCGCAGTCGGACTATGAATCGGCGCTGGATTACGTGGCGGGATCCACCCTGCGCGGCGCTATCATCGCTGAGTATCTGAAACAAAATTCGGGTCGTGAACTTCATGAAGACCCGGTGGAACGCAAGCGCTGGCTGGAAGGGAGCTTTCGCTTCCTGAACGCCTATCCGACGGACGAAAGCGGCCGGCGCAGCTATCCGTTTCCCGCCTGTCTCTACGCGGATAAGGCGGACATGAAACTGTTCCGTGAGAAAGGCAGGCTGGACGGACCCGTCAACATTCTGGAGGACAAGAAGAGGGCCGCCGGCAAAGTCCGCATCAAGGGAGACTTCCTGGTCGAAGATCGCGACGGCCGATGGCGGTGGCTCGAAACGGAAACGCAGGGGAATCTGCACATCAATTTGCAGGGCGAACGAACCGGCCTGTACCGGTATGAATCCATTGCGCTAGGGCAGAAATTCGTCACCGCCGTGGCGATGGATGATGAAGACGAGCAGCTCCTCAATTTCTTCCGGTCTTTCGCCGGCCGAAAACTGTATTTGGGCGGTTCTCGAAGCAACGGATACGGATTGTGCGAAATCATGGAGGTGCGTGAGGTGTCCCGCAATCCGGAACAGCCGGCAGAGAATGTCGAGTGGGGCCAGCACTTGTATGTGTATTGCTTGTCCGACGTCATCCTCCGGGATCAATGCGGACAGCTTCTGTCCGTCGTGCCGGAATCCCTGCTGGAACAGCAGATCGGCGTGAAAGTGACACGGGAATGCGTTGCGGTGCAGACGATCACCACGTCGGGTTTCAATCAGCGGTGGGGCGCCCGGCTTCCCCGGTTGCAGGCCATTCGGAAAGGCAGCGTGCTGAAATATCGGCTGCACGGTCGCCCCGATCCCGAAAGACTGCAGCGGTTGCAGGACAGGGGCATCGGGGAGCGCCTGTCGGATGGTTACGGCCGAGTGCTGCTTCTGCCGCGGCTTGACATCCGCCAATTGGTGCTGGCGGAACAGCGGGAGCGGATCGAAGCGGATGAAGCGGATAAAGTGCCGAACGTGCCGTCTGATGTGGCACAAGGCATGGTCAACAGCATGTACAGACGAATCATGCTGCAGCGCATTCGTGAACAGCAGGAGTATTATCTGCTGAGCCTGTCGCAAGCAACGAATGACCGGAGCATCAGCAATTCTCTACTGGCCACGTGGATGAACATGCTGGGGCATGCGCTGAACTTGCCGTCGGAGCAAGGCAAGCGCGGAATCCAAGAGTTTGTGGAAAGTTTACGAATCCGGAAGAAGAAAGAAGTGTCTGACGAGGAAGTACAAAGGGAGCGCTTGAACCAGAAGGCCCTAAACTCGCTTCAATATTCGAAAATCGGCAATGAACGTTGGCTGGATTTCATGGCAAAAGCAATCGAAGAAGCGGATGATCTCGACGCGCTGTCCCGGAGATTGGACCTGAAGTGGCTGGCCGTTGCCGGAGTCGACCGACAGTCCGTGTTCGGCAGGGAGGAAACCTATCGGCTGACCTTGTCCATGCTGCGGGAATTCATTCGCCTGCGCCGGTTGACCAGAAGTAGCAGAGGGAAGGGAGAAAGGCGGGCATGAGCTGGAAACGCTGGATTCATGAAGTACGTTACGCCATTCGGCTGGTGAGCCCTTTGCACATCGGTGCTGAAAGAGACGAACTGCTGCTCAACGAAAACGGCCGTGCCGTCATCCCTGGTTCTTCTTTGGCCGGCGCCTGGCGTGCTTTCGTGGAAACGCAGTATCCAGACAAGACGGTGCGTCTGTTCGGCCGCCGGAAAGAAGAAGAGACGGGAATGTCGGACCTGTTCGTCCATGACCTTGTCAGCGAACGGGTGGCCGCCTTCGAGGAGCGTCCGGCTGTACGCATTGACGGGGCGTTCGGTACGGCCGACGACAAAGGAAAGTTCGACCGTTATTATGTGGCGGCGGACGAACGGTTCAACGGGAAGGTCGTGTGGACTGCCGACGACGAAGAGCGGGACGACCACCGGGAACTTATGATCCGCGTTTTCTCCGCATGGCATCACGGGTTCATACGCCTAGGCCAACACAAAAGCACGGGAGCCGGGCGGGTGGAAATTACGGCCATCCGTCATCGCGTGTACGACTGCTGGGATCCCAATCAATATTTTGAGTTTTTACTGGATCGGGAATCGGGCGAACAGCCGCCGGAAACTTGGGGAGAAGATGCGTCGGAATGGCTTTCGGCTTCGTCCGCTCCAACCATCTGCCAGTTCCGGCTGTCGGCAGAACTGGATTCGGCCTTGCTGATCCGCGGCAACAGTGTCTCCAAATCCGGCGAGCCGGATGCGGTGCACATCCGCAACGTGTCCGGACGCTACATCATCCCGGGTTCCTCGTGGAAAGGTGTCCTGCGCCATCACGTGGAGAAAATCGCCCGATATTACGGCGTCCCGGAGATGGTGGAACGCATTTTCGGCCACGCGGCGCGGAAACAATCGGAAGGACAGGCGGGGGTGGTCATCACCTCCGATGCCCTGATTGAGAATGCCAAGGAGGCGGACTACACCGGCATCCGAATTGACCGCCTGACCGGCGGCGTCATGTCCGCCATGCTGAAGAAGGAGCGAACGGTGCGCGGCTCGGTGGAGCTGGAACTGGACCTCCGGCTGGATCGGCTGTCAGATGACCAGATTCCCATGGCCAAAGGGTTGCTGCTCTTGGCGTTCCGCGACCTGGCGGAACAGGGGTTGACGCTGGGCAGCGGATACGCATCCGGGCGCGGCCGGATCCGGGGCATGCACCTGACGGTGCAGGATGGATCAGATCGCATTGTAATCCATTATGAAAAAGAGCAAGCCGAAAATCTGGAAACCGCGAACGGCTGGATTTCGGCGCTGGCCAGGAGGCGAACCGGATGATCAGGAAACATGTGGACGTGCAAGAGTTGGACGAAGCCTTTTTGACAGATCATGGTTTGCATCAGGCTTTGATTTATTACTGGGATCATCTGGATGTCGTGCATCAAAACCCGGTTCCACCCAACCGGATCGACCGGGACCAATTGGTAGAAGGATTCTGGTTCGGCGAGCGGACGATGCTGTATCTTTTTCGTACGGACGAGGCATTGCAGGCGGTGTACGGGGAAGATACGAACGGGAAAGAAACGCTGGATGAAACCCTGCTGATCGACCACAGGCGAAGGGCGGAATGGGGCGCGAAGCTGCTGGTGCGGCATTACCTGGAACCGGATGAAGACGGCCAATACCACGACGTGTATGCCCGTCCGGTAAAATTGATGCGGGATTCGGATGAAACGGAGGCGGCGGCCGATGAGTGAAGCGAAGAACGGGGCCAACCGTCAATACGCCGTGGCGCCCTACAACTTTGTCGATTTTCCCGAACAGTGGGTGGCGAGGTATGCCTCCCTCGATGAACTGCCAAAGCACAACCAGTTGGATGAAAAATGGCTTTCCGGCAGTTTGGAGCTGGAATGGGAAGCTGTCACGCCGGTGATTGTCGCGGAAGAGGACAAGAAGTCGAATAACGTCAAGCATTTCTTTCGCAATCATGAGGGCTATGCCATTCCGGGCAACACGATCCGCGGCCTGATCCGTTCCCATATCATGATCCTTGGCATGGGCAACTACCGGGATGACATCCAAGATTCGCGGTTCATGTATCGGGACATGGCCAGCATCAATACCCGGCTCAAGGAACAATACAGGGCCAGCATCGGCATGTTGAGCCACACCAAGCAGGCAAGACAACAGGAACTGCGCGGCTTGCTGCCGGACCGGTTGAAAGCCGGCGTCGTGGAAAAAAGGGGCCACGATTACTATATCCGTCCGGCCAAAAGCGACGGGGACGGAAGACAAATTTTCAGCGTTTCCGAGCACAAACTGCGGAACATGCGGCTGTCCCATCCCGGTATCCGTTACATGTACAAAGCCGAGACTTGGGACCAATACCAACCGAAGCAGCGATTTGACAGAATTTATGAAAATAACGACTACGCCCCCTATTTCTTTAAAATCAGCTTTACCCTTTCACATGACCGGAAAACCGTACACAAAATTTTTGTCGGCGATGCACGGAATCACCCCGGCGCCATGGACGGATGGCTGTTGTCATCCGGCTTTATCGGCAACAAAAAGCGGCACTATGTCATCCTGGACGAAGACGCCGATGCGCCAGTCCAAAAAATTCCGTCCGAGCTGGTCCAAAGTTATGAGGAAGATCTGATTCGCAAAAAATTCAAAGGCGAACAATCCTGGAACAAACCCGCAAGCAAGAAATACGAGTTTTATCATTTGCCGGATGCGAGCGGTGTAAAAAAACCGATCTTCTACGTGGAAAATCCGCAAACCGGTGACATCGCGTATTTCGGCTTCACACCTTTTTTGCGAATCTTTTATGATCATTCTGTCCATGACGGGATCCCGGAACCTTTCCGCGATGGCCAGAAACTCGATTATGCGGCGAGTTTGTTTGGATTTACCAACGAGCGATACGGCCAATCATACAAGAGCCGGCTGTCTTTCGGCGACTTTCAGGCATTGGGCGATCCGAAGCCGAAGGAAGGCTATTTCCTGATGCCGGGAGAGCCGAAAGCATCTGCCTACACCATGTATCTTCATCAACCGGGCGACGATGCGAATCGGGATTGGATCAGCTACAACGATCCGGGCTTCCGGGTCCGGGGCATGAAGCGGTACTGGCTGAAAGAGGCCGTTGCAAGCATGAAGTCCGAAGACTTCAAGAACGAAAAAATGAAAGTCACAATTCACCCGTTGCCGGCCGGGACGCGGTTCAGGGGAACCATCCGATTCCATAACCTGCACGGGGATGAATTGGGGCTGCTGCTTTGGGCCATCCTGCTTGAACCGTCGAGCATCGTGCAAGTCGGCATGGGCAAGCCTTACGGGTTTGGGCAATTGCGACTGATCCGGGAATCCGTTCGGTTGGACATCGACCGGCTGGCCGACAAATATGGCTATCGCTTCACGTTCCGCAGTCAATATGCGAGCCGTGAGAATCCGGAGCCGTACGTGGAAAAGTACAAGGCCTTTATGCGGGAAAGTTTTGGAATTGATGTGACGCAGCAAAAACACATTCGTCATTTTCTGGAGATGACCAGCCCGATTTTCTCTGTCGAAGAAACCCGTTATATGATGTTGAAAGAATTTAAGACGCTTCCGGTTTTGCCGACTGTCGAGGAATTCCTGGGAATGCCCAAAGAAGAACGTATCCCCAAACCACAATCCATACAAAAAAAGGATCTGCCCCATCAGAAAAAACGGAATCAAGACTGGAACCACAGGCAGCAGCAGATGCGAGGACCCGTAAAAAAGGAAATGGACCCGAGATGGGGAGGATTGGAGAAATTAAAAGAACAACTTGAAAAAGAAAACAATGAGAGACGATAGGTGATTTTTCCGGTCGATTCGTGTTAAGTCGTCGATCTCCAACCGCGTTGCAGCCCATGGAGATCGACGACAATTCTTATCAATTGAGAGATTACTACATTGCCTAGTCTCGGGTCGCATCCCAATGAATGTAGGGGGTACAATCCCAACGCGGCATATACAACAAATTGGCTGGAAATGGTTGGCACACCGCGCGAGAAACATTATAATACAGACCAGAGACAGGGAAAGCGGGTCTTCGTCATGGAACGCATACTGGTTGCCGGGTCGACCGGCTATTTGGGAAGGTATCTGGTGCAGGCGTTGAAGGAGCGCGGCTTCCGGGTGCGGGCGCTGACGCGGAACGTGGAGGCGCTGGATCGTCCGGGCAAACAGTTGGCGCCGGCACTCCGTGCCTGTGTCGACGAAGTGTTCCGGGGAGAAGCGACCGATCCGGCGACGCTGCGGGGCGTATGCGACGGGGTGGACTGTGTCGTGTCTGCGCTCGGGATTACCCGGCAGAAGGACGGCGTCACCTACAAGGACGTGGATTACCAGGCCAACCTCAATCTGCTGCGGGAAGCGGAAGCGAGCGGCATCGCTTCGTTCATGTATATATCGGTGTTCAAGGGCGACGTCATGCCCGGCGTCATGACCGGCTGGAAGGAAAAGTTCGTGGAGCGGCTGAAGCAATCGGACGTGCCGTATGTCGTTATTCGCCCGACCGGCTATTATTCCGATATGGGCGAATATTTGACGATGGCGCGCAAGGGCCGCGTGCTGCTGATCGGCAAAGGCGACCGGTCGCTGAATCCGATTCATGGCGCCGATCTGGCGGCATTTTGCGCGGAACGCCTGTCCGTGCGCCGTGAGGAGCTGCCCGTCGGCGGACCGCGGGCTTACACGCATCGGGAAATCGCACAATTGGCGTTCCAGTCGGCAGGCCGGCGGGAGAAATACATCTCGGTTCCCCCGCGGCTGTTCCGGCTCGCCATACAGCCCCTACGCCTGGCAAGTCCGAATGCTTACGGCGCCGCCGAATTTTTGTGCAACGTGATGACGCAAGACCTGGTCGCGCCGTCTTACGGAACGCGCGAACTTCGGGCCCATTTCGAACAGTTGATGGAGCAGGCGTAAAAAGCCGGAGCCTGCCGTCAACGGTTGTACTCCGGCTTGATATCTGCGAACCGGCCGGCGACGCTCGTCAACTCCGGTCCCGCTCGTCGGGTTGCGGTATTTTTTTCGCGCGTTTTGACACGTGAGCATTTGCTTGAGATCGATCGAACACACCGATCGGGAGGTTCCTGCAATGAAATTCATCCGCTTTTCATGGACGGCATTGGCCGTCCTTGTCATGCTGACCGCTTTAACCGCCTGCCATGGCAAGGACCCGACGCCTGAAAATTCGGGATCACCCGGCCCGACTGAACAGAACCGACAAGATGTGCTTTCTTACGATCAATATGTAAAATTGGTGGCCTCTATTAAAGATAAGTTGCTTTTTTCAAGTATTCCAATGAAGCTAACAGAATCAACCCTGGAGAATCCGTCTATTATTATTGTCAATGGTGATATGTCTTTTGGCAAGAAGGAATATTTATCGTTAAATAATGATTTAAAGGATTCTACGCAGTACTTTTTAACTTATGAGGATGCTAAAAATGGGTATAAGCTGATTACGGGATGGATTTTTACTGATGTGAACCAAGGAAACAATCTGCTCTATTTCAAGCCAAATGTTGAAGGGAATACGGGGGACTTTAATTCTATCCTTTCATATAAAAATATACTCATCCATCTGCAGCTTACACATACAGCATCCTCAAGCCCTTCCTCCGAGGATTTTGTCAAGGAAAATGAAGCTGCGCTCAAAGATATTGTAAGTTTTCTAGAATCAAGCCGCTGATCGTAATGATATATTTCAATGACGCTTCCGTCGGGATCTTGAAAATGGCAGACCCGTGCGTTCCAGTCCGGCTGGTCGTGCGGCTGGTTCATGCACGGGGCTGCTGAACGATGGCCGGATTATTCCCGGATGGCCGCGTTGTAGACGCGCAGCAGCGTCGTTCTGCCGGGGCGCACCCGGTCGGCTTCGCGCAGCGCGCGGCCAAGCAGCTCGGGCTCGATGCCGAGCGCTTCGAGGGTGGCCGGGCCTTGCACCTTCCGCAGCCACTCGCGAATCTCCTCCGCGCTCGGCAGGGCGCGGATCAGGCAGCGGATCTCTTCCCAGCGGCCGGTTGCGGCCTGCCAGGCCGGGTACAGGGCCGACTCGGGCGGGACGGGCGGCAGCCCTTCTTCGCCAAGGCGCGCGTACAGGCCGGCGATGACCGAGCAGGCGACGCCCACTTTGGCGCCGTGCAGCAACTGCCGACGTCCGGTGCGGATGAACTCCATCTCCCAATAATGGGAGAGATGGTGCTCCGCACCCGACGCCGGATGCGAGCGGCCCAGGACCAGCATGGCGAGGCCCGATTCGATCAGCGCCTTCATCAGGATGGCGACGCCTTCCTCGTCGCGGCGGCCGATGGCGTCGGCGTGGTCGAGGCACGACTGCAGCGCGCGTCGGGTCAAATCGGCGACAAACGGATCATAGGGCTCATTCGACACCAAATGCTCGAAGTGCCAGTCGAACAGCGACGTGATCTTGCCGAGCATGTCGCCGAAGCCCGCCGCCGTCATCGGGGCCGGGGCCCGGACGAGCAGATCGGTGTCCGCGAAGATGGCGTCCGGCCCGATGGCCGGCACCGTGATTTTCTCGCCGCGCAGGATGAGCGGCGCGCCGCGGGACGTGAAGCCGTCGACCGACGCGGCGGTCGGCACCGAGACGAACGGGATGCGGGACGTATAGGCCGCATACCGGACGATGTCGTGCAGCGTGCCGGATCCGACCGCGACGCAGACGTCCGCGCCCGTTCGCTGCAGGTCGAACAGCACCTGCACGACCGACGCCTCGTCGGCGACGACGTCGCCGGCCGCATTCGGCTTGACCCGCGTGCAAGCCGCCGGCAGGCCCGCCGACTCGAGCCGAGCCAGCAAGTCTCGGCCGGCCGCGGCCCAGGTCCGCTCGTCCGCGACGAGCAGAATCGACCGGTGACCGGCGTCCCGCAAGTAGCCGGCAACTTCCCGGACGGCGCCCGGCTCAAGCCGGATCGCGCGCGGAAACGAGACGCCTTCCAAGCTGATGCCTTGCTTAGCCGCCTCTTCCGCAATGGTGCTCAAAATATCCGCCATATCTTATTCCCCTCCGGTACCGTCAAAAAGATGGGCGAGCGATTCCAAAACATAGTCCGGCTTGTATTCGCCCGAAAAAGCGTTCGCTCTGTCGGTCAGACCGGTCAGCACCAGCGCGGCGGCCATCCCGTTCTGCTTCGCGAGCGCCACGTCGGAGCGCAGGCTGTCGCCGACGACGAGGCACCGCTCCGGCGGCAGCCCCAGCGTCCGCAGCGCCGCTTCCGCCATCCATGCGGACGGCTTGCCGATGACGACCTCCGGCCACTTCCCGGCCGGATAGCAGACGGCGCCGATCATACCGGCGACGTCGAGCGCATCGCCGTCCGCAGCGGGAAAGACGCGGTCGTCGTTGGTCGCGAGAATGCGCGCCCCGTTCCGCACGGCCCGGAACGCCAGGTTCAAATCGCGGTACGTCACCGTCTCGTGCAGCGTAATGACCAGCCAGCCGGCGGCTTCGGGGCGCTCCGCGTGCCGGATCCCGAACGTTTCCAGCTCCTCGCGGAGCCCACGCTCTCCGAGCGTCCACACGGCCGCCGATGGATCGCGCTCCCGCAAGTACATGCCGGCGGCGGTCGACGTCAGCAAAAGGGTATCCGCCGGCACGTCCAATCCCATGCGCGCCAGCTTGTCACGGCACATCGAGCGGGAAATGTTGCCGCGGTTGCTGACGAACACGACGCGCTTGCCCTCCCGAAGCAGCCGCCGCACGGCTTCCGCCGCGCCTTCGATCAGCCGGTCGCCCCGGTAGACGGTTCCGTCGAGATCGATGAGGAATCCTTCGAAGTCTTTCAGAAGCCCATCTCCCGTCGAAGCGTAATGGCAGGCGGACCGCGATCCGCCCGCTGCTGCTTTTATTTTCCCGCCGTTTATTGATGTTTGTCAACTTTTGTTTTCGTTTATCGACGTTTTCGTTCACCAACATACGAAGCATCGTTTGCTTTCATTTGAACGGCCGTTCGACGTCAATCGGCGATGATGACGTTCATTTTTCCCAGCGTCCGCAGAAACGCCGGATCGGCCTTCGCATCCGTGACGAGCGTCTCAATCCGGTCGGCGTGGATGGAAGTGGCGATCGACCGGCGCCCCAGCTTCGTATGGTCGAGCAGCGCGACGACTTGCGACGCGTTGGCGGCCATTTCTTTTTTCAGCTCTGCTTCGTACGGGCTGAAATCGGTCATTCCCGCTTTGAGGGAGAAGCCTTCCGCCGAAGTGAAGAACAGATCCGCGTGGATGTCCTGAAGGATGCTTCGGCCGAGCAAGCCTTCGATCGTTCTGGAAGAGGGGCGCAATACGCCGCCGATCAGAATGACGTTGATGCGGGGATTGCCGTTCAGCTCCATCGCCGCTTCGAGACCGTTGGTCACCACGGTCAAATAGTCGAAGGCGACGAGCCTACGCGCCAGTTCCAGCGCGGTCGAGCTGGCATCCAGCATCACGCACTGCCCTTTTCTCACCAACGCCGCCGCAGCTTTGCCGATCGCCATTTTTTCCTCATGGTTCAGCTCGCTGCGGGAGGTGTACGTCCGGGCCGACGAGGCGAAGCGGGTCCGGGGCGGCACTGCGCCGCCGTGCGTCCGTTCCAGCAGGCCTTCATCCTCCATGAGGCGCAGATCGGCACGGATGGTCCCTTCCGAAACTTTCAATTCGGCGGCCAATTCCTTGACGGTCACTTGCTGGCGTTTTCGCAAAGCATCCGCAATATGGTCCCGGCGCTGCGCAGCAAACATGGGCGTTTTCCTCCGTATGCATTCTTTTGCAACCGATTATAACAGAAAATGAAAGGAAACGGCAGAAAAAATCAAAAGGAGCCGGCGGACGAATCTCCGCGGCCCCTCGTGGCTACTCGTGTTTCAAATGCTGCAGCGTCTGCGTGAAAATCTGCTCGATATGGCTGTCATCCAGCGAGTAATAGACCGTTTTGCCGGATTTGCGCCGCTTCACCATCCGCAGGTTGCGCAAGTAGCGAAGCTGATGGGATACGGCCGATTGCCCCATTTCGAGCAGCGCCGCAAGATCGTGCACGCACAGTTCCTGGTGCAGCAAAGCCCCGATCAGCTTGACCCGCGTCGGGTCGCCGAGCGCCTTGAACACTTCGGCAAGCTGGATGGCCGACGCTTCGTCCAGCATGCGGCTTTTGACGGCCGCCAAGCTGCCCGGATGTCCCTGGCACGTTTCTTCGCACGTTTCCGCCGCTTGCGTATCCATTCCTCACCGTTCCTTCCGCAGATCGCCTTTTCGGTCGGGTTGCTGTCCGCGCATTTTTATTATACCGGATCGGGCCGGCGGGACAAAGTCTCCTTTCCGGCCGGGGCGCGGCGAATGCGGCGGCAACCCCGGAGGTTTTAGTGACGTGCCCAGGGTTGGGTGCATATAATGGTGCAGATTTTACTGCGGGAAAGGAGATCGATATGCGAAAAGGAAAGCCGAAAAAAACGGCCAAAACGCGCCGGCCTTTATACTACGTGGACGATCCCAACAACCTTGAGCTGAAATGGTTGGATGACATACAGAAGCCGAACGGGAAGCCGGTGGGGGTACAGGGCGCCGCGCTGTCGAGCCCGATCCGAAGCGATCGGAAAGCAGGAAAGCCGGCAGGAAACAGCACATCCGGGGAGGATCGGCCGCGCGCCGGCGGAGGCTCCGTTGTTTACGCGCCCCAAGAGCCGGGCGAAGAAACGGCGTCGCCGATCCGGCATGAAGCGGTAAAGCTATCCAAAGTGCTGGAGTCGATCGAACAGCAAAACGGGCTGAATGTACAATCGCTGCAGTCGGAGTTGCAGGAGGCGGTCGCGGAAGGCCAGCAGGGCGCCCCGGCCGATTCCAGGGCCAACCCGGCTCTGCCGGTGGAAGCCAGACGGGCCAAGCTGGAGGAGAACAAACTTCCCGATCGGTCGGTACCGCTCGTCTATACGGACGATTTGGCGGATCATGCCGTGACTTCCGACAAAATCGCGCCCTATTCGGTTACCGCCAGACATTTGGCCGCGGACGGGGTGAACACCGAGGCGCTGGCCGATTTCGCCGTCACCGCGATCAAGCTGGCCGACGGCGCGGTGACGGCGACGAAGCTGGCTCCCGAATCGATTACCGGCGAGCATCTGGCCAAAAACGCCATCTCCGGGCAGAAGATCCGGGACCGCTCCATTACCGGCGACAAGCTGAAGGACGGGAGCGTCTCTTCCGAGAAGCTCGCGAACCGGACCATCGGCTCCGACAAAATCGCCGAAGGCTCCATTCAAGCCAAGCATCTGGCCAAATCCGTCCTGACGGCGGACTTGCTGCAAGATCGATCGATCACTTCGGACAAAATCGGCAGCGGCGCGGTGCAAAGCGAAAATTTGGCCAATGAAGCCGTGAATACTTCCAAGCTGGCGGACGGGGCGGTGTCCGGATCGAAGCTGAGGGACGGCGCGGTAACAGCTTCGAAAATCGCCCGCGAATCGATCGGATCGGAGCATCTGACGTCCGGGATCATTCTGGCCGACCATGTCGCGATCGGGGCGATTCAGAGAAAGCACTTGGCTCCGCAAGCCGTCGACGGGGAGCATCTGTCGGCAGGGTCCGTCGGAACAAACCATCTTGCGGACGATGCGGTAACCGGAAGCAAGCTCGCTTCTTCATCCGTGAATTCAAGCCATCTAAAGCCGTCGATCGTAAGCGGAGACCACCTCGCGGATCATGCGGTGCTGGCCCGGCATCTGTCCGACGCAGCGGTGACCCAGTCGAAGCTGGCGGCTGAATCGGTAACGACGGTTCATCTGGTGGATCATGCCGTCACGTCGACGAAAATCGCCGATCAGAGCGTTGTCGCCGGCAAGCTGGCGGATGAAGCCGTGCAGACCCGCCATCTGGCCAAAGGCAGCGTCGATGCGGAAAGGCTTGCGGAATTGTCGGTGGAGACGAGGCACTTGACGGAGAACGCGGTGCAAGGCCGGCATCTGGCATCCGGCTCGGTCGGTTCCGATCATGTGCGGCCTCAGACCATCATGTCCGGCCATCTGGCGGAACGCGCGGTCACCCGGGAGCATCTGGCCGCCGCGTCCATCGGAACGAACGAATTGGAGGAAGGCGCCGTCACCGCCTCCCGTCTGGCCGAAGGAGCGGTCGGTTCCCGCCATTTGGCGCCGGCTTCCGTGCGCACGGAGAATTTGGCGGACCGAAGCGTGACGGCGGAGAAGCTGGTTCCCGGCGTGCTGACCGCAGCCCATTTTCCGATCGGCATTATTTCGGGAAAACTGATTGCCGATCAGGCGGTGGAAAACCGCCATATCGCCGAACGCGCGATCGGTTCCCCGCAGCTCGCCGATCTGGCGGTGGAGACGCGGTCGCTGCAGGCGGAATCGGTGACGACTGACAAGCTGGCTCCCGGCGCTGTCGGCGAGAAGCAAATCGGCGTCCGCGCGATCCGCTCGCATCATTTGACCGACTATCTGGTCACATCGCTGAAGCTTTCGCCGGAAAGCGTGTCCACCGACAAGCTGGCGGATCTGGCCGTAACCGGCGCGAAAATCGCGGACGGTTCGATTACGGCGGGCAAGCTGGCCCGGGGGGCGGTGACCAATCGGGCGCTGGCGACAGGAAGCGTCACCGAACCGGTGCTGACGGACGACGCAGTCACCTCCAGGAAGCTTGCGCCGGGCGCCGTCACCGAGGCGAAGATCGCCGACGACGCCGTGACGTCCGCGAAGCTGGCGGACGGCTCGGTAACCGGGGTGAAGCTGGCAAAGGGCGCGGTCGTGCCGGAAGCTTTGGCGGAGGGCAGCGTGACGGAATCGGCGCTGGCCGACGGCGCGGTGACGGGGGGCAAAATCGCGGACAGCGCGGTCACGGCGTCCAATTTGGCCGAAGGCGCCGTAACGGCGTCGAAGCTGGCGGACGGTGCGGTCACGGCGGAGAAGCTGGCAGAAGGGGCGGTCGGCCTACGGGCGCTGGCGACGGGCAGCGTGACGGAATCGGCGCTGGCCGACGGCGCGGTAGCGGGGAACAAACTCGCGGACAGCACGGTGACGGCGGCCAAACTGGCCGACGATGCCGTGATTGCGCCGAAGCTGGCCGAAGGCGCCGTAACGGCGTCGAAGCTGGCGAACGGCGCCGTGATCGCATCGAAGCTGGCGAACGGTGCGGTGACCGCAGCGAAGCTGGCCGACGGGGCCGTAACGGCAGCGAAGCTGGCCGAAGGCGCCGTAACGGCAACAAAGCTGGGGGATAAGTCGGTAATCGAAGCCAAGCTGGCGGAAGGCGCCGTGACGGCAGCGAAACTGGCGGAAGGAGCGGTCGGCCGCACCGCATTGGCGGAAGGCAGCGTGACAGAACCGGCTTTGGCCGATGGCGCCGTAACGGCGTCGAAGCTGACGGACGGTGCGGTCACGGCGGAGAAGCTGGCGGATGGCGCTGTGACCGCGTCGAAGCTGGCCGACGGCGAAGTTCGTGCGATCAAGCTGGCCAATGGAGCGGTAACGACGGGGAAGCTTGCGGAAGGCGCCGTGACGGCATCGAAGCTGGCGGAAGGGGCGGTCGACCGCGCCGCGCTGGCGGAAGGCAGTGTAACCGAGCTGGCGCTGGCCGATGACAGCGTAATCGGAATCAAAATTGCAGATAGCGCCGTGACGTCGTCGAAGCTGGCAGAAGGCGCGGTAACGGCGGCAAAGCTGGCCGAAGGCGCCGTAACGGCAGCGAAGTTGGCGGAAGGCGCCGTGACGTCGTCGAAGCTGGCAGAAGGCGCGGTAACGGCGTCGAAGTTGGCTGACGGTGAAATCATTGAGGCGAAGTTGTCGGACGGCGCGGTAACGGCGGCGAAGCTTGCGGAAGGCGCCGTGACGTCGTCGAAGCTGGCAGAAGGCGCGGTAACGGCGTCGAAGTTGGCTGACGGTGAAATCATCGAGGCGAAGTTGTCGGACGGCGCGGTAACGGCGTCGAAACTGGCCGACGGCTCCGTGACGGCATCGAAGCTGGCGGAAGGGGGGGTTGGCCGCGCCGCGCTGGCGGAAGGCAGCGTGACGGAACCGGCGTTGACCGACGGCGCCGTTACCGAAGCCAAAATCGCGGACAGCGCCGTGACGGAGGCCAAACTGGCCGACGATGCCGTGATTGCGTCGAAACTGGCCGAAGGCGCCGTAACGTCTTCGAAGCTGGCTGACGGAGCTGTAATCGGGGCGAAGCTGGCAGAAGGATCCGTAACCGCATCGAAGCTGGCTGAAGGGGCCATAACCGCGCCGAAGCTGGCAGAAGGGTCCATAACTGCGCCGAAGCTGGCAGAAGGGTCCGTAACCGCATCGAAGCTGACAGAAGGGTCCGTAACCGCGTCGAAGCTGGCTGAAGGGGCCATAACTGCGCCGAAACTGGCGGAAGGGTCCGTAACCGCCCCGAAGCTTGCCGATGGCTCCGTGACATGTTCGAAGTTGGCCGACGAGGCCGTCATTGCGGCGAAGCTGTCGGAAGGCGCCGTAACCGCCGAGAAGCTGGCGGACGGTGCCGTCACATCGGCGAAACTGGCAAAAGGATCGGTTGAATTCGACCACTTGGCCGACAGCTGCGTTTCGGCGTTCGTGCTTGCTTCGAGCGAGGCCGCCATTCGGCCCATCCCTTCAGGCGCGGTCGGAACAGACGAATTGGCCGACCGATGCGTAACGGCGGAGAAATTGGCGCCCGCCCTGGCCGAATACTTGGCGGATTTGGGAGCGGCGGGACCGGTTAAGCTGCCGGATGGATCCGTAACGGCCGACAAAATCGCGGCTGCGAGCGTCGGCTCGGAACATCTGGCGCCGGGTTCGGTCAGCGCGGATAAGCTGGCCGTGCACAGCGTCAGCTCGTCTCACCTGATCCCCGGAACGATCTTGCCGAAACATTTAAGCGAGCGGGCGGTACAGACGAAACATCTGGCGGACGGAGCGGTTGCAACCCATAAACTGGCAGACGGCAGCGTCACCCGCAGCAAGCTCGCGGACAACAGCGTCACGGCCGACAAGCTTGCTTTTGCGCCGGTTTCCGCGCTGCTGTCCGGCGCTTCGATCCGGTTCGGAAGCGAACCGTACACGTTTTCGGGAGCGGCCGAAACGCTGCATCTTGAGATCCGTTTTCGGGAGCCTTTCGCAGACGACGCTTACGTGATCGTCGCCATGACCGATCATCCCGCCTGCACCTGCTGCCTGAAAGCCAAGCGTCCGGACGCGGCCGTGCTGGAAGTGACCCGCACGAAACTCGGACCGGAGCCGCAAGGCTGGGTTCAATGGATCGCCGTCGGATGCGGCGCATAATCGAATAGAAGCGCAAGCGAAGGCACCGGCCGGACCGGTGTCTTTTTGTTATAGGTGCTTCAGCCTCGGTTCTTCAGTACAGATGCCGTTGCGGATGGACACGTTGCACATACAATGACAAGGAAACGGCTGCCCGAGTCAGAGGGGGTGTGTGAGACTTGGCTTACTTCGGCGGCAAGCCGCGTGTCCGCTCCACCGTTTCCGGACTCCGGAAGCGCCGCCGGCGGTTGCCCCTCCGCAACCGGACCCGGGCTTTGCACAAAGCCGATCATCCCGCGGCCTCGCCGGAAGTGTCCGTCATCATTCCGGTCATGAATGAACGGCGAACGCTGCGAAGGGTCCTTCGGGAGGCGTTCCGCGTCCATCCGCAAACCGAAGTCATCGCGGTGGTCAACGGTTCGACGGACGGCTCGCTGCGCATTGCGCGTAAGTGCGGCGCGAGGGTGCTCGCCTTCGACAAGCCGCTGGGACACGACGTCGGCCGCTCTATCGGCGCCCGAGAGGCCAGGGGATCGGTACTGCTGTTCATCGACGCCGATATGGTCATCCCCGCCTCGCGCCTGCGGCCTTTTGTGAACGCCGTGCTGCAAGGCGCGGACGTTGCGCTCAACGATTACTCCGGGCCAACGCGCAAGCTGATCGTGCACAGCGTCGTCCTGGCCAAACACGCGCTGAACGCTTTGCTGGGCCGGCCCGATCTGGGCGGCGCGTCCATGACCGCGGTTCCCCACGCATTGAGCCGCAGGGCGTTGTACGCGATCGGAGCTCCGGCGCTGTCGGTTCCCCCGCTGGCCCATGCCATGGTGCTGCATTCGAATCTGGACGTTCGCCGGGTCAGCCGCATCGATGTCGGCTCGCTCAATCCGCTCCGGAAACAGCGTGAAAGAACGAATTCGCTCGAACCGCTGATTGTCGGGGATCACCTGGAAGCAATCCGGTGGTGGCTCGGATGCACCGATGCCCGCGCCGGCTGCGGGGATGGACGGGAGCGATGGAGGCTGAGGTGAGAAATCCAATGAATTCCGGCAGAAAAAAAACATACAGGCCAATCGGCCGGCCCAGGAGCAAGAAGGTCCGTCCCGACGGCAAGCGTGCAAGTCGTGCCGGACGGACGGCGCATGCAAGGCGAACGCCGCGAACGCGCGGATCCCGCCAGGCTGCTTCCGGCCTGACCGCCGCAGGCCTCTATTTCGCCGCCGGATCCAAGGACGGCGCGCGATGGAGAGCGGCGCATCCGGACAGGGACGCGGATTCGTTCCGTCATGCCGTGCAAGCGGGATGGGCGCGCCTCGCGGAAGACCGTCCGGATCTTGGCGGCAGCTGGACCGCCGGGCGTCAAGCCGCCGGGGCCTATCGCGACGGTTTCGCGGCAGGGGCGGAGTTTCGGGCGCCGGTCGTTCCGCTCGCCTTGAAAGGCAGGGCATCCGCAGTGCTCTTTGCCGATCCGGATCCGCGCAAGCTTCAGGCGGTGCTGGAGCCATTGGAAGCTTTGCCCCTGCAGGAGATCGTCGTCGTCACGGCCGACTTTCCGGAGGCCGCGCTCGAAGCGGCGCGGCGCTGCGACCGGGCGCTCATCGTCCATCTGCCCGATACGATGGACCCTGACGTGGGACGGGCACTGGGCGCCAAACTGACCGGCGCCGACGTCGTGCTGTTTGCGGACGGGAGCCGTCCGATGCCGGCGGAAGACCTGGCCCGATTTCTGTGGGAATGCGACAACGGGACGGATGTCGTGCTATGCGACCGGACCCGTTCCATGGACCTTTTTCACCGTCGGAACCATGCGCTGCGCCTGCGGGAATTTCTGAACTTTACGATCGGCCGGCCGGACTTGACGGTCCATTCGCTGGAGGACCTGCCCTATGCGCTTTCGCGCCGCGCGATCGACGCGATCGGGCCGAGGACGCTGTCCGTTCCGGCCAAAGCGCACGTCAAGGCGGTGCTCGGCGGACTTCGCATCGGTCTGGGCGCTGCGGCGGCGGGCTTGCCCGAACGGCCGGGCGACCGGACCGAGGCCGAATGGCTGAGAAGGCTTGCCGGAGATTACGCGGAAGCCTGGATGGAAGCGATGGAGGCTTTGGGAGAACGGCTGAACTTTCCCGACCGGTTTCGGAACCGCCGGGCGTTAGGAGGACCGGGAGGATGAAAAGGGCTTCCATCATCATTCCGACCTTCAACCGGCTCGACCTGCTGCAATCCTGCGTCGAATCGATTCGAACCTATACGGGCGGGATTCCTTACGAAATCATCGTTGTCGACAACGGATCGAGCGACGGTACGGTGCAATGGTGCCATCGGCAAAAAATCCCCTTTGTGTCGGTCCCCCGCAACGAAGGTTATCCGTCGGGCTGCAACAGAGGGCTGCAAGTCGCTTCCGGCGATACGCTGGTGCTGCTGAACAACGATACGGTCGTGTCCGCAGACTGGCTGTCCAACTTGAGCGCCGCGCTGTACAGTTCGCCGGATGTCGGAATTGTGGGACCGATCGCGAACTATGCCAGCGGAAGCCAGCAGGTGCGCTATCCGTATGCGGACTTGGCCGAATTCCAGCGGATCGCCGCCGCCGTGAACGTTTCCGATCCGGCCTCATGGAGGCGCGTCGAGCGGGTTGTGGGCATCTGCTTCGTTTTTCGCCGCGAGTTGCTGGATACGATCGGGCTGCTGGATGAACGTTTCTCCCCGGGCCATTACGAAGACGACGACTTTTGCCTGCGAGCCCGGCTGCACGGGTACAAGCTGCTCGTCTGCCGCGATACGCTTATTCATCACGAGGGAAGCGCAAGCTTCCGCCAGGCCGGCGAGGCATCCCAGCGGCAGCTGGTGCAGCGAAATTACGAAAAGTTTATCGCAAAATGGCATCTCGACCCGCATTCGTTCATTTGATCCGACTTTGAAAAGGGGGAATTCGGTTGAAAGCGGTCATTCTGGCGGGGGGAACGGGGACCCGGCTGAAACCGTTGACCTTTTGGACCAACAAGCACCTGCTCCCGGTCGGCAACTATCCGATGATCTGCTATGGCATCGCCAGGCTGCGGGATGCGGGAATCCGGGACATCGTTCTCGTCACGGGCCGTACATCGCTGGGGGCGTTCGCCGATGTGCTCGGCAGCGGCCGGGATTGGGGCGTCTCTCTGATTTACCGGGTTCAGGAGGAGGCGGGGGGCATCGCCCAAGCGCTGGATCTGGCCCGGCCGGCGATACAGCCGGACGAGAAATTCGCCGTGCTGCTGGGCGACAACTTGTTCGAGGAATCGCTGCAGCCCCATGTCCAGACGTTCGAGCGTCAGCCCAAAGGCGCCATGGTTCTGCTGAAGAAAGTCGACGACCCGCGCCGCTACGGGGTTCCGCAGTTGGATGAGCAGACGGGTCGCATCGTGCGGATCGTGGAAAAACCGGAAAACCCCCCTTCCGGTTACTGCGTCACCGGGCTTTATTTTTACGATTCGGGCGTCTTTGAAGTCATCCGTCGCATCGAGCCGTCGCTCAGGGGCGAACTGGAGATTACCGACGTCAACAACGCTTACGCTCACGCCGACCTGCTGCATTACCGGGAGGTGTCCGGCTGGTGGATCGACGCCGGCACGTTCGAATCTTTGGAGGAAGCGGGGAGGAGATTGAAGGGAGCGCTCGCGTGAAAAAGGCCGGCCTGGCGAGAGCTGCGACGCCAAGGAAGCGGAAAAGGCGGGCCAGGCCGCCCGGCAAAGTGAGGACGACCTTGCGGAAATTCCGCAAACGGGGGGCGCGCCGCTCAAGCGTGCGGCAAGCCGTGAGCGGACCGCATGAGCCGGATGAGGACCGTTATGAGCAAGGCTATCGGGCAGGCTATTACGACGGGGGAGAAAAGCTGCTGGAAGATGTGCTGCCCAAAAACGCCGTCGTGCCGGATATAACGGTGCGGGAGGCGCTGGCTGCGGGCGTCGTTCCGCTGATGTCCAGAAGCGTTCCGCTTCTGGACGCGGGAACGGTGCATGGCGAGCTGGAGAGCGCCATGCGGGAGCGCAGGCCTTACGCGCTCATCCGCCTCGGGGACGGGGAATTGCTGACGCTGGCGCACGATGTCGTCCTGCCGTCGTCGGAAGTGCTGGCCGCGGCGCCCTTTCTGTCCTATTCGGGCGTGGACCTGCCCGATCCGGGGGCGCGGGAGGTGTTGGCCGACGCAGTTCGCGTTGCGTCGCTGGTCGGCATTCCGACCTCCCGCCATCCTCACTTTCAGCCGCTGTTTTTCCAGGTTTGCCGGGCGTACGGCATCGATCCGTACCGATTGCGGCTTACCGTATCGACGATCAACTATCAGCTCGAGGAGCGGGGCTTGCTGGCGCCGCTGATGGAAGGGCGTAAAATTTTGATCGTGGGAAATGCGGCGGCGCAGCTCGCCAACGTTTTGTCGGAGAAAGGACTGCATATCGCCGGGGCCGTCCATCCGGTCCAAGGGATGCGGGACGTGAGCCGGGTGGTGCGGGAAGCGGCGGCCTTCGACTTCGACCTGGCATTGGTGGCGGCCGGCATTCCCGCCGTGCCGATCTGCGTTCATTTGGCGGGGGTCAGCGGCAAAGTGGCGATGGACTTCGGACATTTGGCCAACCGCATGGCCGGTCTGGCGCCGATCGGAAGCGGATGACGGCCTGGGCGGCCCCAAGGGCTTTGCGCGACGGTTGTTGATCCGCGTATAGATAACACAATTTTTTTTAAGGAGGCAAACGCATGGCGGCTATGGCAAAGCTGTCCCGACTCGGATCCGCGCGCCGTCGCCCAAGGACGAACCCCGGCGTGCGGAGTGCGCGGCCGATCCGCGCGGAGCCCGGAACGGGGAGCAGCCCGCAGGAGCAATTCACGCTGGGGCGGCAAGACGGATACGAACGGGGATTCGACGCAGGGTACCGCGAGGGAGTCCGGAACGGGCAGCAAAGTTTCGGCAATTGGTTCGAAGGAACGAGCATCATCATCCCCACCTACAATCAGAAAGATCTGCTGATGCAGTGCGTGGACAGTATTCGGCTGCATACCGGCGTTCCTTATGAGATCATCATTGTAGACAATGGATCCACCGACGGAACGGGCGATTATTTGCAGAGTTTGACCGGCCAGGTTCGCTTCCGGGTGCTGGAAACGAACCGCGGGTTTGCCGGAGCCGTCAACGTCGGCCTGATGATGAGCCGGGGAACGACGCTGCTGCTCCTCAATAACGACACGCTGGTCGCCGAACGCTGGCTCGACAATATGCTCGCCTGCCTGAACAGCGACGACCAGATCGGCATGGTCGGCCCCGTCACCAACTTTATCGGCGGGGACCAGCTCATTGACGTTCCGTATACCGACGTCAAGGATATGCCGGCTTTTGCACGGGAGTTCAACCGCCCGGACCCCGGAAAATGGCGGAGAACCGACCGTCTGACCGGCTTCTGCCTGCTGTTTCGGCGGGATTTGTTCGATCGGATCGGCTTTTTCGACGAAGGGTACGAGCTCGGGAATTACGAGGACGACGACTACAACATCCGGGTGCGTTTGCTCGGCAGCCAGATGGCCATTGCCGGGGATTCGTTCATTCACCATTTCGGCAGCGTCAGCATCAAATCTTTTGGCGACGAGTTTCGGGCGATCAACGATCGGAACCAAATCTATTTCATGGGCAAATGGCAAAATCCTTACGAATGGATCCAAAGAGTCCGGCAGCATTCGGCGGCGGGCGGAGCGCTTCCCGGCATGCACGCTTTTTTCCCGGACAGGGTGGCAGTTCAAGGGTGGGGGGCCGACGTCTTCTGGATCGAAGGCGGGATGCGCAGGCCGGTGGAAGGCGCGCTCAGCATTCCCTCGGTTCGGTTGTCCAAGGTCGATTTGCGGAGGTGGCCGCTGGCCGCGCCGATTTCGGCGCTCGAAGCGGAGCGGCGCTGGCACGGTATCGACGACGGAGGGACGGGTGCCGGCGTGGCGCTGCTTCCCGACGGCACCCCTTATCATTTGGAAGGAAACACGGTGCGCCGAATCATCAGCTCCACCGCCATGCAAGCGTGGCAGCTGCATCTGAAGCCGCTGGTCACGATGGCTCCGGAGCAGCTGGCGGACAAGGCGGAAGGACTGCCGATCGTGGCGCCTCCGCAAATCCGTCAAAGGCTGTAGACCGGCGCTTCCCGAACCATCCGCGAAGACGTCCGATACGGCATATGGAAAGTTCCGGCTAGCGCCGGGGATTTCGTATGATCAGGTCAACCAGAGCTTTCTGGTTGGCCTTTTTTGTGCACGGCAGAACCTTTTTGTCCGCGGGGCGGTTGGGTTTTTGTGGCAAGCGCCGGGCAACGGCATATTCTGTAAGAGGCCCGGAGCGATGGGTTCGCGTCCGGGAGGCCAAGCGAGCGAATGGATGGGGGAACCGGCTGTTATGCAGGAATTATTGACGGAAATCGTCGTCCACTTGTCGCATTCGCATCAACAGATGGCAAGGATTCTGGACGCCAAGCGGCAGGTGACCGTCCGGATGGCTCAGCTGATCGCGGCGCTGCCCGACGTGCATCCTCAATTGAACGGGCTGGAGGGGCTGATGGACAGTTCTTCCCAAGTGACCAAGAACGTCATTTCGTTCCTCAACAGTCTCGCCGATTTCGAGGAAGCGGTGGCCGACAGTTTGACGTTGGTGGTCAAAGCGGCGGCGGATACCGACGAAGAATAGCCTGAAGCGCCACGGGAAGCAGGAAAGTCCAGCGGTAATATGTCAAGTCCCTGATTCGTGAAAATTGGAAATTTTCTTGGCCTAAAAACACGGGAGTCAGGGAAAATGACAGCACCAAACAAAGCCCAGCCGAAAATCAAGGAGTTTACCAG
>Ga0207789_1000229_pt1 | contig 29971 bp, 25 predicted proteins | sample HigsolmetaGSP12D_FD_184840 | JGI IMG/M metagenome (GOLD analysis project Ga0207789, IMG submission 184840) | High solid enriched microbial communities from the Joint BioEnergy Institute, USA - SP1-2-D (SPAdes) | ecosystem: Engineered > Bioreactor > SSF (Solid state fermentation) > Aerobic >...
AGATCATATTGTCCTTGCTGCTAATGGAGGTCCACATCGTCATCCCGCCCTATTAACGTCTTACTGAGCAGTATTGACTATAGTTCTATTTTGTAGACCCATTAGCCATTAAGTATAGCGAGGAAGCATTTATCTTTTTTATCATCCGAAGAATGTTTCAACAAGTTTTTTTATAGACCCGATATGAGCAGACGAAGGATCTTGTCGCGCGGAGCGACGTGCCGATTCTGGTCCTGGAACTGATGCCATGCGGCGTACAGGGGCAAATACCGGGTTGCCGTTCCGCGCATTTTAGCGTACATTTCGGAAAACTGCTCGGCCAATTCGGCGGCGCGGCGGGCATGAAGCAACCTTCGCTGCGCGCCGCAGACCGGAAATGTGGGGGATGCGTTCTCTGGCATCAGAGCCGGCTTCGGCAGATCAGTGTGCCAGAGAATCTCTTCCCGGCTCCATTCGCGATGCCGGTTCCATTGTCTGCCGTGTCCGACATAGACGCCGCCGCTGCGGCTTTTGCAGAACACGACTGTTTCCCGCTGTCCGGAACCTGGGGAATGGCCGGTCTTTTGTCCTTTGCTCGAAGTTTTGACGGACAGCTCCGTATACTCGACGATACCCTTTAACGTCGGGGATGTTCGCTCGGCGAGATGGGACAACAGCTTGCGGCGCCAGGCTTGCGCGGTCGTCGGGCTGATGCCGACGTCCTTCGCAATCTCGCGAACGGATTTGCCGTCCAGCAGGCATTTCAGAAATGCCGGCCACCATTCGGCCTTCCTTGATTTATGCAGAACGGTGCCTGTGCGGTCGTTAAAGGAGCGCCCGCAATTCCGGCACAGGTACCGCTGCCGGTCGGAACCGGGCTTCGCTTTGCCGTTGCACACGATATCCTTACCATGTTCCGGATCGCACCGGGGGCAGCGCAGCCTGTCGGCATGCTTCCACTCCCGCACCGCTTGATCGTTGAAACCAAGCGACTTGTTGATTTCTTCGATGATTTTCCGTTTCTTCCCGGGGGAAGCATGCTTCAAATGTATAAAATAAACTTCGCCGGACCATCTTGCCGCCGTATCCGCCATGTCCGTCTCCTCATTTCCTCCCAATGATCGTGTTTGCCAACAGCATATCAAGTCTGCGTTTATGAATCAACGATTATCTGGTACATAGGATATGGGAGATACCGGGCCGTCTTGCCAAATTCGATGTTTAATGGCTAATTATATAGTAGAGATCAGACGTGGAGGGGTTGACGGAGTGGAGGAACAGGCCGCTTACCGGGCGCTGCGGAACGTGCCGGAGATGAAGTACGTGAACGCCGACAACGTCGTTCGATACCGCGCGATTATGCGTTTTTTCTATCAGGAATACAAGAGATTAAGGTACTGGATGAAGCCGGAAGAAGTGTACGCCGGCATTGCGAACGGAGACGGATTGTCCGGCTATACACTTGAACAATGCGTGTCCGATCTGGAGCAGCTGGAGGAATGGGGCAACCTCGCTTCCCGGCATGACGGCGGACGGGCGGCGACACTGGAAGAATATATGAAGAAAAAGATGCAGTATCTTCTCAGGCCTTATTCCATCGAGATCGAACGGTTGCTGGAGACGCTCGAGAAGGTGACCGGCTACGGAGGGTCGCTGGAGCCTTCGCTGTTCGATTCCATTGCGGAGAAGCTGTTCGCCATTCGGAGGATGGACTGGGAAGCGTCGCCGGGCGCCGCGCTGGAACTGTGGACGACGCTGTACGAGGCGTTCAAGAAGCTGCACGAGAACGCGGCGGACTATATTGCAAGCCTCCAGACGACCAAGGCGGAAGAGATGATGGTGACGGAATCGTTTCTCGTCTTCAAGGACCGCCTGACCCACTATTTGCAAAATTTCATCCAGGCTTTGCAGCGGAGCGCTTATCGGATCGAAGGCCATCTGGAACGGATTCAGGCGGGCGTGCGCGATCGGTTTCTGGACCGCGTCGCGGCGGAAGAACTGGACAAGCCGCGGCTGGAGGAGGCTCCGTCCCGGGAAGAGCTGATCGCAGAGCTGCAGCAAGGCTGGTCCAATCTGCAGCGGTGGTTTCTGGGCGACGGTATCGGACCGTCGGAGCTGACGCTGCTGGAGCGGGCGACGAAGGACGCGATCGCGCGCATCGTGCGCAGCGTCATCCGGATGCAGGAGCGCAAGCGCTCGGGCGTGAGCCGCAAGAAGGAGCTGGAATATCTGGGGCAGTGGTTCGCCCGGCTGGACAACCTGGACGACGCGCACCGCCTGGCCGCGCTGACGTTCGGGCTGTTCCGGACGCGGCATCTGCAAGGGGAGGACCTGCGCACTTCCGACCGCGCGGATCAATCGATGTGGGACGAGGCGCCGACGATCCGCACGCTCCGGTCGCGCAGCCGGAAGCGGGGCGCCAGACAGGACACGGAGCCGGTGCCGGAGAACGAGGAGCGCAAGCGGCGGGAGCGGGAGGCGTATCTTAAGCGGCAGGCGGAGGAGTGGGAGGCGATCCGGGAACTGGTGGAGCGGGGGCGGCTGCGGATTTCGGAACTCGGGATGGTATCCTCGCAGACCCGGCTGCGGCTGCTGTACTGGATCGGCCGGTGCAACGCCGCTCCGAATCATGCGTTCGTGACGCCGGAGGGCGTCCGCATCGCGATGAAGGACGCCATGACGACGCGGCGTACGACGCTGTTGTCGGAGGACGGGGCGCTCGACCTGCCGGACTACGAGCTGGTGTTTACGCTGACGGATGCGGCCCGGGAGGTTGCGGCGTCGACGGAAGGAGGCGCCACATAAATGAGCGGTGCAGGAAAGGCGGCCTTCCGCCAGGCCAGGAGACCGTTCCGTTCGGAAGCGAATTCGGCGCAGGCGCTTGAACGCAAGCAGGCTTGCGTGCACGCTTTGCTCAATCGGCCGTGGATTTTGAAGGAAGAAGATCCGGAACTCTATTTTGCCGTCAAAGACTACTACGAGGAGCTGCGGGACTGGTTTATGGACGTGGCCGGCTTCCCGCTGATCGTCACCCGAAATCTGGCAAAGCTGGAGCGGACGCCGGTCGTTCCGTTTCCGTGGATGGGCTTCGAAGAGTTCCGGGAAGTGAGGGATTACGTCTTTTTCACTTATGCGCTCTGGTATTTGGAAGGCAAAACGGAGATGGACCAGTTCCTGCTGTCGGATCTCGTGGAGGAAGTCCGGGAGCAGATGGCGGCGGGCGGCCTCGAGGCGGATTGGCGGCATTACCATCACCGGCTGTCGATGGCGCGCGCCTTGAAAAAGCTCGTTGCGCTCGGCGTGCTCGTTCTGGTGGACGGAGACGAGAGCGAGTGGGCGCAAAACGAAAGCAAAAACGCGCTGTACGAATGCTCGCCGCACACCCGGTACGTGCTGAGGCGGTTCCCCCAGGATTTGACTTCTTACCGCACGATGGAGGAACTGACGGACCCGATTTCGTACGCCGATACGCCTGACGGGGCGAACGCCCGAAAGCGGCATCGCGTCTTTCGCCGCTTTCTGCTCGAGCCGGTCGTACTGGACAAGCATTGGGACGCGGAGTCGCTGCCGTACGTGCTGATGCAGCGACGCTACATCATGGATCAGATGCAGCGCATGCTCGGCATGGAAGGCCGCCGCTATCGGGAAGGGCTGCTGTTTTTCCATCCGGAGCTGACCGGCGAAGCCGAGCTGTTCCCGACGTTGTCCGGCGTGTCCGATCTGGTGCTGCTTGTGGCCGGCGAACTGCGCCGGCAGCTGCACCAAGAGGACGGTTCCCGCTATGCGGAGCCGGACGGATCGGTGCGGCTGGAACGTTCGGAACTGGAGGGCATCTTGCTCAGGTTGCACGAACGCTATGGCCCGTATTGGAGCAAGGAGTTCCGGGAATCGTCCTCGGCCGAGCTGGCCGAGCTGATCTTCGAGCATATGGAGCAGTGGCGGCTCGGCGAGCGGGAGGATGCGAACCATTTTCTCGTGTCGCCGGTTGTCGCCAGATGGAACGCGGAGTACGCGAGCGCAGACTTTGACCAGGACTGACGAAGGCGGAGGAGGGAGAAACCGGATGACGGGCGATTGGACGATGAAGGACGGGCAGGAAGGCAGATGGCGGATGGGACGATTCGGCCTGCTGAATTTCTGGTATTACGACGAGGAAGTCTTCGAGACGGAGGAAGGCCGGATCATTCTGCGGGGGGCGAACGGCTCGGGCAAATCCGTTACGATGCAAAGCTTTCTCCCGCTCGTGCTGGACGGCGACAAGCGTTCTCACCGGCTGGATCCGTTCGGATCGCGGGACCGGCGGATCGAATATTATTTGCTGGGGGAAGCGGACAGCGGGAAAACGGATGTTACCGGGTACCTGTGGATGGAGTTCGTTCATTCGACCCGGGGACTGACGAAAACGATCGGCATCGGGCTGCGCGCTCGACGAGGGGCGGCGGCTGTGCAATTCTGGGGGTTTCGGCTCGACGACGGACGGCGGATCGGCGAAAACTTCTGGCTGTACGACCGAAATCACTGGCTGGAGCATCAGGTGCGCGTGCCGCTTAGCCGGCAGGAACTAGAGAAGGCGATCGGCTCGGGGGGCGAAGTCGTCCAGGACCAGGCTTCCTACCGCGACATGGTCAACAAGCACTTGTTCGGATTCGCCGACGCGGAAGCGTACCAGGACTTGCTGCACCTGCTGATTCAGCTGCGGAGTCCGAAGCTGTCCAAAGATTTCAAGCCGTCGGCGATTTACGATATTCTTCACAGCGCTTTGCCGCCGCTGCAGGAGGACGACCTGCGGCCCTTGTCCGAAGTGCTGGAAGATATGGATCAGATTGCCGATCGGCTGGACGAGCTTCGGCTGCACAAGAAGGAAATGGAGCGGCTGCACGAGGCGTACGACCGCTACAACAAGCGGACGCTGTACGATCTGTCGGTTCGGCTGATGGAGCGCAATGCCGAATTCGCCGCGCATCGCAGCCGGACGGCTGAGCAGGAAGCGAAGCTGGCGGAGGCGGAGCAGGCGAAGCGGGCCGCGAGCGAGGACAGCGCCCGTTCGGAGGCTAAGCTGCAGCAAATCAGCGTCGAGCTGGACGTGCTGGAAAATCACGAGGCGATCGGCAAGCAGCGCGAGCTGGAAGCGGCGGCGGCCGCGCTGCAGGACACGGAGATGCATCTGAAGCTGGCCGGGGAACGATTGAGCAAGCAGCATCAACGGCGAACGTCGGTAGTCCGCGAGCTGGAAGACCAGAAATATAAGCGGGACCGCTGCGCGAAGGAGCAGCAGGAGGCACTGCGGGAGCTGGAGACGATCGCGCAGGAGATCGAGTTCGCCGAGCATCCGGTCTACCATGCGCTATGGGATCGAGGCGAACCGGAGCACGACCAGTGGCGCGATCCATGGCGGCGCGATTTGCGCCGGCATCGCGATCGGCTGGAAGCCGCGCTCGGCAAGGCGCGGGAGGAGCGGGAAGCGGCGCGGATCGCCGCCGAGCTGGAGGCGGAGCTGGGCGCCGCGCGGAAGGAGCGGGACGAGCGGGAGCGCGAGCGGGCCGAGGCGGCCAAAGGGCTCGAGGCGAACAAGGAAACGCTGCGCGAGGCGATCGTCGCCTGGCGGGGAACGCTGCGCGAGCTGCCGTTCGGCGACGATCGCCTTCGCCAATCGTTCGAGGCCATCACGGCGTTCGGACCGGAAGCCCGCTTGCCGGATTCGATTCGCGCGCCGATGCTGGCCGGGCTCGCCGAGCGACGGGAAGCGCTGACGGCGGATCGGCTGCAGCTGCAGCATGAGAAGAAGGAGCTGGAGCGCGAGCGGGAGCGGCTCCGCGAGGAGAAAGCGGCGTGGGAAGCGAGCCGCGAGCCGGAACCGGCCCGCAGTGAAGCGCGCCTGCAGCGGCGCATGGAGCAGCCGGCGGGAAGCGGGGCCCCGCTGTATGCGGCGTGCGATTTTCAGGCGGGCATTGACGATGCGTCCAAGGCGCGGATTGAAGAGGCGTTGGAGCGCTCCGGGCTGCTCGACGCCTGGATCGCTCCGGACGGCCGTATCGAAGCTGTTGCGGACGGTCGGGAAGAAGCGTGGATCGCTCCCCAGCCGCACGAGTTCGGCTACACGCTTGCCGACGTGCTCGTTCCCTCCCCGCCCCCGGAAAGCGGACTGAGCGCGGAGACGGTTCATGCGGCGCTGCGCACGTTTCTGTGGGCGGAAGAGGGGGATGTCGGCGACTATGAAGCGGCGTTCGGCGCCGTCCTTTCCCGTTCCGGCCAGTATCGGCTCGGACCGCTGATCGGGATGGCGGCGTCCAAGCCGAGAGCCGAATATATCGGCAAGGAGACGCGAAGGCGGACAAAACAGCTGGAGATCGCCCGGCTCCAGCGCGAAATCGAGCAACTGGACGAACGCATTCGGGAACTCGACGCCCGAATCGCCGGCACGCAAGCGCAAGAGGAGACGCTGCTGGCGGAAAGCGCGTCGTTCCCATCCTGCTCGGAGCTGGAACAGGCGCTGCAGGCGCTGCTCGAAGCGTCGTACCGGCTGGAGGCCGCGCTCGGCCAGGAAAACCGCGCCGTCGAGCGGTTTAAAGAGAAGACGGCGGAATGGCGCGAAACGCAGCGGCAGCTCGGCGAGCTTACGGCCGGCTGGACCCGCCTGAAACGGCTCAAAGATCTGGATGAAGCCGTATCGGCGTCGAAGGATTACGAAGGCGTAATCGGCGAGCTTCATTCGCAGTGGAGCCGAAGCCGGGAGGCGGCTTCTCGGATGGAGGCGCTGCAGGCGGAGAGCGAGTCGATCCTTGAAGCGATCGAGGGAGACGAAGCGCTGATCGGTGAGCTGGACGAGCGCCTTCGCGCGCTGCGCGCGCAAGTGGAATCGCTGCGCCGGGTCATGGACGAACTGGGGCTGGCCGACGTGTCCCGCCGCATCGAAGCGCTGAAAGCCGAACAGGCCGAGCTGACCCGGGCGTTTCGGGCCATTCGCGCCAGGCTGGAAGAGGCCAAGGAAGCCGCGGCGCGCGCCGACGCCAGCGTCCAGCTGTACCGGGAGCGGGAGGCGGAACTGCGGCAGAGTCTGGAAGAGGCCGTCTCCAGCTGGAACCGGGAGATGGGACGCCGCCTGGTCGCGGAGTGGCGGGACGCATACGCCGAGGACGCGGAGCAACAGGCAGCGGTGCGGTTGGCTGCCGAAATCAAGCAGCGGTATGACGCTGCTTTCCTCGGCAGAAACGCGGATACGGTCAAAAATGCGTTGCTTGAGCTGTACAACGAAGTGCGGGGCATCCTGACCGATTATGTGCTCGAATTGGAGATCGACGAGGAGAGCGGACGCATCACGGTCCATTCGATGCGCGACCGCGCCCATCCGCTGTCCCTTCCGTTGCTGCTGGACGAATTGGCGCGGGACGAGGAGCAGCAGCGCGTATTGCTCAGCGAGAAGGATCGGGAGCTGTACGAGGAGATCATTCTCCGCAGCGTCGGCAAGGCGATTCGTCAGCGGATTCACCGGGCGGAAAGCTGGGTCAGGCGGATGAACCGGCTGATGGAGGAGCGCAATACGTCCAGCGGCTTGCGGCTGAAGCTTGACTGGGAACCGAAAGCGGCGTCGAACGAGCAGCAGATGGACACGGCGGCGCTGGTCGAGCTGCTCAAGCGGGATTCCCACCGGCTGCGCGAGGACGAGATCGACGCGATGATCCGGCATTTTCGCTCCCAGATCGGCTACGCCAAGCAGACGGCGCAGAGCGAGAAAGAGTCGCTGCGCAAGCATCTGTACGAGGTGCTGGACTACCGGAACTGGTTCCAGTTCGAGTTGAAGTACCGGAAAGGGGAACAGTCGGGCTACCGGCCGCTGACGGATTCCCGGTTCAACGTGCTCAGCGGCGGGGAGAAGGCGATGGCGATGTACATCCCGCTGTTCGCCGCCACCTGGTCGCGCTATTCCGACGCGCGCGCGGACGCGCCGAAGCTGATCTCCCTGGACGAGGCGTTCGCGGGAGTGGACGAGGAGAATATGCGCGATATGTTTCAGTTGCTCACCGAAATGGGCTTCGACTATATGATGACTTCGCAAGTGCTGTGGGGCTGCTACGATACGGTTCCGCGGCTGGCAATCTACGAAATTTACCGGCCGAAGGATGTCGACTTCGTCACCCTGTTCCATTATCGCTGGAACGGAAAGATGAAGGAATACGTGCAGGAATGGAGCGGTGCCGGATGAAGCCGTCCAAGGATCTTGCGGACCGAGCCGTCCGGTATTTCGACCGGCCCGGGTTCCGGCGCGCTTTGCAGGCGGTGTGGCGCAAGTATGCCTCGCTTGGGCGGATCGGCGGACGGGCGGTCATCGAGCGGGCTTCGGAGGCCGAGTGCGAGGCGCTGGGCGCCTTTTTCGGCTGGGATTGCAAGCCCGGCGAGACGATCGCGATTCCGCTGGAACTGTTCGATCGGGAGCTGCGGAACTCGGCGTTCGAGATCGACCTGCCCGGGCTGCACGTCCTGCTGGAGGGGAAGCCGCTGCAGACGAAGCGCGAGCGTCAGGAGAGCCGGGAGATGGGCTGGCGCCGGCTCTTCGCGGATGTCCGGGCGGCTGAGGGCGGCAAGCTGGCACCCGCCGTCGAGGAATGGCTGGCCTATACGGAGCAAGGGGCGGGCGCCGGAAGCCGGACGCTGCAGGAGCTCTACAAGACAAGCCCGGAAGCGGCGCAAACGGAGCTCTCCATCGCGGTCCGAGCGCTGAGCTGCCTGCTCCGCAATGACCGGGCGCAGACGCCGATCCGGCTGCCCGTACTGGCGGCCCGCGTCAGCGGAGACGCTCACGCGCTGGACCTGAATCGGCCGGCTGGCAGAATGCTGTTCGCCGCTTTGCGGAGAGAGAGGGAGGGCGGAACCCCGGATCAGGAGCCGGCGACCGTCGACGCGGCGGACGGCGAGGACGGTTCCGAAACATTGAAGATCCGGGAACTGTACCGCAGCTTCGGCGTTTGGGACGACGACCTGTCCTCGATCGTCCACGGGTGCGTGCCGATTCCGGGGCAACCGGTTCGGCCGGCGGTATGGACGCTGCGGCAGGTCGACGCGGAAACGGAGTTTCCGCGTTGCTCGTCTATTTACATCGTCGAGAATCCGGCCGTATTTTCAACCATTCTGGACTCGTTCCCTCCTGCGGCCGCCAAGCGGAGGAAGCCGGCGGCTCTTCTCTGCACGAGCGGTCCCGCCAGCGCGGCCGCGATCCGTTGGATTCAGCGCTGTCTGGAGTCGTCGGGACACGATTGCCGACTCTACTATTCCGGCGACTTTGATATCAAGGGACTGGCAATGGGCCAAACGCTGCAGCGGCTGTTTCCGGATCGCTTTACGCCTTGGAGGTTCGACGCCGATACGTACCTGGACGTTTCCGGGTGCGGCTATCCTGGCCCCTCCTTCGACGAGACGGAGCTGGAAAAGTTGGCGAAAATGAAACTGCCGTGGGACGGACAGCTATGCGATGCCATGCGCCGAATCGGAAGAAAGGCGTTTCAGGAATTGTTGGTCGAGCGATTGACCGAAGATTTCGTGAGAGAAAGCGAAGGCTAACGGACCGTTCGCCGGTCACGCACTTTGGGCGAGGAGGCGTATCCGTTCGGGCAGCTTCCGCAGCTGCCGGATCCGAAGATCCGGAGGCACTGGACAAGCTGCTGCCCTGGTCGCCATCGTTGCCGTGGACGTGCCGCGTGTTAAAATTCTAATCGAGCAGATCGATTCAAAAATAAGCTTAGTAAAACACATTATCATCTGGCGGCGGACTCCATCCCGGGAACCGGGCGAGCATTGATTGCCTTCAGGTACTGTTCAATCCGTTCCCTTAACTCCGCTTTCGAAGCAACCCGAATGCCGCGCAGAAGTAAGCGCATTTCTTTGGACGTACGAGCCGAGTGACTGTCGAGCACGACTTGGATGCGGAAATCCGGCGGATAATGGGTATCCAAGCATGCACAGAAATTCCAGGAACTCTGTGCTGCGATGACGATCCACGACGAAGCCCAGCACTTCACCTGTCACCAAATCGATGGCCGCCATGAGCGTCAAGGTGCCATGCCACACATATTCGAAGTCCCGTGACCAGGTCGGGTGTCACCCGGGGCAGGCGGCAAATCGGCGGATGTGGTCCCAATCGGTTCACGCTTCATCAGCGGCGAACCGCTCCATACGCCATGGGCCAGCCGGTGCAGGTGGGCGAATTGGTGCGATTCTATGAATAGAGCAGACCTCAGTTTGTCGGGGAGCAGCCGAAGCTGCTCCTTTTTTCTTTATATATCTAAATATTTAACAATTAAACCATTATAGGGATGAATTGAATTTCGAACGCCTTCTTTTGAACAATCGGGTCCTTTGCGGTAAGATTTGTGGTATATGCGAAACCACGACAAAGGATGAGAGGCCATGCAACCAGAGGAGAACAAAGGGACGGTCGAGCCCGCCGTCATTATCGGCGCCGGCCCTTGCGGGCTGTCGGCGGCCGCCGAGCTTCAGGACCGGGGCGTCGATCCGCTCGTCATCGAGAAGGAGAACGTGGTCTATTCCATTTCGTGCTACCCGACGTACATGCAGTTTTTCAGCACGCCGGAACTGCTGGAGATTGCTGGCATTCCGTTCGCGACGCCGAACGACAAGCCGTCGCGCCTGGAGGCGCTCAATTATTACCGCATGGTGGCGGAACGGCGCAACATCCGCATCCGCCGGTACGAAAAAGTGACGGAAGTGAAGCGGGAGAACGGGCTGTTCCGGATCGCCTCCGTGCGGAAAACGGGGGAGCGGCGCACGACCTGGGCCCGCGCGGTCATCGTGGCCACCGGCTATTTCGACCACCCGAACCGGATCGGCATTCCGGGGGAAGATTTGCCGCACGTGAGCCACTTTTTCCGCGAAGCCCATCCGTATGCGGGCACCCGCGTCGTCATCATCGGCGGCAGCAACTCTTCCGTCGACGCCGCCCTGGAACTCATGCGGGTAGGGGCCAAAGTGACGGTCGTCTACCGGGGCGAATCGGTGTCGGCGAACATCAAGCCGTGGGTGCGCCCGCTGTTTGACAGCGCCGTGTCCAAAGGGCGCATCGATCTTCGGCTGCAGTCGCGGGTCGTGGAGATCGAGCCGGAGCGGGTGAAGGTGGCCGGTCCGGGCGGCGAGGAGCGGCTCGACGCCGATTTCGTGCTGGCGCTGACCGGCTTCCGGCCGGACCGCGGCTTTCTGCGCGCCATGGGCGTGGAAGCGCCCGACGGGGACATTCCGCCGACGCACAATCCCGACACGATGGAGACGAACGTGCCGGGTCTGTACCTGGCGGGCGTCGTGGCGACGGGAAGGGACGCGAACGAAATCTTTATCGAGTCGGGAAGGTGGCACGGCCGGAAAATTGCGGAGCATCTGTGCGGGGGCAGAGCGGGCGGGTGAGCGGACGGGCGGCGAACGGGCGGGAGCCGGCCGGACGCCGTCCGTCTGACGCGCCGTCCAGTTCCGCCCGCGGCCCGATAGGGATCAGCGGCCCAGCGTGAAATCGCCGGATCCGGTGCGCACGGTGAGCTTGACCCCGCCGTCGCCGAACGCGCCGCGGAGGACGCTGCGGCTTTTCTCCTCGGCGGCGAAGCCGTCCCACTCGATCCGCTCGCTGCCCGAGCCGGTGCGGACATCGACGGCCAGCGACGACGGAGCGGATGCGAGCCGGACGTCGACGTCGCCGCTGCCGGTTCGCAGGTCGGCGTCGCGCCGCAGCGCGTCTGTCTCGAGCAGGATGTTGCCGCTGCCCGTCTGGCCGGTCAGCTTCGCCTCTCCGTCGGTGAGCCGGATGTCGCCGCTGCCGGTCTCGGCCGTCATCTTGTCCGCGCGGAAATGGTTCGCCGTAATGTCGCCCGAACCGGTCCTCAGCGCGATGCCGCCGTTTTCCGCGTTCTCCAGCGCGATTTTCCCGCTGCCGGTCCGGGCGGAGAGCTGATCCGACCGGATTTGCGACAGACGGATATTGCCGCTGGCCGCCGCCACCTGAAGCGCCTTCCACTGCTTCTCGGGAAGTTCGACGGTAAGCGTCAATCTGGCCGTCATCCAGCCGAAAATCCCGCCGAAAAGCCACCCGCCCGGCCTTTCCAAGCTTACGTAAAGCGTGTCGCCGCGGGTCTGCGCCCGAACTTGGATCCGTTTCGCCGTCAACGTTCCGGCCCGGCCGTGCAGGTTGGCGCGGATCTGCTCCGCGTCTCCCGGGACGATCTCGACGTCGGCGCTGCCGGCGCTCAGGTCGATGCTGTCGATGCCGGCGGCGGCGATCGTCTTGTTCACCTGCACTTCCCGGGTGTTGAAGTCTGCGAACAGTCCCTGCATCGGGCCGACCGCGTAGAACAGCAAGCACAGGGCGGCCGCGATTACAATGACGCTGAACGTGGCGACTGCCGATTTTCGCATGTTTGCCGGTCTCCTTGGCTCAACGTTATAAGGTGGATCTTGCTCCCAGCATAACAGCTTTCCCGCCGCCGCGCACCCGTCCGCTGACGTAAAAGGAACCCCTACTTAGGTCCAGGTTGATCACGGCGCCCTTCCGGCAATCTCCATCTCTATCCGGACCAGAAGTTTACGTACTCCTCCCTCGCTGTATTTCATCCAACCAAACTCCCGCACGCCGCTTCAATTTTGGCGGTTCATTGGATTTCGTCCAGCAGAAATCGGCGGGCACGCTACAAAGCGCATCCGATCGGCGCGAAACGCTGGACGATTTCCAGCATTCCTGCTTCCGGCCCGGCATTTCGCCTCCAATTATTGGATCAAATCCAATGACCGCGTCATGCGATAGGTAGGCCGTGCAAGGCGATCGCAGGCCGTCCGCGGCCGTGACAACCAGCCGCGCAAGGCAAGCGGCGGCTACGACTGCAGCATCGGCCGAAGGTCGCCGATGATCCGCTCCAGCTTCTCCGCCTGGGCGCCGTACATCGCTTTCGCGCCGGGATCGCGGGTCGCCAGCGCGAACAGTTCCAGGTCCGCCTGAATTTTTTTCAAATTGGCGTACAGCAGCGCTTTGCCCTGCGGCGCCGGCGTCTTGATGTTGTCGTCGTACAGGTCGACGTACAGCTGCTGGTACGCGTCCACCTGGGCGAGAAACACGTTCTCCGGCGCGACGCCGATTTTGTCCAGCTCGGCCTTCAGCCACCCGCGGTTCAGTCCCGCCGTCGCCAGCGGCTCGTCCAGGATGATGCCGTCGATGATCACCGTCTGCGGCTCCACTTCGTTGACCGTTTTTTGGCCCAGATGGCTGGCCGTCAGCGGCTGCTTGTCCTTTTTCAGCAGAATGCTGAGATCCCCGTTCGTCTCCATGACGGCGAATTCCACGTCGGCCAGGTTGAACACGTTTTTGGCCCGCATCTGCTCCAGCAGCTCGTCCGCCGTCAAATGTTCCTTTTTCAGGTTGTCCTCGAGCACCTTGCCTTCCTTGACCAGCACCCGTCCCTTGCCCTCGAACCATTTGCGCAGCGTCCGGCTCTTCATCGTCAGCAGGTCCAGCACGAACGGCACGATGAACCAGACGAACAGGGCGAGCAGCCCGTATGCGTAGTGGGCTTCCATGTCCGTCGAGATGAAGCCGGCCAGTTCCCCGAGCGTAATCCCGAGAATGTACTGGAAGAACGAAAGCTGGGAAATCTGCTTTTTGCCGAGAAAACGGGTCATCAGAAACAGGGCGGCCAACGCTCCGAGCGAGCGGAGAATAATCTGGATCCACTCCGGCACATCCGTCAATCCCTTTCGTCTAGAGGTGAAGCCGGGCTCATTCCGGCCGTTCGATGGACACCGCGTGCGCGATGCAAGGGATGGTCTCGCCCTGCTGCACCGTCAGCGGAGAGAGCAGCGCTCCGGTCGCCACGACCAGCATCCGCTTGATTTCCCCCGCCCGCATCTTTTTCAGCAGGTGGCCGTACGTAACCACCGCCGAGCAGGCGCATCCGCTGGCGCCGGCCTGCACCGTCTGCTTGTCGTAATCGTAGATCATCATGCCGCAGTCTTGGTAGCGGGTTTTGTGCATCGGGAGGCCGTGCTTCTTGAAAAGCTCGTTCGCAAGCTCGTAGCCGACCTTGGCCAGGTCGCCGGTCACGATCAGGTCGTAGTGGGCCGGACCGATCTGCAGGTCGCGGAAATGCGCGGTAATCGTGTCGACGGCCGCCGGCGCCATCGCCGCCCCCATGTTGAACGGGTCTTTCACGCCCATATCGATGACCCGCCCGATCGTCGCCGACGTGATGACGGGTCCCGTCCCTTCCGCGGACACGACGGCGGCTCCGGCGCCGGTCACGGTATACTGGGCGGTCGGCGGCTTCTGCGAGCCGTATTCGGTCGGGTAGCGGTACTGCTTCTCCGCGCTGGAATTGTGGCTGGCCGTGCCGGCCAGCGCGTGCTTCGCCCCGCCGTGGTCGACGAGAAAAGCGGCCAGCGCCAGGCTCTCCATCGACGTCGAGCACGCCCCGAACAGCCCCAGATACGGAATCGTTAGCGTCCGGGCGGCGTAGCTGCTGCTCGTGAGCTGGTTCAGCAGATCGCCGCCGAGGTAAAACTGCACCTGTTCCTTCGTAATTTTGGCCCGCTCGATGGCGATTTTGGCGGCTTCCTCGAGCAGCGTCCGCTCCGCCTTCTCCCAGCTGTCCTGGCCGAGCCGGTTGTCGCCGTGGATGATGTCGAAATCGTCGGCCAGCGGCCCCTGTCCCTCGAACGGGCCGACGACCGCCGCGGTGCCGGTGATGACCGGCCGGTTGCGGAATTCCCAGCTTTGGTACCCTTTGAGCACGCCGGTCATCCTCCCCTTGCCAAATCGTAGATGATGTGCAGAATCCCCATGCCGAACGCGGCCACCGTGCCGAACACGATCACGCCGCCGGCCAGCTTGAACATGTTGTTGCCGGTGCCGAGCACGAGGCCTTCGCTTTTGTACTCGATGCCGGCGGAAGTCATCGCGTTGGCGAATCCGGTCACCGGCACCGCGGACCCGGCGCCGGCCCATTGCCCGAACTTGTCGTAGACGCCCAGGCCGGTCAGCGCCGCGGACAGCAGAATGAGCACGGCGACGGTCGGCGCGGCGGCCTGCTTCGTCTCCATGCCGGCCCAGTGGACGAACATCTGCTCGATGCATTCGCCCGCCAGACAGACGAGCCCTCCGCCCAGAAAGGCCCGCAGGCAGTTCATCGCGACGGGCCGGGCCGGCTCGCGGCTCTCGTACAGCTTCTTATATTCCTGCTGCGTCGGCGTCAATTTTTTCAGCTTCTGGTTGGCCATCTGCTACCCCTCGTCATGATGCGGTTGCTGGATTCTTTTCACCTGGATTATTTACCGCTTGCCCGGTTTTTAACCGTCCGGCCATCCGGCGGCCGTCCGGCGCGGAGGCGTTTTTTTCCCGATCGGCGGCACCCACCATTTGGCAAGCATGAACGGCCGGCAGCCGGCGCAGATTTTTTAAAGGCTCCATATTTGACGAAAGAAGGTGACCTCCGTCATGACCGTGGCAACCCAGGTGAAAACGTGTTGTGCGTCGCTCAAAAGCGCGCAGGCGAGCCTCGAACAGTTCGCGCTGAACACGCAGAACCAGGAAGCGAAAGCTCTCTTCACCAGCGCGGCGCAGCAAACGAAGCAAATTCTCGAGCAGATCGAACAGCGCGTGCAGCAGCTCGAAACGGAAGAACCGCAATATAAAGGGTTTTAAAAAATGGAAAAGCTCGCCGAAAGAAAGGGCGCTCGCCGGCGACGGCGGCCGCTCTTTCTTTGCTGCGCGCCGTCTCGCCCGGGATGGAAAACCGCGCGGTCGGGCACATTAGGAAACAAAGCGGACGGGAGGTGCAACAGTGCAAAACTGGCGGGAACGGCTGAACGTGCATTTGGCCGATTGGAACTTGCTGTACGTCAAATTCCATCACTTTCACTGGTACGTTGCGGGGCCCCATTTTCCGGCGCTGCACGCCAAATTCGAAGAGCTGTACGACATGGCCGCCTCGGCTCTGGACGAACTGGCGGAGCGCATGCTGGCCATCGGCCTGCGTCCCGCAGCGACCTTGAAAGCGTACGGGGAACTGGCCACGATCAAGGAAGCGGAAAGCGGCTTGACCGACGCCGATATGGTGAGACAGGCCGCGGAAGATGTGGCCGCCCTGGCCCGGGACATGGAGCGGACCGCGGAATCGGCCGAGAAGGCGGGCGACGCCGCGACGTCCGACCTATTGATCGGGCAGGTCAAAGCGCTGCAGAAGCAAGGCTGGATGCTGTCGGCCATGGCCGGCTCGCGCGAGCCGGCGCGGGTGTGAACGGGGCCGAGCCGCCCTTCGCAAGGGGCGGCTTCGGCCTGTTTCTTGGAGCGCCGTCGAAGCGCGGCGAAATTTGTAACCGCTTTTTTCATAGACGGGATTGGGAGCATTTGTTATAATTTGTGAAGGAAATTTGAACGGCGGCGGGAGGCCGCGCGGTTTCCATTACAGCTTGCGGAGGCGATAATGTGGATCGGTACGCGAACTCGTACGTCATTGTTACCGTTTTCCTGGTCCTTGGAATTGCGTTTCCGGCGGCGGTGCTGACGATCGGCCGCATGCTGCGTCCGAAGAGGCCGACGCAGGAGAAAGCGACAACTTACGAGAGCGGGAACGAGCCGGTCGGAGACAGCCACATCCGCTTCAACGTCCGGTATTACCTGTATGCACTGATGTTCGTCGTGTTCGACGTGGAGACGGTGTTCCTATATCCCTGGGCCGTGGCGTACAAGAAGCTCGGCCTGTTCGCGCTGACCGAGATGGCGGTCTTTGTCGTACTGCTGCTGATCGGCCTCATTTACGCCTGGAAAAAGAAGGTGCTGCAATGGAACTCGATTTAGCGAGCGTCACCCCGGAAGAGACCAAGCAACTGGAACGCAACGTGTTCATCGGAACCATCGAGCAACTGAAAGGATGGGTCCGCAGCAACTCCCTCTGGCCGCTGACGTTCGGGCTCGCCTGCTGCGCGATCGAGATGATGACCGCCGGCGCGCCCCACTACGACCTGGACCGGTTCGGCGTCATGTTCCGGACGTCCCCGCGCCAGGCCGACGTGATGATCGTCTCGGGAACCGTTACGAAGAAGATGGGCCCGCTTCTCCGCCGTCTGTACGATCAGATGCCGGAGCCGAAGTGGGTTATTGCCATGGGCTCCTGCGCGACCGCCGGGGGCCCTTATGTGAAGTCGTACTCCGTCATCAAAGGCGTGGACCAGATCGTCCCCGTCGACGTTTACATTCCCGGCTGCCCGCCGAACCCGGCGGCGCTGATCTACGGCATCAACAAGCTGCAGGAGAAAATCCGCTATGAGGCCAAGACCGGAAAGCGGGTGACGGACCAATGAGCGAGGAGGAGAACAAGCCCGGCGAGACGAAGCCCGAGGCGGCGGAACCCGCGGAGGCCGCGTCGCCGAGGCCGGCGGGCGAGCCGCCGGAGGGCGGCGCCCCGGCGGCGTCCGAGCGGCGGCCGCTGACGGAGGAGGAGAAGGCGGCGCGGCGCCAGGCGGCCGCCGAACGCGCCGCGGCGAGAGCCGGCGCCGCCCGCGGGGCGGCATCCGGCGGGGCGGCGGGCGATGCGGGCGGCCCGGAAGCGCCGCCGAAGCCGCCGTCGCCGAACCAGCCGTTGCTGGATCGGGCCGTGCAGCTGCTGCGCGAGCAGATCGCGGAGGACGCGGTGGTGGAGGCGTGGATCAACGAGCCGAACGACCATTTGCCGACGCTTGTCCTCAAGGGCGAATACTGGCCGCAGGCGGCCCGGCTGTTCCGCGACCACGCGGAATTCGGCTGCCGTTACCTGCGCAACATGGCCGGCGTCGATTGCGAGACGCATATGGAAGTCGTCTACCATCTGCTCAATATGGACACCGGCCGCAACTACTGCGTGAAAATCCGCACCGACCGCGACCGGCCCTCCGTCCCGTCGGCGACGCCGGTCTGGGAGACGGCGAACTGGAACGAGCGGGAGATCTACGATCTGCTCGGTGTCGATTTCCCGGGGCACCCCGATCTTCGGCGCATCATGATGCCCGACGACTGGGTCGGCCATCCGCTTCGCAAAGACTACGTTCCGCTCGACCCGGAGGTGTGACAGCGTGATTCGTACGGAAGAACTGCTGCTGAACGTCGGTCCGCAGCATCCGAGCACGCACGGCGTGTTCCGCATCATCGTCAAGCTGGACGGGGAGATCATTACCGAAGCGACGCCGGTTATGGGCTATTTGCACCGGGGCACCGAGAAGCTGGCGGAGAACCTGAATTATACGCAGATCATTCCCTATACCGACCGGATGGACTACGTGTCCGCGATGACGAACAACTACGTGCTCTGCCACGCCGTCGAGAAGCTGATGGGCCTGGAAGTGCCGGAACGGGCCGAATTTCTGAGGCTGATCGTCATGGAGCTGCAGCGCATCGCCAGCCACCTCGTCTGGTGGGGGACGTACCTGCTCGATATCGGGGCGCTCAGCCCGTTCCTTTTTGCGTTCAGCGACCGCGAGACGATTCTGAATCTGTTCAACGAGCTGTGCGGGGCGCGGCTGACCTACAATTATATGCGGGTCGGGGGCGTCAAGTGGGACGCGCCCGAAGGCTGGATCGACAAAGTCAAGAACTTCGTCCGCCATATGCACGGCAAGCTGGACGAATATCACGCGCTGGTCACCGGCAACGAGATTTTTCTGTCCCGGATCAAGGGAATCGGCAAGTACGACGCCGACACCGCGATCGCCTACGGCCTGTCCGGCGCGAATCTGCGGTGCACCGGCGTGAAGTGGGACCTCCGCAAAAACGAGCCTTACTGCATCTACGACAGGTTCGAGTTCGACGTGCCGGTCGGCCAGAACGGCGACTGCTACGACCGCTATATGGTCCGGCTGGAGGAAATCCGCCAGTCGCTGCGCATTCTCGAGCAGGCGCTGGAGCAGTTTCCGGAGGGTGGGGAGACGATGGGCAAGGTGCCTCGCGTCATCCGTCCGCCGGAGGGCGAGATCTACGTGCGGATCGAATCGCCGCGCGGGGAGATCGGCTGCTATATCGTCTCGAAAGGAAAGGCGGAGCCCTATCGGCTGAAGTTCCGCCGCCCGTCCTTCGTCAACCTGCAGATTCTGCCGAAACTGCTGATCGGGGAGAACATGACCAACCTCATCACCATCCTCGGCGGCATCGACATCGTCCTCGGGGAGGTTGACTGCTGATGCAGCATTATTGGGACCGGCCGCTGACCTGGGGGACGGCGGGCATTTTCGCGCTCGGCGCCGTCGCGGTGCTGGCCGTCGTCATCGTGTTCGTCACCTACGCCATCTATTTCGAGCGGAAAGTAATCGGCTGGATGCAGTTCCGCAAAGGGCCGAACCGCGTCGGTCCGTTCGGGCTGCTGCAGACGGTGGCGGACGTCGCCAAGCTGCTGCTCAAGGAAGACACGATCCCGGCCAAAGCCGACCGCGCCCTGTTCGTGCTGGCGCCGGCGCTGGCCTTCATTCCGTCGTTTCTCGTGCTGGCGGTCATTCCTTATACGCGGCATCTGCAATTCGCCGATCTGAACGTCGGCTTCCTCTATTACATCGCCTTGTCGGGCGTGTCGACGATCGCCATCGTCATCGGCGGCTGGTCGTCCAACAACAAGTACGCCCTGCTCGGCGGCATGCGCTCGGCGGCGCAGATGATCAGCTACGAAGTGCCGCTCGTCATGTCGGTGGTCGGCATCGCGATGATGACCGGCAGCCTGAACCTGCGGGACATCGTCGAAGCCCAGCAGGGATATTTCTGGCACTGGAACTTCCTGCCGCAGATCGTCGGCTTCGCCGTGTTCGTCGTCGCCGCCGTATCGGAGCTGAACCGGACGCCGTTCGACCTGCCGGAAGCCGAATCGGAGCTCGTCGCCGGCTATCACGTCGAGTACAGCGGCTTCCGCTTCGCTTTCTTCATGCTGGCGGAATACGTATATATGTACGCGATCGCCTGCCTGACGACGATTCTGTTCCTGGGCGGTTGGAATCCTCCGATTCCGCAGCTCGATTTTATACCGGGACTCATCTGGTTTATCCTGAAATTCCTACTCGTCGTGTTCTTCCTGTTCTGGATCCGCGCCACGTTCCCGCGCCTGAGGGTGGATCAGCTGATGGGACTCGCGTGGAAAGTGCTGCTGCCGCTGGCCATTCTCAACATCTTCCTGACCGCGGCGGGAATGGAAATCTTCGGAGCGAGGGGCTGAAGCTATGAAAGGCATGGCGAAAGGACTCGGGGTCACGCTGAAAACGCTCGGAACGAAAAAGGTCACCTACGCTTATCCGGACGTTCCGATCCAGATGCCGGACCGCTTCCGCGGCATCCAGTACTTCGAGCCGGACAAATGCATCGTCTGCAACCAGTGCGCGCGCATCTGCCCGACCGAGTGCATCACGCTGACAGGCAAGCCGAACCCCGATCCGGAGAAAAGGGGCAAAGTCATCGACACCTTCGACATCAATTTCGAGATCTGCATTCTGTGCGATCTGTGCACCGAAGTGTGCCCGACCGAAGCGATCGTCATGACGAACAATTTCGAGCTGGCCGCCTACAGCCGGGACGAACTGTTCAAGGACCGCGACTGGCTGTACGCCAACAACCAGAACATCCGCCAGTTTAACAACAACATCGGGGCTCCGAAAGGAGGCGCGAAATAAGCCGTGCTCAACTTCAACATCGAATTCACCGGCGAATTTTTCGCGTTTTTCGTGCTGGCCGTATGCGCCATCGCCGGAGCGGTGATGGCCATCAGCTTTACCAAGGTGGTGCATATGGCTCTGTCGCTGGCGTTTACGTTCGTCTCGCTGGCGGGGCTGTACGTGCTGCTGAACGCCGAATTCGTCGCCTTCGTCCAGGTGCTGCTGTACGTCGGCGCGATCACCATTCTGATGATCTTCGGCATCATGATGACGAAGCACCAGGACGAAGGCCGCGAGCCGCCGCGCCCGCTGTACGAGACGCTGGCGGCGGTCGGCTGCCTCTGCCTGTTCGGCATTCTGTTCTACGCCGTCCGGCAGACCGAATTTCCCGCGGCGGCGGGCGGGCTGCCGGACAACAACACGCTCGAGATCGGCAAGCTGCTGTACTCGGCGTACGCCATCCCGTTCGAGCTGGTGTCGGTGCTCCTGACCGTCGCTTTCATCGGCGCGGTGGCGTTGGCCAAGAGGGAGGAGGACGACGGACGATGACGATGCTCGCATCCTACCTGACGCTGGCGGCCGTGCTGTTCTGCCTGGGGCTGTACGGCGTGCTGACGAAGCGCAACGCGGTCATCGTGCTGCTGTCGATCGAGCTGATGCTGAACGCGGCCAACCTGAACCTGGTCGCCTTCTCCAAGTACGGCGCGGCGCCTTCCTTGACCGGACAGATTTTCTCTCTGTTCACGATCACCGTCGCCGCCGCCGAAGCGGCCGTCGGCATCGCGGTGCTGATCGCGCTGTACCGCCGCCGCGCCACGGTCAACGTGGACGAATACGACGAGTTGAGGGGGTAGCGGCATGACGAGCGTTTTCGCACCGTACGCCTGGCTCGTGCCGGTCTTTCCGCTGGCCGCGTTCGCGGTGCTCACCGCGTACGGGCGGGGCATCCGCGGAGGCGGGGCGTGGGTCGGCACCGCCGCGGCGCTGGCGTCCCTGGTTCTGTCGCTGCTGATCGCCGCGGAGAAGTGGGCCGGGGCCGACGACTACAGCCACAGTGTGGAATGGCTGCGCATCGGGGGCATCGCGCTGCACGCCGGCTACGACGTGACCAACCTGACATCGCTGATGACGGTGGTCGTGTCGCTGGTCGCTTTTCTGGTCAATCTGTATTCGATCGGGTACATGCACGGGGACGAACGCATCTCGGTCTTTTATGCTTATGTCGCTTTGTTCACCGGCTCCATGCTCGGGCTCGTGCTGTCCGACAACTTGCTGACGCTGTACGTGTTCTGGGAGCTGGTCGGCGTCTGTTCGTTCCTGCTCGTCGGCTTCTGGTACGACAAGCCGGAGGCGAAGGCGGCGGCCAAGAAGGCGTTCATCGTCACCCGCGTCGGCGACATCGGCCTCCTGATCGCGCTGCTGCTGTTGTTCTGGTACATGCCCGACCATGCGCTGGACTTCTCCTATCTGCACAACGTGTTCAGCTCGCAGAGCGGCATCATCTCCACCGGCATTACGACGCTGATCGCGCTGCTCATCTTCCTGGGCGCCGTCGGCAAGTCCGGCCAGTTTCCGCTCCACGTCTGGCTGCCGGACGCGATGGAAGGCCCGACGCCGATCAGCGCCCTCATTCACGCCGCGACGATGGTGGCCGCCGGGGTGTTCCTCGTCGTCCGCACGTTCGACGTGTTCCAGGCTTCGCCGGTAGCGCAGGGCACCGTCGCGGCCATCGGTGCGTTCACGGCGATTTTCGCGGCGACGATCGGGCTGGCGCAGAACGACATCAAGCGGGTGCTGGCCTACTCGACCGTCAGCCAGCTCGGCTACATGATGCTGGCGCTCGGCGTCGGATCGACGACCGCGGCGATGTTCCACCTGTTCACGCACGCGTTCTTCAAGGCGCTGCTGTTTCTCGGAGCCGGCAGCGTCATTCACATGGTACATACCCAGGACATCCGCGAGATGGGCGGGCTCGGCGCCCGGATGAAAATCACCGCCTGGACGTTCGGCATCGGCGCGCTGGCGCTGTCCGGCATTCCGCCGCTGGCCGGATTCTGGTCGAAAGACGCGATTCTGACCGCCGCGTGGGAGCACAGTCCGGGGCTGTTCGCCGTCGGCGCCGTCGCCGCCTTCTTCACGGCGCTGTACATGGCCCGGCTGTTCTTCCTCGTGTTCGCGGGCAAACCGCGCAAGGATACGGACGCGCGCGAGTCGCCGGCGGTGATGACCGTGCCGCTGGTCGTGCTGGCCGTGCTGTCCGTCGTCGCGGGCTTCGTCAACTTGCCGACGGACGGGGCGCTCGGCCGGTGGCTCACCGGCGGCGATGCGGCCGAGCATGCCAGCGGCCTCGTCATCGTCGTGTCCGTGGCCGTCGGCCTGCTCGGCATTTATATCGGCTGGCTCGTCTACGTCAAGGGCACGCTGCGACGCGACGCCGTATCGTCCCGCCTGCCGGGCCTGGTGAAGCTGCTGGAGCGCAAATATTACGTCGACGAGCTGTATGACTGGCTGTTCGTCAAGTCGCTGCGCAGCCTCGGCAAAGCTCTGGACGCGTTCGACCATTACGTCGTCGACGGGGCGGTCCGGCTGGCCGGCGGGGCGGCGCTGGCGCTGGGGCGGCTGAATTCGCGGCTGCAGAACGGGCAGGTGCAGGCGTACGGGATCATCGCCGTGTTCGCCATCGTCATCGTGGTGCTGGCGGTCGCCGGAAGGAGGTTCTGGTAATGCTGCAGGACATGCACGTGCTCACCCTCATTACCTTCGCCCCTCTTCTCGGCGCGCTGATCGTGCTGCTGCTGCCCCGGCAGCGCAGCCGCCTGCTGCGCTGGACGGCGATCGCGTTCACGCTCGTTCCGCTGGTGCTGACGCTGTGGCTGTACGCCGAATACAGCCCGATCATGGGCGGCGGAGCGTACGCCGAGCGCTACACCTGGCTGTCGGTGCCGCTCAATGCGGAGGCGCTGCAGGGCGTCTCCTCCTACCGCCTGTCCTTCGACTACGCGCTGGCGGTGGACGGCATTTCGCTGCCGTTGCTGCTCCTGACCGCGGTCGTGGCGGTGATGGCGGCGCTGGCTTCGGTTCATATCCGGAAGCGGTGGAAAACGTACTATTCGCTGTTCCTGCTGCTGGAGACCGGCATGTTCGGGGTGTTTCTGGCGCGGGACCTGACGCTGTTCTTCATCTTTTTCGAGCTGACGCTCATCCCGATGTTTTTCCTGATCGGCATCTGGGGGTATTTCGGACGGGAGAAGGCGGCCACCCGCTTCCTCGTCTACAACGGGATCGGCTCGGCGCTCATGCTGCTCGCTTTCCTGATGCTGATCGCGACGCTCGGATTTACGGCGGTGCAAGGAGAAGGCGGCGTTTCGCTGACGTACAGCGGCAACTACGACGTTTTGCTCCATAACCTGAGCGACCCGAACGCCTACGCCAATGTCGCCGGCAACGTCTTGCATCTGTCCGGCGGCCTGAAATGGGCCGCGTTCATCCTGCTGCTGTGCGCGTTCGGCGTCAAAGTGCCGATTTTCCCGTTCCATACGTGGATGCTCCGCGTTCACACCGAAGCGCCCCCGCCGGTCGTCATGATCCATTCCGGCGTGCTGCTCAAGATGGGCGCGTACGGGCTGATCCGGTTCGCCGGCTTCCTGCTGCCGGAGCAGCTTCACGACGGGGCGACCGCGCTCGCGGTGCTCGGCGTCGTCAATATTTTGTACGGCGCGGTGCTGGCCTGCGTGCAGAAAGAATTCAAGCTGGTGCTGGCTTACTCCAGCATCAGCCATATGGGCATCGTCCTGCTCGGCATCGCTTCCCTGAACGAGATCGGATTCCAGGGAGCCGTCTACCAGGCCGTGTCCCACGGGCTGATCTCGGCGTTGCTGTTCCTGATCGTCGGCACTTTGTACGAGCGGACGGGCACGACGCGGATCGACGAGCTGGGCGGCTTGGCCCGGGCGGTTCCGTTCACCGCGGGCATTCTGCTGACGGCGGGGCTGGCGTCGCTCGGCCTGCCGGGCTTGTCCGGCTTTATCGGCGAGTTTCTCTCCTTCCTCGGCCTGTTCGGCTCGCTGAAGGGGATCACCGCCGTCGGCGTGCTGGGCGTATTGTTCGCCGCCGTCTATGTGCTGCGCAGCGTGCTCGGCATCACGTACGGGCCGATGCCGGAGCAATTCGCCGAGATCAAGGAGGCGCGGTTCATCGAGGCGCTGCCGATGATTGCGCTGTCGGCCCTGATCCTGCTGCTGGGCATTTATCCTTCGCTGATGACCGATCTGATGCAGCACGGGTTCGACGGGCTCCTCCAACAACTCGGGAAGGTGGGGGGCTAAACGATGCAGCCGTTAACGTTATCCTGGAGCGATGTCTGGTATTTGGCCCCGGAACTGACGCTGACCGTCTTTTTTCTCGCGCTGGCCGTTCTCGATCTGCTGCTGCCGGCCCGCGCGAACCGGGACGCGATCGGCTGGCTGTCGCTGCTCGGCCTGCTGTGCGCCGCCGGCTTTGTCGTCTGGCATCTGGCCGATCTGGGAAGCGGCGCTTCGAACGAAACGCTGCTGTACGGAACTTACCGCGTCGACGACTTCGGCAATCTGCTCAAGCTCGTCTTTCTCGGGGCGTCCGCGCTGATCGTGCTCGCGTCGCTCGGAACGGTCCGCAGCGAGGACATTCCGATCAAGGGGGAATTTTATTACCTCGTCCTCCCGGCGGTCACCGGGGCGATGATGATGGCTTCTTCGGCCGATCTGATCACGCTGTTCGTCGGACTGGAGCTGCTCAGCATCACCTCGTACGTGCTGGTCGCCGCGCGCAAGCGCAGCGGCCTGTCGAGCGAAGCGGCGTTCAAGTACGTCGTCACCGGCGGAACGGCTTCGGCCTTCATTCTGTACGGCATGTCGTTTCTGTACGGCATTGCCGGATCGACGAATCTGGCCGCCATCTCCCAGGCGGTCGGCGCGTCGCTCGACGCATACCGGGCGCTGATCTACGTCGCGTTCTTCCTGATGATCGCGGGCTTTGCGGTCAAGCTGGCGCTGGCGCCGTTCCATACGTGGGCGGCGGACGTCTATCAGGGCGCGCCGACGCCGGTCACCGCCTTTCTCGCCGTCGTCGCCAAAGCGGCCACGTTCGCGATGCTGTACCGCATTTTCCTGAACACCGCTTTCTTCGTGGTCGGGGACGACGCGTTCGTGCGCAGCGACCTTTTCCTGGCGCTGTCCGTCATCGCGGCTGCGGCGATGATCGTCGGCACGGCCGGCGCGCTGCGGCAGGACAACGTCAAGCGGCTGCTGGCGCTGTCCGGCGTGGCCAACGCGGGCATCCTGCTCGTCCCGCTGGCGCTGAACGTGCCGAGCCAACTGCATGCTTCGCTGTTCTCCGAATTCATCTACTACCTGCTGGCCTATGTGTTCATGAACGTCGGCGCTTTCGCGGTGCTGACGGTCGTCGCCCGGGATGCCGGGCACTCGCGCCTGTCGGCGTTCGCCGGCCTGTACCACCGGGCGCCCTGGACGGCCGCAGGCATGACGATTCTGCTCTGCTCGCTCGCGGGCCTTCCAGTGACCGGCGGCTTTTTCGGCAAGCTGTTCATTCTGTTCGGCGCGGTGCAGACGGAGGCTTACTGGCTGGCGGCCATCCTGCTGGGGACGACCGTCGTATCCTATTACGTCTACTTCTCGTTTATCCGGCAGATGTACATGCGCGGCGGAAACTCCGACGTGCCGGTCCGCCTGCCGGCGCCGGCCGGCATCGTCATCTGGCTCAGCGCGGCCGTGAGCCTGGGGCTCGGCTTTGCGCCGAAACCGGTGCTCGACGGCATCCAGCAGATTTTCTCCCTGACGACCGACTTTCTGGTCCGGTAGGATCAGTTCGCCGGCGCCGGAGCGACCGCCCCGTTTCCTGTCCGGAAGCGGGGCGGTTCTTTATGCTCAATGCCCGGCTTCCGGACAGGGAGAAAGCGCTGTTTTGCGGGTCTGGGGCCAAAAGCCGACTGCGCCGGCATGCCATTATGAGTCTTTAGGCCGTTCGTGGAAATAAGACAAAAGTCATGTTTTTTCCGCCAAAAGAAGGGAATTGCTGTCGAAACTCGAACTTTTATAAAAGGGAGAGACAATAAAAGGCGTGGTAGGAGTGAAATTACAAAAGAAAGGGCGCGAGAAGACAGGCTGCTGTTGCCGTTCCAAGCCGAAGGGTCCGGCGCTGTGGCGCAGAGCGGCAGCGTCGCTGCTGGCGCTCTCGGTTCTCGGCTCCGCGGCGGCAGCATCCGGGATGAATGACGCAGGCCATCGAAAGGCGGAAGTAGGTGCATTGTCCTATCGCCTGCCTGCTGCGGGCGCGGGGCCGGCCGCCGCCGAAGCCGGCCTCCTTGCGCCCGCAAGCGCCTCCGCTTCCGAACCGTCGGCTTCTGCCGCGGCATCGTCGAACGGAGGAGCCGCCCATACCGCTTACTTGGGGGTCATCGGCATTCCGGAGGCGTGGAAAAAACTGAAAAGCGACGTCAAAGGAACGATCGCGGTGATCGATACCGGCGTCGATCTGAAGCATCCGGCGCTGACTCCGTATTTGACGAGCGGCGTCAACCTCGTGCAGAGCGGCAAGCCTCCGCAGGACGACAACGGGCACGGCACGGCGGTCGCCGGCATTCTCGCCGCCGCGGCCCAAGCGGCTCCCGAAGGGGCCGGCAAACCGTCCTGGAAGGCGAAAATCATGCCGATCAAGGCGCTCGACCGCAACGGGACGGGCAACGAAGCCCGCCTGACCCAGGCGATCCGGTATGCGGTTCAGCACGGAGCGGACATGATCGTGCTGTCTCTCGGACTGCGCCGGGACGCGCCGGAGCTGCGCGCGGCCGTCGAGCAGGCGGAAGCGCAGGGCGTCCTCTTGGTGGCGGCGGTCGGCAACGACGGCGGCGAGCTGGGGGAGAAAGCGGCGGTGCAGTATCCGGCCGCGTACCCGACGGTGCTCGCCGTCGGCGGAACCGACGGGAAGCAGGGCGACCCCCGCTCCAACGCGGGGCCCGAAATGGACGTCGCGGCGCCCTGGCAAGTCCGGACGGCCGCCCTCGGCGGCGGATATACGGCGATGGAGGGAACGTCGATGGGCGCGCCGCAGGCGGCTGCCGTCGCGGCGCTCGTCCGGGCGGCGCATCCGTCGTGGCCGCCGGCGCTGATTCGGGAGGCGATCCGGCAATCGGCCAAAGACATCGGTCCGCCGGGATGGGACGCGCGCACCGGGTACGGGCTGCTGCAGGCGCAGGCGGCCGTCGAGGCGCGCGAACCGGGCGATTGGCGGGAGCCGAACGCCAGCCGGGCCACGGCCGCCGCCTTTCCGGTCGGCACGGAGCTGGCCGCCGACTGGAGCGGGTCGCGCGATTCCGACTGGTACCGGATCGACGTTCCGTATGACGGCATCTTGTCGGTGTCGCTCGATGCGGATCCGGCAGGACGGAAAACCGTCTCCGCGCGGAAGCCGCAATTGACGCTGGAAGCCGCCGGCGGCGCGATAGTCGGCGGAACCGCCGGCGGGCCGCCCTTGTCCGGCAAATGGACCGTCCGCAAAGGCACGTACATCCTGAAAGCGGACGGGGCCGCGGACCGCGGCGGGAATCCGGTCGGTTACCGGCTCGTCTCGCAATTCCGCATTCAGGCGGATGCGGCGGAACCGAACGACAGCCCGTCCGCAGCGAAGACGATTCCTGCGCGGACGCAGGTCTGGACCGGCACATTCGACCATGCCGGGGACGAGGACTGGTTCGCGTTCACCTTGCCGTCGCACGGCTTGCTGTCGATCTCGATCGCCGCGGACACTTCGCGCATCGATCCCGCCTTGCTGCTGCAGCCGGCGGAAGGGAAGCCGACGGACGTGGACGAGAACGGAGACGGGGCCGGAGAACAATTGGTGGTTCCAGACGCCGCGCCCGGGTTATATTATTTGCAGGTGAGAAACGCGGTCTCCGCCCGTCCGGAGCCCGTGATCGGGACATATCGGGTGCGAATGGAATATACTGCATCCGATCAGGATTTGAACGAACCGAACGACAACCCGCTGACGGCAACGCCGATCGCGCCGGGAACGTCGCGCAAAGGCCGGATCGATTCCGCTTCGGATGCCGACTGGTTTCGGTTCGGCATCGACGCGGACCGCTTTGTCCGGCTGCGCCTGGCCGGCATCCCGGGCGATGCGGCCGTCCGAATGGAACTGACGGACAAAAAGCTTAAGACGGTCGGGCGGTGGGACAGCAAGTCCGGCCAGACCGCTTTGGAAGCCGGTCTTAAGCTGGAATCCGGAACGTATTATGTGTCGATTGCCTCGGATCGTCCATTCCGCAGCGGAAGCTACGAATTGTCGCTGCAATCGGATCCGCTGCTGGCGGGATACCGCGACATCTCCCGGCATTGGGCGGCCGAGTCCATCGTGTCCGTCACCGAAGCGGGCCTGATGCACGGATACGCGCAGGCGGAGTTCCGCCCCGATCAGAGCTTGACCCGGGCGGAAGCGGTGTCGACGCTGGTTCAGGCGTTCAGGCCCAAAGCTTCGCCCGCCGGCGCCGCCCTGAGGTTCGGGGATATCCCGAGGGGCAACTGGGCCTACGAGGCGGTCGCCCGGGCGGACGCCGCGGGATGGCTGAGCCATTTCGGCGGCGCCCGTTTTGAGCCGTATCGTCCGATCACCCGGGCGGAAGCGGCCGATCTGCTGGCCAAGGCGGCCGGGCTCGGCCGGCCCAAGCCGTATGCGTCGACGTTCGCCGACGTTCCGGTGCGGCACTGGGCTTCGCCTTCGCTGGAAGCGCTGGTCCGCCGGGGCTGGTTGTCCGGATACCCGGGCGGCGACTTCCGGCCCGACCGGACGATCACCCGGGCGGAATGGGCTGCGCTTCTCGCCAGGCTGCTGTAAAGGGGGGACAGGCGCCCGTTATGGATAATTCCATGTACCAGTCGCTCGGATGGGACGGCCTTTTCGCCATATTGGTCACGCTCGGTTTTATCGCCGTCGCGTGGATGCTGCTGCAAGAGCTCAAGTGGGAGAAAGCGTTCCGCGATCCCCGCAGCCCCCGGGTGCGCCTGCTGCAACTGTGCGCGGCGATTTTGATCGGACACGGTCTGGCAAGGTTTATGCTGGATTATTGGCAATGGACCGGCTCGATTCGCTGGTTGTTCCATGCCGGCTAGAGCATAACGGCGCGGCGGAATGCCAACAATGAACGTATACGCGCGGGAACGGACGGAATTGGCAAGTTGCCGCCGTGTCAACTCATATAAAAATGTTACCGAAGGAGAATGGATCACTCATGTAATTTTGTTACCCATGTTACCCTGTGGAGGCTGTCAGACAGCCTCCACAGGCCGCGCGGTGGAGGTAGGCGTCGCGG